>Ga0073928_10011805_pt1 | contig 10135 bp, 12 predicted proteins | sample PaiPotPPA55metaG_FD_76969 | JGI IMG/M metagenome (GOLD analysis project Ga0073928, IMG submission 76969) | Iron sulfur acid spring bacterial and archeal communities from Banff, Canada, to study Microbial Dark Matter (Phase II) - Paint Pots PPA... ... | reverse complement strand
CGTTCGCGTCCCTGCCGCTGAATGCGAATCAATTCGCGCGGATCAATGTGATAGCGGTTCTGCGGCGAGTCAGTACGCGTATTGCCGCAGCGGACGACTGAACTCACGCTGCGCACGTTAATGTCCATCTGGCCGAGTAAGACGCCGCAGCATTCGTGCGGGTAGGTTTCCTCGCCATGCTGCCGCATCGCGTCAAAGTCAGTCTTGTCAATTTTCAACATAGAACTTTAACCACAGAGTCACAGAGCCACAGAGAAACTTTTTTTGTTTTTCTCTGTGACTCTGTGGTGGAGCTTAACCTTCCTGCCAGAATCTCTCGCTTAGATACTTGTCCCCTGAGTCGCACAGAATGGTGACGACAACAGCCGGTTCGTTTTTCTTTAACTGCCGCGCCACGTGCAGGCAACCTACAATCGCCGCTGCCGCTGATATTCCTACCAACAAGCCTTCCTCGCGCGCCAGGCGCTTGGACATGGCGTACGCGTCTTCGGTGGAAATTGCAAGGTCCGCGTCAGCCAGTGATGGATCGTAAATTTTCGGCACGATGGCGCTGGCCATGTGCTTCGTGCCTTCGATTCCGTGGAATGCCGAATCCGGCTGCAAGGAAATGCAGCGGATGCGTGGATTCAATTCTTTCAATCGCCGCGTCACGCCCATGAAAGTTCCACTCGTGCCTAACATTGACACGAAGTGTGTAATGCGTCCTTCTGTCTGTTCCCAGATTTCATTTGCCGTGCCGTGGTAGTGAGCCTGCCAGTTGGCATCGTTGGAATACTGATCCGCGTAGTAATAAAGGTCAGGATGCTTCGCGGCCAGTTCGCGAGCCACACGAATCGCGCCATCGGAGCCGTCGGCGGGGTCGGTGTAAATAATGTTGGCGCCGTAAGCCTGCAGAATGCGTTTGCGTTCGATGGAGACATTTTCCGGCATACACAGCGTCACCGGAAATCCCTGCGCTGCGCCCAGCATCGCGTACGCGATGCCAGTATTACCGCTGGTCGAATCGAGCAGAATTTTACCGGATGTTAACTTGCCGCTAGCCTGCGCTTGCCCCACTATATTCGCGGCGGCGCGATCCTTCACCGAGCCTCCGGGATTGAGCCACTCCGCTTTGCCAAGAATTTCGACTCTGGGCAAATCGCTGGCGACGCGCTCGAGGCGAAGCAATGGAGTATTCCCAATGCGATCTAAAGTTCGCTGCCCCAGTCTGGCTTTAGGCAGCGAATCATTCTCGCCTGCATGTTCACCAGAATGGGCTACTTGCGCGGTATTTCGATACACACCATGCATAATGAAACTATAGGAGCCGTGACCTACGTAATGTCCTGTAGGCGCGAAATTAACGACTAAAAACAGTTGATTAGATTATAAGAGAGAGTACTTAGTTCCATCGAAGATGCGAAACAACGTACCTTTTCAAGGGATGCGCATCTAACGTAACTGAGAACGAAGGACGAAATGACAGCAAAAGTAGAAGAACGCACTTATGAAGAGGCTCTTAATTGGCTTCGCGACCATGGCTTTGATTTGATCGAGGCGCCCGGCACGCAAGCACGCGTGTTCGTAAAAAAATATGGTGTGTCCGCCGCCATCCAAAAAGACGGTGACGACCACGTTAAAATTTTTGCGTACCCCGGCTATCTGATTGGCGGCGAGATTTCGAAGCTGGTGAACAAGGGATACCAGCAGTTTCTTAAAACGTCTAAGACGGAAATTCCGGCGACTGCCGACCATTTGAAGGCGCTGCAGCAATTCACCGAGGAATTAAAGGAAGCCTTGGGTTTGCCCACGCTCTACAACGAATCACTGGGCACAGTCAGCGAGTCTTACCACTACGACCGCATTGAAAATCGCGACAAGCCAGCCGCAGCGCGACCCAAGCGTCCGTGGGAAAAAGCTGGAGTTATGGCTGCCGCGGCGAAAAAAGGACGGGCCTAAAGCCTCGACCTGCACTGCTCATTCCACAGCGTAGCCAAATCTCGCCTCACGCCTGTCTACATTATTTCAATTGCTGAAGCTTCGACGAAGCTAACTGCCCGGCTTCCGTGGCGGGATTTTCCTTTTGGATGGTCTCGTAGATTCGTTTAGCTTCGAGCGGCTGATTGTCGGCCTGATAAGTCGCGGCCAATTCCATTTGTGCCGCCGACTTGCCTACTGTGGTGGTGGGTTTCGCCGCCAGTTGCTTGTAAAGTTCGATCGCTTGTTTGTTACGTCCGGTGTTGCGATAAACCGAGGCCAGCGCCATTTTTGCCAGCGCGGCCACATCGCTGCTAGCCGACGAAATCACCTTCTGAAACTCACGCTCGGCGGCCGCGTTGTCTCCGAGATCCGCTGAAGTCAGGCCAAGAAAATAGTGGGCGAACTCCGCTGAATGAGTGTGCGGATATTTGTCGACAATGGCCTGAAACTGTTTGTGAGCCGTAGTCGCGCGCTCGGAGACATTGGCAAAACTGGCCGCATCCGCCTGCGCCGGCATGTTGGGAGGACGCACCGGAGTATTCAGGGTGCGCACGGCCACACTCATATCGAGGCTGGCCTTCTGATCCTGCTGGCCCAAGTAGTACCAGGCGCCGGCAATCGCCGCAATCACCACGAGCACGATTATCGCTGCAATAACCAGCTTATTTTTGTGCTCAACCGACCAGTGCGCGGTTCTTTCGGCCGCATCGATGGTGACCCGGCTGAACCGGTCCTGTTTTAATTGATGGCGAGTTTCTGCGCGCACGAACTTCCCTTCTGAATCGGCCTGCGTGGGATTGACAGGCTTTGAGTTTAACAGGCCAAAATCAGCAGCGTCAAAGGCTGGCTGTGCGCAGTTCAGCTTTGCCCGCGGTCGGAAACGTGGATTCAGTGGCTTTTCAGCCGGATTAGCTCCAGAATGATGCTCACCGCTTTCCCCAGTGCGCGGACAAATAAATCAACGACAGCATCGCCTGAAAAAAGAAAGAGCGCCGACACCGCGACGAAACCGACAATTACACCGACCAGCGTGTACTGCCAGGATTTGCTCACCGCCATCCGCGCCCGCCATCAAAAAAGCGAGCCGCCCGAAATCAGGCGGCCTATCCCAAGTACCGACCGTACAGACGTTGCTGGCAACGTCTCTACCGCAATGAACTGCTATCGCGGAGTTTGTTCGAGCAGTCCTTGTTCCGCTTTCTCCTGGCATTCGATGCAATGGCGAGTCCACGGCACTGCTTCCAGACGCTTGGCGTTGATCTCTTTGCCGCAGGAGATACATTCGCCAAAGCTTCCCTCGCGAATGCGCGACAGAGCGCCCTCGACCATCTGCAGAAGCTGACGGTCGTTATTGCTCTGGTGAAAGAGAAACTCTTTGGTGTAAGAACTGGCAGCGCGGTCGGCGATGTCCTGCGCCGAATCTTCATCGACCGTGCGGCCGTCTTGCTCGGTACGCGAGACCATGCGCCGCAACTCCTGTTGCCGCGTTTCCAGCCTCTTTTTAAATGATTCCAGCTTCTTTTTATCCATGGATAATAACTTCACTATTTGTGGCCCTTCCTAACTCGTTCCTGCCTATGAGGCCAAACGAAGATAATATGCGTCTAAAATGAGATGCGTCAACTGGGGTCGGGGATTCGGTAGTGGAAGGAATATCGAGTCTGCTTCATTCTTGATGACTTAACGCCCCTAGCCTCCGTTAGGAAACTCGCTCTGCACAAATGTTAATGCTTCATCGCGGCTGCGCAGTCTACCTTCTAGTTGTCCGTCTTCTACCGCTGAAAGAATTTTTTTGAATTGAGGGCCGGGAGCGTAGCCGGATGAAATCAAATCATCACCGGTAATCAGCGGTCCCGGCCTCATTGCGGTTGCGGGCATGGCGTTCATCTTCTCGCGTGTGAAATTGTAGGACGTAAGATCGCCATGGCTGGACAGACAATCCATGCGATGCAATTCCAGATGCTCGTCGAAGCGCGGCATGCGCACGAATCTTTTGAATGTCGATTCCTTCATCTGCAGGACGTGCGCAAAGCGCATGTGATTGTCGACCAGAGCGAGAATTTGGCGAGTGTCGTCGTTCGAGAAGCGCAGTCGTTCACAGATTTCCTCCGCCATCTTGACGCCGACATCGACGTGGCCATCGAATCGGATGCGATCGGGCGCAACTCGAAACGTTGGCGGCTTGCCCACGTCGTGCAGCAACGCTCCCCATGCCAGCGTAACTGGACAGGGATGCGGCAATTTGTCGAGCAGTAGCAACGTGTGCACGAACACGTCGCCTTCAGGATGAAACTGAGGCGGTTGCTCGACTCCCTTCATGGCTTCAATCCCAGGCAACACTTCGTGCAGCAGCCCGGCGTCGTCGAGCAGAAGAAAAGCCCCGCGTGCATGGCCCTCGGTCAGCATCCGGCTAAGCTCATCGCGCACGCGTTCGCGAGAGACCTGACGAATTTGTGGCGCCAGTTTTCGAATTGCCTGAAATGTTTTGGGCTCGATCGTGTAGCCGAAACGCGCTGCAAAGCGGACAGCACGCAACATTCGCAGCTTGTCCTCAGCGAAACGGCGCTCAGGATCGCCAATGGTTCGAATGATTCCCGCATCGAGATCTTTGCGCCCGCCGACATAATCCAGAACCTCGTTCGTCAGCGGATCCAGCAGCAGACCGTTGATGGTGAAATCGCGGCGCTCCACGTCTTCACGCGGATCTTTGCTGAAGCGAACCTCATCGGGATGGCGGCCGTCGCTGTATCCGATATCACAACGAAACGTGGCGACCTCAACTACGTTGGTCTTGGAGGAGAAGTAGCGAGTCACATCTGTAGAGACGTTGCTTGCGACGTCTTTTTCCGGCGCGGGAACCAGCACCACTCCGAACTGGGCGCCGACGGCATAAGTGTCGGGAAAAATGCGCATCACGTCTTCGGGGAGCGCGTCGGTCGTAACATCGTAATCCGCGGGCTCGCGGCCCAGCAGCAGATCGCGAACGCATCCACCAACCAGGTAGGCTTTATGGCCTCGCTCGCGTAAGGTGCGGGTAATCGAAATGGCAAAGTCTTTGAGCATGGCCGCGAAATAAGGCTCCAGCAGATAATATAAGGGTTATGGTCGACGCCTTCATCCTCGGCATCGAGACCTCCTGCGACGAAACTGCTGCGGCAGTTGTGCGCTCAGGAGAGCAGGTCCTTTCGAACGTGGTGTTCTCGCAGATTGCCACTCACCAGCCTTACGGCGGAGTCGTACCCGAGTTGGCGTCGCGTGAGCATCTGCGGGCAATGGTGCCGGTTGTGCGCAAAGCGCTCGCCGATGCGGGACAAACATATCCATCTGTCGACGCTATCGCCGTTACTCAAGGACCCGGGCTGGCAGGGGCTCTTCTCGTAGGAATCAGCTACGCGAAGGCGTTAGCATTTGCTCTGGATAAGCCGCTCATAGCAGTGAACCATCTCGAAGGCCACATCCATGCGGTTCTGCTCGAAGAGCGTCGCAAGGGAAATCATGAGCTGCGTTTTCCCGTGCTAGCTCTTGTCGTCTCCGGCGGTCACACTCATCTTTACCTGGCAAAGCGCGAAGGCAATTGTTGGTCTTACCAGAACATTGGCCACACTCGCGATGATGCTGCCGGCGAAGCTTTCGACAAAGTCGCAAAGTTGCTGGCATTGGGATATCCCGGCGGACCCATCGTCGATAAGCTTTCCACCTACGGTAATGCTAACGCGGTGAAGTTTCCGCCTTCACAACTCAAGCACAGAGATCGCAACGAGCGAAATATGAGCCCTTCTAACGGCGGCCCACGCTTTGATTTTTCCTATAGCGGCATCAAGACGGCGGTCTTGCGTTACGTCGAAACTCACGCTCTGCAACAATCAATAGCAGAACGGCGCGCAGCGCTTTCGGCGATGCCCCAGCCCAAAGTCGAAGATTGTTTGTCTCATTGCGACAAAACTACGCTGGATCTAGTCGCCTCATTTCAGCGAGCGATGGTTGAAGACCTGGCGGCAAAGACTCTGGCCGCGGCTCGCGCTTACGATGTTGCTACATTGTTCGTTACCGGCGGAGTAGCGGCCAATCAGGAATTGCGCCAGAAATTTGAGCAGGACGCGGCCAATGAAGGCGTTGCCGTTTATTTCCCCTCGCGCCCGCTGTCAACCGACAATGCTGCGATGATTGCAGCAGCGGCTTACCCTAAATTCCTGTCGCGCGATTTTGCCTCGATGGATTTTTCAGCAGAGGCGGGTATGGCGCTGAAGTAGAAAATCGAACCAGAGAGAATGCCGAAACTGACGAGTCCTAAGCGCTGCTTTTCGCCGCTTGTGTTTTTGCGCTCAGAACCACCTCGAGCGCCTTGGCCAGTTGATCCTCAATATTGATGTCTTTGAAAATCGTGAAGTTCGCTCGCGTCTGTGTTTCCTCAAAACGGCTCTGCTTGCCAGCAACGATGACGATTGGAATCGCGGCCAAACCTGGGTCGTCCTTAACCGCAGTAATGAGTTCAGTGCCGTTCATTATCGGCATTTGAATATCGGTGATAATGATGTCTGGCTGCACTCGTTTCAACGATTCGAGTGCCTCCTGCCCGTTGCTCGCTGACTCCACGGTCAAACCACGCTCTTCGAGAAAGCGGCACACCGTGTGCCGGATCAGCATGGAGTCATCGACAACTAAAGCCACCAGTGACATGCCCTCTCCCTGGACAATGGTTTCCACGCTGACACTAACAAACTGTTATGACTTCAAACAAGAAGTACCCTCCATCCTGTATTACCTTCGTCACTGACCTGTTGTGATTTGAAGCAGAAACGCGAGGCGTACGATCTGGCCGAATTACCTTAGAATTCCTTCTTCAGCCGGGTGTCTTCGATCATCATGTCTTTGAATTCGCTGGATTCAAAGATGTCGCCGCATTCCAGGCACTCGACGAATTCCGCGTCTTCCTCGCGAGCCACAATTTGCACACGAGGATGCTTGCACTCATTGGCGGGGACTTTATCGGGAGATTGCGGCGGCGGGCTGGGAGTCATAAATCCCGGCGATCACGAAAAGCCTAGCGAGGCTGCAGTGAGGTTTACCGGAAATTGGCGGTATTTTAGCGTGACTCTTGGTCTTGTCAAGTCTTTTTGTCATTTAAATACGACCGAAAAGATCGCCATCTCATAAACCACTAAGGGCACGATACTTACCGATTAATTGGTAATTTAGCCATTCCCTGCAAGGCTTGCAATCTCGGGTTAACGAGTCCTATAATGACATATCCGACTGAAAAGGTCGGATTTGCCATATACGTCAAATGCTGAAGCTTACCAAAAAGGCGGATTACGGCTTGATGGCCATGAAGCACCTCGCCGAGCATTCGCCGAATGGAGCATGCAGTGCCAAAGATGTTGCCGACGCCTATGGCATTCCGCAAGAGGCGCTGGCGAAGATTCTGCAGCGATTGGTCAAATCTGGCTTGCTGCAGTCGCAGCATGGAATGAATGGCGGCTATACGCTGGCGCGCGATCCGGCGATGATCAGCGCCTTTGAGGTAATTCGCGCGATTGATGGCCCGCTGTTCATCACTTCGTGCATAACCGTGCGCGGCGAGTGCGGTCAAACCGACCGCTGCACTATTCGCGAACCCTTGCGCCGGGTGAATGAGAGCATCGAACAGGTTTTGCGGCGCATCAGTATCTCTGAGATGAAAGAGGATTCGCAGCCGACCCAGGAATCAGAAATAAAGAAACCAGCTGAACTGGTAAGCATTACATAAAAGTCAGGTAGGAGAGCAATCATGAGCACCGACGTAAAGACAATCCCCCAGGCAGAACATGTAGCTCCAGACGGAGTGAAGCTGCCCGTATACATGGACAACCATGCCACCACACCGATGGACCCGCGGGTGCTGGATGAGATGCTGCCATTCTTTATGGAGAAGTTCGGCAATTCGGCCAGCCGCAATCACTCGTTTGGCTGGTCAGCAGAAGAGGGCGTGGAACTCGCGCGCGAGCGGATAGCCAAATTAGTCGGCGCTACGACCAAGGAAATTATTTTCACGTCCGGCGCGACCGAGAGCGACAACCTCGCTATTAAGGGTGTCGCGGAGATGTACAAAGAAAAAGGCAATCACATCATCACGGCTGTGACTGAGCACAAAGCAGTCCTCGATACCTGCAAGCGCCTCGAGAAATACGGCTACCGCGTGACTTACCTGCCGGTTCAAAAAGACGGCTTGGTCGATCTTGAAGAACTGAAGCGAGCCATGGATAGCGGCAAGACCATCCTGGTCACGATTATGGCCGCCAACAACGAAATCGGCGTGCTGCAGCCGTTTGCGGAAATTGGCAAGCTCTGCCGGGAACGCGGGATTATTTTCCACACCGATGCTACTCAGGCGGTGGGCAAAATTCCCATCGATGTGAACAAGCAGAACATTGACCTGCTATCGATTTCCGCGCACAAAATGTATGGGCCAAAGGGAGTCGGCGCGTTGTATGTTCGACGCAAGAATCCTCGTGTACAGATTTCCGCCATCATCGATGGCGGCGGCCACGAGCGCGGCATGCGTTCGGGGACGCTCAATGTACCCGGAATTGTGGGTCTCGGCAAAGCATGCGCGATCGCAACGGAAGAAATGGCTAAGGAGGCTTGCCGTTTGGCCGGGCTCCGCAATCGTCTGCGCGACCGAATCATGGGTGCGCTTGACGAGGTATACATTAACGGCTCCATGGAACATCGGCTTCCGGGCAATTTGAATATCAGTTTCGCTTACGTCGAAGGCGAATCGTTGCTGATGGGCATCAACGATATTGCGGTTTCGAGTGGTTCGGCGTGCACCTCGGCAACGCTGGAGCCATCTTATGTATTAAAGGCTCTGGGCACTGGAGATGATCTGGCGCACAGTTCTATTCGTTTCGGCATTGGGCGTTTCAATACTGAAGCGGAGGTCGATTACGTCGCCGATCGGGTGGTGGAAACGGTTAGTCGTTTGCGCGAACTTTCGCCACTTTACGAAATGGCAAAAGAGGGTGTGGATTTGAAGAACGTGAAGTGGGCAGCTGAGTAGGTCGGCCCGAGACGTTGCCAGCAACGTCTGTAAAGAGTCAAGTTGTAGAAATGTTTTTCGTCAGACAAAATTTTAAGGAGAAGCAAATCATGGCATACAGCGATAAGGTTCTAGATCATTATTCCAACCCGCGCAACGTCGGATCGTTGGACAAGAACAGCTCCGAAGTCGGAACTGGACTCGTCGGCGCCCCTGAATGCGGCGACGTGATGAAGCTGCAGATCAAGGTCAATCCGCAGACGAACGTCATTGAAGATGCGAAATTCAAGACGTTTGGATGCGGCTCGGCCATTGCGTCTTCGTCTCTCGCCACCGAATGGGTGAAGGGCAAGACCGTCGACGAAGCTCTGCAAATCAAGAACACGGAAATCGTGAAAGAGCTTTCGCTCCCGCCGGTAAAGATTCACTGCTCGGTGCTGGCGGAGGATGCTATTCGCGCCGCCATTCACGACTGGAAGAAGAAGCAGGACGTGGCGAAGCCGACGGCAGTCGCGGCGCAGTAACATTTGTTGGAGAACGGGCGTCTCACCCGTTTGCTTTTGAACGATGATGATCGAAACAGAAACCAAAACGGAAGCGAAGGCTCCAGCTAAAGGCGTCCAGGTTACGGACAAAGCCTTGGCCAGGATACGAACTGCCATCGTCAAAGAGGGCATCTCGCCGGAGCAGGGCGGGTTGCGCCTCGGCGTGCAGGGCGGCGGATGTTCCGGGCTGAGCTACAACATTCGCTTCGACACGCAGCCGCGGGAACGCGACCGCATCTTCCAGTTCGGTGACGTGCGCGTGTTCGTCGATCCCAAATCGTTCATCTACCTGCATGGGATGACCCTGGATTACCAGGAGACGCTTATGCAGCAAGGCTTCGTGTTCGTGAACCCGAATTCAACGAAGTCGTGTGGTTGCGGCACTTCGTTCTCGGGCTGATGGTGTGTCGCGGACCTGCCCTGAGCCCAGTCGAAGGGGCCCTCGCCCGCGAGGTTCTTTCCACGATGCCGCTGTTCTGGCGTCGAAAAGCCTCCACAAAAAGGTGAGCGCGCGCACCTGTAAGCATTTATGGCGATAGAATCCAACACGAGTTCTTCTCTGATTATGCCGGGCGAGGCGACGGCTACGTGCTGGTCCTGCGGCACCATGCGT
>Ga0073928_10011804_pt1 | contig 10136 bp, 9 predicted proteins | sample PaiPotPPA55metaG_FD_76969 | JGI IMG/M metagenome (GOLD analysis project Ga0073928, IMG submission 76969) | Iron sulfur acid spring bacterial and archeal communities from Banff, Canada, to study Microbial Dark Matter (Phase II) - Paint Pots PPA... ... | reverse complement strand
GGTCAGCAGCACCCGCTTGGCATTCGGATATAGCTTAATCGCCTCGAGAAGCGTTTCTACCCCGTTCATCTCCGGCATGCGATGGTCAACCAATAGCAGTGCGACAGCATCGTTGCGCTGCTGAAGCCGCCGCATCAGATCGAGAGCTGCCTTGCCAGACTCGGCACGCAGCACCCTGTATTTATCGCTGTAGTGCCGACGCAAATCCCGTTCTATTGCGCTGAGCACGTCTGGGTCATCATCGATGGTCAGGATCGCTGGTTTTGCCATACAGCTACTACTCCTTCAAACGGGACTGATAGCGCTTCAGATGTTTCGCTTGTGCGGGAAGATTCATAATGACGACTCTTGCCCCTTGGCCCACGGCGTTTCACAAACCGACTCCGCTGTTTTGGCTGCCCAGGAAATAGGGCCAATTTCGGATTGTCATGGCTCAACTGGCTGTGCTACCGTATTGGCAATTCACGCCTCCAGTCCCCAGACACAACGCGCCGTGTTCTGGTCCTTACAAAAGCGTGCCAACAGGTGATGCCATGAAAGATGGAATCGATTCCCCAGTCGCAGAACGGCCTCTGCAACCCGAGGGCTTTGCCAATCGCAAGCTGATCCGGCCGTCTCTGAGCCGAACCGAACACAACCACATACAGCCTGGCGGGGGAGAACGCCGCGACCGGCCAGAGCGCGGCGAGCGCAATGGTCATGACCGATCGAATGGGCTCGGCAAAAAGCCCTCGCCTCCGGAACAGACCAATGCGGAGAACTTCTATTATCAGAAACAGATGCAATCGAAGACTCCGATGGTGATCGTGCTGCGCGACGGCGAGGAAATTCGCGGAACCATCGAGTGGTACGACAAATCCTGCCTGAAGGTGAACCGCTCCGGCGCCGCTAATCTAATGGTTTACAAACCCTCGATTAAGTATATGTATAAAGAGGGAGAGAATAGCCGGTAGGGTTCGCACGCAGCAATCAGCAGTTAGGAGTCAGTATTCAGTCCTTGGACTTTCGAGACGCCCCTACAGCTTGGGCAGCACGATTCCCTTCTGCGATTGGTACTTGCCCTTTCTGTCTGCGTAGCTGACCTCGCAGACTTCATCGCCTTGGAAGAAGATGATCTGGCACAAGCCTTCGTTGGCGTAGATTTTCGCTGGCAGTGGAGTGGTATTTGAGATTTCCAGCGTCACGAATCCTTCCCACTCTGGCTCAAACGGCGTCACGTTGACGATGATCCCGCAGCGGGCATATGTGGACTTGCCTACGCAGATCGTCAGCACATCGCGCGGAATCTTGAAGTACTCCACCGAGCGCGCTAGGGCGAAAGAATTTGGCGGCACGATGCAGCAATCCGAACGCACGGTGACGAACGATCGCTCATCGAAATTCTTGGGATCGACGACGGTGCAGTTGACGTTGGTGAAAATCTTGAACTCGTCGGCCACGCGCAGGTCGTATCCGTAGGAAGACAGGCCGTAGGAAATCACTCCCTCACGAACCTGCTTCTCGGAAAACGGGTTTATCATCTCGTGTTCCTGAGACATCTTGCGAATCCAGCGATCACTTTTCAACATGAAAACCTCTAAGAGAAATTTGGTAATTGGGAAATTCGGCAATTCATCAATTCGCAAATCATTCAATCATGTTCTCGATGAGATGGTCGGCGAATGAACTGGTTGAGACTTTCGTCGCACCCTCCATCAATCTCTCGAAATCATAAGTTACGGTCTTCTTTTCGATGGTGCGTTCGAGACCGCGCTCAATCAGATCCGCGGCTTCATTCCACTGCAAGAACCGGAACATCATTACTCCGGATAAAATCACCGAACCTGGATTGATGACGTCTTTGTCCGCGTATTTTGGGGCGGTGCCGTGGGTCGCTTCGAAGATGGCGAATCCGTCTCCCACATTCGCGCCCGGCGCGATTCCCAGCCCGCCAACCTGAGCCGCGCAGGCATCGGAAATATAGTCGCCGTTAAGGTTCGGAGTTGCGAGCACTGAATATTCGTCGGCACGGGTCACAACCTGCTGGAAGATGGAATCCGCAATACGATCGTTTATCATCAACTTCTTCTTCCAGGCGCCCTTTCCATGAGAAGCGTAGATCGAATCCAGCACGGCCTTCACTTCTTTGTAGACGGATTGACGAAAATCTTCGGTCGCAAATTCTAATCCGGGCTCGACCAATTCGGCATTCGCTTCGACTGAAAGACTGGGATTCTTATCTTTGTTATCGATGATCCAGCTTTCCCGCTCGGTGACTACCTGATCGCGAAATTCTTCCGTGGCGAGTTCGTATCCCCACTTGCGAAACGCTCCTTCGGTAAATTTCTGAATGTTTCCTTTGTGCACCAGGGTGACGCTCTTGCGTCCACTGGCGAGCGCGTACTGAATTGCCATCTTGACCAACCGCTTCGTTCCGGTGATGGAGATGGGTTTGATGCCGACGCCTGAGTCCAGGCGGACTTGCTTTTTGCCGCCCTTCAGCATGTCTTTGTTCAGAAACTCAATGAGCTTTGCAGCCTCGGGAGTTCCCTGCTCCCATTCGATTCCAGCGTAAACGTCTTCGGTATTTTCGCGATAGATGACGATATCCATGCGCTCGGGATGCTTCACCGGCGACGGCGTTCCTTTGTAATATTTCACCGGCCGAATGCAAGAGTACAGATCGAGGATTTGCCGCAATGCAACATTCAAAGAACGGATGCCGCCGCCGACTGGAGTAGTCAGCGGACCCTTGATAGCGACACGAAACTGGCGAATCGCACTAACCGTGTCGTCCGGTAGCCAGTTGTTGAACTTCGCCTTGGCTTTTTCTCCGGCGAATACTTCGTACCACGCCACGCGCCGCTTGCCGCCGTAGGCCTTTTCGACCGCCGCATCAAAGACACGAACCGAAGCCTTCCAAATGTCTCGCCCGGTGCCGTCCCCTTCAATGAAAGGAACGATCGGGTTGTCGGGGATTTTGTATTTCCCACCGACATAAGCTATTTCGGCGCCGTTCGATGGAACCGCCACGCCGTTAAATGAATCCGCCATCAATTGCCTCCAGAATCAATTGGGAACAGTAGAAAGAGAACGATCATTATAAGGGCTTGCGGCGAATCCGCACGCGGACGACATCTGAGCGCACGAAAGTCACTCTGAACGGGGACAACAGATCTCCAGTAGCAAGCTGCGCCGATACAATAGAAGACGTGAATTTCGTATTGCAAAGTGTCCGGATAGTCGCGATTGGTTTGGCTTGCACTCTAATCTCGCCTGATGCAATCGCGCAGCAGACTGAAGAAAGTTCACCGTTGGCGGCCTCATCGTCCGTTGTCCAATGCCAAGCGGCATCGCCGCCTGGGGAATTCAATTGTGATTCCAAGGCGCAACCACATCGGTTTTTCGATCGAACAAATATTCTTCTTTTCTCCGGAGTCGCAGTCTCGCGCACACTGGATTACACGTCGACCCGAAACATGCTGGCCCGGGGACGGCAAGAAATACTCATCCCGGACGACGTAGTGTATAGCACTGCCGGGTTTGTCAGCCTTGAAGTCGCAGGAGCCGCAACCTCAATCGGAATTTCATATTTACTGCACCGCACCGGACACCACAAACTCGAACGCTGGATATCCATTGGACACATCGGCGTAACCAGCTTTGGCGCGGCTCGAAACTATGCGCTTGAGTCGAAACATCCTTAGAGGGGATTGAGAGCGGGGCACTGCGGAGCTTTCGCCGCTGGGCTGTTGTCGTGAGTGTAATGGCCTGTTTACGTCACCGTCCCTCTCTCCGTAAGATGAGACGAAGCGTCAGCCATCATGAATACCGTCGAGTTTCGCATTCTAGTAGCACATGAGTTCCCTCAGTTACGAGACGAACTTGAATACTGGGAAGATGACCTGCCCCACGTGCAAATGACGGAGTTTTTGGACTTCACTCAAAAGGCAATCGAGGCACGCTCATTCGATGTGGTGCGAAAGAGCTTCGAGATTGCTAACACTGCCCTCAAAAGCGGCGACGACACACTGCTCAATGCGATTTATGTGGCGTTCCTCGAACACCTCGACTTTCGCAGCGACGCGGGGAAAGAGGCTTTCTTCCTGATGCCTGCTGAGTTAAAGAAAGGTCGTTACGAGATTCTGGACTACGACGAAAAGCTACTTGGGCGAAAGCTAGCCGTTGACGACCGCGCTTAGGTGACAGAACATTGCGCAGACTGACGAAAAATCGAGGTTTCACTCTTTAAGGGTACTGCCGGGACAAGGTTGAGAGACGTTACTGTCGCTATTCCTTCCAAGTGAGGCGAAGCAGAAGGGCGACGCCGCAGCCGAGCAGAAGAGCACCCAACAGGAACCATCTCACGATGGGCGTGCTCACCAGCCCCATTACCAGAAAGCCAACGGCGACAATAATCCCTGCAAAACCCGCGTCTACTTGCATTACCCGCCATGGCCCGGGATGTCGATTAGCATCATGGTCTTTCATCGCCTAGATTCTCCCACCAGTTCATCCCAAAAGCGAGTCGGTCGATTATGACTGGCGTAACATCGCCGTTACACTCATTCAAAGGTTTGAGTAATATTGCCTAGTTACATAAGCTAACTGGCCGCTTATGTTTTCCACTTACCACTTTCGAGCGCGTCGACCCATTCACGATATAACATTCGCTCACGGAGCGCAGGTTTGGTGACGCGACTCCCTGGTAGCTGACGGATAGATTTTTCTCTAGAGGAACTGGCGGATAAATGGCTGCTTCGAGGCGTATGCGGCGGGCGCGAGCGGTTCTGGTTGATTGGCGCGAGGGGAATTTAATTCTGCGCAACTATCAGACGCAAGTGTCTGCCAGCGCCGACCCTGAAGCGGTGCGAATTCTGCACTTGCTGGACGATTGGACTCGCCTGCCGGACCTTCATGCTTTGCTGCCGGAATATACTCCGCGGAGCATTCGCGCCGGACTGCGCGAGTTGTTGAAGAATACGTTTGTTGTTTCGGAGGGGACTCGAGAGGCAAAGCACGACGCCGAGTTGGCAAGCGCATGGTCGGATTGGCTCCCACAAGCTAGCTTTCACTTCGCCACTAAAGACGTCGAATACCTCCCACCTCCGGCAAGTTTATTCAAGCGGTATCTGGCCGAGTCCCGGCAGCCACCTTTGCTGAAGAACTACGCTAAAGCCCCGCGGATCAAACTCCCTCGCGAAACAAAACCAGACAGCGAGTTCGCGAGCGTGCTGCTGGCTCGGAAGACACATCGCGAGTTTTCCCGGAAACAAATTCCGTTGAGCATCATCTCAACTTTGCTCCATTACACGTGGGGAGTCACAGGAAGAATCGATGCGCCGCCTTTCGGTCGCCTATTCCACAAAACCAGCCCCTCGGGTGGCGCGCGACATCCCGGCGAGGTCTATCTCCTGGCCATGCGCGTTCGAGGATTGGCGCAGGGCCTATATCATTACGACGGTTTGCATCATCAGTTGGCGCGACTCAGCTCAGCGCAGGCCGTCAAGAAAGCAGTTACCTACGCCGCCGGACAGGAATTCGTTGCTGACGCATCCGCACTGTTCATTATGAGTGCGGTTTTTCCTCGCACACAATGGAAGTACCGCTTTGCCCGCACTTACCGCGTTGTTTTGCTGGAGACTGGCCATCTATGTCAGACGTTCTGTCTGGCAGCAACATGGCTCGGGCTCGCTCCCTTTTGCACGGCTGCCTTTCAGGATTCTCTGATTGAAAAAGAACTTGGGTTAGACGGAATCCGGGAATCTGTCCTTTACCTCGCTGGCGTGGGAACGCTTCCAGACGGCAACGTTCTTAGCAATCGTTGAGCGTCCTGATAGATTGCGAGGTCCGCGTCCGCGTTCGACCAGTAGCCGAGAAATTTCTGCAGCTCGGCGCGAGCATCGTCCGATCGTCCAAGCTTTTGGTAGAGGATGCCAAGTCGGTAATGCGCGATCACAGCCCGGTGAAACGCAGGCTCATCAAAAATCTCAGCCCGGGCATCGTCCATGAACTCGTTGCCCCGGGAAATTAGGACTTGATATTGCTTGACCGCTTGCTCGTGCATTCCCGCCATGTCATAACAACGAGCGAGCGTCTCAATCGCGAAGACCGATTTCTGGTAAGTGACGGCGGTCTGCGCGGCTTCCACCGCCTCGTTGAATTTTCGCTGCGCCAGTGCGATTTCTGCATTTAGCAGATTGCGCAGCGCCTGTAGAGCAGCAGCATCATGCTGATTTATCAGGACATCAATTTCTCCCACGCTCCTCTTGGCCGGTTCAATGCTGCCGGTCCAGGCATATGTCCTGGCGAGTAAGAGTTTAAGGGCTGGAGTCTGCGGCGGCAGATCAACCTGGCCAAGTTGCTGAGTGGCCTGCAGCACGAGCCCTTTCTGCAACAGCAACTCCGCCATCACAATCCGGGCCTTTGCCGCCGGAACCCGGTTATGATTCCTCTCTGCCGTTTGAATCGCCTCACTGAGCTCCTTCTCAGCTTCGCCGTAGAGGCCGGTGGCCAAGTCCAAGTCCGCAAGGGACAACTTTGCGGCAACCTCGCCGTCGGGCCCGGTATGGACCATGCCATTGAAGGTCTGGCGCGCGAGTTCGAATCGATTCAATGCCATGTAAATACGCCCCAACACAACTTGGGCGTACTGGTTATTGGGAAAATCGCGCGCGAATGGTTGCGCGACCTGGAAAGCCTTTTCCGTATCGCCTTCCGAGAGCAAATCAGCTGCAAGGTTGATTCTGATGTCCGACTGCGGTACTAACTTGACCGCCTTCTCCGTGAACGAAACAGCGGCCGCGTAGTCACTGTTCTCCGCGTTGCAGACACCGAGATTCACAAATGGAGCGGGATCCGATGGTTGAATCTGTGCGAGAAGCTGATAATTTTCGCACTCCTTTTGAAAGTCCAACAGGGTAGCGTAGTAAGCGGCCATGATCCGAAGCCGCTCTGGTTCTGAGGCGCGGTCGGCTAGCTTTGCGGCCTGCCGAATCTCTTCCGCGCCTCGATCATACTGGTTCAAATAGTCGTAACTTTGGCCCAGGTATTCGTGCGCTACCGCGAAATTGGGATCGAGTTCCAGCGCCTTGGTGAACATCAGAACCGCCTGTGAAGGATCGCCGTTGTAGAGGCTCTCCTTTCCCGTGGTGAAATATCGCACTGCATCGAGGGACGAAGAACTCACTTGTGCTAGCGGTGCAGAATTTTCTTTCACTGAGAGCAGAGATTCGCCGAGTTTACCGCGCACCTTCTCCGCAATCTGGTCCACTTTTTTTGGAATATCGTCCGCGCTCGAAACCGTTTCGCTGTCGGTTACGATGTCAGATCCGGCCGGTGATTGGATACGGACCACAAGATTATAAGTGTGCCCAAAGCGCGCGATTGATCCGGTCAAGAATGCCGTCAAGCCCTCGCGCAGGCAAATTTCTCTTCCAGTTTTTTCGTCAATGCGCTGGTTGGGAGGAGATCCCATACGCTGCAGAACATCGACCAGCCGGCTCGCCGGAAAAACCTGCAACACCTGTGATTGCTCGAGACTGGAAGTAAACATTTCGCGCAGCGTGTTGTCGAAAACCGGTTCGCCGGTTTTATTTTCGAAATCCCCGACCAGCAGAGTGGGACGCGCTCCATTGGCACCGCGCCACTGCGTTCTGTGTGAAGCTAGCCAGGCGATAATCGCAAGAACCACAACTCCGACCACCGGCAGAGCGATGCGCATCACCCGGCGAACCCGACGCCTGGAAGCTTGTTGAACGGCAATCGGCACCGTCGCAGTGTGTAGCCTCTCGAGATCAGAAGCCAGTTCCTGCGCAGACTGGTACCGCTGCTTCGGATCTTTCGCCAACGCTTTGAGAGTGATAGCTTCGAGCGACGGAGTCACACTCGGGTTCAAGCTTGAAGGAGGCTTAGGCGTTTCGTTCAGGATCGCGTTAATGAGAAGAGGCCCATACTCTTGCGGATGCGGGCGTTTCCCCGTCGCCATCTGATACAGCACCGATCCTGCGGCGTAGATATCTACGCGGGTGTCAATGTTCTCGCCACGAAGCTGCTCAGGCGCCATGTAAGCGAGAGTTCCCTTCGCCAACCCCGCCCCGGTCATGCTCATGGTAACGTCCATGGGATCGGCTTCGAGAAGTTTTGCCAGACCGAAGTCTAGAATTTTCAACCTGCCCTCGGTCGTCAGACCAAGGTTGCCGGGCTTGAGGTCACGATGCAGAATCCCCTGCTGATGGGCAGCCGCCAGACCTTCGGACATCTGAATGCCGTATTTAATAACCATATCCGCAGACAGCGGACCGCCGAGCAGTTTGTCTGCGAGGGTTTGCCCGGTCAATAATTCCATGACCAGGAAGTCAGTTTTCCCCTCGCAATCGAAATCGAAAACGGTCGCGATATTCGGATGGTTCAACCGCGCGAGGGCTAGAGCTTCTTGCTTGAATCGCTTGCGAGTATCGTCATCGGCGAGACTCCCGGGCGGAAGCACTTTGACTGCGACATCGCGATGAAGACGTTCGTCCTGGGCGCGATAGACCACACCCATGCCGCCCGCTCCAATTTGTGCCAGCAGACGGTAGTGCCCAAGCAATTCTCCGACCAGAGGGTCGTTCGACATGGTTGGCTGCGATGGTAGTTTGCAGGGTGGGCTAAGTCAATTTTGGGGGATACGCATCAGGAATTAAGCATCCGCTCGATGCTTGTGTCCATCTCTTCCTCTTCGATAAATTCCCCCCGGTCGGCCTGCGCGATGCCATCCCGCACGGCCGCGCGAAAACGAGCGTCTTGTTCAAGCAGGCGCTCGACGGCAGCCTTTACTAGACGCTCGGTATCCGTACCGGCATGACTGGCGCTTTGCGACAGCTGCGCTTCTTGCTCAGGGGGAAAATGGACTTCCATGGTTGTCAGTGTAGGGTGGCGGGTTTATGCTGTCAACAAAGTGGGTGAACTGCGCTAGGTTGTAGCGGTATGAGCGATTTGCGAAACCAAATAGGCCTGCCTCCTGTAGAAAAAGCTGAATTGCTAGACGTTGTTTGGGAAAGCCTAGACGCCGATGCGGCGTCACTCGGGGATGCCCAGAGGGCGGAGCTAAACAACCCAATCGAGCGGCACGAGCAAAACCCCTCCGATGTCATCCCTTGGAAACAAGTCAGGGCAGGCCTCTTTAAAAAACGGTGACACTGACGGTCGTCTGGTTACAAGCACCGTAGTCAATGCCTTCGCCGCCAGAACGGTTGATCTCCCCACCGCGTCTCGGCACCATACCAATGCGAGAGATGTCGCTCATAAACCGAATAGACATGACTCAATGTCTTCGAATATTCGTGTAGGGCACTGTCCGCGCCGGACAAATGGCTGTCTGCCGCTTCGGCTGCGGCCAATCCTGTGAAGAGGGCGTTCAGCAGCCCCTGGGATGACAGTGGGTCGAAACTGCAGGCAGCATCACCCGCCGCGAACCATGCTGAGCCCGCCAAGGGCATAAGGATGGCGCTATGCGCAGCGGTGAAACCGCACTGCTCAGGGGTAAAGTGGGATTCAGACAACATCGCGCTCAACTCCTGGCTCGCCAAACCGCGTGCCAGCAGCTTCTTCGGATCGGCGACTGACCGCGCTGCGGACAGATCGGAATCGGTGTGGAAGGCGAGCACGCGACGACCTTCAGGCAGGGGCGCGGAGTACCACCATCCGTCCTCCGTCGCCTCAACATACGTGAAGCCCGCGCCGCGATGGATTGGATGGGCTTTTCCGGAGACCCAACTGCAGACGAGTTTGTCTCTCAACTCGCGACGCGCGCCCAGAGAACGACTGACTCGGCTGGCACGGCCACCGGCATCGATCACAACACTGGCGATTAGATCAAAGACGCCTTCGACGGTTTCAACTTTCGCCCGCCAGCATTGTCCATCCCATTCGATGGAATTTAGCCGCGACGGTGCCATCAGTTCTGCGCCGCGCACAACCGCAATACCGCGAAGCCACATGTCGAATCGCGCACGATCAAGGTGCCAGCCATGCCCGTCCGGGTCGCGCAGAAAATCCGTCTCGAATGGTGGCGCCGAACCCCACACAGCGCGGTTCCCGTAGCAGGCAGAATGTCCCTGCGACTGAAACGACTCCCATAGTCCCATGTCGGTTAAGAGGCGGCGTGCCGCTGGCGG
>Ga0073928_10011803_pt1 | contig 10136 bp, 5 predicted proteins | sample PaiPotPPA55metaG_FD_76969 | JGI IMG/M metagenome (GOLD analysis project Ga0073928, IMG submission 76969) | Iron sulfur acid spring bacterial and archeal communities from Banff, Canada, to study Microbial Dark Matter (Phase II) - Paint Pots PPA... ... | reverse complement strand
TGACCCTGTTTGCCCAGGAACAGGTCGCGATCCTGATCACCCAGGGCGACCAATGGCCGACCGGCACCCTCCAGGCCTTCGCCGAAACCCCCGATCTCGATCTCCTGTTCATCATGCGGATGAGTGCCGAGAAGTATCAGAACATCGTCGCCCACCCCAAGGTCACCGTGATGGTCGATACGCGTGACGTCGGCAAGGTCGCGACCTTCGAAATTGCGCGTGCGTCGGTGCAGGGCGAGGCCTCCGAAGTTCCGCGCGACACTCCGGAATGGGCCACGCTCAAGGCCGTCTTCCTCAAGAAAAACCCGTTCGAAGCTCCCTTCTTCGATAGTGACCTGCTCCGCATGGTGCGCATCAAGCCCAAACGCATCTCCTACGCCAACGGCATCAAGGACACCTTCTGGATCGAGTTTTAAGCTCTCCGGCTCGCTCGTCCTCCCAGCCCGACGCGCCTAGAAAACCCACACGCAAGGCTCATTGTGGCATTCTGAGCGTGGCGAAAAATCCCGGATCCGGGACCCATTCGCTGCGCTCAGGGTGACTACGCGGATTAGCGCTACACCCGAGCAACGCGAACGTTCTTCCAAACGGGAAGTCTGAAACCTCCCATCACTAGGCGAGCTTGCGAGCCGAGCTAACGAGTCTGCGAGGTGCGCACTTTTAGACTCTTTGTCGAGCTTGCGAGCCGAGCTAACGAGCTCTGTGAGCTGCGCGAGGTGCGCAGGATTTAAGTCGGTTTCAGTAATTCTTCCCCCTCTTCCGCCGCTCGGGGCACACGACTTGCTCTGCTGATCCGATGGCGGTGCGGCTTGCGCAATTTTGTTGGCCCGCCCATGGGCGCGAGGGCATGGATGCACAGCACTTGAGCAACGGGATGCCGGAATTGAAGGCAGCAGCGATCGCCGCCGATCTGCCGATGAACGAGATGTTCAGCGCCGACGGCCACCCACGGCCCGAATGCGCGCGCGTCGTCAACTACCTCCTCTCGATGGACACCCGCAAATTGACCGAGCTCGGCGAGCGCGCCCACGAAATGTTCCTGCGGATGGGCGTGACCTTCAACGTTTACGGCAACGAGGATGGCAGCGAGCGCATCTTCCCGTTTGACCCGGTCCCCCGCATCATCCCCGCCGCCACCTGGTCCGAAATCGAAGCCGGCCTGATCCAACGCGTGCGCGCCCTCAACTCGTTCCTCGCCGACATTTATGGGGACGGCGCCATCCTCAAGGACGGCATCGTGCCCCGTGACCTGATCATCGGATCGTCGCAATTCCGGCACGCCGCGGTCGGCATCAAACCTCCGCAAAATAATTTCGTCACCGTGGCCGGCATCGACCTCGTGCGTGGATCTGACGGGCGCTTTTATATACTCGAAGACAACGTGCGCACGCCCTCCGGCGTTTCCTACGTAATCGAAAACCGCGTGATCATGACGCGCCTGATGCCCGAATTGATCCGCACGCTGAAGGTCCGCAGCGTCGAACAATATCCGGCCGACCTGTTGGCCTCGCTCCGCGAACTGTCGCCCAACGGTAAATCGGATCCGGTCGTCGCCTTGTTGACACCTGGTCCGTTTAATTCGGCGTTCTTCGAACATGTCTTCCTTTCGCAACAGATGGGCGTCGATCTGGTCGAAGGCCAGGACCTCGTTTGCGCCGACCACAAGCTGTTTGCCAAGACGGTTTACGGCTTGCGCCAAATCGACGTGATCTATCGTCGCGTGGATGACGACTTTCTCGACCCGGTGGTCTTTCGGCCCGACTCGCTGCTCGGGGTGCCCGGTCTGACCGCGGTCTTGCGCGCCGGCAATGCGGTCGTCGCCAACGGCATCGGCACCGGTATCGCGGACGACAAGGCCGTTTTCGCTTATACGCCCGCTATGATCCGCTACTACCTTAACGAGGAGCCGATCATTCCGATCGTCGAAACGCATCTGCTGCGCGATCCGGAAGTGTGCGAGTTCGTGCTGCGCAATCTTGACCGTTACGTGATCAAACCCACCGGAGCCTCGGGCGGCTATGGCGTGGTGATCGGACCCCAGGCCAGTGGCCTGGAGTTGGCCGAGACCCGCGCGCGGATCTTGCGCGATCCGGCGGCCTTCATCGCCCAGCCGGTCGTCCAGCTCTCGGTCCATCCGACGCTCGCCAGCGGGGAGGGCTCGGCGTTCGCGGCGCGGCACGTCGATTTGCGGCCGTTTGTCTTGTTAGGCGCGAAGCCGCGCGTGCTGCCGGGCGGACTGACGCGCGTCGCGCTGCGCGAAGGATCGTTGATCGTCAACTCCTCGCAAGGCGGTGGCAGCAAGGACACCTGGGTGCTCGAAAACTAGTGCTGCGGCGAATCGCGGACCACTTATATTGGGCGGCGCGCTATCTCGAACGCGCGCAATGGCGGTCGCGCCTGGTTGACGTCAATTACCATCTGAATCTCGAAGTCCCGCCCCGCATGGCCGATCCATGGGAGCCGCTCCTTGGGATTACCGGCGAGCGCGAAATGTTCGCCCAGCGCTATGCCCACGCGGACGAAGCCTCGGTGGTGGACTTCTTCACCTTCGACCGCGAAAATTCCTCCTCGATTCGGAGTTGTATCGAGGCCGCGCGATCCAATCTGAGTGCGCTGCGCAACATGATCTCGTCCGAGATGTGGCTGCAGATGAACGACCTCTATCTCGACTCGCGTCAATGGTCGCCGGGCCATCTCGCGAGCGAGGGCTTCTCCTCTTTCTTCACCGATCTGCGCAATCACTTCTATTCGATTACCGGGATTATTCGCAGCACCATGCCGCGCGACCTCTCCTACGATTTTCTGGAAATTGGCACGATGCTCGAGCGGGCCGACAACGTCGCCCGGCTGCTCGACGTCAAATACCACTATCTACTCCCGCGGCTCGAGGATATCGGCGGCCCTTCCGACGGTCGCCAATGGGCCGCGGTGCTACGCAGCGCGTCGGCCCTCGAGGCCTTCCGCAAACTGTACGGTTATTCGATCCGCGTTGATCGCGTCGTCGAAATTCTCTTGTTCGATCCCAACTTTCCGCGCTCGGCGCGCTTCAGTACGGAACGCCTCGCCGCCTCGGTCGAACGCGTGGCCGCCCAAAATGGCGGCCACCTGTCGCATCAACTGGCCTCCGATAACCTGCTCGCGTTGCTGCGCGGGTGCAGTGCCTCGCAAGCCATCACGGAGGGCTTGCACGAGTTCCTGCTCAAGGTCGAAGAGGAGTGTTCGACCATTTCCGATATGCTATTCAGTGAGTATATGACGCTCGGCTGAGTCCCGCGAATGCTGTATCGGATTACGCATACGACGCGCTTCGAATACGAGGAACCCGCGTACGATTCGCAAAACGAATTGCGCATGCGGCCGTGGGATCGCGACGGCCAGCGCTGCCTTACCTTTGACATCACCACCAACCAACCGTCGTCAACACTCGAGTACGGCGACTTCTTCGGCAATCGCGCCCACTCGATTTGCGTCAGCGCACCGCATCGCAAACTCGAGATCGTGGCGCGCTCCATCGTTGACCTCGATACGCCGCGGCCGCCGGGCGAAACCGGCGTGACGCTGGTTGAGTTTCTGCGCGGCGACTCGGCCCGCAACAACGTCTATTTCGAGTATCTGAATCCCAGTCAGTACATTCCGTTCAGCGAGCGCCTGCGCAAGTTTTTCTGGATGGCGCGGCCGCAGGAGCATGAAGACGTCGGTCTGTACGTGTCGCGCATGATGGCCTATGTGCGCGACCAGTTCGAGTACGAGACCACAGCGACCAACGTCCACTCGAGTCTCAATGACATCCTCGATACCGGCGGCGGCGTCTGCCAGGATTTCGCGCACCTCACGATTGGCATACTGCGCCTTGCCGGAATCCCGGCGCGCTACGTCAGCGGCTACCTGGCCCCCGCGGGCGCAGGCTACCTCGCCGCCGCCGCAGGCGGCCCGTCCGACCCCACGGCAGATTCCGGGCACCCGCCCGGTCCACTTAGCCCGCCCGACGTTACCGCGCAGGCGAGCCACGCCTGGCTCGAAGCCTGGCTGCCGGGCACCGGATGGACCGGCTTCGATCCGACCCACCGATGTGCCGTGGATGGCCGCCACATCGGCGTCGCCGTGGGCCGCGACTACGCCGACGTCCCGCCCTTGCGCGGCGTCTTTCGCAGCGACGGCGTGGACTCGATGATGACCGTTGACCTCAGCGTCGAACCCGTCAACGCCGGCGGCAGCCCCGGTGGCAGTGGCCCCGGCGGCGTTCAATCCCAATCGCAACAATAAGCCTTCCCGTAAACCAACGGCCAATCCTAGTCGCAACAGTAAGCAGTCCCGCAGGCCGTCGGTCGCTCCCAGTCCCCATAATAGGTACTCCACAGGCCGCCGGTCACGCCCCGGCCGCCACTATACTGCGACGCTCGCCGGCGTCTCCGCGACGCGGGCAGCTAACGGTGCCGGCGCCCCAACCTAAACACCCGTCTCGGCGGCGCTATATAGTAGAGTCTTTCAGCCGCACCCCTCATTTTGGAGGACGGCCGCGCAAGGCTGAAATACTGCACCCTCCGCTGAAATATTGCACCCTCAACCAAAAAACGCTTTTGGTCTCCGAGGAAGGATTCACCAATAGTCACTCAAATAGTCAGTTAACTAGTCACTTCAACTGAGGTTTCACTTTCCCTACTTGAGTAATCGATCTCGTTTGCTCGTAAATAGTAAGTTAGCAGCAAAGTATGATACCCTGCACTCCATTTTTACAACTGACTAATCGAATAGCTATTGCGGACGCGGGCGCCAGCTTTTGAAATGCCGAACCGCCGCGCAAGCGATCGAGCGATCTCAACATCGTGCGAGCGTCGCGTCGATCGGCGGATCGAAACCTTCCAGAGCGGATTCTGAATGTGCGGCTATCAATTCCTGCCTTGCCTCGACTGTCGGACCGCGTCAGCATTTAAGCCATTGGCTGATTGAGGAGAATAGCGATGGCGTCCAGTGCGCATAGGCAACGATTGGAAGTGAGCTTGAATGCTGATGAACTGCGCCGCCTCGATGCGTATTGGCGCGCGTGCAATTACCTGAGCGTGGGCATGCTCTACCTGCGCGACAATCCGCTTCTGCGCGAACCGCTCAAGCCCGAGCACATCAAGAATCGCCTGCTTGGTCATTGGGGATCCGATCCCGGTCAGTCGCTCGTGTGGGTGCATCTCAATCGGTTGATCAAGAAGTACGACCTCGACGTGATCTACCTGTCGGGGCCGGGGCACGGTGCGCCCGCCACCCTCGCGAACAGTTACCTCGAAGGCGTTTACGCCGAGGTCTATCCCGATCGCAATCAGGACCCGGAGGGGCTGCAACGGTTCTTCAAGCTATTCTCTTTTCCCGGCGGCATCGGTAGCCATTGCACACCCGAGACGCCTGGTTCGATTCACGAGGGCGGAGAACTTGGCTATTGCCTCTCGCACGCATACGGCGCCGCCTTCGACAATCCCGAACTGATCGCCGTCGCAGTCGTTGGCGATGGTGAAGCCGAAACCGGGCCGCTCGCAACGTCGTGGCATTCCAACAAATTCCTCAACCCGGTTCGCGATGGCGCGGTACTGCCTATTCTCCATCTGAATGGCTATAAGATTGCGAACCCGACGATACTCGCACGGATACCTACTGACGAATTGGAAAGCCTGCTCAATGGTTATGGCTATGAGCCATACGTGGTAGAGGGCGACGAGCCGCAAGCGGTCCATCAGTTGATGGCTGCGACGCTCGAACGTTGCATCCTCGAGATTCGCGAGATCCAGGAACACGCCCGAAAGGGCTCCGCGGCGAATGCGACTCGCCCGCGATGGCCGATGATCGTAATGCGAACTCCGAAAGGATGGACATGTCCAAAGGAGATTGACGGCAAGCGGCTCGAGGGCTTCTGGCGTGCGCATCAGGTACCGATCACAGATCCAGTCACTAACCCGGCCCATCTAAAGTTGCTTGAGGGATGGATGCGCAGTTACCACCCAGAGGAACTGTTCGACCAACGCGGCGGGCTAGTTGCCGAACTGAGAGAGCTGGCTCCCGAGGGAACTCGCCGGATCAGTGGAAACCCCCACGCCAACGGCGGGTTGTTGCGCAAGCCGCTGAAGCTCCCGGACTTCCGCGAGTATGCAGTCAAGGTCCCGCGCCCGGGCCATTCGGAAGGTAGCAACACTTACGTACTAGGGCAGTACTTGCGCGATGTGATGCGCAACAACATGACTAACTTCCGCGTCTTCGGCCCCGACGAAACTGCTTCGAACAAACTCGAGGCAATTTACGAAGCGAGCAAAAAGACTTGGCTCGGCGAGTACAAGCCCGAGGACCGTGACGGAGGTGAACTGTCAGCCGATGGCCGCGTCATGGAGATGCTCAGCGAGCACACACTGGAGGGCTGGCTCGAAGGTTATCTGCTAACCGGACGCCACGGGTTCCTTTCGACCTACGAAGGCTTCGCGCACATCATCGATTCGATGGTTAATCAGCACGCTAAGTGGCTGGAAAAGTGTACTACATCAGTGTCGTGGCGCGCACCAGTCTCATCGTTGAACATACTTATCAGCTCAACCGTGTGGCGCCAGGACCATAACGGTTTCACGCATCAGGATCCGGGCTTCATTGATGTCGTGACGAACAAGAGTCCGAGTATAACTCGCATCTACCTGCCGCCTGACGCCAACTGCTTGCTCAGCGTTGCGGATCATTGTTTGCGCAGCGTCAACTATGTGAACGTGATTGTTGCGGACAAACAACCGCATCCCGAGTACCTCACGATGGATGAGGCAATCAGACATTGCACCAAGGGCATTGGGTTATGGGACTGGGCATCGAGCGATCAGAACGGCGATCCTGATGTGATAGTCGCATCTGCAGGCGATGTCGCGACGATCGAAGCACTGGCGGCAACTGCAATCTTGCGCGATAAGTTTCCAACGTTGCGCGTGCGCTTTGTCAATGTCGTAGATCTTTTCCGGCTACAGCCGCCGATTGAGCATCCACACGGTCTCTCGGACCGCGATTTCAATAGTCTGTTCACCACCGACAAACCGGTGATATTCAACTTTCATGGCTACCCTGCGCTGATTCACAAGCTCGCGTATCGCCGCAGCAATCACGACAACATGCACGTTCGCGGATATAAAGAGAAGGGGAATATCAATACGCCATTGCAGCTCGCGATTAACAATCAGACCGACCGCTTTACGCTCGCCATAGATGTAATCGACCGGGTACCGAAGCTGCAGACCACCGGGGCGCATATAAAGGAATGGCTAAAGGATCAAATCAGCTACCATCTCGACTATGCGACAGAGAACGGCATCGACCCTCCCGAGATTAACAACTGGCGGTGGCCGTACTAATTAAGCGATGCAGTGGTTCCGGGAAATCTCATGAATATCAGTCCGCTGGCGGGCAAACCCGCTGAACCTTCAATGCTGGTCAACGTCTCGCGCTTGATCACCGCATACTATTCAGAGCAGCCCGACGCATCGATCCCGGCGCAATGCGTGGCATTCGGTACTTCCGGACATCGCGGCAGCGCTTTCGATACCGCATTCAACGAATGGCATATAATCGCGGTAACTCAGGCGATTTGCATATATCGCAAAAGCCAGGGCATTGATGGACCACTGTTTCTAGGGATCGATACGCACGCGCTGTCAGAGCCGGCCTTTGCCAGCGCGCTTGAAGTGCTCGCGGGTAACCGGGTCGAGGTTATGATTGATCGCGATCGCGGATACACGCCGACGCCGGTGATCTCGCACGCAATCCTTGCCTACAATCGCGGCCGGAAATCAGGACTCGCCGATGGGATAGTCATTACGCCTTCGCACAATCCGCCGGCGGACGGCGGCATCAAATATAATCCGCCGCACGGCGGCCCAGCCGACACGAAAGCGACGAAGTGGATTGAAGGCCAGGCTAATATACTGATGGGCGCGGGCTTGCTCGGGGTGCCGCGAGTTCCCTTCGCGAAGGCGCTGAACGCTTCGACTACTCATCGGCACAACTTCATCGGCAACTACGTCGCCGATCTGCAAAACGTAGTTGACATGCGAGCGATACGCGCGGCGGGGGTCAAAATCGGCATCGATCCGCTGGGCGGGGCGGGTGTCCATTATTGGGAGCCGATTGTCGATCGCTACCAAATGAATGCGACGGTAGTAAACCAAACCATCGACCCGACTTTTGCCTTTATGCGAGTTGACTGGGACGGCAAGATTCGGATGGATTGCTCATCGCCGTACGCGATGGCGGGCTTGGTCAGTATGCGCGAAAGCTTCGATGTGGCGTTCGCCAACGACACCGATAACGATCGTCATGGAATAGTCACTCGCAGCGCCGGACTACTCAATCCTAATCACTATCTTGCAGTCGCGATTGCGTATCTTTTCGAGGCGCGCGAAGATTGGCCGGACAAGGCGGCGGTGGGCAAGACGGTAGTGAGCAGCAGCATCATCGATCGGGTGACGGCGAAGATTGCGCGGCGGCTGGTCGAAGTACCGGTCGGCTTCAAGTGGTTCGTGGATGGGCTGATCGATGGTTCGTTTGGCTTTGGCGGTGAGGAGAGCGCCGGCGCTTCGTTTCTGCGTATGAATGGGAGCGTGTGGACGACCGACAAGGACGGCATCATCATGGGGCTGCTAGCGGCGGAGGTTACGGCGAAGACGGGGCGTGACCCGGGCGAACTGTATAGCGACATAACGCGCGAGTTCGGAGCGCCGCTGTATGAGCGCATTGACGCACCGGCGACACCGCAACAGAAGGCGATCCTCGCCAAGCTGGCGCCCGAACAAGTGCACGCGACAGAACTCGCCGGCGAGCCGATAATTGCGGCGTTAACGACGGCTCCCGGCAACAACGCGGCGATCGGCGGCCTCAAGGTTGTGACCACGAACGGTTGGTTCGCCGCGCGGCCGTCGGGCACCGAAGACGTTTACAAGATCTACGCTGAGAGCTTTCGCGGTCTCGAGCACTTACATCAGATTCAGGCAGAAGCGCAGATACTGATTAATCGCGTGTTCGAGCGCAATTCGAATCAGATCGAGAAATAGCCTATCGTGATGCCGCGCGGCGGCGAGATGGGATAATCAATCGATTCAGAACTGCACGGTGGACGCCTCGGCCGTTGAATCCGCCATGTAGCTAATGATCTACGGAAAATGACCATGAGTACTCGTGACCGCCCGCGGTGATCGAAACTAAGTAAGAACCGGGGTCCAGCGGCGCGCGTGGCATCATTACAATTGCGCCAAAGTTAATGAGTTGATTGCGCATCATCGCCTGCGTGCCTGAGTCGGGATTTTTGTACGTACTCCCATCGAATACGCAGGCCTCGAGAGTGGTGAGATCAGGTGAAGCACGTTTCAATGAGTAATTGCTGACACCCGGATTTACTAGTGTGCCAAGCTGAATTGAAATCGGATAGCCCGTCGGCAATGAGTAGCCGGGGCAACTAGTCAGAGGATCGGGCCATTCGCCATCAAACGAGTTCATGTCGATCGACGTGCGATTGGGCGGATACTCGATCGGCGCGGCTAAGGGAGCGGGCGGCGACATTATCGGATCGACGTCGCCATTCAGATTAAGCGACGCGATGCAGACGCCGGCCTCGCACATGTAGCCATAGCCGACGCTGTGCAAGTGCGGATTCAAAATCGGGAACCGGTGAAACGGAGACTGCATCCAATTGTCGAGTGCCCATGAGGGGGCAAGAGTCCCGTGTGGATTCCAAGCCTCGTCGATGTCACCGGCGCGCCCTGCTGTCGCACCCTCGGCGGTGTACCAGGGCTTGGACGGATCCTCGAAATGCATAGCCGGTCCCAGATTCATATGTGCGGCGATTTGTTTGCCGAAATTCTTAACTATGTAGCGCGAATGCAGGTAGTCAGCGCGGCTGAAGCGCGGATTAACGGTGACCGGTGTGAGGCCAGCACTTTCGCGATACCGATTGAGCGGCTTCAGCCATAGATCGTCCGCACCGGACTTCGACTCGGTAACGTCGGTGGGGGACGCGGCGGCGGGCGTGGGGAGCATCGAAGACGGAGCAGCAGCGGCCGTCACGGACGCGACAGGAGTGGCGGCTCGCGTGGGTGCGGGCGATGAGATCGCGGTTGGAGCGCCATTGCTAACGATGG
>Ga0073928_10011802_pt1 | contig 10136 bp, 10 predicted proteins | sample PaiPotPPA55metaG_FD_76969 | JGI IMG/M metagenome (GOLD analysis project Ga0073928, IMG submission 76969) | Iron sulfur acid spring bacterial and archeal communities from Banff, Canada, to study Microbial Dark Matter (Phase II) - Paint Pots PPA... ... | reverse complement strand
GATGGCAGCTTCCGTGAGTTCGGGATCGAGGCAGTGGGTGTCGGGCCGGACATCCACCAGCACTGGAAGCGCGTTGGCAAACAGGACTGCACTGGCAGTGGCCACGAAGGTGAAATCAGGCACGATCACTTCGTCCCCGGGATGAAGGCCGAGCGCCGCCATGGCAACTTCAAGCGCTGCCGTGCCGTTGGTGACCGCGATCCCGTGGCGGGCGCCATGAAAGTGCGCGAACGCGCTTTCGAACTCCAAGGTCTTGGTGCCGGGAGTGCGCCACCAGACGCGGCTCTCGAGAACCTCGTTCAGGCCCCGCCGCTCAGTGTCATCGAACTGCGGCCACACTGGGAAAGGTTTGCTCTTGGATTTCTTGCCGCCGAGAAGTGCGAGCTCCGACATGTTCCGTCTCCTTGATTAAGGCCTCATCAGTACTGGTTAAATTCTATCGCGCGCCGAAAGGCCTCGACGTAGTGTCCGTCCTTCTTAGGTTGTTCTTTGCGCATTTCGTCTTTTGCCTTCTTCAGATCCTCGGGCGTCCAGTCCGGGCGATACTTGTTGACCGCCGGCTCGAACTGGCTGACTTGCTTGGCTGCGGCTTCGAACTTGAGCTCCGCTACGCTCTCGATGTTGACAAAATAGTTCGCTTCCTGCGGCGAAGGATAGAAGAAGTACATTTCCGGAACTTTGTAAGGTTGCAGGCCCTGCTGCAAACGCTGATTGGGAAAATACAGCCAGAATTCCGCCGCCCGCACGGCATCAATCGTATTGAACGCGGCCATGCGGTGATCGGTCTTGTGCCAACGCTCGTACCATTCGCCGGGATCTACGCTAAGCAACACATCAGGGCGGACTCTACGAATGATGGCAGTGGCTTCCTCGGTGAGTTTGGGTTGCGCGGCATACTCCAGCATACCGTCGTCGTAACCCATCCACATGATGTTTTCCTTGGCAGTGCCCAGCAATCCCTCGGACACCTCCTGCTCGGCTCGTCTGATGCCGGCCAGACGTTGGGAACTCATGTCGGGATCATAAGAACCCTTGTCGTCGTTGGTGTAGACGACAATCAGAACCTTGTTGTGATTGCGATTCAGCACCGCGATCGTGCCCCCTGCGCCGAAGACGTCATCGTCAGGATGGGGAGTAAAAACCAGGATCGTCTTATTGTGCAGGTCTTCGAGGCGCGCTTCCTGCGCCTGCGCTGAAGCAAGAGGGAAAGGGAGAGTGAGCAGCAAAGAACAAAAGAGGCCGGGCAAGGTTCGCATTCAGTTCTCCGATGGGTAGTGGAAACCTAGCGGCAATACGATAGCTCAAAGACGAGGATTCGTCGAACCGGTTTGTCAAAACGTGACATCTCAAACTGAAAAAGCGTGTCCACGGGTCACCGGGGTCACCGCGGAAGTCTTGACAGGCTGGATCGAGTGATGTAACAGTTGGCCACCACGCCGGTGTCGTCGTTGCCTGGGTAACGGAATCGGGAGGCCCTATGCGTGCCAACTATCGGTTGTCCCTGTCTGTCGCCCTGCTTCTCTCCTGTTGGTTGCTGACTAACCCTGACCGCCTGCTTGCGCAGGTGGACCGTGGCAGCATTGTGGGACTGGTAACCGATCCCGCCGGAGCTCGCGTCCCCGGCGCACAGGTTTCTGTCACGAATCTGGCTGCCAACCAGTCAACCAGCGTGACCACGGACGAAAAAGGTCAATATACTGCGGACCTTTTGCGCATTGGAACCTATTCGGTCACGGTCGAAAAGCCAGGTTTCCAAAAAGCGATCCAACCCAGCGTGGACGTGGGTGTGAACCAGGCGGCGCGGGTGGACATTGCTTTGCTCGTGGGATCGATCAATGAGTCGGTCCAGGTAACCACGGCTCCCCCTCTTCTGCAGACCGAAGCATCCTCTCTGGGAACCATCGAAACGGAGAGACGCATTTCAGAGCTGCCACTGAATGGAAGAAACTTTATCCAGCTGGCATATCTTGGTCCCGGCGCAAACGGGGGGCAGACAGGGAGCAACGTCAGCGGTGGTGTATTTGAAAACGAACGGGCGAACGAAGCCGTGTCGGTGAACGGGCTTCGAGTCTCCAACAACAACTTTCTACTGAACGGGGTCGACAACAACGAATTCGGCCTGGGCGGAGTGATCGTGCTGCCGCCGCCTGACGCCATCCAGGAATTTCGTACCGAAGAGAATTCCATGAGCGCCGAATTCGGCCGTGGGGGCGCGGCGGTCAACGTCGTCCTGAAATCCGGGACGAATCAGATACACGGCGGGGCCTACGAGTTCATTAGCAACGACAAGCTGGATGCGGTGAACTATTTCAACCAGGGCCAGCAGCCTTTCAAGCGCAATCAGTTTGGAGCTTTCCTGGGTGGGCCGATCAGAAAGAACCGCACCTTCATTTTTGGGGACTATGAGGGCTCGAGGCTCCGAGAAAGTCAACCGTTTATCTCGACTGTTCCCACGGCGGCCGAGCGGGCTGGAGATTTTTCCGATCGCCTGACGGGAAACACTTTTTCGCCATGCGCGACGCCATCTCCGGCCGACACATTTGACACCGGCACCATATTCGATCCGTTCAGCACACACGACTACACGTGCGCTGACGGTGGGGTGGTGTCGCTGCGCAATCCCATCAGCGGCACGAACATAATCCCCGCGGGCTCCATCAATGCTGTCGGACAGAACGTGGCCAATTTTTATCCTCACTCGAACCTGCCCGGCCTCACCAACAACTATCTGGCCAATCAGAATCACGTGAATAGTCAGGATTCATTTGATGTGCGGCTCGATCATCGCTTCCGCGATCAGGATCAGATGTTCGCGTCGTACAGTTTCGGCGACGTGCGCAGCCAGCGGCCCGGCCCGCTCGGCCCTTTGTTTGGCGGCTTAGATTGCTGCCCCAGCGCCAGCAATTCCCGCGCCCAACACATGGGGTTGGGCTACACGCACACGTTCTCGGCGCAACTGCTGAATGATCTTCATGGCGGATATTTCCGCTACGCTGTCAACGCATTGCCGTTCAACTTCGGCAAATCGATTGGTTCCGATGACCTCGGGATTCCGAATGCGAATCGCAGCACTGATCCCAACTCCAGCGGGCTGACCAATATCGATATCGCCGGATTTACGCCATTGGGCGACTCAATGTTTCTGCCCGAGCATGTCTTCGAAAATATCTTTCAAGTCGCGGATACGCTTACCTGGATCCGAGGCCGGCACTCGCTGAAATTTGGCGTTGACTTTCGGCGTCAGCAGCGAAACTTTTATCAGGTCACAGCTCCGCGAGGATTCTTCGACTTCGGCGGGGTGTACACCAACGATCTCTCCACCGCGAACGGCGGAAACGGGCTGGCCGATCTGTTGCTCGGCATCGCGGACGCCAACGAACAGGACTTCCTCCTAGGCCTTTATCCGACCCGGTACTGGGACCTGGGTGGATTCGTACAGGATGATTTCCGGATTCGTCCCAACCTGACCATCAATCTAGGGCTTCGTTACGACATTACGTCGCCGGCCAATGGACGGGTCGGCAATTTCGATCTGAATCGCGCCATCGTCGTGACATCGTATGGACAGAATCCGGTATCGCACGCAGGCGTGCAATTCGATAAAAAGGACTGGGCGCCTCGAATCGGGTTCGCATGGTCGGTGCAGCGCAACACTGTAGTCCGGAGCGCGTTCGGTGTCTTCTACTCGGCCGAGGCCAACATTTTCGATGATCTCGGCTTGAACCCACCGCAACTCACGTTCCTGGCGAGTAGATTCAACCCTGGAGCGATACCCTCCGCGGCTCAGCTGATCTCGACTGGTTTTCCGAGTGCGCTGCCTGTAGGAGATGCGCTCCACATCTCAGGACCGGTGAAGACCACGGGACCAGAGCGCATCATTCCGCGCATTATGGAATGGAATCTTGGCTTGCAGCATCAGTTCGGAAACAATTTCCTGGCCCAAATCGGGTACGTCGGCACCCGAGCCACTCACTTGTGGAATCACGAGGCGAGTGATCTGAACCAGCCGCTGCAAATTCTCGATACCAATTTCTGCGGACCCGATCCGAATAACTGCACTCCAAACTTCGGCCGAAGGTACTTCAACCAGCAGCCGAATATGACGGCGGTTCTTCCGCTCGACTACCCGCAGTTGGAGATGTTCTATAACTCGTTCCAGGCCTCGCTGAACAAGCGCTTCGCCAATGGTTTCAATTTCCTCGCTGCGTACACCTTCGCCAAAAATCTGGGAAATGCAGATGGGAACACCGGAGGATTCATCCAGAATTCGTATCGAGCTGACCTTGAACACGGGCCAGTCGTTCCGGATCTGCGGCATCGTTTCACCATCAGCTACCTGTATGAACTGCCCATGGGGCACGGCCGTCGATTCATGGGTGAAATGAGCGGCATCGCCGACGCGTTTTTCGGCGGATGGCAAGTGGCAGGTATCACAACGGCGCAAAGTGGCGAGGCGGTAACAGCGGTCATGTCCTCCGACCTCAGCAACACAGGAAGCTTCAGCTACCGCCCTGACCAGATTGCGAAACCGTACGATTTCTCGTTCAACACTGCCTCTCAAGGAACAGACTTCGGTTGCACCAATCCCGGCCACCAGACTCTCGACTGCTGGTACAACCAGGCGGCCTTTGCCGCGCCTGCGCTCGCTCCCGGGCAGCAGTCTGCACATAGTTTCGGAGACTCTCGCATTGGAAACCTCCGCGGCCCGGACTTAGTCGATTTCGATTTTGTGTTGCAGAAGAACTTCAGGATTCGAGAATCTCAAGAGGTAGAGTTTCGTGCGGAAATCTTCAACTTGCTCAATCATCCCAACTTCGGTTTGCCCGGGGGCGGGTCATCAGTCCCTGTAGATGTGCCTGGGGGTGCAAGCATCACTAACACCTCCACAGATAATCGGCAGATCGAGTTTGCTCTGAAGTACACCTTCTAGGACATCGATCAGAACCAACCCGATTTCATGACTAGCGTGCCGGCATTGGCGGATGTCGGCACTGTGTTCGACCCTCCGGAGACACTGATCCTTCGGCGAACTGCCCTGGTTTCAGTGGCCCAAAGGTAACATTATCGGTCATTACCGCGGTAAATTGACCGCGCCGCAGCCGGTTGTTAGCTTCATGCAGAGAACTGCTTACGCGGCAGGCCCCACTTGAGAGAAGAGCATTCCAAACCATCACCGGAGCGCCAGAACAAACGCCTGCACGTTGCGCTTCCCATTCGAGTCACGTATTGGGATGACACCCAAAAACCCTGTCTCGAGATTGCCTGTACTTACGATATCTCCGAGCATGGCGCCCGGGTCACAGGCTTGCGCTGCGTGAAGGAACCCGGAGAAGTCATCGCCATCGAGCGGGGCAAGAACAAGGCGTTTTGCCGCGTGGTGTGGGTCGGAGAATCAAACTCAGTCTTGCAGGGTCAAATCGGCCTGCAGTGTGTAGAGTCTGATCGGGTACTGTGGGAAGCGGAACTACGCGACATGGTAGAGATCTATGAACCAGTCCTGCCGGACGGAGACTCGAAGCGCCCTCGTACCTTCGCCGCGCACGAACGCCGTCGCCGCCGGGAGCGTTTCAGTCTGGAAGGAGCAGCGGAACTGGTTGAGGCGGGCGCCAAAAATTTAAAATCCAACAGCGTCGTCTTGAAGAATATGTCAGAGATCGGCTGCCTGGTCCTGACCAAGCAGATGGTGCCTGCGGGCACCGAGCTGAAAGTGACGCTCCATGTCGACGACCAAAATTTGACGCTGAAGGGTGTAGTTAGGCATGCGGAGCCGAACGTTGGACTCGGAATCGAATTCCGCGAGATCCGTAAAGGCGAGCGCCAGATCCTGCAATTCCTGATCCGCAAGTTAGCCGAGAAGCACTTCGAAGATACTTTGCAGTTCGAAATCCACAAGTAGAAAAAGAAGCGGATTTCGACTTCTTAGCCGACGTCAGACGTTCGAAGTCACTACTTCGCGGCAGCTTCTGCCCCAACCTGCTCTCGATCGACATCCTTCAGGCGAGCCGCTTTGCCTTTGAGACTGCGCAGGTAATACAGCTTGGCGCGGCGGACTTTGGAGGAGCGCAGCAGTTCCACTTTGTCCACCACCTTGGAATGGAGCGGAAAGATACGCTCGACCCCGTGGCCGAAGCTGATCTTGCGCACCGTAAAGCTAGCTTGCGGCCCCCGGCTGCGCGCAATTACCACGCCCTCAAACGCCTGCAAACGTTCCTTGTCGCCTTCCTTGATCTTCACATGCACCCGAACGGTGTCGCCCGGCGCGAATTCAGGAATATCGGTACGCTTGGTCTTGGCCAGAAGCTTTTCGATGATCAGGTTAGTCACGATCGTGTCCCCCAGTGACGGAAATCTTGGAATTTGTTCAAGCTTGCTCGTCCGTAATGCGGGCCAGCAATTTCTTATCTTCGTCGCCGAGCGCAGCGCCCTTCAACAGATCGGGACGGTTGCGCAGCGGTTTCTCTAAAGCCGTGCGCCGACGCCAGCGGCGTATCTCTTCATGATTGCCTGAAACCAAGACCTCAGGCACCTGTAATCCGCGAAAGTCCGCCGGTCGAGTGTAGTGCGGATAGTCCAGCAATCCGCCCGATGCGCATGTGGAGTCAGCCCCACCAGCTTCCACCGCCGCGGTCACCGTAAATGACTCCTGCCGCGTCGAGGCCTCGTTACCCAGTGCGCCGGGAATGAGCCGCGCGACCGCATCCAGAATCACTGCCGCGCCCAACTCGCCGCCGCTCAGCACGTAGTCTCCGATCGACAGCTCGCGGTCGGCGAGATGCTGACCCACGCGCTCATCGACGCCCTCGTAGCGGCCGCAGATCAGCACAATTCGCTCCAGCACTGCGAGTTCTTCCGCCACGCTCTGGTCGAAATGCCCGCCCTGCGCCGACAGCAGCACCACGCTTTGCTTCGCGCCGGGCGCAAGCCGCTCCGCGCGGCTCTGGATATTCAATCCTTCAATACATTCAAAGATCGGTTCCGGCTTCAGGACCATGCCTTCGCCACCGCCGAACGGGCGGTCATCCACCGTGCGGTGCCGGTCGTGTGCAAAAGCCCGCAAGTCGTGGACCTCGATCTTCGCCAGACCGGATTCCCGGGCTCGGCGAACAATGCCGTAATCCAGCGGTCCGCGAAAAAAATCAGGAAAGATCGTAAGGATGTCGACCTTCATCGCGGAACCTTAAACCCTTGTCATGCTGAACGACCGTGTGGTGGCGGGCGACTCGCCCGCCCAGTCTTGACCTATACCCCAGGAAGCGCCGTCACAGGGTAGGGGTCCTTCGACTCTGCAAGTGCTTCGCGTCGCGAAGCACTTGCTCCGCTCAGGATGACATTTTCTTACTGTTTTTCTGCAGCTCTTTTTCTTCCGCCGTCAAAGGCGCGTTCAGCTCGAGCATACCTTCCGGCAAAATCATGTAAATCTTCTTGTGCTCGAGATCTGTGGTCTTCAAGTACGCTTCCGCATAAGGGATCTCGTACTCGTTCGATCCCGCCCTGACGATGAGCAGTGGTGCTTCGCCGGCTCCAAACTGTACGTCCGCAACTAAACCAACTTCGCGATCGCCGTCGAACACAGCGCATCCTACAAGATCGCTGACATAAGCCCAGCCCGGCTCCAGCTCCGAGCGCTCACGGGCCGGAACCTGCAACTCACATCCGACGATCGTTTCGGCTTCCGAAATCGAACTGACGCCTTCAAACTTCAGGACCAGGTAGCCTTTGTGGGGCCACAGTTCCTCAATCGTTAACTCGCGCCGGGAGCCATCTTTGGGCAAGGCCCACAGCCGCATACCCAGCTGAAACCGGTCCGGGACATCACTGTGCAACTCGGCTGCTACTTCGCCCCGGCGTCCCTGCGTCTTGAGCACACGCGCCAGCGTAATGAACTCGTCGGCTATTCCAGAATCTCCAGCGTGAAACGCTTGTTCAACTTCAAACCAGCCGCGCCCAGGAGGTTGCGCATGGCGCGTGCGGTGCGTCCCTGCTTACCGATCACCCGGCCCAGATCATTCGGGCCAACCGTGAGCTCGAGCACGGACTCTCCGCCCTCTTCGACCTGATTGACCGAGACTTGCGCCGGATCATCGACCAGAGCTCTAGCAATGTGCTCGATCAGGACGCGCACGTCCCCAGTTGGCTCGCTCATACTACGCTCACCCAAAGCGGGATGCCGTTATATGCGGTGGAACTTGCCGTGACGCACACTGGAAAATCAGGCAACCGAAGCGGCGACCGGCGCCGGCTTGGACACGATCTTGTTGACCCGGTCCGACATCTTGGCGCCCTTGGATACCCAGTAGTCGATGCGCTCGCGCTTGAGTTCAATACTAGCGGGACTGGTGCGAGGATTGTAAGTTCCGACCACCTCGACCGGACGGCCATTCCGCGCGCGTTCCTTTTCGATGACCACCACACGATACTGCGGTTGTTTGCGCGCACCCGTGCGCGACAGACGAATCATTAGCACAGAGCTTATGTTCCTTTCCTAATTACTTCAGGCAGGCTAAGACAAACCACTATTTTTGCAGAATTTAGCAGGATTAGCAAGTTTGGCCGATGGAGGACGATGGAGGACGGGCGTCCCCGACCGTCTGCGTGAGAGGGGCGAGGACACCCGTCCTCCATCCAACCCCAAGCCGTCGACATTCACAACTCTAAATTCACACCCAATATCTGTACCCGCAGCCGCATTCTTGTTAATATAATCGGTTCAGTACAGCTCGGTTCACTAGGGAGACCAGAACCATGACATACGTGATCGCAGAACCATGCATCGGAACCAAAGACACCGCCTGCGTGGACGCTTGCCCGGTGGACTGTATCCATCCTAAAAAGGATTCTCCGGCGCATGCTGAAGAAGAGATGTTGTATATCGATCCCGTAGAGTGCATCGACTGCGGAGCTTGCGTGCCCGTGTGCCCGGTGTCTGCCATCTTCGCGCTGGACGACCTGCCGGAAAAATGGGCCTCCTTCACCGAACGTAACGCAAAGTATTTCGGACGATAACAGCGGACCTCGGGCGTCAGACCCCGGCCATCAGCCATCAGGCTTCAGTCGTCAATTTTGAAGATAAAGCGCTTCGGATCATGCCGAGGCTCTTTGTCGTTTGTGTCGAATGGGATCTGAGGTCTGAGGTCCGAGGTCTGCCGCCTGCCTTTCCATCTCCCCGCTACTCCATTACAATCAAGCGTTAACCTGCTGGGCTTCCATGGCACTGAAGGAGTCGGAAGCGATCATCCTGCGCACTTATCCTTTGCGCGAGGCCGATCTGCTGGTCACACTGTTTACGCGAGCGGAAGGGAAAGTTCGCGGCGTGGCGCGCTCAGCCAAGAAATCAAAGCGGCGGTTTGGCGGCGCCCTTGAGCCGCTCACGTACGTTCGAGCTTTTTACGAAGATCGCGAACGGCAGGAATTGGCTCGACTGGATTCCTGCGAGGTGCTGGAGTCGCCGCTGGCGACGGAAGTCGGCTATCCGCGGGCGGTTGCGCTGGCGCATGTGGCGGAGTTACTCGACGAGTTGCTGCCGGACCGAGAAGTCAATGATGCTGCGTTTCGCCTGGCGCTTTCGGTGCTCGCGGGATTGCGCGGGCCCGATGTCTGGATGCCCGTGACCTATTTTGAGCTGTGGATGACCCGCCTGATGGGCTACCTGCCAGACTTCGGCGAGTGCATGGTTTGCGGGCGCACCCTGAACGGAAGCCGGGCTTTCTTTCACGCACTGACCGATGGCTTGATGTGCGGCGACGACAAGCGGCTGGCATCATCCGAGATATCCGGGGAATCGCGGTCGCTGGCAGCTCAAATGTTTCGCGCACCGGTGGAAAGTTTTGCCGCAACGCCCTGGCCTAAAAAGCAAGGCAGCGATCTGCGAAAGTTTCTGGTGCAGACGCTGCAGAGGCACATCGAGAAGAAGTTGGTGACGGCGGGAATGCTGGAAAAGATCAGCGCTTAGCAGGCTTCCGCTAAGATCTGAGAACCAGAAACTAAGAACCGAGAATCACCGACAAAGGCCGTATGCCAAGTGCCACAACCAATCCGCTCACGTTCCAGGAACTGATTCTTCGCCTGCAGACCTTCTGGGCCGAGCGTGGCTGCGTGTTGCAGCAACCGTACGACGTCGAGGTCGGCGCGGGCACGAT
>Ga0073928_10011801_pt1 | contig 10137 bp, 8 predicted proteins | sample PaiPotPPA55metaG_FD_76969 | JGI IMG/M metagenome (GOLD analysis project Ga0073928, IMG submission 76969) | Iron sulfur acid spring bacterial and archeal communities from Banff, Canada, to study Microbial Dark Matter (Phase II) - Paint Pots PPA... ... | reverse complement strand
TCTGCCCCGTAATCAGACGGCCATCGACAATTGAAAAGGGCTGCCAGTTGGGGGCCTTCTCAAAGATGCCTCCCAGCCGCTTCAACTCATCCTCGACCAGGAACGGCACAACATTAGTGAGGTGCACCTCTTCTTCTTCAGTGTTCGTAAAACCAGTTACGCGCTTGCCTTTGACAATCGGCGCGCCCTTATAGGTTACTCGATGAAGCACACCAGGTGAATGGCAAACCAAGGCCACCGGCTTGCCGGAATTGTAGAAGGACTCGATTAAAGCGATGGAATCGGTGCTTTCAGCGAGGTCCCACATGGGGCCGTGACCGCCCACGTAGAATACGGTATCGAAGTTTTCCGCCCTCATATCGGCAAGCCTGACTGTCTGCGCAAGCGCCTGTTGCGCCGCCTTGTCCTGCTTGAACCGCGCCATGGCAGGGGTCTGATTTTCTGGCAAATCGCTCTTTGGATCGACCGGGGGCTGCCCGCCTTTCGGGGACGCCATCGTCAGCTCGACACCAGCGTCCCCGAAGACAAAGTACGGGGCCGCGAATTCCTCAAGCCAGAAGCCGGTTTTGCGGCCAGTGTTGCCCAGTTGATCGTGGGATGTTAGGACCACCACTATTCTCATATTTTATTCTCCTTTTTTCGTTGGATTTTCATTGGTTTTGGGGACTTCTTTCGTAGTAAACTCACGTACAAGCCCCGCTATCTCGTCTGCCTTGGTATCAAGCGCGAAGTGTCCTGCGTCGAGTAAGTAGACTTCCGCCTTCGGTACGTCCTTGCGGTAGCGTTCCGGTTCGCCGAGATCGAACGAGAGATCGTGCTTGCCCCAGAGAACCAAGAGCTTTGGCTGCGTTTTCTGGAGCCATGCCTGCCACTTTGGATAAGCATCGACGTTCGTGCGGTAGTCATAGAAGAGATCGCTTTGTATCTGCGCCTGCCCTGGCGCATTCAGAAATGCATACTCATCGGTCCAAAGATCCGGGTCATAGAGCTCGACCTTCGGATCGTCTCCGATATGGCGCGTCTTCGTGGTTGCCAGGGACAGCAGGTTTTTGCGCAACGCTTCTTCATGAGCAGGCCGGTCAGCCCAGAATGCCCGCCGTGTTGCCCAGTTCGCCCCAAGGCCTTCGTTGTGAGCGACCGCATCCTGGACGATGAGAGCCTGCACCCGCTCCGGATGTTCCAATGCCATGCGAAAGCCAACCGGCCCGCCATAGTCCTGCATATAAAGCGTGTAGTGCGACAAACCCAGCGCTTGCGTGAAATCGTCTATCACGGAAGCGATATGGTCGAAGGTGTAATCGAACTGCTTGGGATCGGGCCAGTCGCTGTGCCCGTAACCGGGATAGTCTGGCGCAACCAGATGGTAGTTGTCGGCGAGCCGCGTCAGCAGGGGCTGAAACATCCGCGATGACGACGGAAGACCATGCAATAAAAGTATGGTGGGAGCGTCTTTTCGCCCCGCTTCTCTGTAGAAGATGGAGAGCCCGTCTATTTGTATTGTGCGATAGAAAGTCGGGTCTTGCATGAAACGTTCCTTTCCGTGGGTTTGGGCTAACAATTGAAATGATGCGAGCATCACAGAGACCACCATTGCTATCCAGAAAACCTGCAAGGATCGGGGCCGACGGGACAATGTGAATACACGCGTCATTTAGATTCCTTTTGCGAAATTGCGGACCAGTGCTCGCTGGGTTTCTCGATTGCGCTGTGGTCGAACTTCACATCGTCAGAACGACCCGGAACTGTGCCTTACCGCTCATCATTCGCGCGTATGCCTCCTCTGCATTTTCGAGCGGATATGTTTCAATCATCGGACGAACGCCGGTTAGTTCGGCAAAGCGCAGGGTGTCCTCGGAATCGGTTGGAGTACCTGCGGCCCAGCCTTGAATCGTTCGATTTCCACTAATGAGTTGTGCCGGCGTGACTTCAATGGGATCAAACGAGAGTCCCATTACCATGAGCTTGCCGTTCGGCCCCAAGCCGTTGACAAGCTCAGACATTGCTTTCGAGCTAGGCGCCGTCCCTAGAATTACCTGCGCCCCACCGAGCTTTTGCAGTGCCTCTGCGGCGTTCGTCGATTTGCTGTCGATGTACACACTTGCTCCGAGTTTCTTAGCCAGCGTCGCGTTTTCGGGCCCGCGCCCGATAGCCGCGGCCTTATAACCAAATTTGTTCGCGAATTGAATTCCGAGGTGCCCCAGCCCGCCGACGCCCAGCACCGCAACAAGGTCGCCGGGGAGTGCGCCACTGTGCCGCAGCGCGTTGAAGGTAGCAATTCCAGCGCAGAGCAGCGGTGCTGCGTCGGCGTCACTTAAATTTTCCGGTATCGCCGCCAGTGCCTCCACCGGTGCCAACATGTATTCCTGGTATCCGCCGTCATAGCTAATGCCGGTAACCTTCAGATTCCGGCAATTGCGAAAATCTCCGCGCCGGCACTCGAGACATGTGTTGTCCTGGCCACCGTGCCAGCCGACACCGACACGCTGCCCCTTCTTCCATTCGGAGACACCGACACCCACTTCATCGATGATGCCCGCCACTTCGTGTCCCGGAACTCGGGGGTACTGAATTCCGGGCCAAGAGCCTTCTACAGTGAACACGTCACTGTGGCAAACACCGCAGGCCTGTACCTTGATCCGCACCTGTCCCGCCTGCGGCTCGGGAATCTCGCGCTCGACGATCTGGAAACCTGCTCCCGGTTTAGTAATTTGCGCCACCTTCATTGTTGCTGCTGCGACTGTTGTCGTTGTCATAAAATACTCCTATCAAATTTCAGCTGTTGATTGTTGTAATGCACTTGCTAGTACCTGGCGAGGCGACCTAACAGCGCCCGCCACGCCTTTACCCCGCCACCTCGAAAATGATTTCCAGCTCGACCGGGGTGCCGAGCGGAAGGCTTGCGACACCGTAGACCAAGCGACAGGGGTTCTTGTCTTTTCCGAAAACGTCTTGAAGCAACTCCGAAGCGGCGTCAGCGACTTTCGGCTGATCGCGGACATCTCCCGAAGTGGCCACCGAGACGCCGAGCCGGACGATCCGCGTCACTTTGTCGAGCGATCCCAAATGCTGCCTGGCCACAGCGAGGGCGTTGAGCGCCGCGAGTTGAGCCGCCCTGCGCCCCGTTTCCACATCGAGCTCCGCGCCGACGCGCCCTATGAATTTCGCCTCGTGGCCCTCCGTGGGAAGCATCCCGCTGAGAAAAAGTAGATTGCCCGTCTGCACTGCCTCCACATAGGTGCCGAACGGCTCAGGCGGAGCCGGGAGCTTGGTGCCGCGTTCTTTCAACCGCTGCTCGGCGCCAGCCGGCCAAAAGCCTTCCCGGGTTTCCACTTGCTCTTCTAAATTTGTTTTCATTTATCTCTCTCCGATTGGATCTAAAGCGATGTTGCTGCGTGTCGCCGTCGCTCCAACTAGCGCAAGGATTGGAACGCTGCTCGGAGCTCAGAACTGAAGAGCTCTGGTTGCTCCCAGGCCGCAAAGTGCCCGCCTTTGTCGAGCTTGTTGTAGTAGACGAGGTTGGGATAGGCCCGCTCGGTCCAACTCCGCGGGGCCTGATAGAGCTCGTCAGGAAAGGCGCTCACGGCAACCGGGATGGTGACGTGCTTTGGAGCAAAAAAGTTTAACTTGTTTTCCCAATACAGACGAGCAGACGAGATCGCGGTGTTGGTCAACCAGTAGAGCGTGATGTTGTCGAGGACGTCGTCTCGCGTAAGCCCCTCAGATTTCCCGTCAAAGACACGTGCGATGAGCGCGTAACTGCTTGCGTCGTGGTCGAGTATCCAGCCAGCCAGGCCGACCGGTGAATCCGCAATCCCGTACAGCGTCTGCGGGCGATTTCCCATCTCCTGGGCATAGGCCAGGCCGTGCTTATAGAAAAAGTCTAGCTGATCATACGCGTGCCTCTCGTCGGCTGAGAGGCTGGACGGCGGGGGGTCGCCGAACTGTAGCGCCTTGGCAACGTCGGCTGGGACAGTGGCAGGCATGTTGGTGTGGATGCCGAGCAATTCCGGAGAGGTGCCAACAGCGCCATCTGCTCCGTGACTGCGTTCCCCCAATCGCCGCCTTGCGCCACAAACCGCCTGTATCCGAGACGCTTCATCAGCACGACCCAGGCGCGGGCGATGCGGGCAGGATCCCAGCCGGTCGTGGTGGGCTTTCCTGAAAAACCGTAGCCAGGCAGCGACGGGATCACAATATCGAATGAGTCTTCAGCGCGTCCGCCATAAGCCGTGGGATTCGTAAGTGGATCGATGATCTTCAGCTGCTCGATGACCGAGCCGGGCCAGCCGTGCGTGACGATCAAGGGCAAAGCGTTAGGATTTTTCGAGCGGACCTGGATAAAATGAATATCGAGTCCGTCGATGTTGGTTACGAAGTGCGGATAGGCGTTGAGTTTCGCCTCGCACCTGCGCCAATCGTAATCTGTGGCCCAATAGCGCGCGAGTTCCTGCATCGTCGCCAATTGCACACCTTGCGATGCATCCGTGACCGTTTCCTTCTCCGGCCATCGCGTTGCGAAGATGCGTTTGCGAAGATCAGTAAGTTGCTCTTCCGGAACATTGACGTGGAAGGAGCGGACTAAGTCATCTTCGCCAGCTGCGGGCGGCTTCGCGGCGGCATCCGCATCGGCGGCTCGGACAGACAGCGTCAGGGTGCACATGGTTATAGCGAGGACAAGCAAGTTTTTCATAGTTGGCGCTGGTAGACTTCTTCACGGTCACTGCCTTGCGATACCAACTAAGATCTGAAGTGTGCGAGATTCTATTGGACCTTGGTCCAAGCAGGCTACGACGTATGGCCGAAGACTCCAATCTCTCAGCCGTCCAGGCGCGTCTCGGGTCAACGGATTGGAGTGAAGGCAGCAAGATTGACTAGTCGGATCCAGGGAAACAATCTCGCGGTCAATTGGCGCATTCTGAACGTCGTGTACGGCCATCGGATCTTTGACAGCCGGAGTTCTGCTTCCAAGATCCCTTTTCGTTGACTTTCGTCACTCAAGCAAAATACAGCCGCGCAAGGCCTGTACACCCAGCGCGCCAATAAGAAAAATGCCAGTCACAACATATTGCCAATAAGCTCCAACATTCAGAATGTTAAGGGCGCTGCTGATTACAGCGAAAAACAAAGCGCCCGTGAATGAACCGAAAAGGGTGCCTTCCCCTCCTTTTAAACTAGTGCCTCCGATTACTACCACCGCTATCACTGTCAGTTCATAACCACTAGCCATTATCGCGCTAGCTGAGGACAGTTCCGCGGTCAGAAATACTCCGGCTAGAGCGCTGCAACCGCCAACGATGGCAAATGCCAAGATTCGGATGAGATCAACCGAGAGGCCGCCGGTCCGAGCCGCAATTTCACTACTTCCGACGGCACGTAGGCAACGTCCGTAAATACTTCGATTCAGAATCCCATAGCAGACGACATACGTTACAATCATGGCCAGAAACGGAATTGGCAGTAAGCCAAACAAAGTTCCCGTTCCAAGGAGATCAAAAGTCGGATCCGAGACCGCAATCACCCGACTGCCCTCGGTCCAGATAAATGTGAGCGCCAAGTAGATGTTCATCATTCCGAGCGTCGCAATAAACGCTGGAATTCGCAGCTTGGTCACCACCAGCCCATTTATCATGCCCAACAGAGTGCCAAAGAGTACAGCAGCTAGTGCAGTCAACACTATTCCGAGAGAGGGGAGCAGCTGGGAAATGAAAACACCGCAAAGTCCAAGCAAACTAGCTATCGACAAATCGAAGGCCCCCGAGACAATCAAGAGCGTCATGCCTGCCGCCCCGATTCCAGAGAACGAAGCCTGAAGCAGAATGTTCTCCAAATTGCCGACTGTTCTGAAGTAGGGATTCGACACCGCAAGAATCATCACCAAGATGACAAGTAGGGATTGTATATAGTACTTGGTTAAAAAATTCAACGTAGAGATCCTGTAAGAAAATCGACCGGTGATTTTCCGGTTAGCTATGTGGTGTAGGGCCATACAAAGCATTTAGGCACGGCTTAAGAGCGCTTTGGCAATGAAGACCCGGCGCGCTGTGTCAATTGCTAATGCGAAAAGCAGGAGGACGCCGAGAGCTAAATATTGATAAAACGCGATCACCTTCAAAATGTTCAGGGCACTCGCGATTGTTGCTAGCAGCAGGGCAGCGAAAACGGTTCCGAGCAGGTTTCCATGCCCTCCGGCCAGACTGGTGCCGCCCAAAACACTGACCGTGATTGCCTGAAGCTCGAAGCCAGTTCCAAGCGTCGCATCCACGATCATCAGTTGGGAGCTGAGCATCACCCCAGAAATAGCAGCGCTTACGGCGACCAGACCAAATACCGTTATAGTAACCCGATCGATGTTGATGCCAGAAACAGTGGCCGCCGTTCGGTTTCCCCCAATTGCGCAGGCGTGGCGCCCAAACGGGGTGTGCTTGAGCAAAACGCTGAGCACAACGAACACCGTCATCATGATAATGAACGGCACGGGGAGACCTAAGATTTTACCGTTGTTGAGCAACCCAAATTCGATATGCTTGGTAATCATTACCGATTGCCCTTGGGTAACCAGCAGCGCAACACCGCGGGTGATGCTCATCATCCCAAATGTCACCACAAACGCGGGCAGGCCGAGCTTGCTGATCAGGAATCCATTTAGGAGCCCAATAGCCAGGCCGGTCAGGAGTGCACCAAGAATGGCCAGCAGGGGATGAACCACCGAAAGGAGGCTGGCAACCACGATCGCCGTCAGTATTTGAACGGATCCGACCGACAAGTCAAAGCCACCCATTGCTATCACGAAAGTCATTCCCAAACCGGTGACTGCAGTGATCGAGGCGGTGATGAGAGTATTAGTAAGGTTAGTGTAAGTGAAGAATCCGGGTGAGATAATCGAAGCCACGGTCACGACGATCATCAACAGAGCGAAAACACCAAGGCTTTCGGCCACTTGGATCAAACGAGTCGCGTTGGAAACGCTGAAAATGCTGCGGAGGCTTAGCGATTCAGCAGAGTTGCTCATCGATTTCCCACAATGATTTGCTGGCCGATTGCTAAAGCGGTAATATTGTCCTCATTAATTTGCGCTCGATCTAATAGGCCTCTGGTTCGCCCTGCACTTAAGACCAGGCAACGATCGCTGACACTGACAAGTTCAGGGACGTCGGATGAACTTACCACGATCGCATATCCGTTCTGAGCCAACTTACGAATGATCGCATGAATTTCGACCCTCGTACCTACGTCCACGCCACGAGTAGGTTCATTCAACAGCAGGATGCGCGAATTGCTCATTAAGGCTCGCCCAAGCATCACCTTCTGCTGATTTCCACCACTCAGCTTGGCGATTCTCTGGCCCGAACTGGATGCTCGGATGTCCAGCGAGTTCCGCATGCCTTGGTACTGCTCTTCCTCTTCCTGGCTATTGATCGACAGCTCCGACCATCGGCGAAATAGTCGTTTTGCGCTGATCAGTAGGTTTTCCCGGACCGTCAAGTCCGGGAAAATGCCTTCGATTTTCCGGTCCTCTGGCAGCATGTAAATACCATAACGAATTGCGTCGCTCGACGAGCTAAGCGAGACAGGCTGACCGTTGATCTCCACCTCGCCGCCGGAAATGCGCAGAAGGCCGAAGAGCGCACGCATCAGCTCGTATCGCCCCGCCCCGACCAAACCAGCACACCCCATCACCTCGCCAACGCGCAAATCAAATGAGACATCGGCAACAAAACCAGGAACCGTGATGTTTTTGACCGAAAGAGCAGCTTTTTCGGAACCCGGGATTTGCTGATAAATGTCCGCCTCCTTCTTTAAGGCGCGACCGAGCATCATGGTAACAACATCGTCTTCGCTGAGCTCGTCTAGAGGCCTGGTACCGACTCGTTCGCCGTCTCGGAGAACGGTTACCCGATCCGCAATTCGGAAGATCTCTCTGAGACGATGAGAAACGTAAAGAATCGCAATTCCCCGCCGCTTCAATTTATCAATGATTTCGAACAGGCGAGCCACTTCAGCGGCATTCAACGCCGCCGTCGGTTCATCCATCGTCATGATTCGAAACTCCATCGAGAGCGCCTTGGCAATCTCGACCAGTTGCCGGTCACCGACGCTCAGATAGCAGACCCGTTGACCCAGCGGTACATTGAGCCCTAATTCGCTGAGGACCTCGGAAGCGTGACGTTTAATCGTCCGCCAGTCGAGCAGCCCTACTCGCAGCGTCGGCTCGCGGCCAAGAAAGATGTTTTCTGCGACCGTAAGCTGAGGAACCAGGTTAAATTCTTGAGTAATCGTGCTGATGCCTGCCTTTTGCGCTTGGATCGCGCTGGCAAAAGTTACCTCCTCATCAGCCAGGCAAATTTTCCCGGACGTCGGATTTAGAAGCCCGCTGATGATACTGATCAATGTGCTTTTGCCAGCGCCATTTTCTCCCATCAGGGCGTGAACCTCTCCGGGAAAGAGACTCAAATCCACGTTATCCAGGGCCCTTACGCCGGGGAATTGCTTCGAAATCCCCGTCAGACGAAGGATCGGTTCCTTCTGATCTGTCCCCATCTCAGTCTACGTTAGCCGGAGTGCGGCTAATATCGGGCGTCGTCTTGCCGTCTTCTACTTCTGCAGAAACTGATCAACGTTTTCCTTATCGATCACTTGCACCGGAAAGAACACCGATTTTGTTGCCGGATCCGAGTATTCAACGGCTTGGTTATTCATGAGCTTCGTGGCAATCTCAACGCACCTTTGGGCCTGACCATATGGGTCCTGGCGAACCGTCCCCGCCATCTCTCCATTCTTAATCAGCTCCAGTGCTGGGGGATCCCCGTTAAATCCGACTAAAAAGACGTCTTTCACCCCATTTTTGCCCGCCGCTTTCAGGGCCTGAACTGCTCCTTCGGCCTCCGGGTCATTGGCTGCGTAGATCCCGGAGAGGTTCGGATTGGCCGACAAAGTATTCTGGGTTGCCTGATAGCCGCCTTGCACTGTGTCGTTGCCATTCAGCGATGCAACAATTTTGTAGTCCGAGTGCTTCTTGATTTCATTGGCAAACCCATTTATTCGTGGTCCCCTTACCGCCGCACCAGGGTGCACTTCAATTACCAGAACTTCTTTGGTCCCAGATTTATCCTTCAGATGTTCGATCATGTATTGCGCAGCGAGCTTACCTCCCGCTTCGTTATTCGATACGATATAGGCATCGTATTTGCCCGCGAATCCAACGTCGCCGATCACGACCGGTATATTTGCCTGATGCGCCTTATCGATGACTGCGGGCAAAGCGGCCGGCTCAATCGGAGAAATGATCAGGGCGCTAATCCCCTGATTAATCAAGTCGATACTACCGGACACCTCGGCTTGTTGGTTGCTCTTTTGATCCGTGAGAATGAATTGGTAACCGAGTGCCTTACAAGCATCTTGAACTCCCTTCGTATAGGCCTGGAAGTACGGCTGCTGCATGTCCATAGCCGAATAACCAATTTTGACTGGATTCTTCTTCACAAACGTCGTTTGCCCGAACGCCAGCGTGGCCAGAGATGCGACCAAGCCCAGGGTGAGTAACGGCTTCTTAGCAAGGATGGACAATGACGTTATCGTCCACGCCTTTGCGACGAGGAGAGACCGCTTTGGGGTATCTTCTTTCATCTGTTCCAGGTCCTGTCCCCAAAATACCTCGTATTTCGGGGACAGGACACTATAGGGGCGCGAGGGATCCGGATCGCTTTGGGGCAAACCACAGATCTTCTCGCCGAGGTTTCACTCTCGACACGATATTTTTTCGAAGCTAGATGGCAATACTTTTCCAGCCCTACAAAAGCCCGTCATTGGAACACCGTGAAAAAGGAGAAAGCAATGCGTGAATCTGATCGTAAGCAGTCCATGTCCTCCAGCCACCTCAATCGGAGTACCACCGCCTGTTGTTGGCTGATCAGGGACAGAAAATAGGGTAGTCTTCGGCGGCTGGAGTCCGGTTTGTGATTGAGCTCTCAAAATATGTCTTCGAGGCGCTGCGGAAGGATAAAGAGTTTATCCTCTATCGCGGGAGGATTGAGGACGATGCATCTCAGATTCTTGTACTTTCGCCTGTGGTGGAATATCCCGCGCCAGAAAGTCTGAAACGGCTGGAGTACGAATATTCTCTTAGAGAGGAGCTGGATC
>Ga0073928_10011800_pt1 | contig 10137 bp, 7 predicted proteins | sample PaiPotPPA55metaG_FD_76969 | JGI IMG/M metagenome (GOLD analysis project Ga0073928, IMG submission 76969) | Iron sulfur acid spring bacterial and archeal communities from Banff, Canada, to study Microbial Dark Matter (Phase II) - Paint Pots PPA... ... | reverse complement strand
TTGTGTTATTCAACTTGCTCCGAAAAATAAATCGACGCCGCCAGGTATTCCAGCGGCGCCGACGTTTTAAGGGTTAAGTTTGGGTTCAGATTACCAAGTGATTGCTTGTGACCAGACCTGCATACTGGCTTGATCGCGAGTATCAGACCAGGCGGCGTGGACGGTTCCGTCAGGTCCGGATACTAGCTGAGTGTAATCGCCGAAGAAGCCGCATCCCGGGAATCCGGTGCATGGGTTGAACGCAGTGTCGCTAACCGGCTGCTGCGTAGGAAAAGTCTTTCCTCCATCGGTCGATTTCCCGACGAAGTACTGAACGGTTGTGTTGAATGGATCATTGCGACTGTCATACCAACCGACATATACATCTCCGTTAGGTGTGGCGGTCGCCCAGCCAAAAAAGTGTTCTTTCTGATCGTTGAAGGTGTCGTTGTTAACGCGGGTGATTCTCGAACTGCCATTATTCGACACAGTCGCCAGATAGAGACTGGGAGTGGCCTCAAGCTTCCCATTGCCGACTTGGTTTGCGTTGAAGGCACAATACGCGGTGTGCTGGTGAATACCGCAACCGGGTGCTGCTGCTCCGCTATCCCGGAAAGCCCAGTTTTGATTAGTTAATCCATTGAAAATGAAGCTTGCGACGGGCTTAGCGGAGACCACCCAGGTACCGGCCTTTAGGGTGGATTCCCACATTTGCGTGAACGGGAAGTTGCTGAAATCATCGAAGAATACGTGGGGAATGCCGCTGGAATCGATCACCATGTCCGAGAATTGCGTGTTGGTTAGCGAACCACTCACCAGCGCTGGAAGGCTGAAGGGTTGTCCAGGACCCGCAGAGTGCGATTCGAGAATACCGGATCCAAATGCAGGAACCGTCGCAGTTCCGTCCGTGCATGGAGCGCTGTTGCAGAACAATGTGTAATAGACATAGGTGGTGCCTTCGTTCGGGCTGCCAGGGTTGGTGTCCGTGGTGATCAGCGGTTTATCGAGCACGGCGGGACAATCAAATGTACCAGTGAACAAGCCGTTGCATGGTTGATCATCAATCGGCGTGGGCAACAGAGAAGTGTACGTTCCGTGAGAGAAGCCCTGCGCTATATCAATCTCAGTGTCCACATTCTCATAACCATTATTGAAGTCAATTATGAGGTTGCCGGTAATTGTTGAGATGTAGCTGTTGCCGGCGAGATCGAATGAAACTCCCGGATCGCTCTGGAAGGTAAGGGGAATAAAACCTGTAAAGGGGTCATTGCCGCCAACCATAGAGTCGTCGGTCCAGGTTAGACCGCCATCGGTAGACACATGGTAAAACATGTGGTCGTAATTCTCACGAAAGTCATTGGTCATAACTACCCAGCCAGTAGGGGACGATGGGTCGATTGCCGCACCGATTTCAGCTTTCGGCCACGGATTCCGGTCTTGATTAACTTTTACGTTTAGATACGTAGGTGTCACGGCGGGATGAGCAGCGTTGGCGGCGCGAACCTTTGCTTGCTGTTCCAAAAGCTGCTTAGCTTTGCCCGTCGGGATCACTGAACCGTCCCTGTCGAACGGGGCTTTGTGGTTATTGGCCACGTACGCAACGTATGAATTAAAGTCCTTGAACGCCTTAGGCTGCTGCGCTTGCTGTGCAGCCGCGCCGCCAGCCAACAAGCCTAGTGCGAGACCTGTCAGTACAACTGTGCAGATTCGTGCAATCCAGATATGCCTCTTCCTGTCCGTCATCGATTGATCTCCTTTGAAATCGACCAAACTGATTTGAAACGCGCGCTGAGCTCGGCTGGGTGATCTACTCACGCCGCGCAGTACAGGCAGTACTTGGCGGACGCTAATAGCTGCAAGAGGGCCGACCGAGTGAAGTCCTAAATATAGCGAACGATGAAAGAAGTCAAGAGAATCCAACGAAATCTCGAAGGCAGACGATTTTGAATATATGTCTTTCGGAAGTGAAAGCGGAAATCAACTAAGAAGAGGAGCCGTTGCGCAAAACATTTACCAAAAAGAGACGAAACTACGCTTTTAGTTCCCAGGTGTCGCCCGAACGAAGAAGTTTTGCCAGGTCACCTTTGCCGCGCTTCGCCTGGACTTCGCGAATTTGGTCGTTAATCATGTCCTCATAGCGCGGTACATGATCCCAGGAGCGCAGGACACCGATGGGCGTGGGGAAACCCGGCCGCTGCTCCATATGAGCAAGCAAGAAGGCATAGGCTGCGCGCGGATGCTTTTCATCGTGAACGAGCAGGTCCTTTTCGGTGATGCCGTTGCCAAGAGTCACGACTTCAAGATCCAGTCCGTTCAGGCGGATGCCTTTGTCGCGATTCTTGCCGAAAATAAGAGGCTTGCCGTGTTCGAGTAGAACGATGTTTTCGCTGCGCGCTTCTTTTTCTGTGATCGTCTCCCAGGCGCCGTCATTGAAGATATTGCAATTTTGCAAGATCTCGACGTAGGCGGAGCCCTTATGCGCAGCTGCCTTCTTTAAAACATCTTTCAGATGCTGCTGGAATACGTCCACTGAACGTGCCACAAATGTGGCTTCCGATCCGATGGCCAGAGAGATTGGATTGAAAGGCCTATCGGTGGTGCCGAACGGCGTGGATTTGGTTTTCTTGCCCACTTCAGAAGTCGGCGAGTACTGGCCTTTGGTGAGCCCGTAAATTTTGTTGTTGAACAGGAGCACTTTCAGTCCGACATTGCGGCGCAGCATGTGAATGGTGTGATTGCCGCCGATGGAGAGCGAATCGCCATCACCCGTTGCGACCCACACTTCCAGGTCGGGGCGAACGATTTTCAGACCGGTGGCCACGGCAGGAGCGCGTCCATGGATGGTGTGGAAGCCGAAAGTGTTCATGTAATAAGGAAAGCGGCTGGAGCAGCCTATACCGGAAATAATCACGAATTTTTCGCGAGGAATGCCCAGGTCAGCGAATACCATTTGCACGGCAGAGAGGATGGCGTAATCACCGCAACCGGGGCACCAACGAATTTCCTGATCGGTCTGGAAATCTTTTTTCGTGTAAACGGGCAATGTCGCGGTGGTCATAGCTGCTCTCCTGCCTGCTCATCTACATCCTCTTCCGAGAGCACGGAGGGAACCAAATCAAGCATTTGTTCGATTTTTTGTTCGATCTCCGAAGTCTTGAAAGGCTTGCCCTGAATTTTGTTGTAGCCTTGCGCATCCACCAGATATTTTGCGCGCAGAATCATCAAGAGCTGGCCCATGTTCATTTCTGGCACTAGTACTTTTTTGTAGCGGCTGATTATCTCGCCAAGATCGCGCGGCAGAGGATTCAAATAACGCAGATGGACGTGGCCTACTTTGCGTCCCTTCTCTCGCTGGGCGTTCAGCGCGGCTGTGATAGGACCGTGCGTGGAACCCCAGGCGATAATCAGCAAATCGCCCGACTCATCGCCTTCGACAACGATCGGCGGGATATCATTCGCGACCGATTCGACTTTCGCCGCACGCAATCGGACCATGTGCTCGTGATTCAGCGGCTCGTAATTAATGTTGCCCGTAACGTCCTGCTTTTCAATTCCACCGATGCGGTGTTCGAGCCCCGCTGTTCCGGGAACGGCCCAAGGGCGCGAGAGCGTGACTGGGTCGCGCCGATAAGGTAAGAAGCCTTCTGGATTTGTTTCGAAGTGCACCGGGATTTCCGGCAGTTCGTCAACCGTGGGAACTTTCCAGGGTTCAGCTCCATTGGCCAGGTAACCGTCGGACAAAATAATAACCGGGACCATGTGCTTAATGGCGATTCGGCTAGCTTCGAGCGCAATCCAGAAGCAATCGCCCGGCGAAGAGGGCGCAAGGACTGGAATGGGAGCTTCCGAGTTCCGTCCGAAAAGAGCTTGCAACAAATCCGCTTGCTCAGTTTTCGTGGGGAGTCCGGTGGAAGGGCCGCCGCGTTGAATATCGCAAATCACCAAGGGCAATTCCACGGCTACAGCCAAGCCGAGCGCTTCGGTTTTGAGTGCCATGCCGGGACCAGAAGTGGAAGTGATGCCCAGAGCGCCGGCGTAGGCCGCCCCAATAGCGGAAGTAATCGCGGCGATTTCGTCTTCGGCTTGAAAAGTAATTACGCCGAAATCTTTGTACATGGAGAGCTCGTGCAAAATATCCGAGGCCGGCGTGATTGGATAAGAGCCCAAGAATAAAGGTATACCGGCCTTTTGTGAGGCGGCTACAAAGCCCAGCGCCAGGGCGGCATTCCCACTGATGTTGCGATACACGCCGGGAGCAAGTTTCGCCGGCGGAATCTCATAGCTGATCTGAAACGCTTCGGTCGCTTCGCAATAGCTATAGCCCGCTTGCATAGCGAGCTTATTGGCTTGAACTAACTGCTGCTTATTTTTGAATTTTTCCTGCAACCATCCATGCGTGGGCTCCATGGAGCGGTTGTATAGCCAGTAACACATTCCCAGTGCGAAGAAATTTTTGCAGCGATCCATGCTCTTGGTGTCGAGACCGAGATCTTTCAGGGCCGCGCGGGTCATCTTGGTGAGCTCGACAGCGAAGAGCCGGTAGCCGTCGAGGGAATGATCTTCGAGCGGATTGGTTACGATCTGCGCTTTGCGCAGGTCGTTCTCTTTGAAGCTATCGAGATTGACGATCAAAATTCCGTTTGTCTTTAGGTCCGGCAAATTCATTTTCAAAGCGGCGGGGTTCATGGCGACGAGAACGTCCACGGAGTCGCCCGGGGTATAAACATCGTTTGATGAGAAATGCACTTGGAAACCACTGACGCCGGGCAAAGTTCCTGCAGGGGCGCGGATTTCAGCTGGATAGTCGGGGAAAGTCGCCAAATCGTTGCCGTAGAGAGCGACGGTGTTGGTGAATTGGCTTCCGGTAATCTGCATACCGTCGCCGGAATCCCCGCAGAATCTGATGACTGCCTGGTCAATTACTTCACGCTTGCGCTTAGGAAGTTCGATCGTCGTTAATGGCATCGTTTAGACCCCGATTCTATAAAGGCGCAGAGATAGAAACATCCCGGTATTGCGTCAACATTGTTCATGCGGATTAGAAGCTTGCGCTCAAAAGAAAGCGTAGCACAACGAGGGTAACAGGAAAACGGAATTTGAGACGCGCTCATTACGCTTCGGACATTGGTTAAGATGCGCGGCCACGAATAGCTGTTGTCCGGAAGAAATGCGCAGTGATGGAGGAACGCCACCCATTTCGACCAATTCCCCTTAGACGTCCAGTCCGATCGAGCGCATGAGCTGCAAGGCATTACTGGTTTGAACGATTCCGAGGCTCAGACGATGGTCAAAGCGCAATTTGCCCTCCTCGAGATGATCCTCAAAATGGAAGTTCGCTCCCTGGGCTCCGACGTCAACAGCAATTTCGGCGAGAGCCAGGTCATGAGTCGTAAGCAACCCAATAGCTCCTCGTTTCAGAAGATTCCTTACCACAGCTTCCGCGCCGATGCGACGGTCGTGCGAGTTTGTTCCTTGCAGCAATTCGTCGAGCAAGAACAAAACCGGCATCGGTCCAGCGGTCAAGTCCGCGATCGCTTTCAGCCGCGTGATTTCAGCATAAAACCGAGAGATTCCGCCCTGCAGGGAATCGAGGACGCAAACGGAAGCGCCTACGGACAATCGAGAAAGCTGGAGCTTGTGCGCGCGAACCGGCGCGCCGCACTGAGCCAGAACAGTGTTGATTCCAACCGAGCGGATGAAGGTGCTTTTCCCGGCCATGTTGGGTCCGCTAATAATGATGAGCCGGAGGTCGCGTCCGAGAGTTAGATCGTTGCGAACTGCGCGGCCCTCGGGAATAAGAGGATGCGCGAGTCCTACAGCGTCGAAGAGCGGAGCTTCATCCGTGAACACAGGAAAGATATCACCCGGGTGTTCGTAGGCATAGCCCGCGAGGTCTAAGAGAGCCTCGATCTCACCCAAAGCGGCGAGCCAAGCGCGAATAGCGGGACCAAATCTCCTGCGCCACGATTCGATGGCGAGCGTCCAATGCAAACTCCAAAACACAAATGGATCGACAGCTTGCAAAGCCAGATGGCGTCGCGAGACCAAAAAATCTACACGGCGATTCAAACGAGCGATGGAGCGAGAAGCAATCGCACCATCTCTTTGAAGTGCAAGGTGAAGGCCCTTAAGCTTCGGCGCGACGAAAGACTCTTGCTCAACGCGGGCGAGAACTTGCGAGAGTAATTTCAGGTCTTTAGCGGCTTGCTCAATCGCAGAAGCGCTGTTCGATGTACGTTCGCGAAAGCTTAACGTTATAGCCAGATTGACGACTGAGATCACAAGCGCGGGCAACTTGAGGCCGAAACCTGCCCAAGCTACTAGGCTGCAAATCCACAGGACGGCTAATAGAGGCAAAACGAGTTGCAATAGGCCGGGCTGGAGTGTTGGAGAATCTTCTCCCCATATTACCAAAGCTTCCGGCTGGACGCCGGACCGAAAATCTTTTCCCAAGGCGGCGAGGTCTTCGCGCAGACCGACGCGTTCGCGCAGCTCTGCCACGGAGTCGTTACGGAGACGAACTTCTTCGCGGGGAGCGGGGAAGAGCAGCCAGTGCGCCAAAGTTTCCTCGCCGGCTCGTGTGCGCGCGGTGCAAAGCAGTTCGAATAATGATCCGGTGCCAAAAATATCGAGGTCACGCGCGTAAGGATGTGACGGATCAGAAAAACGATCGCCCGTTTCACCGGTTCCCATCCATTTATTAGCGAGGCGAGCTAATCCTCGTTCATAAAACGCGATCCTGCGGGCATTCATGTGAATCGTGCGAATCACGCGTTCGTGTGTGACGGCAAAGAAGACGAGGAAGGCTAGCGGGAGCAACACCCAATAAATTGCGCTAATCCTGGAGGCAAGTATCCACACGGCGGAAACCACCGAGATGCCGAGAAAAAGCAAAGTGGCGACGCCAAGCCGGACGGAAGTTTGTTTGTAACGCGCCTCCGCCTTTCGCAAGGTGTCGAGAGATTGTTGATATGCGGCTTCAGGATTCTGAGCGGATTTTTGAGAGTCGGTTGCCATGATTGAGGTTCTGAAACCTGACCTGCGGACGGCTAAGTTTATAGGGCCGTGGTGCTTTGAGCGCACTGAAAAGTACACTGACCTTTGGTAGTGACGCATTTTGAAAGGCGAATGAAACCGAAAGCGCCCCCCGAGCATCATTCTAAATGTGTATTGACATTATGGATACAATGGTTATGATTCCCAGCCAAAGTAGGAGATGGTTTAAGTTAAGGAGAAACGATGCGGGCGGCGTCACCGTGTCGGAATTCCAGTCCTTCCAATTTGACCGCAATAATAACGATGTTCCGTTTTGAGAAGTGGCGAGGATTTTTTGAGATTTGACGAGAGACGATCACAGGTGGTCTTTCGTCAAAGGGTGGGTGGCCGTCCGGTTCAGTCCGGATTTCCCCGATCACAGGTCGGGAGTCCTACAATCATGGACGACGGCCACCTTTGACGCTGATAGGGGGCGGCGGGATTCCAACCCGCGACCTGCCGATTAGTAATCGGCAGCTCTATGCTCTGAGCTACGCCCCCATCGGCACAAATTTTCAACGCGGGATTTGACAGCTCGCGGAAGGTTCGATAGGATAAACGAAGTATCCGCTCGCGGGTCAAGTCCGTGAGCCAGAATCGGCCTACTACCCTTTGGGGTGGTGGGCCGTTCTTGTCTACGGCCATTCTCGTGCTTAGCAACCTCCAAGTCAACCCCCAACGCGACTTTTTGAAACGGTAAAGCAAAATATTTGCACACTAAGCAGCTATTTCAATTCTGGCTTCCAAAAGGCTCGCGACCTCCTCAAGGGTCCAAATGTGATTTGAGATACCAGCTTCCATAGCAGGTGTCACGCGCAGGGTCTGATGTACGCGGCAGAAGTTGTAATGCATAAAATAAAGGGCGACGGCCCAGTGATGATTTTCCAGCTTCTTTGAGAACGCGTTTGTCAGGCGAGTAAACCTTCGCATTTTCATTCTCATGGTTAGGTTCTGGCGCTCGGCGTAGCTGGTAGAGATATGTTTCGGGTTCGGATTTCCGACAAGCGCCATCGAACGGCAGCCGATATAGTCAGGTGGGCTATAGCGAATTTCACCCTTAGATCGATCAGAGCCGTAAATTTTTACGAGCATGGCGTAATCCACGTCGTTCCCGAATGCGCCCTCGACTGCCTGCAGATACACGCGATGACCGTCTGTGGTCAATTGGACGCGCTGGGCCAGCCGCGAGGCCAAGTCATACATAAAGTGTTGTGCGTTCCACGCATCGCGGTTTCCGACGCGCCAGCACGGCACTAGTTTGGTATCCGCACAAATGGCAGTCCATGTCCAAACGTCGCCGTACCCCTTACTGCGCAGGTCTGCCGGGACGTTCTTTTCTTTCGCGTAGCAGAACGACCAGATTTCGTCGCATTGCAGACGTCTACAATTTAGGTTAACCAGCGCACGCCGTTGATAGTTCTCGCAGGCTCGACCGATTTCTGGCAGGAGCTTTAGAACTGTATTAAAAGCCACGTCGCATAGGCGAGCGGTGGCTCGTAGGGAGTTACCTTCGACCAGCGCATTGATGATTCGCACTCTCTTGTCTGATGTTAGTCGGTTCATAATGCGAGGATTATATGCTTGAGCGTGTAAGCTGTCAACTAAATAATGCGAGTTCGCATTATTTAGTTGACTGGACTGCGGATTAGCAGTACTGTCTGCTTCTAGGAGGACAAGAAGAAATGGCACACCAACAGGTATCACCCGCCCCGGAAACTCCAGCGGCAGACCCAAACACTGACAAGAGAGAGGTTTCTTCCATTGCGTTCCCCTACGACGATCTAGACAGTGCTGCACAGATCGCCTTAGCGGTTCATCAACTGCACGGCTCAGAGGCTGAAGTCGAACAAATCGCCGCCCATTTAAAGCAGTCTCCCAAAAGCAGTGGCTTCCGCACGCAGATTGCGGCTGCAAAGACGTTCGGCCTAATTACGGGAAGCCAGGGTGTCATGACCCTCACCGGATTAGGTACCCGGATTTGTGACTCGCAACAAGAGAAGGCCGCTCGTGCGGAAGCGTTTCTTACCGTAGAGCTTTATAAGAGGATTTACGAGAAATTCAAAGGAGGCGTCCTCCCTCCTGACAACGGTCTGGAGACTGCAATCGTATCAATGGGCGTCGCCCAGAAACAAAAGGAACGTGTGCGTCAGATTTTCAAGAGGTCGGCGCAACAGGCTGGATTCTTCCAGTTCGGCACTGATCGTCTTGTGATGCCAGCTATCAAAGCGAGCACACCAGCGCCGGTATTGACGTTGGAAGAGGAACAGGAAGAACCGAACGAAGAAGATCGGGACAAGCAGCATAAACCAAAAGGTTCTGGCGGTGGTGGTGAGCAATACCACCCATTCATTCAGGGGCTGCTTAGAAAACTGCCCGCGCCGGACACCGATTGGCCAGCGGACGGCAGGATCAAATGGTTGCAAACAGCAGCCAATATCTTTGATCTCATGTACACAAATTCAGACGACGACAATAAGCGTTCGATCAGTGTCGATTTCAAAAAGGATTCTGCCAAATAGCAGTACCCGCAGCAGAACGTGTACTGCTGAAAGGTTGAGATAATGCAAATGAAAATAATACCAATAGCTCGCCGTCTTTTCTCTGCCGAGCGGCGAGCCCGAATGCGAAGCCCCAAGTCATCCTAACCTTCGCGAGGACGAATGACTTGGGGCATGGTGGAGCAACTACAAACTGTTTATAAAACTACCCCTCAACTCTAGCCCAGCGTGCTTTCGCCGCATGCTGGGCTATCGCCTTGCGTTCTTGGGCAGACAGTTTCGCGGCTCTTGCGCGTCCACCCTTTTTCCCACCTAGCTTACCCAGCGCGACTGCCGCTGGATTTTTCTTTTTGGGTCGAACTGGGAATTGTATTGGTTTCTTCGGATTCGCGGCCAGCGGCGCACCTATGGCTTCCTCTACAACTCTGAGCGCATTCTGCGCGACATCCTTCTTGCTTGACCGCGTATGCATGTTAGGATTGTAACACACTGAGGGCCAAAAAGACCTGCTCTAACGGGCAAATTCAAAATGAGTCACTACCTGACCTTTAGTACTATTGACTTTCGCTTTTGATTCGCCTACACTTTGCGACGCTAGCCGGAATAGGGGGTAGGGATGACGTTG
>Ga0073928_10011797_pt1 | contig 10139 bp, 7 predicted proteins | sample PaiPotPPA55metaG_FD_76969 | JGI IMG/M metagenome (GOLD analysis project Ga0073928, IMG submission 76969) | Iron sulfur acid spring bacterial and archeal communities from Banff, Canada, to study Microbial Dark Matter (Phase II) - Paint Pots PPA... ... | reverse complement strand
GTGAAGCCTACTTCGTATACCATAAGTTTCAGCGCCGGATCGGTCGTCGGTGAAAAGAGCTTGAAGACTCCTCGCGTCCCGAGGAGGGGGCCCCGCAGCCCGGCGCCGTCTACGTGACCGTTGAGCACGCCTGGGTGGCTGGGGTCATTTAGAAACTTCGCGAGGTCGCGGATGTCGACGACGCCATGGAGCGTGAGCCGGGTGTTTTCGCGCTGCCCACGAGCCGCGCCGCGTGCGGCGTCGAACTCGCCGAATGCGAACCAGCCCGACATTCTCTCGGTGAACGTCACACCCGGCGTCTCGTCGACCATGGCGGTTGCAGCGGGAGTCAAGGGCGTACCGACTGAAGGAACGTCGGAGAGATAGCGTTGCGCGTCGTCGTACCCTATCTCGATGAGCGTCTGTGCTGTAATCCGGCCCAGGAAGAAGTCGGGATCCAGCGGGATAGGGTACTCCGGCCGGATCACGTGCACGATGACCGGCTTGTCGCGGGTCTTGTTGAGTTCTTCTATCCGCTCGAGTTGATCGAAAAGGCTCCCATTCGCGCTCATCTCAATCATATGGACGTACTGCGCAAACGGCCCGGGCTTATAGTGCTTCGTGTTGCCGATGCACCAGACGACCCAGATCTCTTCGGCGCCGCGCCGCACGGCTTCCAGCAAGTTAGCATCGCGGATCCAGACTGCGTCGATGTAGGCATCGCCGTCGATGGTTACGGCCGGCATCACGATTGGCAGCGAAACCCCGGCGATGAGGAGGTCGAGAGTTACCACATCGTTCGAAATGACCTCGACGGTCTTTCGCGAGAAGTTGGCGACGTTAAAGGTGCCAGTCAGAGAACGCTCTCGGTTCAGGGTGGCTTCGTCGATTCCAAGGTGTGGGAACACCTTCGTTCGGATTCCGTCAGCACTGCTGAGTCCCGGCAGGTTCATCGGCGAAAGCCATGCACGTAAAGGCATTGGCGAAGAAAACGACTGGACGTCAAGCGACGTCCAGCGGCGGATCATATCGCTAGAATCGATGCCGGAGAGAATCATCGAGAGATTGATGATTCCTCCCGACGATCCATCAATGTGGGCGAAACGGTAGCCATGCTCGACGAGGGCGCGAATGACTCCCGCTTGGTAGGCGACGCGCATGCCGCCGCCAGCAAGGATCAGCGAGCGCTTGGGAGCCGACCCGAAGGACGCCGCAATCTCAAGCACTGTCGTCTCCACTTTCGGCGGAGGCCTGGAGTTCGCGCATCAAGACAAACAGGGAAGCTGCATCGAACCCCGCGACCAGCAACCCGCGCGGGCCAAATATCCCGCGCGAGACACCCAGTACGACGGCCGCCGAAGCGATTGCCTTCTGTGCCGCGCACCAGATGAGCAGGGTGCGGCGGGCCGCGCCATTGTCGATTGCCTCCCCAAGCATGCCGCCGAACAGAACCATGAACGCCCCTATGATCCGAAAGCAGTGGTTCGTTGATGGATTCGGCTCGGCGCCGACGACCCGTAGGATAAAGACTGGGAAAGCCGCCTGAACCGCTCCGCTCACGACGGTCGAGGCTGCAATCGCGCGCAGCAGGCGGTTCGAATCGTCGCTCATGACCGCTGTCCGTGCAGTAGATTCGGGTCGGGAGGCGGCAGCCACGCTTGCGAGAGCCCAAGATCTACAACGCTCGGCATCCCTTCGTGAGGCAGCGCCTCGGGGATGGGTCCGGCGACGAACCAACTCTCGAAGTAATCGTCAAGGACGCCTTCGACACTCTCGATGTACCCTGTGAAGATCGGTGAGCGACCGATGTCGAGGGCTTTGAGTGGTGCAACGCGGGGATGATCCCCAATGACGATCCGTCCCGAGCCGTGCCGAAACAACGAAAATCGCATCGTACCGTGGAAGTGAAGGTACGATTTGACCAACAAGCCTCGGAACGTGCAATAGTTAGCGGCGCGCATGTCGATTGGCAGGGAAGCCTTCGGCTTCTCGATCTCGACGTACACCCCCAGCTTCCCGTCCGCATCGTATTGACTGCTTACCGAGTCCGCTTTGATTTGGAAGTCGAGGTTCGCCTGATGCTTCGGCATACCCCAGATGCCTTTGCCGCCTTTGACCGAGATTTCGGAGCTGACCGGAAGATCGACGACGAATTGCCCTACCCCGTAACGGCCTTGCAACAGGGCGGGCAGCAGACGAGGCGGGCGCCCTGTACCTCGCGTGCACGCGATGGCAATGCTGTACTCGATATACTGTCCGATATTCGTGTTTCGGTAGTCTACGACGGTTATGACTAGGAGTCCGCGATTCCATAGACGGAAGGGGAAGAGTTCGACTCCTGGGAGTAGCCCTGCGGCCGCGTCCGCATCGATTGTGAACGCCGCAAAGAGGACCGGCGTTTCCTTGCAGTAGACTGGCAGTGTGAACGGGATGCCATCTACGACCGAGCGGAGATTCGTGATCTGTGCGAGGCGCGCCTTACTCGTTATCATGCTAGTTTCGATCCAATTCTGATGCGATGAGTGGAAAAATATCTGTCGCCGCATAGCGGCCCATAAAGACGTCGAGGTGCCCGTACTCAGGGAGGACATGCAGCGTATGGTCTCGCCGCTCTGAATTCATCCGTAGGTACCGAAACGTACGCTCTTGACTCTCCGCGAGGAAACACAGGTTCCGCGCGCCGGCGAAGAGCGCAAAGCGCGCGCGCGTTCGAAGAGTCGTTAGGAAGTCAGGTGGAACTTGAGCAAACCGTCCAGTTGGTGTGAGCTGGCCGCGCCTCACCGAGTTCCCCATTTGGCGGAAAAAGGTGAGTGGAACGAAACCGAACTCGTTGCAGAGCCATTGGTGTGTCTCTTCGTTGATGAGATCGTGGCTCCACAGTGCCGGGAAGCCTGAGCCGTACGTGAAACTGACAAGGCGGCATACCGAATTGTTGCATTCGTGGTGCGTTGCGTCGACGAGAGCTCGAATGCTGGTGCCGATAAGGGAGGCTCCACCGTTGCCCCATTCTGGGTCCAGGTGGTCCGTCACACGTTGAAGCAATGGCACCGTATAGGCAAGCTTGAAATGCGACCAGGCCGGTACGACCGGATGCAGTGACACCGCATTGCTCACGACGACGTCGACGCGAGGCAGCAGACCCGCTGCCAGCGCCATAGTAAAGCTGGTAGATCCCTGACAGTGCACGAGGGCCTTGACCGTTTGTGAACCTGTCCTCCGGGCGACTTCTTCTATGGCAACCGGATGGTCGAATATCGCGGCTTCGTCAAGTACCCAATGTGCAGGCGGGAGATCGATACTGGCTCGCCAATTTTCGAGCCAAACATCCCAGCCTTCAGCTAGCAAATAGTCAACGACGGTCTCTCGAACCGGAGCACGAAAGATGTTTGCTCGTACGCCTGCGCCGTGGACGAGCAAAACCGGACCCTTGTGAGGTGGTTTCTCAGTAGTCACATGGATGAGATTGCAGGGTCGACCGTCGCCGGCAGTGAAACGCATCAAGTCTTGGCGGTAGCCAAGAGCATCGCGACCGTTTTCCATTGAACACGCACCCCGTAGGCTCGTGCGGACCACAAGCTTTCCCAGATCCCGACGAAAACCCTGCGCGAGCGGGTTGCACTTTCCGACAGGTTGTTACATGGAAGAGCACTTTGATGCCATAGTCGTCGGCTCGGGGTTTGGCGGCTCCGTGGCCGCCTGTCGCCTTTCTGAAGCCGGGAAGCGCGTCTGCATGTTCGAGCGGGGCCGGCCTTTCCCGCCCGGGTCGTTTGCGCGGACGCCCCACGAAATGCGGGCGAACGTCTGGGATCCGGACCGAGGCCTGTACGGGTTGTTCGATCTATGGTCGTTTCGTAATCTCGAGTCCATCGTGTCCGCGGGTTTGGGCGGGGGCTCGCTCATTTATGCCAATGTATTGATACGAAAAGACGAGCGCTGGTTCGTGCGCGATGCCGCGCCATGGGAGGCGTATGAACATTGGCCCGTCACGCGCGCAAAGTTGGACCCCTTCTATGAGCGCGCGGAGAGAATGTTGCACGGGCAGGTCTTTCCGTTGGATCAGCCACCGTTCGATACTACCAAAAAGACCCTGGCGATGCGGGACGCGGCTCGAGAGCTCGGCGTCCCCGTTTCGGACCGGAACTCGTATGACCCAACGCGCCCAGCGTGGTATCTGCCGTTGCTAGCAGTATCATTCGCGAACGAGGGGGCGGCGCCGAAAGTGGGTGAAGCTCTCCGTGAAGAGGTTCGTAACCTGCACGACGTAGACCGCCAGACGTGCCGGCTCTGCGGCGAATGCGATATCGGCTGCAACTACGGTGCCAAAAACACGCTTGACCTCACGTACTTGAGCGCCGCCAAAGCACACGGCGCTGAGATTAGGACCTTGTGCGAAATCAAATCAATCGAGCCGCACCGTGCCGGATATCGCATCGGCTACGTCGATCATACAGCGCGTAGTGGCAAGCATAGCGTCATGCGGTACGCGTCGTGCACGAAGCTGTTCGTGGGTTGCGGGACGCTCGGAAGCAACTACCTCCTCCTGCGAAACCGTCATAATCTTCCGGCGCTGAGCGGGCGGCTCGGACAGCGCTTCTCAGGCAACGGAGACATGATTTCGTTCGTGTTCGGCGCCCGCGCGGGGCGCAGCAACCGGAAGGGTCGCGCGCTGGATGGGACGCGTGGACCTGTGATTACGAGCACATTTCGCTTGCCGGACGCCTTGGACGGTGATTCCGGCCGGGGGCTCTACCTCCAGGACGCCGGCTATCCGTACTTCGTGAGTTGGCTGGTCGAAGCCGGCGACGTTCGCAGCAGCTTGCATCGGCTCATTCGCTTCGTGGGAGCGCGTGTTGCCGCCATGGTCGAGAACGCACCCCGCTCGCGGATAAGCCGCGATCTGTCTGGGCTCATCGGAGACGCGCGACTCTCGACCGATTCGCTTCCGCTGCTCGGCATGGGACGCGACACTCCGGACGGCGTTCTTTCGCTGGCGGCGGATCGGACTGGAGAAGAGTGGCTGGAAATCGACTGGCACGCCGCCGCGTCGAAACCATATCTGCGACGTGCCGAACGCTTCTCGCGAAACGTCGGGCGCGCCTTGGGCGGGACGTTCGTGTTGAACCCGCTTACGCGCCTCGCCAATAACCTGATCACCGTTCACCCGTTAGGCGGCGTCGCGATGTCGCGTTCGGCGAACGAAGGGGTCGTCGACGAATTCGGCGAGGTTTGGGGACATCGGGGCCTTTATGTAGTCGATGGCTCTGTCATGCCAGGACCGGTCGGCGCGAACCCCAGCCTCACGATTGCGGCGTTCGCCGAGCGCTGCGTCGACAGGATCTGCTAAGCAGACCTGTGCTCGATCATGCCGGCATAAGCTCTGCTGGCATTGGTCGCAACGCGGGTGAGCGGCTGTCCCATATCCAACGCGATATAATATAGACCGAAGTCGCTGTTCTGATCGAACTTGAGCCCCCACTCTCTATTGGATGTAATGCTCCAGCAGAGGTAAGCGACGACCTTGAAACCGTCGCTCACCGCGCGCTGCACCTCTCGAACGTGACGGCGCAGATAGACGTCCCGCTGGTTGCCGTCGGCCTCGTCGACGCAGCCGTTTTCCACTACGATCAGCGGCAAATCGGGGAACTTCTTGCTGAGGTCACACAGCTGATCGTAGAGGACGCGCGGCCACACCGGCGCGGAGGAATAGCGCTGAATGGAAGCCTCATAGAGGTGCCAGAGCCGAGCAAGCCCGAGAGACGAGATTCCCCAGTAGTAGTCGAGGCCAACGTAATCTTGCTTTTTCGCACATTCCTTCGGGCAAAGGAACGTTGGAAGGTCCCCTTTCATACCCAGATGCCACCAATTGCTGGTGAGGATCGTCGAGAACACGCTCGCGATGCGTAGAAGTGGGTCGAAGATGCGTAGCCACGAATGCACGGCGTCGGCTCTCGCGGTCGTGTCCAACGGCACGAGTTCGACCTTGCTTGGATCGCCGAATATTTGCAGCGCCATAAAATGTGCCAGGTCAACTTCAAGACCAGTTAGTGTGCCGTCAGAGCCCCGCATACACAAGCCGGGGGCGTCCGGGCTGACGCCAACACGAAGGGTGCCGCGCTTTTGAATAGCAGCGAGTACCGATCCGTCGGGAGCCGGCGGCCATTTCAACCCAATCGCCGCCCGCGGGCGATCCGGTGTCGGCCCGGCAAGGTCAGAGAGGTTCGCCCGCCGCCACAGAGTCGGTGGCGTTCCGGCGAAGGCCGGAAGGTGAGCCTGTATGCTCGCGTCCCAAGGACTCGGCGTTCCACTGGGGCCAGGCGCCTTGAAGTTTTTGATTGCAACGTCAACAGCATTGAGTAGGTCCCGATTCCCCGGGGCAACTGCAGCTACATAGGGCTCATCAGCATCGCAGTCGGGCCCACATAGAGGCTGCACTTCGAGCGTTCCATTCACGTATGGGACTAGCTTGACGTCATCGTCGAGGAGCGCAGCGACCTGCCCGCCTTCGAGCAGCATGACGCCTTCATCCGTCGATCCGACTGGCACGAAGCTGGCTTTGGGGAAATCCAACGGGCCGGATTTTTCTGCAGTCGTCGTCCGGACAACGGCGATCGGGCCCTGCCACGTGGCTGCTGCCGCGGGCACCGCGCCACGGCGCACCAAGACCGCGCGGTGCGCAACGAAATATGCTTCCGAGAGCCCGGCACTGGCTGCGCGTTCCGGCGTCGCTGTGTACTGTGCTACGATTACGTCCGTTGCGCCAATTTCAGGTAACTTGCGCTGCGTGTACCAGGACGCGCCAGCACTGAAGCGGTCCTCGCGGGTGCGTTTTGCATTAAAGTCTAGAAAGCGCTGTAGCCATAACGGGAAGCCCATGAGAAGCGGATTGCTGCCCACCTGGGCTGCAGTGCCCTGCTCCTCGTGGATCGCGTCGTAGGCGCGTTGGTTTGCCAGAAAGAGGTTGCGGATCAGTTTTCCGGCCGCCCTCATCTGCGACGCCGTATCGGCTCCGCGCTGCATACCAGGCGGCATGGCATACGTTCGCATCCACCAGCCTTTGACGTATCCGTAGACGAGCTGGTTGGGCTCGTTGATCGTCACGTAGTAGCCGATGAGATCGCCCAAATCCTTAGCAATGCGTCGGGCGTACGCTTCGAACCAACTCGGAAAGTCATCGGCGATCATGCCGCCGCGGTGCTCAACGTGCACCGGCCAAACATTGTGGTGGAGCGTTACCATCGCTACCATTTTCTTGTCGACGATGGCTTGGAGCACGTCACGATAGTGCTGGATGACTGCCGGCTCGAAGACGCCGGGTGAGCTCTCTATTCGTGCCCACGAGAGCGAAAGCCGAAAGATCTTACAGCCGAGATCCCCTGCGAGCGTGATATCGTTGGAGTAGCGGTTCCAAAAGTCGCTGGCCAGCCCCCGCGCGGTCATTCCGGGACGCGCCTCCCAAAGGTCCCTCATGTCCGGGCCGAAGGCGTCCGAAGCAGCCTCGCATTGGTGGTCGGCCGTGGCGACACCGAAACTGAACGTTGGTGGGAATGGCGCTAGCGAATTTACAGGCGCCATTCGGCCACGAGCTTACGCAACTGCCAGGAAACGATTAGTATGAGGGCGATGAAACCGAGGAATCCTAAACGTCGCTTCATTGCGAACGCCCCTTCCAAACACTGCTAACTGGCCTGCCAAAGCAGCCGCGTTATGCGGCCAACGATTCTAGAAGTCCGTTCGCAAGTCCTTCCACGAGTTCCGGCTTCTCGTTGGGAGTGTCGGCTTGCGTTTCATTGGATCAAGGTTTGAATCTCTCCGGCGCCGTGGCGTAGCAACTCTTGCGAATTTTTACGGTGCCGGACAGGGTTATCGGTGCGACAAAGCTGTCGCGCTGCGGAGCTAAGGCTGTAAGAACGGCCATGCTCTATACTCGTTCCACACGTGTGCAGGGGAAATGCCCAAAGCCCTGAGCTAAGTGAAATGCAAATTGCGGAAAACTGACTGGTGCGCCGCTTCCGAGCAGACGGGCCTCAACTCGTCTTTGCTGGCGGCGGCCCGTCACCTGTGCCGCGTACGCCCAGGTCCCCCCGAAGCGGGTCCACAGGGTTTCGGCCACAAGGAGAAGGCTCGCGGATATGGTACATTCGTAACAGTCGGCTCCTAGAGCCGGTGCTTATCGTGCTTTTGGATACGATCCATGGCGACCGCACGCCGGGGGGTGAACCTATGAGCACCAAACTGACTGGGCGTATCCTGAATCCGCAGAGCCCAGGTTGGGACGAGGCGCGGCGGAATTTCCGTTCATGCATAGACTATGAACACCTCGTGCCGCGTGCGATCGTATTCTGCCAGAGCGTTCGCGACGTCCAAAATGCTGTTCGCTGGGCTCGCGAAAACGGAGTAGCGCTGCGAGCTCGCTCGGGGCGGCATAGCTATGAAGGCTATTCGTTATCCGCCGACGCTCTGATCGTTGACGTAAGTGAAATGGACCAAATCAGCCTCGACCAGGATTTCGGAATTGCGCGCGTGGGCGCCGGCGTGTATTGTCTCGATCTGCACGAACAACTCTACGACGTTGGCGTAACTGTACCGGCTGCCAGCGGAGCGAGTGTCGGCATCGCGGGACTGGCTCTAGGTGGAGGATTCGGTGTTGTCTCGCGGCGCTTTGGGCTCACCTGCGACGCGATCGACGGGCTCGATATCGTCAACGCCGAAGGTGAACTGGTTAGGGCCGACAAGGAAACGAACGAAGATTTGTATTGGGCGTGCCGTGGAGGTGGAGGAGGCAACTTTGGGATCGTCACTTCGTTCGATCTGCGTGTCCAGCCGATTTCATATGTCGCGGTCTGTAACGTCACATGGCGCTGGGCGGACTTCGAGACGGTCGTTGATGCATGGCAGAATTGGGCGCCGAGCGCGCCCAACGATATCTCGACGTTCCTCCGTCTTGCCGTGAACGGAGTGATCACGCTCTTCGGCCAGATGACGCCTGCCTCGCCTGCCGACCTCGCCAGTTTCCCACAAAGTCTGCAGCCGATACTGGCGTGTGCGCCACCGACCGGCATTAGCATTCAGACGATGCCGTACAGCGCGGCGGCGGCGATTTTCGCAGGCGCTGATCCTGAGAACATCAAGTGGATGCTTCATCCGCATAACGACCGGCAGGCGTTCAAGAGTACATCGGCGGTAGCTACCAGCCTCTTTCCCCCCGATGCGCTCAAGTTGCTACGGGCGCAGTTAGAGGCCGCTCCCCCGCAGACGGATTGGGAGACGAACGAGCCGAGTATGGTTCAGTTGCTCGCGGGGGGTGGAGCGCCGGCGCAGGTTCCCGTCGATGCTACCGCCGTTCCGCATCGCCCGGCAAAGTTTGTCGTCCAATATGACTCGTACTGGACCGACCCGGCCGATCAGCAGCGTTCGACGGACTGGATCGAAGCAGTGCGAACCACGATGCTCCCCTACGCAAGCGGGGCATACGTCAACTACGTCGACAGTACGCTACCCAACTATGCAAATCAGTACTACGGCGTGAATCTGCCTCGATTGATGGTAGTGAAGAAGGCCGTCGACCCAGGGAACTTCTTCAGTTTTCAACAGAGCATCCCCATCGCTCAACAGCGATAGCAGCTATTCAATTACTTTGTGTGGAGGGTGTCGATATGGCGACTTGTGCGACTCAAACATTCTCGGGCGTTACTCCGACTGCTTGGGCGTGTCTTAAAGCAAAGGCGGCCGAGCAAGGGTTCCCGATCGACAGCGACCAGGGTAGTCAGTCGCTGGCCGGATTCACGATTGCCTGGTCGTATGATGCGGGGGCGAGCACGCTAGCGCTGACCTGTACCGCCCAACCTTTTTGGGCGACCTGCGCCGTCGCGAATGCGAACATTCACAGCCTGATAGATGGAACCGGCTGTCTTTCCTAGCCGTAACGGAGAAGCTCCTTTGGAAGCACTCAGTCCGATCAATCATTTGATTGTCCTCAGTATGGAGAACCGGTCGTTCGACCATTTTCTTGGTGCTCTCTCGCTCGAGAGTTCGCCTCGCCCGGATATCGATGGCTTCAAGGCGTCTGGGCCGTACGAGAATCCATCCCAGAGCGGACCGGTTCAGAGCTGGCAGATGGATCGGCGTGGGGCGGTTGTCGACCCCGGCTTCCCCGATGTCCC
>Ga0073928_10011796_pt1 | contig 10140 bp, 10 predicted proteins | sample PaiPotPPA55metaG_FD_76969 | JGI IMG/M metagenome (GOLD analysis project Ga0073928, IMG submission 76969) | Iron sulfur acid spring bacterial and archeal communities from Banff, Canada, to study Microbial Dark Matter (Phase II) - Paint Pots PPA... ... | reverse complement strand
CGCGTTCACTTCCGCTTCCGACCAGAACAGGCTCTGCAGATCCTGCACCCACTCGAAATAGCTGCAGGTGACGCCGCCGGCATTTGCGAGAATGTCGGGCAGCAGCGCGATTCCCTTGCGCGCGAGAACTTCGTCCGCGTGGGGAGTGGTGGGGCCGTTTGCGGCCTCGGCGACAATCTTCGCCTTGATCTGATCGGCATTGTTCAGCGTGATGACGTTCTCGAGCGCCGCCGGAATCAGGATGTCGCATTTCATCGTGAGCAAATCGTCGTTCGAGATACGCGACGTTCCGGGCATCCCGACCACGGTTCCGGAGCGTTCCTTGTAGCGCATGGCTTTCAGCGGGTCGATGCCGCGCGAATTGAAAACGCCGCCGCGCGAATCGCTGATGGCGATCACGCGCGCTTTTTTCTCCGCGAAAAGTTTTGCGGCAAGCGAACCTGCGTTGCCGAATCCCTGAATCGCCACACTCGCGCCGCGCAGCGACATCTTCTTGATCTTGCACGCTTCTTCGCAGACCACCAGGCATCCACGAGCGGTCGCTTCCTTGCGTCCTTCCGAGCCGCCGATGGAAACCGGCTTACCTGTGACAACGCCAAGGGACGAATAGCCCTTCGTCATGGAATACGTGTCCATGATCCAGGCCATGGTCTGCGAATCGGTATAGACGTCCGGCGCGGGAATATCCTGTTCGGGCCCAATGATCGGCAGAATTTCGGAAGTGTAACGCCGCGTCATGCGCTCGAGCTCCGGCTTGCTCATCCGTTTTGGATCGCAAATGACGCCGCCCTTCCCGCCGCCGTAAGGAATGTTCACCGCCGCGGTTTTCCAAGTCATCCAAGCGGCGAGCGCTTTCACTTCATCCAACGTGACCGCCGGGTGATAGCGGATGCCGCCCTTGGCGGGCCCGCGGGCAATGTTGTGCTGCACGCGATAGCCGGTGAAGACTTTGATTTGCCCGTTATCCATTTTCGTCGGGATGGAGACTTCGAGTACGCGTTTGGGCGTACGAAGCACCTGGCGAAGACCGACATCGAGCTTGAGGTACTCGGCTGCGATATCAAATTGGATTTGCGCGATGCGGTAGGGGTTCAGGTCCTCACGCGGCGCAATGCGCGGCATGGGCGGAGGAACCGGTTTTGAAACTGTGGCCATCATCACTTCCTTCTGACGAGGCAAGAGAATCGCGATGCCTTCGCCTGCTACAACGCTGTTTTATGTGGAACGAATGTCCGTAAGTCTCGCGCGAGTCGAAGTTTAGCCAAGCCGCACGGGAAGTCAATGGAAACCACGGAGAATCCGAGATCCCTGGTTCCACTGTTTGCAACAGAATGGCCGGCCAATTGGACCACCGGGATCGCTTAATAGCCCTATAATCATATATCTACAAGCCGTTGACATCACGGCTTTGCCGTTGGTTGAGTGCGTCCGAACTATCCCGATTGACCCGCAATAGTTCCTCAAGATACGCTTCGCACGGCATTTAGCGTAAACGCGGCGGTTGCGGAGTCGCCGGAGTCAACGCAATCCGGCAGCGCACCGCCAGCGTAATTCAAGAGAGTGGAGCCGCGAGATCGGCGTGAGTTCGCAATCGGCAGCACAGTTGAAGTCCTCGGACGCGGCACTCATGGAGAGAGTGGTGGGCCGGGACGAAACGGCGCTTGCGGCGTTGTACGACCGCTATGCGGGGATGCTGTCGTCCGTCCTGAACCGGATCCTGCGCGACAAGCAAGCCGCGGAGGAAATTCTGCAGGACATTTTTTATCAGCTCTGGCGCACCTCGACGGACTTCGATCCGGCGCGAGGCTCGCTGCCCGGCTGGCTCGCGGTGATCGCGCGCAATCGCGCCATTTCGCGGCTGAGGCGGCACCGCCCGGAGCAGGGCGAAGAGTTACTCGAGAATACGATCGTAATGCCGTTTAATCTGGAAACGGCGGTAGCGCAGCAGGAAATGCTCGGGCGCGTAAAGCGAACACTCGACGAACTTCCGAAGGAGCAGCGCACCACTTTGGAACTGGCTTACTTCGAGGGTCTGACGCACAGCGAAATCGCGGAGCGCACGGGCGATCCGCTTGGCACGGTGAAGACGCGGCTGCGGTCGGCCGTCGAGACCTTGAAACGGAAATTGCATCCATGAGCGCGCATCCAAAGCACGACGAAGATTTCGATCTCTACGCTCTCGGCGCCCTGGAAGGCGACGAGAAGAAAGCGATCGAATCGCACGTAGCCACATGTGCGGACTGCGCGCGAAAGCTCGCTGAAGCGCGAGGACGGATCTCCCTGCTCGCGTTCAGCGCTCCCCCCGTGGCTCCTTCGCCCGGCGTTAAAGAGGGACTGATGCGCCAGCTCCACGCATCGGCCGAAGGGCGATTGCCAGCGCGCACTGCTGACGAACCGGAGCGGCAAGGTGGCTTCTTTGGCCGCGGATGGACGATGGTGTTCGCTCCTGTTGCGGCCGCACTGGCACTCGCGGCAATTTTCCTGTGGACTGAAAATGCCCGGCTGCAATCCGAGCTGGCGACACTGCGCGCCGCCGCTGATCAGGAGAAGTTGCGGGCAAATGAAGCTCGCGACATTCTGCACATAGCGCAAGCGAACGACACGGTGGTGGTAGCGCTCAAAAAAATGCCTGGATCGCCCAACGGCGATGCGAAGGTTTCGTATAACGCAAAAATGGGCAAACTTTTTTACGATGGCTGGATCGAACCCGCGCCCGCGGACAAGTGCTACCAACTCTGGCTCGTCCCCATGCAGGGCGATCCCATCAACGCCGGAGTGTTCACACCCGCAAAAGCCAAGATGGAGATGTGGACAGCAACGGTGCCGCAAGGCATGCCCGCGAAGATGTTCGCGGTTACGCTCGAGCCCGCCGGCGGCATGCCGCATCCGACAGGCCCGAAGATCTTCGTCGGCGGAGTTTCTTAACGCCGAGCGCTCCGAAGCGCGCAGGCCTGCTTCAATTTTTAGAGTCTGGGAATGCGGTCGACGCCCATGTAGGGGCGCAGCGCTTCGGGAATGAGGACCGAACCGTCGGCCTGTTGATAATTTTCAACCAGCGCGATCCAGGTTCGTCCCACGGCGAGGCCCGAACCGTTCAGCGTGTGCACGAAAGCGCTTTTGCCGTCTTTCGGTTTGTAGCGAATGCCCGCGCGGCGCGCCTGGAATGTTTCACAATTCGAGCATGAAGAAATTTCCATGAAATCCCCTGTGGACGGCAGCCACACCTCGATGTCGTACGTTTTCGCCGACGCGAAACCCATGTCCGCGGTGCAAAGCTGCATCACGCGATAGTGCAGTCCGAGGCGCTGAAGAATCGCTTCGGCGTTGCGCACCAGCGATTCCAGCTCGTCGTAGCTCGTGTCCGGCCGCGCGAATTTGAACATCTCGACTTTTTGAAACTGATGCTGTCGCTTGATACCCCGGGTGTCTTTACCGGCCGCGCCGGCTTCCGAACGAAAGCACGCCGTCCACGCGCAGACTTTAATTGGCAGTGAGTCGGCGTCGATTGTGGAATCGCGGTACAGGCTGGTCAGTTCGACTTCCGACGTGGGCGTGAGCCACAGGTCGCTGCCCTCGATGTGAAACATGTCGGCCGCAAACTTGGGAAGCTGGCCCACTCCGGTGAGTGACGCAGTGTTAACCAGGAATGGCGGCAAAATTTCGGTGTAGCCGTGCTCGCGCGTGTGAACGTCGAGAAAGAAATTCGCGAGCGCTCGCTCCAGACGCGCGCCCAGCCCTTTGTAAACCGCGAATCGCGCGCCGGTCATTTTTATGGCCGCCGCGAAATCCAGAATCCCCGCGCCTTCGCCAATCTCCCAGTGCGGACGCGCTGCAAAACCGAACTGTGGCGGCGCGCCCCAGCGGCGCACTTCCACATTGTCCGCCGCGCCTTTTCCCACGGGCACGCTCGCGTGCGGGATGTTCGGCACCGTCAACAAAAATTGGTTCAGCCGCTCGTCGAGGTCCGTGATGCGCACGTCGTCGCGCTTGATCTCTTCCGAAACTTCCTTCATCCGAGCCAGAAGCGCCGATGCATCCTGCCCAGACTTCTTCAGCTTTGCGATCTCGTCGCTCGCCTTGTTGCGTTCCGCTTTCAATCCCTCCGCGGAGGTGATCAGCCGCCGCCGCTCCGTATCGATCTCGCGAAACGGCGTCAAATCGAGAGCAACTCCGCGGTCGCGCGCCATTTTCTCGATTGCGTCCAGGTGCTCCCGCACGTATCCCAGGTCCAGCATAGGTCAAGCAGGATACCCGAAATCCGTCAGCATTGAGAAGTTCTGCTTCTCCAGCGCTAAAGCGCACGATTGAGAGCAAGGCTTTTCCCGGAGCGCTGAAGGGCTCCTTCCCCGCATAAATGCGGCGGCTCCCACCAAAGAACTGCGGAAAAGACCTGTGCTGACACTTTCGCAAGATTTCGCGCTCACCGCACTGAAGAAGTTCGACGAAGCGGTCGATAGAAAAAAAGAGAATGCACGATGCTTACCCGCGCAAGGAACCGCTTTGTAGTCCGCGCTTTCACCATTGTCACGCTCTGCGTGTTCGCCTTTGAAACAACCGGCGGTCAGGGGCGCGTCACTATCGAGCGTAATAAGGTTTGGAACGACCTGATCGTCCAGTTCAAGGCTTTGCATACCAACATTGAAATCCTGGGCAAATTTCTGGTGGATCATCAGACCGAGTACGCCGTCACCGAATACGACATTCCCACCTTCAAAGCGATCGACTCCGCCGAGGAGGAATTGAAAATCGCAATGAAAGACCTTCAGAAGATCCGCTCGGAACTCGAGTTCAAGGAAGAAGTCCGCAACGAAAAACGCTGACTTTTTTTCCCGCCCCGAATCCCTTTCGCCCCGTCGATTGCTAGTGCTGTAGTCTCCCGACAACTGATAAGATTGCCGCGCATTTACGAATGAACAACCTGCCCCTGCACGTTGAGTATGCTCGACATGGTTTCAGAAAGGATCGAGGCGAAGACGGCGATGAGAGAAGGATTTGTATATGCGGCTTTGGTGCTCGTGATTTGCGGGGCGATTTATCTTATAACCCAGGGACTGAACCTGATCAATCAACCCAGCGATTTGAAGGTGGCGGAGGGCATCGGGTTGATCGTCGCGGTAATTTTTCTTTTCCCGGCGGCCATGAGATGGATTTGGCACCACAAGACCACTCCGCATGGCCCGCTGGCCCGATAGCCGGGAAAAATCCGCGGACGAGAAAAATCGATAACCAAGAAAAATCAACAGGAGAAAAAAGATGATGCGCAAGTATGGACTGCTGGCCGTTCCTTTGTTCGTTGTGCTGTTTTTCGTTGGTTGCGCGACGCGTATCGGGCCCGGCCGCGTGGGAATTAAAGTGGACCTCGCGGGTTCGCAGCGCGGCGTTGAGGACTTGCCGATTCGCACGGGCTGGGTTTTCTACAATTTCCTTTCATCCACGATCGTGGAGTATCCCACCTCGGTGCAGACGGCCAAATGGACCAAGGATCCGAACGAAGGATCGCCTACCAACGAAGAGATGTCGTTTAACACGCGAGACGGCCTGACCGTCTACGGCGACCTTTCCGTTTCCTACCATCTCGATGCAAACAAAGTTCCCGCGTTCTATGTGAAGTTTCGCAACGACGACATTGCCCAGTTCACGCACGGATTTTTGCGAAACGTCGCGCGCGACGCGATTAACCGCACCGGGTCGCAATACACGGTGCAGGAAATCATGGGCGAAAAGAAGTCCGAGCTGGAACTGAATTCGCGGCAGGACTTGCAGAAACAGGTGGCGGACATCGGCGTGGTAATCGATCAATTTGGTTTTATCGGTTCGCCCCGGCCGCCTCATTCGGTGATTGACGCGATTAACGCCAAGGTGCAGGCGCAGCAAATCGCCGTACAGAAACAAAATGAACTGGTGCAATCGCAAGCGGACGCCGCGAAGCTGGTGGCGGCGGCAGAGGGCCAAGCGAAAGCGCAAATTGCGGTGGCCAACGGCGAAGCGGAATCGAACCGCGTGCGCGCGGCGTCCATCAGCCAAAATATTATCGAGTGGCAGAAACTGGCGGTGACCGATCGCTGGATTGCCAAGTGGAACGGACAGGTTCCGCAGGTGCAGACCGGCGGGAACGGCCCGGGCATGCTGCTCGATATCAAGCCGCTGAAGTAATTATAAGCCGGGCGGAACAGCCGAAAAATTCTCTGCGCGCAGGTATCTCTGCGTGCGGCAAATTCGTTGTGTCGCGCGCGGGAAAAGTCTACGATGTGCGCGCGGAACGCCCCATCGCAAGCTCCGGTTGAAAACACCACAAGGCGAGGCGTGCGGATGACGAACTCCGGCGAAACCTTCGAAACAAAGACGTATCACAAGGCCGACGTGCGCCTGCTTCCGTTTCTTTTCCTTTGCTATATTTTGGCGTATCTCGATCGCGTCAACGTTGGTTTTGCGAAACTACAGATGCTCAAAGATCTGTCGATGAGCGACGCGGCTTTTGCTACCGGCGCCGGGATTTTCTTTATCGGTTATTTCTTTTTCGAAGTTCCCAGTAATGTGCTCTTGAAGAAATTTGGCGCGCGCATGTGGATCGCGCGGATCATGATTTCCTGGGGCGTCATATCCGCGTGCATGATATTTGTCAGAGGTGAATGGTCGTTCTACGCCATGCGCTTTCTCCTGGGCTTGGCGGAAGCCGGTTTCTTTCCAGGCGTAATTTTTTATCTGACCTTGTGGTATCCCTCGAGGCTTCGTTCCACGCGAACCGCTTGGTTTGTCGCGGCCATTGCCGTTTCCGGAGTGATCGGCAATCCCGTGTCGGGTTGGATCATGGACAAGTTATCCGGTGTAATGAATCTGGCGGGGTGGCAGTGGCTGTTCATTTCGGAAGGAATTCCCTCTTTTCTGGTGGGCTTCTGGGTGATCTTTTATCTCGACAGCAGCATCGAAGAGGCGAAATGGCTGACGCGCGAAGAGAAAGCATTGTTGGCAAGTAATCTCGCTGCGGAAGATCAGCACAAAACGGAACATAAACTGATCGATGCCTTCACCAGCGGAAAAGTTTGGGTGTTGTGCGCCATCTATTTCACATTGATGATCGGTTTGTACGGCATTGCCTTCTGGCTGCCAACGATTGTTAAAGCCTTCGGCATAAAGGGCTATTTCGGGGTCGGCCTGATCACCGCGATACCGTACGGCGTGGCCGTGATCGGAATGATTATCCTGAGCCAGCATTCCGACAAAACCGGAGAGCGTCGCCTGCATTACGTCGTGAATGTCACGGCTGGCGCCCTCGGTTTGATTTTGAGCGGGGTCTTCGCGTCTCAACCGGTCCTGGCCATAATCTTTTTGTCCATCGGCACCCTCGGCGTGATTGGCTCCATGCCGTTATTCTGGCCGTTGCCGTCGGCTTTTTTGGCTGGTACTGCCGCAGCCGCGGGCATCGGCATTGTGAACTCGGTCGGCAATTTGGGTGGTTACTTTGGACCCAACATCCCGATCTGGGCCAAGCACGTTTCCTCCGACCCATCCGCCGCCCTCTACATCATTGCAGGAATTTTGATGGTGGGCGCTTTTTTGACCCACTTCTTCGTGCCAAAAAATCTTCGCGTCAGAGTCGGTTCCCCGATTTAACCAATGCGCACCTAGGTAGCGCATTTTCCGTGCCCGCGTCGTGCATATCCTGGCTCGCGCAGGCGCGAACTTAAACTCCCAAGACGACCAGGGAAACCCAGCGTTACATGGTGCGTACGATCCTGATGTGGTTCGCGCCTTGATTCAAGACGGTGCGAACGTGGACATTCGCAATGGGGATGGCTCAACGCCTCTGAGACAGCACGCTTCCTAAGATCGTTGAGTTCCGGTGACGCGACACAACACTAGGACCAAAGCTATCGTGAGCGTTCGACGGTTGCCTCCTTGAGACTTGCGAAGCATGCCATCACGGCTACCGCATAGACGAGCAGCCCACCGACGTCATATTGGCCGTGAAGCACATGAATCGCTGCGGCGAAGAAGAAAACAACCAGCAATAGATACCCGCCGGCGACGCTCGTCGCCGGCAGCAAAAACAGAATCGCCGCGACGATTTCGCAGCCTCCTAGAACTGGGCGAATCCACTGCGGCATCCCGAATTGTGCAGCTGCGTGCTGGCCCGAAGAGCCAAACACAAAAAGGCACGACTGTATCAACACCACAATTCCCAGCGTCCATCGCAACGCCGTCATCCAGAATCTTGTTGTCTGGTTCATGAGTGCCGTTTCTCCTTTTTGCCCGCGTGCCCGGCTCGGGATTCCACCAGCCGGTGGCTCGCGCTCGAATCCAGATCAAGGCTGTAAAACTTCTTTAGTTCCTTGATTTTCTTGCGGGATGCTTCGCCGAACGGACTCTTCCCGTCGAAAGCGTGCAGCACGATGCCTTCGAGCAGGTCGCCCAGGCTCATATCGTGCAATTCAGCAAACGCCTTCAGCACCTTCAGCAGCCGCTTTTCCATCCGCACGCCGGTCTGCACCCGCTCCACTACCAACCGCTCGTTTCGCGTCATTCGCAACCTCCATTTGTTACCATTGTACCATGGTAACAAACAAACTCAAGGACAGGTAGTACTAGGCCCCTGTACTTTTTCTGTACTTTCCCGCCGCCCGCTTCGTCTTCACCTGTGCTAGCGTAGTTGGGCTGTGATGATGGACCGTTGAGTTGTAAAGATGAATCGTAGGGTTGGATTTGCATTATAGGATTGGGATGACAGCTTGAAATGTTGACGAACGCGGAAAACGGAATGCAGTCAGGACGGCCGCCAGCCGGCGCGCAACCAGCTTTCAGGCGCAGATTTCATGCATTTCTAATCGACAGAGGCTACCAATTAGAAATCGGCTTAACCCCCTGTAGAATCATCAAAAGTGCTATTTCTAATCGTCGCTGGATTGCGATTTTGCCAATCCAGCTTTTGAATCTCTCTTTTGGTTCGGGAATCTCATTCGTATGACAAAGCGAGTCTACATTGTGAGTGCGACGCGAACGCCGATCGGCAAATTCGGCGGCGCGCTCGCCGACTTCACCGCACCGGATCTGGGCGTGATTGCGGTGCGCGCAGCTCTCGAGCGCGCCTTCGGCCTTCCGCTCCCGCCGGAACGCGTTCCCGGCGAAACTGCGCCCAAATCCGCCGCGTCGCTTCCGTGGCACGTCGACGAAGTCATAATGGGCAACGCGCGTCCCGCAGGAGTCGCCCCGAATCCCGCGCGGCAGATCGCGTGGCGCTCCGGACTTGGCGACGACGTCCCGGCGTTCACCATTAACATGGCTTGCGCATCGGGACTGCGCGCGATCATGCTCGGCTGGCAGGAAATTCTTCTCGGTCAAGCTCAGATCGTCGTCGCCGGTGGCGTCGAATCCATGAGCCGCGTTCCGTATCTTCTTGAAGGCCGCTGGGGATTCAAGATGGGCAATCAGCCGCTGGTTGACGCGATGTACCGCGATGGATTCCTCTGCCCGCTCTCGAAACTCATCATGGGCGAGACAGCGGAAATTCTCGCCGACCAGTACAAAATTTCGCGCGATGAACAGGACGCGTTCGCACTCGAAAGCCATCGGCGGGCCGCGCGCGCCGCATCCGAATGCCACTTTAAGTCTGAAATCGTTCCCATCGAGAGGACCGACAAGAAAGGCAACGTCACGCGCCTCGAGAAAGACGAGCACGTGCGCGCCGACGTCACGATGGATGCGCTCGCAAAACTGCCGCCTGTTTTCAGCAAGACCGGCTCGATCTCCGCGGGGAACTCCAGCGGGATCACCGACGGCGCCGCCGCCGTGGTGCTCGCAAGCGAAGACAAAGTCCGCGAATTAAGACTCACGCCGCTCGCTCGCATCGTCGACGCTACGGTCGCTGCAGTCGATCCGCGCGTGATGGGCATAGGGCCTGTACCCGCCGTGCGCGCGCTCACGGCACGCACCGGCACGAAAGTTGAAAACTATGATGCCGTGGAATTGAACGAAGCGTTCGCCGCGCAGGTAATCGCGTGCGACCGCGACTTGCATTTCAATCGCGAGCGTCTCAACCCGAACGGCGGGGCATCGCGCTCGGACATCCCATCGGCTGCACCGGCGCGCGCATCATGACCACTCTCATCCACGACCTGCGGCGCTCACCTGCACCGACGGACGGCG
>Ga0073928_10011795_pt1 | contig 10141 bp, 10 predicted proteins | sample PaiPotPPA55metaG_FD_76969 | JGI IMG/M metagenome (GOLD analysis project Ga0073928, IMG submission 76969) | Iron sulfur acid spring bacterial and archeal communities from Banff, Canada, to study Microbial Dark Matter (Phase II) - Paint Pots PPA... ... | reverse complement strand
TCGCTCGATGACATGGACCTGATCGAGCTGAACGAGGCGTTCGCCGCCCAGGTGCTGGCGGTCCTGAGCGAATGGTCGCTCTCAGACGGCTTCGAGCGCGTGAACGTGAACGGATCGGGAATCTCTTTGGGCCACCCGGTGGGAGCGACCGGCGCCCGGATTCTGGCGACGCTGCTGCGCGAGCTCCGCCGTCGCGGCGGGCGCTATGGGCTCGAGACGATGTGCATCGGCGGCGGTCAGGGGCTCGCGGCGGTGTTCGAGGCGGTCTGACGCGGACGTTCGAGGCGGTCTGACGGCGACGTTCGCGGCGGTCTGACGCGGTGTTCGAGGCGGTCCGAGGCGGCGTTCAAGGGCCGGCGCGGCCACCAAAACGCAGCACGCGGCCCCCCGAAAACCCCCCGTGCTGCGTTAAGTCGCCTATACAGACCCTAACGCGACACAGGGCCCTGATTCGTGCGTTTGTGTCGCGTTATGCATGTGCCGCTCGCGCGGCCGCCTCCCGCTCCCAGTCGAGCTCCGTACCCACCCCGCGCGCGTTCAGGATCGCATTCGCCTCCTCCAGGCTGGCCGCATCCGCGACGGCGCGCGCCAGACGCGCCGCGCTTGCCACGGCCAACCCAGGGTCGAAGAAGATCGTCAGCGCCGCCGCGGGAGTTAGCCACACTCGCCGGCGTCCACCGCGGATCTCCACTTCGCCCCGCTCTCCCCGCAGCGCCCGAATCGGCAGCGCGCTTGCCTCCGTGATCACCTCCGCCGTGGCGGCCTCCAGCACGCCCGCCACGCTCGTCGTCAGACCCAGCGCGCCTGACAGCGCCCCCGCGGCGCCCAGTTCGGAGACCCGATCGGAGATCTCATCGATCGTCAGCTCGCCATCGCAGCCGCTCCCGAAGACCGCGCCGACGACCGGCCATCCGGCGGCCGCGACGGCGACCCCTGCCGCGAGCAGCACCGCGTCACACAGCGGCGATCCCAGCCCGGGCTCGTCGCCGTGCGCGAGCACGTCGCCGCCGACGTCGACCATCACCAGCGCGTCGCGGTCAAGCTCGCGCAGCGCCTCGCACAATCCACCTGCCAGCGCGACCGGCCCGCCCGAGATGTCGAGCAGCACGGTCGGTTGGCCGAGAAATTCCGACATCCGCGATTCGGAGAAGCGGATCTCGGTTCCGCGTACACGGGTGTCCGGCCCTGCCAGCAGGACGCCGTCGGCGACCCGCGTGGCGCCCTCGATCTCCTCCGCTCGCCGCGGTCCCGGCTGCGGGTCGACCGGCAGACGCTCCCAGCTGATCCCGCCGAGCAGCGGCTCGGCCCCCCGGTATCGACGCAGCAGCTCGGCGATTCCCAGAGCGCCCACCACGTCTCCCCCGCCCCCGATCCCCAACACGAGCGGCCGCTTTGACGACAGCAGCGTGTCGAACGCATCGGGAGCCTGCATCACGCCTAACGCTACTGCGACCAACCGCGGATACCATCCTGGCCTTGACCGCCGTCGGGGAAGCCGCAGCAGCATCGACAATAGGGCGCGACATGACCGATGAGCACACCCTCCGCGAGGTGGTCGAGGCGCTCGCGCCGCTCGAGCGCCGCGCGGGATCCCAGGGTGAGCACGAGGCCGCGCAGTGGATCGCGCGGCGACTCCAGCGCGCCGGGTGCGAAGTACAGATTGATGAGGAGCGCTTCCTCGACGGCTATGCCCGCCAGTTCGTGTCACTTGGGCTCGTCGGCATCGCCGCTGGCGCGCTGGCGCTGACGGGACGCGGTCGCGGTCTTGCCGGAGCGATCGCGGCAGCCGGTGGTGCGGCGCTCGTCGACGACGTCTCAAACGGTGCCCGCGTGTGGCGACGGGTCGCCGCCGAGAAGCGCATGACCTGGAATGTCGTCGCGCAGGTCGGTGACCCCAACGCCGACCGCACGCTCGTGGTCCTGGCCCATCACGATGCACCGCAGACCGGGCTGGTGTTCGACCAGTCGTTCCAGACCTGGCTCAGTGAACGCTTCCCGACGATCATCTCGCGAGTCGACACCTCGCTGCCGTTGTGGTGGCCGGCCGCCGCGGCGCCGGTACTGGTGACGATCGGCGCCGTGAGCGGCAACCGGCGGGTCGCGGCGGCCGGAATCGCGGCGTGCGCGCTCGGAACCGCGCTGGCGCTCGACATCGCCCGGAGCCCCGTGTCCCCGGGGGCGAACGACAACCTCAGCGGGGTTGCGGCGCTCGTCGAGCTCGCCGAGCGTCTGCGCGATCAGCCGATCGCCGGTCTTCGTCTGCTGCTCGCTTCGTGCGGCGCCGAGGAGGTCCTGCAAGGCGGCATCTACGGGTTCGCGGCCCGGCACTTCCCGCGGCTTAAGCTCGACAACACCTGGGTGATCAACCTCGACTCGGTCGGCTCGCCAGAGCTGTTCCTGCTCGAAGGGGAGGGCTGCTTCGTAATGGAGGACTACCCCGTCCGCAGCTTCCGGGATCTGATCGAGCATGCGTCGGTTCAGTTGGGACGTCCGCTGCGGCGCGGGTGCCGGTCGCGATCCAGCACTGACGCTGTGATCCCGGCGCGTGCCGGATACCCGACCGCGACGCTGTGCTCATGGGACCCTCATACGAAGTGCATCTCCAACTACCACCTGATGACCGACACGCCTGAGAACCTCGACTACGGCACCGTGCGGCGCGCGGTCGACGTCACCGACGCGGTCGCCCGTGAGCTTGCATCCACCGATAAATCGGCAAGCGGCATCTGAAGCAATGCCGCTGGCCGCCGAGCTGGAGCTTCCAAGCTTCGACCACACCGATCCAGAGCTTCGCGGCGAGCGCTACCGCGCGGCGATGGCCGAGCTCGATGGCCACGACGGCTGGCTCGCCACCAACCCGTTCGGGTTCACCGTGCTCGATCGCGAGTCCGGGGAGTTCTTTCTGCGCAGCAAGGACGTCGTCTTCCCGGGGCTCACGATCGGCGAGCTGTTCGGGATCTCCGACGGCCCGCTGCACGAGGAAATCGTCAAGAACGTCATCAACATCAACGGCGACGATCACCGGCGGTTGCGAAACCTCGTCAACCCGGCGCTCGCGCCTCGTACGATCGAGCGCTACCGGCCAGCGATGCGGCGCTTTTTGGAGCAGCTGCTGGACGCGCTCCCGCGGGACGGGCGGTGTGAGTTCATCGAGGATTTCGCCAAGCCGTACCCATCGCTGGTGATCGCGGAGGTGATGGGCGCACCGCTCGAAGACGCGCCCCGGCTGCACCACTGGTCGAACTGGATCCAGCGCCAGTTCGACGCAGCCAGCCTGACGGCCGAGCGCGAGCTGATCGAGCAGGCGGTGGCGGAGTTCTACGAGTACGAGGACGCGCTGATCGAGGCGCGCCGCTGCGATCCGGGCGAGGATCTGATCACCGACCTGATCGCCGCGGAGGAGGCGGGCGACAAGCTGAGCCACGACGAGCTCCGCAACCTGGTGTTGAACATCCTCGTTGGCGGCGTCGACACGAGCCAGAGCCAGCTCGCCCACGCGGTGAGGCTCCTCGCCGAGCATCCAGATCAGTGGGAGGCGCTGCGCGGCGACCCCCGCGGCCTTGCGCTTGCCGCGGTCGATGAGGCGCTGCGCTACGAGCCGATCACGCCATTCACGGCGCGGATCACTGTGAACGAGATCGAGCATCGCGGCGTCACATTCCCCCCGGGGGCGATCCTGCTGATCTCGGCCTGGCACGCCAACCGCGACGGTGTCGAGCCCGACGAGTTCAAAATCGACGTCAACGAGCGCGCCCGCGTACTCACGTTCGGAGCCGGGATCCATTACTGCGTCGGGGCGAACCTCGCTCGTGCCGAGATGCAGGAAGGCCTTGCGTTTCTGGCCGAGCGCGTGCGGGCGATCGAACTCGACGGCGAGCCGCAGTTCGGCACACCATCAGGTATCTACGGGCTCGACTCGCTACCGCTGCGGCTCGAGCTCGACCACTGAGCGCCTCACGCCGCCATCTTCCAGAGGGCATCGTCGCCCAGCGGCATGCGCTCCGCCCAGCCGGCCGCGACCAGCTCTATCAGCGGCAGCTCGGCCGCCGCGCGATCGGGCGCATCATTGCCGCGCGCGAGCAAGGCAGCGACCTCCTGGGTCGTCAGCCCTTCGTCGAAATGCTCGAGCAGCGGCTGCGGACCGTCCGGGGGCTGGACGCGCTCCAGCGTCGGGTCGAGATTCGCGATCAGCACGTCGTACGCCTCGACGGGTTGAAACCCGCCGGCGACGAGCCTCGTGCCATTGCACTCGAACACGACCGACGGCGCGGTGAAGCGCACCTCGCCGTCGGTGTTCCGTGCCTTGCCCTGGAACTCTGCGGGAGATCCAGCCGCCGAACGCGCCTCGGCGCGATCCCGCTCGTATGCCTCGATCACCGGCGGCGAGTCGACCGCGGCGATGATCGCGTCGGCGTCGACTCCGGGCACTCGCGCGAGCACGTCGCGGAGCATGTCGTCGTCGTCGAGGACGAGCGGCGTCGTGAAGTTGGCGAGCTGGAGCGCCCGGAACACCCGCCATTCACTGCCGGGATGCTGGAGGCGGGAGGCGATGACCGCCCGGCAGGCACGCGCAGTGGCGCTGACGCGCCCCTTCGGCGTCGGTGAGAACGGCATTCCGTAGCGCCTGAACGCGACCTGGCCGAGCGCTCCGCGCAACGGCGTGTAGCCACGCGCGACGTACTGCGAGGCGTCTTCGCTCAGCCCGATCAAGACGAGGCGCCACTCCAGCTGCTCCCGGTAGCGCCATTCGAGCACCCGCAGCGCGGGTCGCTCGGAGTAGGCCCAGGGACAGGCCGGGTCGTTGTAGAGGATCAGCTGGATCGGACGGTTGATGCCTCAAGTATATGCGCAAGCCGCCCGCCCAACCCGAGGTCGCCGTTCGTGAACGACGCCGCAGGCAACACCTCGGCGTCGTCGAAGCCGGCCGCGCGCAGGCCGGCGATCGTGTCCTCAGGGTCCTCGAAGTGCAGATGGACGCGGCCCCGGACGAATGCCGAAAGCATGAACCGGAACGCCTGCACCGGGAGCGTCTGCACGCTGCCCCGCTGGACCATCCCGAGGTGCAGGTCGGAGATATAGCGGCCGGAGCGGAAGCGATGCAGCGTGTCCGCAAACCGCCGCCAGATCTCGGCCACGGCCCCATGGTCGAGGTAGCCGAGCAGTCCCTCGGTGACGATCGCAAGCCCACGGCGGCGATCGAGCGAGTCGGCCACCGACGCGAGGCTTCCTTCCCCGCTGTCGCGCAGGACGTCGAGCGCCTCGACTTGGTGGTGCTCGCTCAGGGAGCCGGCCCGCTCAAGTGCTCGACGTTTGCGCGCCGCGATATCCGGCAGGTCGGCCTCGACATACGTGATCGACGATCCGAACCGCTTGGAGAAGCGCCAGCCGCGCGGCGAGAATCCGCAGGCCACCTCGATCACCTGCGTGATCCGGTGCTCCTCGATCGCCCGCTCGAGCAGCGTGTCAATCGCACGGTGACGCGCAAGCAGGTAAGTCTCGAGCGACGGTCCGCCGAGTGTCCGCGAGACGAGCATCGCGGGCTGGAGCGACTCGAACAGCAGCCGGCCCTCGAGCGTCTGGAGCTCGGGATGCGAAAGCCCGTTGCGCGCCCAGACGTAGCCCGTGTAGTGGGCGGTCGGGCTGATGCGGTCGGAACTCATCAGGCGACGTATTCGCTCAGGCGGTCGAGGAATTCCGCCTGCGCGGGATTGATTCGTTCCCGCGCCTCGGCTAGCGAGAACCATTCTGCTCGGTCTATCTCGGGAATCTCAATCATCCTGCCCGACCGCGGCGGCCACTCAAACTCGAAAGTGTTGCTGGCGATCGCGTCGGTGTCGAGGTCCCCCTCAAGCGCCCAAGCGCGCACGTACTTTCCCGATTTCTGCCGGACCTCGCCGAGCTCGCGCGCGGTCGTGCCGGGTGGGGCGCTACCGAGCTCCTCCTCGAACTCGCGCCGCGCTGCGGCTAGCGGCTCCTCCTCGGGCGCGTACTCGCCCTTTGGGATCGACCAGGCGCCGAGATCGCGTTTGGCCCAGGCGGGACCGCCCGGGTGTACGAGCAGGACTCGCAATCCGTCCCCTCGCCCGCGATGAAGCAGGATCCCTGCGCTCCTGGAGGACATCCACTCATCGTAGTTCGAGCTCGTATCCCTGATAAAGGATGGGTGGGCCCCAGTCGGTGCGCTCGCGCTCCCAGAGGAGGCGAAAGCCCACGCCCTTGTAGAGGCGCGCCGCCACTGTCAGCGCGCTGAATGTGTCGAGAACGAGCCGCTCCATCCCCACCTCACGCGCCGTGTCGAGCAGCTCGGCGATCAACTCCGCGCCGAGCCGGCGCCCCCGCACGGAAGCGTCGAGTACGAACCACCGAACTCGTCCGGTCCCGTCGCCCTCGTCGGTCAGCGCCAGCGAACCGTGCACCTGACCGCCGCGCTCCGGCAGCCACACCGCGCCGCTTCGCTGCGGCCAGCCCGCCGCGACCGCGCGCTGGATGCCGAGCCCGACCCTGCTGAGGAACTCCTCGTTCATCCCGAACTCGGGCACGTACACGCGGCGGTGCACGCCGACGATCGCCCGCGCGTCTGCGTCGCGCCAGGTACGGCGGACGATCACCTCATCTGAAATCGCGGCCTCCAAGGTTGACCTGATGATCGCGGGAACGATTCATCTAAGCAAGACACATATGCGAATTGATCAATCTTGTTCTGCGATAATCATGACCAGGACCCATGGAGCTCCGTCAGCTTCGCTACCTGGAGGCGGTCACGCGCCACCGCCATTTCACGAACGCCGCCGACGAGCTCCACATCGCTCAGTCCGCGCTCTCCCACCAGGTGCGCCGGCTCGAGCAGGAGCTGGGGGTAGAGCTCCTGCAGCGCACGACGCGCTCGGTCCAGCCGACCGAGGCCGGCGAGATCGTGGCGGCGCGAGCGCGGACGGTTCTCGCCGAAACCGAGGCGCTTCAGTTGGAGATCGACCAGCTCCGGGGACTGCTGCGAGGTCACGTCAGCGTCGGCGCGATGCTCTTCGGCGGCGAGCTCGACATCCCGGCAATCCTCGCTCGCTTCACGGCCCGCTTCCCCGAGATCGACGTCGGGCTGTACGAGGGCACGGCACATCGCATGATCGAGCTGCTTGCCGACGGCACGCTCGATCTGACCTTTGCCCTCGAGGTGGAGCCGCCGGACGGGCTTCAGCGACTGGAGCTTTCGACCGAAGAGCTGGCGGTGGCGATGAGCCCGTCGCATGAGCTCGCGGCCGGGGATGGGCCCGTCTCGGCCAAAGCAATCGCGGCGGAGCGCTTGATCGCATTCCAACGCGGCTCGTCGACGCGCCAGCTAGTCGATGCCGCCTTCGAGCGCGCGGGAGTCGCGCCGCGGATCGCGCTCGAGGCCAACGACCTGGCGCTCGTGAGAGCGCTCGTCGCCCAGGGCGTCGGGCTGGCGATCCTCCCGCGCTCGTTCCTGGAGCGGCCAGGGCCGAAGATCGCGCTTCGCCCATTGTCGCCCGCGCTCCGGTCCTCGGTCGTGCTCTGGTGGCGCGCCGACCGCCGGCTCTCCCCAGCGGCCCAAGCCTTCGTCGACTTCGCTGCGGGAGAACGCGGGCGAGCGTGAACCCAGCGCCGACCGTGAACGCTTCGAGCACGCGGTGTTCAACCCCGCCGAGGCCCCCAATCAGCGGCTGATCCTCTATTCGCCACTGCCCGACGCGGACACTCCGGCTAAGCTCCAGGCGCTGCTGGACGGGGAGGCCGCAGCGCTCACAACGGCCGCCTGACTGTCAGACAACCGTCAGGCGAGACAAGGAGAATCGGGGCCTCAGCATGAGACGCCTTGCGAGTTGGTGCTTCAGGCACAAGTTCATCGTCGTGATCGCGTGGGTCGCCCTGATCGCCGGCGCGAACGCGATCCACTCCGCCGCGGGGAGCGCTTACAGCGACAACTTCAAGCTTCCGAATACCGAGAGCTTCAACGCGATCCGGCTGCTGCAGCGAAACGCGCCCAAACAGTCCGGCGACACCGACCAGGTCGTGTTTGCGGTCAAGCACGGCCGCCTCACCGACCCGGCCATCGCAGCACGGATCCAGGCTGTGCTCCGAAGCCTTGCCACAACTCCCCATGTCACCACGATCCGCTCGCCCTTCAGTCCCGGCGGCGCGAAACAGATCTCCCCATCTGGTCAGATCGGCTTCGCGGACGTCACGTTCGACGTCGCGCCCAACAAGCTCGGCGACCCGAACGCCAAGGCGTTCGTCCAAAGGGTCACCTCGGCGTCGGGTAACGGCCTGGAGTTCGAGACCGAGGGCCAGATCGCGCAGCAGGGTAACCAGAATCGCGGTTCCACCAGCCTGTTCTTCGGCTTCTTCGCCGCGGCGATTGTGCTGTTTGTCGTGTTCGGCACGCTGCTGGCGATGGCGCTGCCGCTGCTGACGGCGGCTTTCTCGCTGGGGACGGGCATCGCTGTGATCGGGCTGCTCTCGCACGCGATCAGCATGGCCTCCTTCTCGAACCAGCTGGCGCTGCTGATCGGGCTTGGCGTCGGCATCGACTACGCGTTGTTCATCGTCACCCGCTACCGCCAGGGCCGGCTCCGCGGCCTCTCGAGCGAGGAGGCCGCAATCCAGTCGCTCGACACCTCGGGCCGCGCCGTCCTGTTCGCCGGGATGATCGTGTGCATCGCGATGCTCGGGATGTTCGCGCTCGGCGTCAGCTTCCTCTACGGGGTCGCGGTCGCCGCTACGGTCGCGGTCGCGTTCACAGTGATCGCGGCGCTGACGCTGCTTCCAGCCCTGCTGGCGATCTTCGGACGCTTCGTGCTGCGCCGCCGGGAGCGCCGCCGCCTGAAGCAGGGAACGCTCGCGGCGAGCGACGAGTCAGCCGCCTGGGCGCGGTGGACCGGCTGGATGCAGCGGAGCCCGATGGCCTTTGCCGGGATCGCGACCGCCGTGATGGTGGTGATCGCAATCCCGTTCTTCTCGATGCGGCTCGGCTCAGCCGACGCAGGCTCAGATCCCGCAAACTCGACCACCCGCAAGGCTTATGACCTGCTCGCCAAGGGCTTCGGTCCCGGCTACAACGGGCCACTCCAGCTGGTCGCCCAGATCAACAGCCCCGCCCAGCGGGTCGCCTTCATCAACACCGAGCGCGCAGTCGCGAGCACGCCGGGCGTCGTCGGCCAGACGAGACCCAACTTCATTGCGGGCACTAATGGCCGCCCCGGTGTAGCGCTGGCCGACGTCTATCCGAAGGGCTCCCCCCAGGACGCCTCGACCGCCGACCTGCTCCACAAGGTCCGCGGCCAGGTGATCCCGGCGGCGACGCGGGGAACCGGCGTGCACGTGCTCGTCGGCGGAAACACCGCGATCTTCGACGACTTCAGCCACGTTCTCTCGCGCAAGCTGCCGCTGTTCATCGGGATCGTGGTGCTGCTCAGCTTCCTGCTGCTGATGGCCGTGTTCCGCAGCCTGCTGATCCCGCTGACGGCGGCGGTGATGAACATGCTGTCGGCGGGCGCCGCATTCGGCGTCGTCACCGCCATCTTCCAGAACGGCTGGGGCGCCTCGCTGATCGGCGTTGACAAGACGGGGCCGATCGAAGCGTTCCTGCCGGTCTTAATGTTTCCGATCCTGTTCGGCCTCTCGATGGATTACGAGGTGTTCCTGGTCAGCCGCATCTACGAGGAGTGGCACCTCCGGCGCGACAACCGCGAGGCGGTGACACATGGCCTGGCCGCGACGGGCCGCACGATCACCGCCGCCGCCGCGATCATGGTGCTCGTCTTCGGCGCGTTCGTGCTCGGCGGCGAGCGCGTGATCGAGCTGTTCGGCGTGGGCCTCTCGAGCGCGGTCCTCCTGGACGCGCTGATCGTGCGTTCGGTGATCGTGCCCGCGCTGATGCTGATGTTCGGCGAGGCGAACTGGAAGCTGCCGGGCTCGCTCGACCGGCTGCTGCCTCAGCTCAGGGTCGAGGGCAGCCGCGGCCACGAGGCGGTCATTCAGACCGCCTCCGGGGCCACGTCGCGCGCAACCAGCGCCGCGTAGAGCCCACCCCGCTCGACCAGCTCGTCGTGCGCGCCGAGCTCGACGATCCGTCCGCGATCCAGGACGGCGATCTGGTCGGCGTCTCTGACTGTGGACAGCCGGTGGG
>Ga0073928_10011793_pt1 | contig 10142 bp, 8 predicted proteins | sample PaiPotPPA55metaG_FD_76969 | JGI IMG/M metagenome (GOLD analysis project Ga0073928, IMG submission 76969) | Iron sulfur acid spring bacterial and archeal communities from Banff, Canada, to study Microbial Dark Matter (Phase II) - Paint Pots PPA... ... | reverse complement strand
CGACGTTGCGGAATTTCGAGCCGCGCGGTGGCTTTGCCTGGAATCCACGAGCTGGGAAGACGCTGGTGCGCGGCGGTTTCGGAATTTTCGATGTGCTGCCGCTACCTTACGAATTTGAATCTTCATTTCAGCTTGCTGAACCGTTCGTGAGTTCTGTGTTCGCCAATACACTCCAGCCGGGCATGTTCCCAACCGGTGCTTTTCAAGCATTCGGTAATCAATCGAATTTCGGGCTTGGCAGTTTCTATGAATTCCATCCCAAACGCAATTATGTGATGCAGTGGAATTTGGGAATCGCCCGGGAGCTGACCTCAACACTTTCCCTAACCGTCGGGTACGTTGGCTCTCGTGGAGTTCATCTTCCGTACCGTGTGGACAACATCGATATGGTTCTTCCCACGCTGACTCCGACAGGGTACGTATTTCCACCGACTGCGAGCAGCACTACGCTCAATCCGAATTTTGGCCGCATCAATTCGACTCTATGGCAAGCGAGTTCCTTTTATCACGCTTTGCAGGCCGATGTGGCCAAGCGTGTCAGCCGTGGAGTCGAGGTACACGGTGCGTATACTTGGGGCAAAAGTATCGATACGTTATCCGCGACCGCAGCGGACGACGCTTTTCCTAATGGATTGTTCAATCAACTTTTCTTTGATCAGCGCACTACGCGCGGGCCTTCTGACTTCAACGTCGCACAAACTTTGGTGTTGAGTTTTACGTGGGAATTGCCGAGCGTTGAGCGAAATTCGCGATTCTTTACTTGGGCTGCCAATGGTTGGCAATTGGGCGGGCTATACAAAGCAAGCTCCGGCCAGCCCTTCACGCCAGTGTTGGGGGGTGATCCTGCGGGCCAGAAATTGGATGAGACCAGTCAGCTTCCGGACCGATTGGCGGGACCGGGCTGCGACAACCTTGCTAACGTGGGAAACCCCAACCAGTACATCAAGACGCAGTGTCTGGCCTTTCCGGGTGTGAACAAATGGGGAAATCTGGGTCGCAACACAGCGATTGGTCCGGGCGTGTCCAAGTTGGACGTTTCGGTATTCAAGAACAATCGCATTCGGCGCATCTCGGAAAGTTTCAACGCGCAGTTTCGTGCGGAATTCTTCAACGTTCTCAACCGCGCTAACTTCGCCTCGCCGACTGATCATTCCACGGTTTTCGATCAGACTGGGAGCCCCATCTCGAGTGCCGGGCTCATCACGTCCACGCAAACAACTTCTCGTCAGATTCAATTTGCGCTGAAGTTAATTTGGTAAGGCTGGCCTTGAGCAAAGTTCTGGTGTGATCAGAGTTGGAGGAGTCGCGCGGCGTTATCCCCTAAAATTAGTTTTCGCTGCGCGCTGGTCATGTTCACTTCATCTAGGACATGAACCGGTTGGTCGTATCCCATGTCGAGGCAGTAGTCGCTTCCGATCATGATGCGCTCGGCACCGACTTCACTGATCACGAACTCCATGACGGATTTCGAGTGAACGATGGTGTCGAACGTGAAGCGCTGCAGATACTTGCTGGGGACCTGTGGCAGGTTCAATTTTTGTATTTCCGGCCGCACCTTGGCGCCATGATCAATGCGTCCCATCAACATTAGCAAGACTCCTCCACCGTGCGGCAGAGTGATCCTAAGCTTAGGATGACGGTCGAGGACGCCGCCGAAAATAAGGTGGCAGGCCGCGATGGCGGTGTCGAAAGGGAAGCTCAGGATATTCGAGAGATTGAAAGGCGCGGTGCGAGGTCCGCCGACTACCTGCAGCGGATGGAGGAAAACGGGAAGGTCCAGGGCCTCGATGCGCGCAAAAATCGGCTCGAACAAAGGATCGTCGAGATCGCGGTGGTTGATGTTCGTGCCCATGTAAACGCCGCGCATTCCGGGCAACTTGCTGGCGCGATTCAGTTCATCGATGGCGCGATCCGGGAAGAGCATGGGAAGCGTTAAGAGTCCGAACAGCCGATCCGGATATTGTAGGTGCGCGGCGCTGGCCCCGTCGTTCCAGGCGCGCGCCAGTTTGTGCGAGACTTCTTCATCGCCCCAGTGCGCCATTGGGCCGGTGAGTGACATGGCCTGCACCGCGGTTCCTTGTGCGTCCATGTCCGCGATACGCTTCTGCAAGTCCACGATACGGTAGGGCAGCGGTCCCTGGAAACGCACTTCTGTCTTGATGTAGAACCCTTCTTCAGCCGCGCGATATTCGACGTTGAAGCGCGGGCCTTCTGCAGCGAGCACGTCGAGATAAGTTTGCGGGAAAAAATGCGCGTGAACATCGACGGTGCGGACACCAGTCACATCATGCTGCATATCAGTGATCTCCTAATCTTGTATGGTCATCGAATCCCAGCGCGTTTGCGGACCATATCTAAACTTCGAACCGCTTATCGGTCGTCAGATTCGAAACAAAACTCGCTGGGCGAATTAACCATTAGCTGCCGCGTTTTCTAGTTCAATCGCTGAATTTTTAAGCGATCGGCCAGCTGATCCAGAACTTTGCGAAGCTCGGGACCGATTGGAACGCCATTGGCGATCCTTTCTTCGTAGAGTTTCCCTGAGCGTTCTCCAGGGAGACGAACCTCATCGAAGCCGGGAAGAGTTGGGGAAGACTTCATCATGTCCCAGACATCGTCGACTTTCTGCTTAAAGGCTTGGACATCCGCGAACCCCGCGATATCCAGTGCCACGATGGCCTGCCCGCTGTTGCTGGGAGTTTTGGTATCCTTTGTATAGTTCACTACGTCCCGGCCAAACGCGGCACCGTTCAGAGTTCCGGCGAGCAAACCAAACATCAGGGCAAGGCCATATCCTTTCGGGCCTCCGACAGGAACAAGGAAGCCTTCACTCGCACGCTTGGGATCGGTCAACGGCTTACCTTGCCGGTCGATCATCCAGCCTTCCGGAATGGATTCATTGCGTTGGGCCATGAGCCTGATTTTGCCCAGAGCGGTGTTTGTGGTGGCCATGTCGAGCACGATGGATGGATGTCGCAAACCAGGGACGGCGATAGCAATCGGATTTGTGCTGAGCAGCACTTCTGTGCCGCCCCACGGCGGCACAAGATTGGCGTTGCCCACGCCCAAGTACAATCCGACCATATTCTGTTGCATGGGCATCCGAGCGTATAAATGCGCCGGTCCGGCATGGTTGCTGCGACGCGTTCCTACCCAGCCAACGCCGGTCTGACGCGCTTTCACAATGGCGAGTTGCGCGGCGCGTTTCATGACCAGGTGGCCCAGCCCGTTATCACCGTCTATTAGCGCAGTGCCAGGACGGTCGTTTACTACTCGAATGTTGGGCCTCCGATTGATTCCACCGGTTTCGATCTGGGTCACGTACTGCTGTAGCCTGAAGATGCCATGGGCGTCCCCGCCATACGCGTCTGCCTCGGCCATCAACGCGGCCACCTGACGTGCATCCTCGGTGGGAATTCCTACGGACGTCAGCGCGCTGGTGATGAAGGCTTCCAGCTTGGCGATTGGAACGGGTGGATTACCCAATCCCGCCTTGGTGCTTTCGCTCATGGTCTGTACCTCTTTACTATAAAATTCTCTGATGGCTTGGTTTTCGAGCTTTGCTGATAATCGCCACAGTAATCAGTCAGCGATGACATCACGAACCAAACGATGGAGAACAAACCTTAGGGCTCTGCCGTTCGGGGGTGACATCCATTTCCAGAGTCATTTCCTATTGGGTGTCCATCAGCGGACGTAATCCGTGTTTCAAGTAAGTTTATGAGTGCAAGTTCAGGACACTAGTTACGACTCACGGTAAGTAGTCAAAGACCATGAGATGGGCCTCTTCGATGACAAGGTCGGAAAGCATCGAGGTTTGCCATCCGGCTTTCTTGTCTCTCGCGGTAACACCTTGCGCGATGTTCAGCTCCTTGAGTAAGTCCGCCAGAAGGTCCTGTGTGCCGTGACGAGCAGTGAGAATGTAGTGTCGCGGAACAGCTGAGTAAAAACGCTTCAACTCAGGCACCCACAGTCCGGTCTTAGCTATCGCGCCAGTGGGAACTTTTCCCAGAAGCTGAAAATGATCGGGGTCGATTTCCTTAAAAACAGCAACGGTACCAGTCGTCCCTACGAAGTAAATGCGCCCAGCGGCCGCGTCATATTGAAGGTCGTCTGCGCCTCCCACACTGTCCAGCACTTGAACGACTTTGCCGGTCTCAGTGTCCATGACTACTAACTTTCCTGGCTCATGCTGGTGTCCGCCACCAACGTTGCCGGTGTGCGCTACGGTTCGGCTGCCAACAAACAAGCGGTGATGGGCCACATCCAAACCCGCAGTGTGGGGGACAGGTCCACCAATGATCGCCCACTGGGCGACTACCGCGCGTTTATCGAGATCAACGACGGCGACGTGGCTGTTGCCTTCGACGATGTCGCCCATCGTGACATACAATCTTTTTCCCGCGGGATCGATGGTTATACCTGCGGGATCACCACCAGGTAGTTTGATGCTGCCCACCAATGTAGCTGTGGTTGTGTCGACCAAGTCGATGGAAGCATCTGTAGACCCGTGTTCACCGCTGCCTCCAAAATTTTCAAAGACTTCCACACCGGCATAAATTAAGTGAGTGGCAGGGTCGTACGCAGCGTTATCCGCGCCTCTGTTTGGGTCACCGTACCCAGAGAGCTTCACTGTCTTGGTTACTTCATAAGTGGTGCCGCTTATGACTACGACACTGCTGTCTGTCAGGGTTACCCAGATCTCGTTGCTGCTAGGGAGGTAGAAGGCCTTCTTGGGCATGGCGGAAAGCCCTTTGGTTTCGTGAATCACTTTGCCCGCGGCCAAGTCTACGGTAATGAGGCTTTTTGCGGCCTCGCCAGAAACGAACAGACGCTGGCCTTTAACATCCACTGTGAGGTGGTCCATGTAGCCATCGCCTGGCAATGGGATCGTTTCAACTAGCCCCAAAAGACCCGCCATATGCATCATCGGCAGTTGCTGGCTGGGCACGTTTTGGCCAGAGGCGCGCGACACGAAAGCCGTCAAAAATACGATGAGAACCACGAGAAACTTTTGCATTTCTTCTCCTAAATCTGAACCTCAAGGTCAGCGGTCGCGGGCCACCCGCAACTCGCCTGTGCTATGAAGTTTTCCCGCTCTTCAAGAAATAATCTTTCGAATGCACTGGATGGCAGGGTGGCTTCGAGTATCTTGGTTCGCATCGCTTCACCAATCCCGTCCGATATCTTGGGGGCAAGCAAAATTCAATGCCGAGGACAAAGGAATTTGGTTTCGCGGAGCAATCGTACTTCGATTGCTCATAAATCATAAATTAACTTTTCTTTATGTTATTCAGGCGGGTAAAGGACCGCAGGCGGGATTCAGCGCTCAGGGGCAGCACGCCGGACTTTGCCGCGAGCGTGACGACGGTGCCGCGGCCATGGTTTGTATTTTTTGCGTGCATTTGATTGTTGCGCTTGAAATTTTGTGCTTGGGGGCGCCGCTTTGCGTTGGTCTTTACTTCACCGGGAGTTGGAATTCGCTTTGGATAAAATCTTTGACGCCCTGGGCGCCTGTCTAGCGCAGGCAGACGAGCGTACCCTCGCGCTCCAGGTCGATGTGAAAATCAAAAAAAGGGCAGCACTTGCTTTCGGCGGTGGCCCAATCGGCTAACTCCGTAATTGATACGACCGACGGGTTGAACTGAAATTCATAGCCCTTTTCCCCTTCCACGATTTCTGTGCGGCTGCTGATGAGTTTCTCGGTTAGCTGCCTGTGGTGTGCTCGCTCGGCGGGTGCCAAAGCGTTTATGTTGCAAAGGAATTTGCTTCCTGTGGTCATTAATGGATGGTCCTCCTTTTATGGTGGGTTATTGTGGGCGTAGCCGCGACCAAAAAACGAAAAGTTATGGTTATGTGGCGCTAGGGACTTCACTCATAAGCGCGAGGAGGTTGCCTTCCGTGTCGTGGAAGTGATTCATCCACAGCTCGTGAGTGGGCATGCGGGCGATGAGATGCGGTTCGTCTTCAAATTTTACGCCCGCCGATTTAAGACGCTGGAAAGCGGCTTGGATGTCCCCAACCTGAAAATACAAAATAGAAGCGGGGTGGTCGAACTGAGGCTTCTCCGGCGGGCTGAGCATCAGACGGACGCCGCCGCAATGAAAGAAGCTTAAGTGGCCGGCGCGGAAGAGGTGCGGCAAAGCGAGCACATCGCGATAGAATGCGGTGGCGCGATCGACGTCATGCGCGTTGATGGCGATTTGTCCGATGCGCGAGAGCGCTGATTTTTCTGGGATGTTCACGGGCAGCCTCCTTCAAGTAGAATTAGTTAGCATAGCTAACTATATTTCATGGCCAAGCGCAAGAGCAAAATATCGGTGGACGCCGAAGCCTATCGCATCGGAGACTCGCTGCATTCGGCTGCCATACATTTACTGCGTAAAGTGCGTGCGCAAGATCGCAGCGCGGGAATCGGTCCGGCGCAGCTCTCCGCACTTTCGGTGCTGGTATTTGGCGGACCGCGTTCGTTGAAAGAGTTGGCGGAGGCGGAGCAAGTGCGGCCGCCGACGATGAGCCGGATTGTGGTTGGGTTGCAGCGCACGCGCCTGGTGAGGCGGAAAACTACCGATGACAAACGGCGTATGCTTCTCACGGCTACGGCTCGCGGTGCGAAGATTTTGCAGGAGGGCCGGCGACGACGGGTGGAGATGCTTATGCGCGCTTTGAAGGAATTTTCTGAGGACGAACTGCGAGAAGCGGCGGCTGCCGCTGAATTTATGCGGAAGCTGATAGGAAGGCTAGAGTCGTAAAAGTAATGATCGACGACACAAAATCGACGAAAACTAAAAGTCCGCCCGTCAAAGGTAAGACTGCCACGGCGCGGGACGTCGCGCTTCCCGGTCCCACGGTAAAAGAAAGATTTGCCATCGGCAAATCGCTGCGCAGAAGAGCGACCCGAAGCGCACAAGGGAAGTGGGTGGCGCCGGCCGTTCGTTTCGATCCCATTGAGTTGCTGAAGAAATCGGACCACGGAAGATTGCCGGAACTTCTGCCGATTCGATATGCACGGATGCGGCAGTCTGCTTTCGGATTTTTCCGAGGCGCCGCGGCGGTGATGGCGGCGGACCTGGCAACGACTCCACGAACAGGACTACGCGTTCAGGCTTGCGGCGATTGCCATGTCAGCAATTTTGGCGGATTCGGTTCACCGGAGCGGCGGCTGGTTTTTGATATTAATGACTTCGATGAAACGTTGCATGCGCCATGGGAATGGGATGTGAAGCGGCTGGCCACCAGCATTGTGCTTGGGGGACGGCAAAAAGGCGATGGAGAGCATTCTTGTGAAAGAGCCGTGAGAGCGGCGGTGGCGAGTTATCGGCAACATATGAATCAGTATGCAAAAATGCGCGCGCTGGAAGTGTGGTACTCCGGACTTGACGCTGAGATTTTGATAAGAAATGCGAAGACCAAGAAGGCCAGGAAATACTGGGAGCGGATTGAAGAAAAAGCAAAATTACAAACGGCAGAGCATGTTTTCCCGCGCATGACGAAGGTGGTGAACGGCTGGCCGCGCATAATCGATAATCCCCCGCTGATTTATCATCCACGCCAGAGGATCAAGCTGGGCAAAAGAGTGCGGGAAATGTTTCGGCGTTACCGCTTGACGCTGCCGGAAGAGCGGCGGGTGATTATTGATCGCTACCATATTGTGGACATCGCGCGAAAAGTTGTAGGCGTGGGAAGTGTAGGCACGAGATGCGCGGTGGTCTTGCTTATGGCGGCCAAGGATGACCCGTTATTTCTGCAATTTAAGGAGGCACTTCCTTCGGTGTTGGAACCCTACGCCGGGAAGAGTCGCTATGCATATCATGGCGAACGGGTGGTCACCGGGCAGCGCATGCTGCAGGCGGCCAGCGACATTTTTCTAGGGTGGACGCGCGATGATCAGGGGCACGATTATTATTTTCGGCAGTTGCGCGACATGAAGATGACTATCAACGTGGAAGATATGCCCAAGGAAGACTGGATCGAGTACCTGGAACTTTGTGGTTGGACACTGGCGCGAGCGCACGCGCGAACCGGCGATGCCGCGCAAATTGCAGGTTATTTGGGAAACAGTGACGCATTTGATGAGGCCATCGTGAAATTTGCGTTCGCGTATGCGGAGCAGACGCAGAAGGATCACGAAGGGTTTGTGAAGGCGGTTCGGAGCGGAAGGATTAAGGCTAACGCGAAAGCTGTGCGTTGAAAGCTTCTGAAAAGCAGGGAAATACGAAAAACCATCGGTGAACGTGGTGCTGCAGCGGTGGGACGTGGGCGGCAGCCGCCGTTTGCCGTCTATACCTATAACTTCTGATGTAAACCCCGTACCGACGAAGCCCTCCGGTATGCAGTAAACTAAGACCTGCAGGTCAGTGGTTTCGAGGAGGCGCCAATCAGGCGATTGGTTTCTCCGGGCTCATTGTCAGGAGAGACGTGTGGATGGCGCTGTAAGTCAGGATGTGCAAGTTAAGCCGGAGTTGGTGGATTTCCAGACGGAACCATCGCGCTACAAGCACTGGCGTATGTCATTTGATGGGCCGGTGGCTACTCTGACGATGGACGTAGCCGAAGATGGCGGGATACGCCCGGGCTACAAGCTAAAACTTAATTCCTATGATTTGGGCGTAGATATCGAGTTACACGATGCGCTGCAGCGGATTCGGTTTGAGCATCCGGAGATCCGTGCGGTGACGATTACGAGTGCCAAGCCACGCGTTTTTTGTTCTGGCGCGAACATTTATATGCTGGGGCAATCGTCGCATGCGTGGAAAGTAAATTTCTGCAAGTTTACGAACGAAACGAGAAACGGAATTGAAGACTCGAGCCGGCACTCCGGGCTTAAGTTTTTGGCGGCCCTGAATGGCACGACCGCCGGAGGTGGGTATGAATTGGCGCTGGCCTGCGATGAAATTGTGCTGGTGGATGATCGATCTTCGGCGGTGAGTTTGCCGGAAGTGCCGCTGCTGGGCGTTCTGCCAGGTACTGGCGGGTTGACGCGGATGACCGACAAACGGCGAGTGCGTCGAGACCTAGCGGATATTTTTTGCACTACTTCGGATGGAATTCGCGGGCAGCGTGCCAAGGACTGGGGATTGGTGGATGAGGTGGTTAAGACCCAGCAGTTTGGCGAGCACGTGAAGAGGCGGGCGGTGGACTTGACGCAGAGAAGCGACCGGCCAGTGGATGCGAAGGGTGTTGTTCTTTCGCCTTTGAAACGAACCATCGATGAGAACGGATTGCACTACGAGACCGTTGACGCGGTCTTCAATCGCAGCAGCCGAACGGTTACGATTACGGTGAAGGCTCCCGAAATGGTTTCGTCGCAAACGGTGGAAGGGGTAACTGAGCTGGGGGCCAAATGGTGGCCTCTTAAGATGGCGCGAGAGTTGGATGATGCGATTCTGAGCCTGCGCACCAACGAGTTGGAGCTGGGACTTTGGATATTGAAAACCAATGGCGACGCGAAGCACATGCTTGCCATGGACGAATTCATTTTGAAAAATGCGCAGAACTGGTTTGTGCGCGCAGTTCTGGGGATGATGCGGCGCACGTTCGCGAGACTAGATGTGACTTCGCGGTCGATGTACGCGGTGATTGAGCCGGGATCGTGCTTTGTGGGCACGTTGCTGGAGTTGGCGATGGCGGCGGATCGCGTGTACATGCTGGACACCGAGGAGGGCGAAGCGCGCGCGATGGTGATGTTGTCGGAGATGAATTTTGGGCCGTTGCCGATGGTCAATCATCTTTCCCGTTTAGAAGCGCGTTTTTATCAGGATGAAGAGCGCATCAAAGGATTGCGCGCGCGAATCGGGCACGAGCTGTCTGCATCTGACGCAGTGACGGCCGGCCTCGTGACTTCCGCGCCCGATGACCTGGACTGGCAGGATGAGTTGCGCACGGCGATCGAGTCGCGGGCGGCGCTTTCACCGGACGCATTGACTGGGCTGGAAGCAAATTTGCGATTTGGATTGCCGGAAACGATGGAGACGCGCGTGTTTGGGAGATTGTCAGCGTGGCAAAACTGGATTTTTATCAGGCCCAACGCTGTAGGGCCGAGCGGAGCATTGAAAGTGTACGGCAGCGGTTCGCCGGTTAAGTTCAACTGGGAAAAAGTTTAGCCAGCTAGTGGTGCGGGGAGAGCGGCAATGATCGACTAT
>Ga0073928_10011789_pt1 | contig 10143 bp, 8 predicted proteins | sample PaiPotPPA55metaG_FD_76969 | JGI IMG/M metagenome (GOLD analysis project Ga0073928, IMG submission 76969) | Iron sulfur acid spring bacterial and archeal communities from Banff, Canada, to study Microbial Dark Matter (Phase II) - Paint Pots PPA... ... | reverse complement strand
CTCATGCGAACAACGACATCGTCACTGCGGCCAACGGCGGTGCCTCGCCGCTGATCGCCAGTCAGACGTCGATCGCCACGTCGGCGGAACAGTTCGACCTCATCTTCGACTGAATCCGGGTGCGAAATCCGGGCGCGAATCCGCGTCTGACGCGGCGTAGCTAGTCATACAGCCGGGTCGGGGTCACCGTTGGCGGCCCCGACCCAGTGTTCATATATATGAACACTGGTCACTTATCTGAAATTTTGCCTTTCGCCGTCTTGCCAGTGCCCACGACTCGCCGGACATTGAGGGTCGTGAATCGTTCTGCACCCACACGAAACCTCATACGCCCCCGCATCGCCGCCGCCGCGGTGGCCGCCGGTGTCGTCGGCGCCACGCTGATCGGCTCCGGCCCGACCCGCGCCGCCGCTTCGACGCCCGCTGACAGCGCGTCAGCCGGCAGCCTTTCGATCACCGTGCACCCGGACCGGCTCGGCAGCCAGTTGCACCCCGGATATGTCGGCCTCTCCTTCGGGGCGGCCACGGTCGCGCAGGACAACTACGCGAGCACGGATCTCGGCGGTTACCTGCGCACGCTCGGCCACACCGGCGTGATCCGCATCGGCGGCAACTCCGGCGACGCCACCTTCTGGACGTCCACCGGCGAGACCGCGCCGTCCTGGGCGACCAGCGGCACGATCACCCCGGAGAAGCTGCAGCACCTCGCCGCCATCGTGCGGGGCGCCGGCTGGAAGGTGATCCTCGCCGTCAACCTCAAGCATCCGGACCCGGTCAGGGCCGCGGACGAGGCGAAGTACGCTCGGCAGATCTTCGGCGACTCGCTGCTGGCGATCGAGGTCGGCAACGAGCCGAACTTCTACTACAGCACCGTCGCCGCGTACTACGCCGATTTCGAGTCCTACGTCGCCGCTATCGAGCAGGCCGTGCCCGGTGTGGGCATCACCGGTCCCGATGCCGAGACCAACCACAGCTCGTGGCTCGGCTCGTTCGCCGCGCTCGAGGCCGGCCATCCGGACGTCACCGAGATCTCCGACCACACGTATCCGGCGAGCGCCTGCGGCACGTCGACCGCGACCGTTCCGGAGCTGCTGGGCACCGGCTCGGTTCAGTACGAGACCGCCAACGCGCAGGCGGCGGTCGGTGCGGCCGCGCAGTTGGGCGTTCCGGCGGCGATGACCGAGACCAATTCGGTGGTCTGCGCCGGCATGTCAGGGGTGAGCGACGTGTTCGCCTCGGCACTGTGGGCGCTGGACTACAGTCTGCTGATCGCACAGCAGGGCATCGTCAACGCCGACTTCATGGACGGGACGAACGCGGCCGGCTGCGACCCCTACACCCCCCTGTGCCCGACGACCGGCGACCTGACCGCCCGGCCGATCTACTACGGCATGCTCGCGACCGAGCTCGTGGGCTCCGGCCGTTTCGCCGCGCTGGACAATCCCGACGCGGCGGACGTGCGCGCCTACGCGGTACGGCAGGGCCGCCGCCTGACCGTCGTGCTCGACGACGTCCAGGACCCTGCAGCCAACGCTGCGACCACGGTCACGCTCAACCTCGGCAGTGGTTTCTGCTCCGGACGGCTGACCGCGCTGACGACCTCGTCCTCGGCGGGCCTTTCGGCGACGACGGACATCACCCTCGGCGGACAGCAGGTCGGCGCGCACGGCGCCTTCTTGCCGCCGCAGTCCACTCCCGTCGCCGTGCACGGCCAGACCGCGACCGTCACGGTGCCCGCGGGAAGCGCCGCGATCATCCAGTTCGATTGAGACGGTTTGCTTGAGACGGACTGTCGTCTGATGCGGCGTCAACTCTCCTGCGTGTCGCCCCGAGGATGAGAATGGCCTCGGGGCGACACACGTTCAGCCGGTCAGCCGGTCAGCCGGTCAGTTGACGGTCAGTTGATGGTGAAGTTCGCCGACACTGCCACGTCGTACGGGGTGGTGTCGTCCTTGTCGAGTTGCAGGATGTAGCTGCCTGCCTCGACGGTCGGTGCTGCGGCGCTGTTGATGTCGCCCTGGCTGACTGCCAGTGCCGAGGCCGGGAAGCTGACGTGCACCACGGACGAGGCGCCTGCCGCCAGCGTCACGCGGGCCCATCCGACCAGCCGCTGTGGCGGTACCAGTACGGCGCTGACGGGTTGGGCGACGTAGACCGGGACGATGTCGGTGCCCGAGGTCGTGCCCGTGTTGGTGACGGTGAAGGTCGCCACTCCCCCGCCTGCGGCGTGGATCGTCGGCGTGACGGTCAGGTTGCTGACGCCGAAGGTGGTGTAGGACAGGCCGTAGCCGAAGGGGTAGAGCGGGTTGTAGGCGTGGCCCTGCCCGGATCCGGTGCCGGCGAGCTGGTCGAAGACCTTGGGCTGGTCGCCGAGGGGCGAGGCCGCGGTGCCGTTGAAGTCGCCGCCGACGCTTGTGGCGTCGGTCGGCCAGCTCACCGACAGGTGGCCGCTCGGGTCGGTCTTGCCGAACAGCACGTCCGAGATGGCCTGGCCGGCCTCGGTGCTGCCTTGATAGGCCATCAGGATCGCGTTGGCCTGTTCGGCGGAGCCGAGTCCGAGCGGTCTGCCCGCGATCACCACGACGATGACCGGCTTGCCGGTCGCCTCCAGTGCGGAGATCAGCGCCGTCTGGTCCGAGGGGAGCGCGGGTGACGGGTTGTCGCCCAGGCCTTCGGCGTATGCCTTCTCGCCGACCGCCACGACGTAGGCGTCGGTGCTCGACGCGTCGGCTACCGCGGTCGCCTGGTCAGGGGCGTACACGGCGTTCGGGTCCGCTGCCTTGACGCCCGTGAGCACTGTGGTGCCCGGTGGGATCTGGTTCGCCGGGCCCATGCAGCACACGTGGCCGGCTCCGTACACGCCCTGCCAGCTCACGCTCCAGCCGCCGAGCTGGTTGGTCATCGAGTCCGCGCTCGGCCCGGTGACGGTGACGTGGGCGCTCGGCGAGAGCGGCAGCGCATTGTTCTGGTTGCGCAGCAGGGTCATCGACTCTTCGGCTGCGGAGAGCGTCTGGCTGCGTCCCGCGGTCACGGCGGCGTCCGCTGCGCCCGCGTTGACGCACGGCGTGTTCGGGTTGCGCACGCACGCCTGGTCGAACAGGCCGAGCTTGAACTTCATGGTGAGGATCCGGCCCACGGCCTGGTTGATCCGCGCCATCGAGATCTTGCCGTCTTTCACGTCCTGGATGACGGCGCTCTGCCACTGGTCGGGTCCGGAGACCTCCATGCTCATGTCGACGCCGGCGTTGACCGCGTCGGCGATCGCGCCGGGCAGGTCGGCGGCGATGTGGTAGGTGGACTGCAGGGCGATGACGTCCTGGTAGTCGCTGATGACGACGCCTTGGAAGCCCATCTGCTGGCGCAGGATGTCCGTGAGCAGGTAGTGCGAGGAGGTCGCGGGCACGCCGTTGATCGACCCGGAGTCGACCATGACGGCGCCGGCGCCCGCGTCGATGCCGCCCGCGTAGGACGGCAGGATCGTGGTCTGCAGGTAGTTCAGCGGGAGCAGTGCCTCGTTGCGGTCGTGGCCGTTGACCGACTCGGAGTAGCCCGCGAAGTGCTTGACGGTCGCCGACACGCCGAGCGTGTCGCCGCCGGTCGAGGCCTGCATGCCCTTGATGTCGGCGCCGCCGAGGGCGGCCGAGAGCGCGGGCTCTTCGGCCCACGTCTCGTAGTAGCGGCCCCAGCGGTTGTCCCTGGCGAGGTCCTGGACGGGGGCGAAGGCCCAGTTCCAGCCGGTGGAGCTGAGCGCGCTGGCGGTCAGCTGGCCCTCGGCGTATGCGGCGGAGGTGTCCCAGGTGGCGCCCATTCCGATGGCTTGCGGGAACAGCGGTGCCTGCCAGGGGTGGCCGAAGCCGTGTACCGCGTCGATGCCGAAGATGAGCGGGATGTGCAGCCGCGAGTGCGCGACCGCGTACTGCTGGATGGTGTTGTACTCGTTGGCCCAGTCGAGGCCGGTGTTGCCGGGGCCGCCCTTGCCGGTGGTGTCGGGCGGGTTGTCGGTGCCGCCGGCGAGTACGGAGCCGACGTCGTCGCCGACCAGGATCTGCTGCATGCAGGCGGTGTTCGGCATGCCGAAGCCGCTGCTGCCGCCGCAGGTGGTGCTGTTCGGGTCGGTCAGGTTGTCGACCAGTTGCTGGTCCATCTGGCCGGCCTTCTCCGGCAGCGTCATCCGGTCGAGCAGGTCGTTGACGCGGGCCTGTACGGAGGCCGAGGTGTTCAGGTAGAGGGGCGTGGCGGCCCCCGCACTGCTGGCGCCGGGAACGAGGAAGGCCCCGGTGGTGGCGGCCAGCACGAGCGCCGCGGCGAGGCGCGAGGGGCGGGCGGCGCGGTGCATCAGAGGATTGAGACGTCTGGTTCGGTGGGCACGCATTGCGGCACACTCCTGGACGGTCGGGTCTTTCGCCCTGCTTTGCTGGATATCAGTGGGCGCGGATGGGGGTGACAGTAGGACCGGTCTAGTCCTCGTTCAAGGGCTTCGGGTTCCGAAACCTGAAGCGGCGATGAGAGGCGCCGGGCGGTATGCGGGCGACGCGCGGCGGCTCATTCCTCGGTCCCGGGTTCTGTGCCAGGCTGGGTGGCGTGTACCGGGAGCGGCCCGCGCGCGTGCCCGGCGGGGTGCTGTGGACCAGTGTCGCCGCCGTGGACGGTGATGCTTTCATCGTTCCGGACGGCTGTATGGATCTGATGTGGTTCGACGGCGCGCTGCAGGTCGCCGGTCCGGATACAGTGCCCTACCCGGCAAGGATGCGCGCGGGCGCAGTGTCGGCCGGGCTGCGGTTCGCGCCCGGGGCCGCGTCGGCGGTGCTGGGAGTCCCGGCGCACGAACTGCTCGGCCGGCGAGTGCCGCTCGAGGACCTGTGGCCTGCGGCCGAGGCCCGGCGGGCAGCCGAACGGATCGCCGACGCGCCGCAGCACGGCGCCGCGCTCGAAGCGCTGGCCGTCGAATTGGCCGGGCGAGCCGAGCCGCCGGATCCGCTCATCGGCGCCCTGGTTACGCAGGCGCGCGCAGGCCTACCGGTGGCCGAGATGGCGGAGTGGGCCGGGCTCAGCGAGCGGCAGTTGTTGCGGCGCTGTGTGCCCGCATTCGGCTACGGCCCGAAGACGCTGGCCCGGATCCTGCGCGCACAGCGGGCGCTGGCACTGGCCCGGTCCTCGCGGCGGCCCGGTTTCGCCGAAGTCGCCGCCACAACCGGCTATGCGGACCAGGCGCACCTCTCCCGTGAGATCAGGGCCCTGACCGGACGTACGCTCGGCGCCGCCGTCCGGCCCGAGCACTGATCGGCGCCGCCGGGCGTTCCCCGTCAGCGTTCCCCGTCAGGGTTCTCGTTCCCCGTCAGTGTTCTACTGTGCCGGCGTCCCTCCGCGTCAGCGTTCTACTCCGCGTTACCGTCCTGCTGTGCGTCGGCCAGCGGGGCGAACAGGTCCACGCTGTTGCCGTCCGGGTCGAGGACCTGGGCGTAGCGCTGGCCCCAGAACGCGTCCCACGGCTGCCGGTGGCCGCGGTGTCCGGCTCCGGTCAGGTCCGCGTATACGGCGTCCACGTCGGCCGCGGTGTCGCAGTGGAAGGCTAGCGCCATCGCCGGGCCGCCGACCGCCGGGGACCACTGCGGGTCGATGGAGCGGATGGTCTCGACCGTGTCGAAGGCCAGGCGCAGGCCGCCCGGCAGGGTCAGTTCCACGTGCGGCTCCGTGCCGGCCGATTCGGGCAGGTCGAGGCCGAGCCGCCGGTAGAAGGCGAGCGCCTTGCCCATGTCCGCGACCACGAGGCCGATGAGGTCGAGGTGAATCCGTGGTGTCGTCATGCGCCCCAACCTAGGCCGACGGTCCCGCCGCGGTCTTGAACGAAACGGACGCCGCCCCCGACCCCCGGCACGCCTTGAGCCCTGTCGGCAGCGCCGCCTCTGCCCGGCCGGCCCGTCCGGCAAACGCCCGAACACCACCCATTTGACCCTTATTTACGACCGTTCGAAGATTTGTCTAAATTTAATGTCGTTCGTCCCATTGCCCTGGGCGTGCCGCGGCGGACACTGGGAGTCAGGTAGTCCCCAGCACGGAATGGAGGAATCGTCGCGATGTCTGAAATGCCCAGAGAAAGGCCCCGAGACATCCCGGAAGGGACCACGTCGACCACGCCGACCACGGAGGGCGCACGTGCACGCGCCACCTCGGTTCGCCACGAGGCCGACATGACCAGCCACCCCGACGTCCACGAGATGGGCGAGCGCTACGCCCGCGTGCTGCAGGGTCCGCGGGCGAGCGCGGTGGACGGCCTGATCATGATCACCGGTGTGTACACCGCGATCTCCGGGTGGGTCATCCACTTCCAGAGCACCAACTCGATCATGGCCGTGAACAACCTGATCATCGGCCTGGCGTTGGCCGTGCTCGGGCTCGGCATGGCCGTGCTCCCTGAGCGGCTCCTGCCGCTCGGCTGGGTCGCGTCCGCGATGGGCGTGTGGCTGATCATCAGCCCGTGGGTCGCTTCGCTCGCGCACAGCGCGGCACGTCCGCTGGTCTGGAACAACGTCGTGGCCGGCGCTTGCGCGTTCGTGTTCGGACTCGCGGCGATGGGCCTCCTGCGTGCCAGCGGCGGCGCCCGTCGCTCGCGCGCCTGAGGACCGCGACAGTCGAACCGGGCGGGTGCACGCATCCCTGCGGGCCCCGCCCGGTCGTCGTTCTGATTCCGCTGGACTCCGCTGGATTCCCCTGTATTGCGGTCGGAGGCTAGGAGTCCTGCGCGACCCGGCTGCGCGGCAGGAATACCGCGCTGAGGGGTTCCCGCGCCCGCGCCGCCGCGGCGTCGGGCGCGTTCCGGGGTGGGATGACGGAGCCTTCGAGCGGGTGGCCGGCGCGGATGAAGTGCCCGAGCAGCCGTGCCGTGGCGACGGTGTCGGTCAACGCCTGGTGCGCGTCGACCAGTTCGATGCCGAGGTGATCGCAGCAGTTCTTCAGTGTGTGGTTCTCCAGCGGGAGGCTGCGGCGGGCGAGCTTCCACGTGCACAGGCCGTGCTTGAACCCGGGCGCCGGGATGCCCGCCCAGTCGAAGTGGGAGGCCATGAAGCGCCCGTCGAACTGCGGGAGCCGGTGTGCGACGGGTACCCGGTCGGCGAACAGGCCGTACAGGTGTTCGCCCACGTCGCTGAACCTGGGTGCGTTGCGCACCATCTCCGGGCTGACGCCGTGGACGTACGTCGGTCCGACGTTGTCGCCGTCCGGTCGCAGCAGCGTGTCCCACATGCCGGTGATCTCACCGTGGGCATCCACGTGCACGACCGCGATCTCGACGATCGAATCGGGATGTAGTTCGAAGCCGGTGGTCTCGATGTCGAAGACGGCGTACTCGCTCGATGGCACGCTGCATCTTTTCACGGAACCGGTGCCGGCTCTGCGTTTTCGGGGCCGGGCGGCGAGTTGTCAGCCGTGTCGAGGACGACGGCGGTGGAGCCGGGTGCGCTGCGCGCCTCCCGGGCTCTCCCCCGCGCTTTCCGCGCGCCCGCGCGCAACTTTTTTCCAACCTACGCATGGGCCGCTGACCTGGTATTTCATGCCTGCAACGGGCCTCGGTTGTCCCCTGAAGCACGTTCATCTGAAGTTCACCTGAATTCGCCTCAACCACACGGTGGGGTCCGGCGTCTTTACGGGCGTGAACAACGATGAAGTGTGGGTTCCCGGGGTCGATCCCCATGCTGAGACGCAGGCGGCGTGGCCGGCGGGGGCGGGTCAGTCCGTGCCCCAGCAGGCCCGCGGCGGCTCCGCTCCGGATCTCGGGGAGACCCTGTACGCGCCGGGCCCGCTCGGCATGCAGGACCTGATGCAGGGCGACGGCGGTTCGGGCGGGGGCCGGGTGCGCGGTTCGCTGGGCCGGCGGCGGATGCTGTTCGCCGCGGGCGGGTTCATGCTGCTGGCGGGCGGCGGGGTGGCCGCCGCGGCGGTCGGCGCCGGTCGGCAGTCGCCGAAGGCCGGCTCCTCGCCCGTGGGCGGCGTGACCGGCTCGCCTTCACACCCGGCGTCCGGCGCGACGTCGCCCGGGGCGTCCTCGACCTCCGCGGCCGGTTCGACGTCCGCGAGCACCTCGGCGTCGTCCTCGGCCTCCTCCTCTTCCTCGGGTTCACCCTCGACGTCCTCGTCCGGGTCTCCCGGGACGCAGGTGGCGAAAGCGCCGCAGTGGTACGTGGACAACGACGGTCCGATGGCGATCGCGCTGACGATGGACGACGGCCCGGACCCGGTGTACACGCCGAAGGTGCTGGAGATCTTCGAGCAGTACGGGATCAAGGCGACGTTCAACATGATCGGCCAGCACGTGAACTCGAACCTGTCGCTGGTGCGGGAGGTCTCCGCGGCGGGGCACACGATCACGAACCACACCTGGGACCACGCGGACCTCACGCACTACACGTTCTCGCAGGTGTGCGGGCAGATCGACGAGTGCAACGACGCCCTCGCGAACGCGAACCAGCATCCGACGATCTTCCGGGCGCCCTACGGCAACTGGTCCAAGGCCGTGTTCCAGGCGTGCGCGGCACGGGACCTGAGGCCGGTGGGCTGGTCGGTGGATCCGCGCGACTGGGACACCGAGCACGTGACGACGGCGCAGATCGTGCAGAACGTGATGAGCCACACGCATGCGCACGACATCATCCTTGAGCACGACGGCGGCGGGGACCGCGCCCACACCGTGGCCGCCCTGAAGATCTTCATACCCGAGCTGCTGAACAAGGGCTTCAACTTCGTCGCCATGTGACGCCGAGGCGCCGGGCGAGCCGCGTTGTCACACGCGGCAGGCAGCCCGGGGAGGTGTCCACCACGGTCCCCGGGTCACGCAGCGGCCCCCGCACCAGCCGGTGATCCGGTCGGGTGCGGGGGCCGCTGCGCGTCTCGCGCGTCCCGATGCGGGTGCCGTGGACCGTCAGCGTTGGTCGTCGGGTGTCAGGCGCCGGTCGTGAGCCGGGGTCGTGAGCCGGGGGTTCAGCGGTTCTCGGCGTTGGCGGCGCGCTTGGCCATGACCTCGTCGCGCATCTTCTGCATCTGCTTGAGCACGTCCTTGCGGGCGCGGGCGGGCAGCCGGTCGATGTACAGGTAGCCGTTGAGGTGGTCGGTCTCGTGCTGCAGGCAGCGGGCGAAGAAGCCGTGGCCGTCCAGGACGACCTCGTTGCCCTCCCAGTCGGTGCCGCGCGCGACGGCGTGGTCCGGGCGGGCGACCGGCTTGTACGGTCCGGGGACGGACAGGCAGCCTTCGTCGTCCTCGTCGAGGACGCGTTCGGCGGCGGGCGTCTCGTCGATGACCGGGTTGCAGATGTGCCCGACGTGCCGGATCCCGTCGCCGTCGGGGCAGTCGTAGACGAACACGCGCAGGTCGACGTCGACCTGGTTGGCGGCGAGTCCCACGCCCTCGGCGACGTACATGGTGGCGAACATGTCGGCGATCAGCTGCTTGAGTTCGGCGCTGCCGTACTGTTCGGCGGTCACCGGCTGCAGGACGCGCTGGAGGATCTCCTCGCCGTGCTCGGTCACCCGCAGGACGCGGCCTTCAGCGGCTTCGGGCGCGTGGGCAGGGTAGTCCTGCACGTCGTGGCCCTGCACGCGCACGCGCAACTGCTGGGTCTGGGTCTCGCCGGCCATCGGGTGGTTCGCTCCTGCCTCGGGGTCCTCGCGCACGGCGGCGGCGCCGTGCGTCGGTGGTGGTCGGGAACCAGTATCGTTCAGGGTGCGCGGTATTGGGAAAACGGGCCGGGCGCGGGCCGGTCGGCGGCGGTGGAGAGGCGGTGGGCGCGGTGCCGGAGGCGAAGGCGCGGGCGCCGCGCACGAGGCCGGTGTCCGCTGCGCAGGCCGAGGCGGTGGCCGCGCATGCGGCGGCGGGCCGGGTGCGCGAGCCGCGGCAGGCGCGTTCGCGGGCGCGGGTGGCGCAGATCCTGGCCTCCGCTGACTCGATCCTTTCGGTGGAGGGGTTCGAGGCGCTGACGGTGCGCCGGATCGCGCAGGAGGCCGGGGTGCCGGTCGGTTCGATCTACCAGTTCTTCCCGGACAAGGCCGCCGTGGTGGACGCGCTCGCGCACGGGTACATCGGGGAGTTCGACGCGGCGATCGCGGTGCTGGTGGCGGGCGCCGAGGCGGCCGGGAACGCGCCGGACGCCGCGGACG
>Ga0073928_10011788_pt1 | contig 10144 bp, 4 predicted proteins | sample PaiPotPPA55metaG_FD_76969 | JGI IMG/M metagenome (GOLD analysis project Ga0073928, IMG submission 76969) | Iron sulfur acid spring bacterial and archeal communities from Banff, Canada, to study Microbial Dark Matter (Phase II) - Paint Pots PPA... ... | reverse complement strand
GATGCCGTGGTGCTGCGGCCGCTGCCTTTCCAACATCCCGAGGCGTTGGCAAAGCTATGGGAGCATCCGCCCGGCTTTGACCACAACGCCGTCGCTCCGCTCAATTTTCTGGACTGGAGCGAGCAGAATACGCTGTTCGCATCCATGGCTGCGGTTTCCGGCGGATCGCGCACGCTGCACACCGCTGAGGGCGTGGCGGAGCGTATCCCCGGCCAGTCGGTGTCGCTTTCCTTCTTCGACTTGTTTGGCGTCCGGCCGGTGGCCGGGCGCACCTTCGGCGCGGAGGATGGGCGCGAGGGCGCAAAGGTCGTGGTGGTCAGCGAGCGTCTGTGGCGGGACCGGTTTGGCGCCGATCCGAAGCTTGTGGGCAGCACCCTTCCGCTCGATGGCGAGCCGTTCACGGTCATCGGCATCGTGCCGGCGCGCTTCCAGATCCTCTTCAAGTCCGACCTGTGGACGCCCTTCATCCCGCGCCGCAGCCCGGAGCAACGCCGCATGCATTACCTACAGGTCTTCGGGCGCTTGAAACCGGGGGTAACATTCGAGCAAGCCAGCGCGGGCATGGCGCCGATTGCGGAAAACATCGCACGCATCGCGCCGGATACCAACAAGGATTGGGGGATAACGGTCGAACCACTGCGGCAGGCGCTGGTGGGACGGGATCTGCGGATTACCTCGCTGATGCTGGCGGCGGTGGCGGGCTTCGTGCTGCTGATGGCGTGCGCCAACATCGCAAACCTGCTGCTGGCGCGCGGCGTGGGGCGCACACGCGAGATCGCGGTGCGTGCGTCGTTGGGCGGAAGCCCTGCGCGCATCCTGCGACAACTGCTGACGGAGAGCGTGCTGCTGTCCGCCATCGGCGGCGCGGGCGGGATTGCGCTGGCGCAGATCATCTTGCGCGCGGCGCCGACATGGCTGCCGGAGGACACGCTGCCTGTGCCCATGACTCTGGACTTCGATGCGCGGGTCGCTGCATTTGCGCTAATCGCCACGCTGCTGACGGGTCTGCTGTTCGGCATCGCACCGGCCTGGCAGGCGCGACGCATCTCGCTGACCGACGCGTTGCGCGCCGCGGGCCGCGGCTTCACAGGTCACGGCGGGGCTTTTCGATCAGCGCTGGCTATCGCCGAGATCGCCGTCGCCGTGATGCTGGTCACCGGTGCAGGTCTGCTTCTGCGAACCGTGGCCGCGCTAGATCGCGTGGACCCGGGCTACCACGCGGAGCGCGTCCTGACGATGTACACCACCTTGCCGCTGGCGCGCTACAAAACGCCGGAGCGCGCGCTCCAGTTCTATCAGGCGGCCGAGCGCGAGATGGCCAGCCTGCCGGGAGTGCGCTCCGTAGGTCTGGGATTCAGCCTGCCCATGGATGGCTGGGAAATCGGCCAGGGATTCACCGTGGTGGGCGCGCCTCCAGTCGGGGAGTCTGAAGAGCCTGCCGCCCACTATCAGATGGTCAACGCGAAGTATTTCGAGACGCTGGGGATCCGGCTGCAGCGCGGGCGCGTCTTCACGGAGCATGATGATGCCGCAGCCACGCCGGTGTGCATCGTCAACGAAGAACTGGTGCGGCGATATCTGAAGGGCATGCAGCCGATCGGGGCACACATCAGAGTACAGGCCATGGATATGGGCGGACCGAAGCCCGTGGTGCGCGAGGTGGTGGGCGTGGTTCATCAGGTTAAGATCTCGGGGCCCGCCGAGCGGAACGAACTGGAAATCTACGTGCCGATTACACAGAATCCTTGGTTCGCGGCATCCATCGCGGTGCGCACCGCGGGCGATCCGTTGGCGCTGGCGCCCGCTGTGAAGGCCGCCATCGCGCGCGTGGACAGCGAACAGGCGGTGACCCGCGTCCGAACCATGGACGAAGTGGCTGCCCAATCCACCGCGCAACCCCGTTTCCGCGCGCAGCTTGTGGGATCGTTCGGTGCGCTGGCGCTGCTGCTGGCAGCCATCGGCATATTCGGCGTGCTGGCGTTTTCCGTAAGCCGGCGCACGCGCGAATTCGGCATTCGCATGGCGCTGGGCGCGCGTTCCGCCGATGTGCTCCGCATGGTGATGGGGATTGGATTGCGAATTGCGCTCACTGGCATCGCCCTTGGATTGGCTGGCGCGGCGGCGCTCACGCGTTCGCTGGCTGCACTGCTATATGGAGTTAAGCCAGGCGATCCGGTGACCTTCGTGGTGACGCCGCTGGTGTTGGCGGTGGTGGCGTTGTTGGCGTGCGCGGCGCCGGCCTTGCGCGCCAGCCGCGTGGACCCGGCGGAAGCGCTACGGCAAGAATAGGCAGTGGGCCAGTTTGAGCCGAGCTAGCTTTTGTACGCCTTACGCGCCGGCCGAGTATCCCTCAGCGATCAGTCAGCTTAGCCTGGTGGTATTGGCGCGGCACTCAGTCTGCCGTCAAATCAAAATGCCCAAGTACTCGGGCGCCTTCACGATATCGCCGCCGTTGATACCGCCGCAACCAATCGCCGCCTGCAAGTGTTATCATCCAATGACGTGCTATCCGCAAAAAGGAGTATCCATGACGTGGCAACTTACTCTCATGGCGCTGTTCCGTGCGATCCTGCTCCCCCGCTTTGCGCCCGTAGGGGAAGTTGCGGACGCGCCTGCATGGTAACCACGCCGGACGCTCCGGCGCCAGAGCATCGATAAGGAAACCAACAAGAAACAGAGGTTGAATGATGAAACGACATGTGATGAAGCCTTGTAGGCCCACGGTGGCCCGCTTGAGCATAATCGGTTTAGCCCTGGGCGGGTTACTGCTGGGATCCGGGCCTCGAAACGCGGGTGCCACGCCCGCGGATCCTTTAGCGGCAACGTTCACCACGCTGCTCAATTTCGCCGGCACCAACGGCGGCAACCCCTATGACAGCCTGGTCGAGGGCACCGACGGGAATCTGTACGGAACCACCAGGGCCGGAGGCGCACATGACGGTGGGACTATCTTCCAGATGACCCCCGCCGGCTCCCAGACGGTGATCTACAGCTTTTGCACGCAATCCCGTTGTTCGGATGGCACCCTGCCCAACGGACTTGCGTTAGGCAGCGACGGGAACTTCTATGGCACCACTTACGGCGGAGGTGCCGGCGGCCTTGGCACGGTCTTCCAAATGACGCCGGCAGGCACGCTGACCACGCTTTACAGCTTTTGTATGTCGTCGGGTTGTCCCGACGGCAGCGGTCCCCACGCCTCGTTGGTGGAGGGCACGGACGGCAACTTCTACGGAACAACCGTATTCGGCGGAAGCACACTCAACACCGGCGTGGCCTTCAAAATTACCCCAACCGGCACCATGACTACCCTGTATAGGTTTTGCTCTCAGGCCGGATGCGCGGACGGCGCCTATCCTACCGCGGCGCTGGTCCTGGGCGTCAACGGGAATTTTTATGGCACCACTGAATCCGGCGGAACGCAGGGCGTCTTCGGCACCGCCTTCGAGATCTCCTCGAGCGGCACGCTCACCACGCTCTACAGCTTCTGCGCGCTAACCAGCTGCGCCGACGGTGCGGTTCCCGAAGGGCCGCTGGTCCAAGCCCCGAACGGCACCTTCTATGGCGTAGCTACCGACTACGGCGCCAACGGCAGCGGCGGTACCATCTTCGGGATCACCTCCAAGGGCAACTACAAGGTCATCTACAGCTTCTGCGGCCAAACCAATTGCGCCGACGGCAGCGGTCCCACGGGGGGCTTGGTGCGCGCGACTGACGGCAATTTTTACGGCACGACCTATCAGGGCGGCGCCAGCACCGCTTGTAATTCCACAACCATCCTTGGCTGCGGGACCGTCTTCGAAATCACTCCGAAGGGTACGTTCACCACTTTGCAGAGTTTTACCGGAACCGATGGCGCAACGCCATATTTCGGGCTGGTGCAGGGAACCGACGGGTCGTTCTACGGCGCGACCTACAGCGGCGGAACCAGCAATGCGGCGTGTTACATCGGCTGCGGCACCGTGTTCAGCTTATCCAATGGTCTAGGACCATTTGTGGAAGTTCTACCCGTCTACGGAACGGTCGGAGCGACGATTCAAATTCTCGGCAGTGATCTGACGGGCGCCACTGCCGTGAGCTTCAACGGTACGGCCGCTACTTTCACGGTGACCTCAAGCACGTTGATTACGGCTACGGTACCCACAGGCGCCACTCCCGGATTCATTACCGTGACGACGCCCACGGGGACATTGAAGAGCAACACGAGGTTCCTCGTCGAGTAAAAGGGCCATGACCTACACGACGCTAGCCCTCTGAGTGACGATGGCGACCGCCCTCTCCGCGCAAACCCTCACAACGCTCCTGCCAGTTTAACCGGACGGACGGCCGAGATCCCTGGAGCCCGTTAATCCAGGGCCTCGACGGCGGCATACTGACCACCTTCTATAGCTTTTGCGCGCAGAATAACTGCGCGGACGGAGAGCAGCTCGAGGGCGGGCTGGTGCAAGACGCCCAGGGAGATTTCTACGGGACAACCTACTACGGGGGGGGCGGGTGACATCCCTGGCGCCCACGGGTACGGCACCGTCTTCAAGATCACCCCGTCCGGGGCGCTGACCACGCTTTACACCTTCAGCCCCGGCGCCGATGGCCGGTGGCCCTCTGCCGGACTGGTGTTGGGCAGCGGCGGCAACCTATACTATACGGAACGACGGCCTTCGGTGGCACCTACGGCGGCACGATCTTCCAGATAACCCCAAGCGGCGTGCTGACCACGCTGCACACGTTCTGCGCCAAGGGCCACTGCAGAGGCGGAAAAAACCCGTCCAGCGGTCTTGTCCAGGCTGATAACGGTATTCTCTACGGTACCGCTTACTACGGCGGCGCTCCCGTCTGCGGCTTGGGCTGCGGCACGATCTTCAGTCTCGTGCCGTAGCCACCCCAACCGCGTCCGCGCCCTTAGCGCCCGGTCTCTGGCTTCTGGCTCTTCGCCGCCGGGGTCTTCGGCGCCTGCCGGCTCCCGGCCGTTGCCAACGGGCAAGTATCCTGCTTCAAATCCAGCGCGTCCAGATTTACGGATTGCCCCGACGCCGGCATGGCGTTGATCGTAATCGTGTGGGCCGCGCAGGGCAGGCCGTCCTTCCCCCACAATTGCTGCTGCTCCTGAGTCGTGGTCGAATTCAAGTTCACCATGGCTTGGGTCACGCCGTCCAGCATGATCTGAGCGATGCCGCCCGTGGGATTCTTCTGCCCGATATACGCTACGCCAGATCCCAGGAATGTCAGGCTCGCGCTCGCGCCGGCCTGCGAAGTCGTGGCGAGCTGGATCGTGCTCGCGCCCGAATCCGCCGTGTACGACCAGTTGCCGGTGTACGTGATGGTGGCGAATCCTTGTTGTCCCGACGCCCGCTCCTCTTCCTGCCGCGCCGGCTCCTTCGTGTAGACCCATGTGTTGCCGCCATCGGTGGATTTGTACAGCCCCAGATAAGTCGCCACGAACACGGTATTATCCGTCGCGTAGCCCGGTGAAATGGAGACTGCGCTGGCAAACGGACCGAGCGTCGGAGCGATCGGCACCAAGGTATTTCCGCCATCCGTAGACTTCAGCAAACCCTGCTGCAAAGTCCCCACAAACAGCGTTTGATCGTTGGCGAAATTCGGTGAGATCGCGAAGGAGAATGCCGTCAGCACGCTGGTATTGGGAAGTTGCGTCCAGCTATTCCCCCCGTCCGTGGACTTGAACAGGCCGGAGTGCGAGGTTCCGGCAAACACCGTCTGGTCGGTAGCGAACGCCGGAGAGCACGCTACAGGCAGCGTACCGTTGTCGCCCGCCACAACGGTGATAGGTGCGAAGGTCATGCCGCCATCGGTGGTCTTGTAGAGTCCCGAAAGCGAGCTGCCCACGAACAGCGTGTGGTCGACCGGGAAATTCGGGGACATCCCGATAGCGTCGGAGGCGATGTTTTGCAAGCCGGTAGGTTCCCAATTCAAGCCTGCATTCACGGATTCGAATAGACCCCGGTTAGGCACAGTCTCGCCGCCGCATGTCACGGTCGCCGGATAAGCCGTGCCGGCATGCGTGCCGATGAACATGGTGTCGTCCGTGGCAAATCCCGAGGACAGACCCAAAGAGCGCGGAAACGTCTGCTTGCCGCAATCTTTCATAGGGGTCCAGATGCTGCTGCCCCCTGAGATGCGCAGCAAGCCGGTGGTAGTGCCGATCCACGCTATGCCATTGGTCGAGTAATTCGGGGCGATGGCGTTCGCGTCGGTGTAGGCGTCGGTGAGCGCCGTATTGCGGAAGGTCCAGGCCCCCCCCGAGCTGGACGATAGGCCGCCGCTGAACGACCACAACGTGCCGCCGCCGTACGTCGAAGCAAACACGGTTTGATCGTTGACATAGTTGGGCGACAGTTGCAGATCACGCACCAGGCGGGTAGGGATGGTGTCGCAGTAACTCCAGTTTGTGCCGGCATTATATGACCGCCACAATCCCTCGAACATTCCGACGAACAGGGCAGTGCCGGTAGATGCCTTGGCGGCCGCCAGGGTTGTATAGTGGACCTTCGTCTGCGGCGAGAGTGGACGCGGGATGGTGCCGGTAACGGCCCAGTTGGTGGCGCGATTCTGCGATTCGAACACGCCGGCTGATGCTGTGGAGGCCCACAAGATGTTGTCGGTGGTAAAAGTGGGCGACAGCGTCAGCGTGCTGACATTCGGGTCCGTCAAGCCACTGGCCGCTTGCGTGAAGGTGGTTCCGCCGTTAGTTGAAATGTAAACGCCGTTGCCCATCGTGGCGGCAAAAACCGTGCGATCTGTAGCGAAGGCGGAAGAGAACGTAATATTGCTGATCGGCGGCAACGTGAGTCCACTCGTTACTGACGACCAGGACTGGCCGGCATTGGTAGACAGAAAAATGCCATTGGAGCCGCTGCCGACCATCAGCGTGGAATCCACCGCGTAATTCGAGGAGATCGACAGCGCCGTAAGGTTCGAGCTGAGCGAACTGGGAGTGGTGGCATGCTGCCAGGTGCTGCCGTGGTTGGAGGAGGTGTACACGCCGTTCTTGGTAATGGCGAAAGCGACGCCACTGGTAGTGAAATTCGGAGTCACCGCAACCGCCACAACCTGGCTGATCAGCGGCGCTCCCCCGACGGCTTGCCAGGAGGTTCCCGAATTCGTGGTCATCCACAATCCGCCCGCGCCCGCCATGAAAACCGTGCCATCAGTTGCAAAGCCGGGTGAAATGGCGATCGAGAACATCTGCTGGTTGGGCAGGCCCGGCAGCACCGAAAAAGTAAAGCCGCCGTTGGTCGAGACGAAGTTCAAATACTCCGAAACCGGCAGGGGCATGGTAATCGCCGACGTCGCCACGAACAGGGTCTGGTCCTGCGCGAAGTTCGGCGATAGAGCTACCACGCTCATGGGGTCGTGTGGCTGGTGCGCGGCCAACGGCTGCCACGCCGCCAGCAGTGCGAATAACGTCAATCCCCAACGCGGGGCGAACGCGGTGGGCCGTCGGCCCATCGAGTCAAACATGGAAATCCTCCAGTGGAAATAAACCGGTTCCGGTGCGGACCCCGGCATCGTTCTAGTATATACCACCCGTCCCGGTTTTCAATCAATCGTCTGTATCCTGGCCATGGGTTCTAGTACTGGCCCCAGTGAGATAGCTGCGCCATGCCGAGGAATGGTACTGGTACAGGCCGGCAGAAGGTATGGTAAGATGTGAGTCTGCTAGTCATAACTGTCATTTTTTCAGTTGTCTAGCAGCTTACGGACCCGCGCTTACGACTTTCGATATAACATTAAACTTCTTTAATGAAGATGATCAGGCACCGCGGCCCAGTGTACACTAACGGAAAGTCCGTCCGAGAACCCAGGTTCACAGATCAGGTGCGGAACTACAGGAGGAATATGAGGGAAGCAACGAGGAGCCCGTGGTATATCGTGGCTCTGTTGATGGGGCTGTGCGCGTCGGCGCATGCCACGGTGAAGATTGTCGGTTTGACGCCGTCCGTGGCGTCGCCGCAGGTTTTGGGTACATCCGTCACCTGGAAGGCGCTGGCGAAGGATAGCAATTCGGGTCCGCTGACGTTTCAATTCCAGGAGTCCGCCCCGGGCGCGTCGCTCACGGTTACGCGGGATTTCAATGTAGGCACGATGAAGAATGGCACCTGGCACGCGCCGACGTATGTCTGGGTGCCGACCGACGTGGAAGGGCAGCACACCATCGAGGTCGTGGTGAAGGACTTCACCTCGGGAGAGACTGCGTCCATGTCCGCCACCTACATGGTCACGCCGCTGGTGACGGGATCTACCCCGGTCGTTGTGGCCACTGCTAATCCTTTGGTGGCGTTGTTCGGCTCTCCCTCGTGTCCGGCCGGTAGCACCATACAGGTCAAGTTTCAGCCGCAGTCCGGCACCGTGCCCCCGACCGTTACCTCTGCCCAGCCGTGCAATCCGACATCCACGTCGAATTTTGAGATTGGCGGTATGTACCCGAGCACGACCTACACCATGTTCGCGCAGGTTATCGCGGGGGGAAAGCCGACTGTCGGGCCGTCCGTTACGTTCACGACAGGAGCGTTGCCCACCAACATTCCGTTCCCGACATTTACGCAAGCCATGCCGCCGGGAGATACCAATCCCAACGCCCTGCTGCTCTTGAATCCCACCCAGGAGGGGAGCGAACCTGTTTATCCGAGCGTAGCGACTGACCTTGCCGGCAATATCGTCTGGTATTACTGGCCGGTACCCAAACAGACCATTGTGCTCACGCGGCCGCTACCGGGCGGTCTCATGCTGACCCTGGAGAGCGGACAGGCTTGGGATCCGAACAACAAGCACCTGCAATTCCTGCGGGAAATTGACCTGGCCGGCAACGTGGTCAAGGAAACCAACATCGGCGTCGTCGGGGCGCAGCTACTGGCCATGGGCTTAACCGATGCCCAGGAATGCGCTGCCGTTCCCAAGCCGCCGATCGTAGGTGCGGCCTGCCTCGATAACTTCAACCACGATGCCATTATGACGCTGCCGAACGGCCAGACGGCGGCGCTGATCATTTTGGAGAAAATCTTCCCAGCCGGGACACAAGGCGACACCACCGGGCTGCCGGTGGACGTGCTGGGCGACATGTTCGTGGTGCTGGACTCCAACTGGCAGGTGAACTGGTACTTCGATTCCTTCCAACACGACGGCGGTGCGCCGCAACTGGATATTAGCCGCGCCCCCGTGCTAGGGGAAACGTGCGTGCAAGGCCAGCAGGGTTGCCCGCCGCTTGGCCTCATCGGGTCGGGCATCGCCCCCAAGGCGCCGGATTGGCTGCACAGCAACAGCCTTTATTACTGGCCCACCGACAGCGACGGCGGCGCCTCCGGCGACATCCTGATGTCCTACCGCAACCAGGACTGGATCGGCAAAATCGATTACAACAACGGGACCGGCACCGGAAATATCTTGTGGCTGCTGGGTCCCTGCGGCCCCTTCAGCTTCAATAACACCTACAACGATCCTTGGCCGTGGAACTCATCGCAGCACGAAGTCGGCATCGAGAATAACGGCGCCGGGCCCATGACCATATTCGACAATGGCGACACCCGGGTTTCGCCGCCAACCGGACCGGGCAGTTCCACCGGGTGCATGGCGGGCGTGGGCAGCGGCGACAGCCGCGGCATGGCCCTCACCGTCGATGAAGCCAACCTGCAAGTTAGCCCCGTGCTCAGCGACGATCTGGGAGTTTACTCGCCTAGCTCCGGCAGCGCTCAATTACTCAATAACGGTTATTACTTCTTCTTGGCAGCGCAAGTGCTGACCCATCCTGGCACGGCCAGCTTTTCGATCGAGTTGAAGCCCACGCGGGGGACGGAAACCGGCACCATCATGCTGGACCTCCAAGGCACCACTGCTTACCGCGGCTGGCGCATGCCGAATCTCTATTCGCCCCCGATTACGTAAGCGTGGCGCAGGCACTCTCGCAACCGTGGGGCAGGCTCTCCTGCCCTACGGCTTAAACTCGAACACCACGCCCCCTACGTCGATGGTCTTGGCCGGACCGCCCCACAAACTCGTCCCGTACAGATTGCCCGCAGCGTCTCTTACGAGGTTCGATGAAGGATATCCCCCATCCCGGCCGGCCGTAAAGCTGTACAACACTTTCTTCTGCCAGATTCCGCCGGCTATCGGAGAAAATCTCGATGATCAGCTC
>Ga0073928_10011787_pt1 | contig 10145 bp, 13 predicted proteins | sample PaiPotPPA55metaG_FD_76969 | JGI IMG/M metagenome (GOLD analysis project Ga0073928, IMG submission 76969) | Iron sulfur acid spring bacterial and archeal communities from Banff, Canada, to study Microbial Dark Matter (Phase II) - Paint Pots PPA... ... | reverse complement strand
TCTCAAAATGCGAGCGGGTGATGTGTTTTGCGTCCTCGATCAGTCCCACCATGCCTACCGTCGGCGTCGGGTCGATCGGTCCGGCTGGACTTTGGTTGTACAAGCTCACGTTCCCGCCCGTTACCGGGGCATTGAAGGCCCGGCAGGCCTCGGCCAGCCCGCGGACGGATTCGCGCAGTTGCCAAAAGATTTCCGGATTATGCGGATTGCCGAAGTTAAGATTGTCGGTGGTGCCCAGCGGCACGGCTCCCGTGCAGGCGAGATTGCGCGCGGCTTCCGCGACGGCGATTTTACTGCCTTCGTACGGGTCGAGATACACGTAAGCGGCGTTGCAATCCACCGTCAGCGCGATGAATTTTTCGGGAGTGGCCGCGCCGGTTGCGCGTTTATCCGCCGCAGGCTCCTTGCCCTCCGTGACGGCTTCGAAATCCAAGCTCAATGGGGGAGAGGAACCGTTCCCGGTGCCAGTCTGCGGCAAAGAATCCTCCTTAATCCGAATCACTGCGGCGTCCGAACCCGGGCAAACGACCGTTCCGTCGCGCACGGTATGATCATATTGGCGATACACCCAGTTCTTCGAGGCAATGGTCGGTGATTGGAGCAAAGTCTTCAGCACGCCGGCTGCATCCTTCGTATCCGCGACGCCTGCCAAAGTGAAAGCGCGCACAGACTTGAGATACTCCGGTTCGCGGGCCTCGCGCTGATAAACCGGCGCTTCGTCCGCCAGTTTCTTCGCGGGGATATCCGCGACAATCTGCCCGTCGTTTCTCACGACCATCCGGCCGGTATCGCTCACAGTGCCGATGTCGGCCCACGGCAGGTCCCATTTGTCGAAGATGCGTTTGACTTCGTCCTCGCGGCCTTTCTGGACGATGATCAACATGCGCTCCTGCGATTCGCTCAGCATGATTTCATACGGAGTCATGTTCGGCGCTCGCTGCGGCACCCGGCTCAAGTCGATTTCGATGCCCGTGCCGGCCCGCGCCGCGGTTTCGCAAGTCGAACACGTCAAGCCGGCGGCGCCCATGTCCTGAATCCCCGCAACCGTGCCGGTGCCGAGCAATTCCAGGCAGGCCTCGCAGACGAGCTTTTCCATGAACGGGTCACCCACCTGCACCGCACCGCGCTGCTGCCCGGCGGATTCCTCCGTCAAATCCTGCGAGGCAAACGCCGCGCCGGCCAAACCGTCCCGGCCGGTCGCCGGTCCGACATAAAATACCGGGTTGCCCACGCCTTTGGCCGCGCCGCGCGCGATTTGTTCGTGGCGCAGCACACCGAGGCAGAAAGCGTTGACCAGCGGATTGCCCTCGTACGATTTGTCGAAATAGACCTCGCCCGCCACGGTGGGTATGCCGAAGCAATTGCCGTAATGGGCAATGCCCGCAACCACTCCGCCGAAGAGACGGCGATTGTTCGCGACGCCCGGACCGTCGCCGGTGATCGGGCCGAAGCGCAGCGAATTGAGCGAGCAAATCGGCCGGGCGCCCATCGTGAAAATATCGCGGATGATGCCGCCGACTCCCGTAGCGGCGCCCTGAAACGGCTCGACGGCGCTGGGATGATTATGCGATTCGATTTTGAACGCAATGGCTAGTCCGTCCCCAATATCGATGATGCCGGCATTTTCCTCGCCGGCGCCGACCAGAATCTTGCGCGATCTCGTCGGGTACGTCTTGAGCAGCGGCCGCGTGTTCTTGTAAGAACAATGCTCGCTCCACATCACCGAGAAAATTCCCAACTCGGTATAGCTCGGCTCGCGTCCAAGGATCGCCTTGACGCGCTCGTATTCCTCGGGCGTCAGATTGTGCTGGCGGACCAATTCCGGCGTTATGGCTGGCTCGGCCAGGTCTGGAGCGCTTGCGCGATCCGATGTGCGAGCACCGGCTTCTGCCGTTCCAACTCCGCTCAAGCCGTCACCTCGATTTGGCGCGCCGCGCTTGGGGGCGGAATGGGTTGGCCTCCAATGCGCATGTCCTCGATGTGCATTTCCAGGGCTTCCTTCATCAAGGCGATGGTTTCTTCTTCCGTAGCGGCGGCAGCAACACAGCCTGGAAAGTCGGGCGCGAAGGCGCTGTAGTTGTTCGCGCCGTGCTCTATCAAAATTGTGTATTGCATAATTATCTTAGTCCCGCTTGCCGAAGAATACTATTTAATGTCTTCGGGTGCAAATCCTGACCGGGATGGCCTGCCACGGTGCTACGACCGCCATTTTCTCCCTCTCCTCCCCAAAGGGAGGAGAGGGAGCCGGTTGCGGTTCCAAGATGCGCCACGCCACTGTCACGGTGCCAGGTTTGACGATGTGATGGTATTGGCGGTGGCTTCCGCGTGTTCGCACCTGAAACCATCCGTCTTTCTCGATGATCCTGATGACCTCATGCATCTTCACTGCCTAGGCGGCTTTCTCGGTCTGCGCCTGACTAAGCGCTTCGATCAGGCTCTCAAACACCAACCGCCCGTCGGCACAGCCCAAAATCGGCTCGCTGGCCCGTTCGGGATGCGGCATGAGGCCGGCGACGTTGCGCGTTTCATTGCAGATCCCGGCGATGTTATCAAGCGAGCCATTCGGGTTGGACTGTTCGGTCGCTTCGCCCTGGGCATCGACGTAGCGCCACAAGATCTGATTGTTGGCTCGGAGGCGACCCAGCGTTTCTTCGTCCGCGAAGTAGCAGCCTTCGCCATGGGCAATCGGCAAACGCAAGAGTTTCTCCTGCGGAATCTGGCAGGTGAACGGAGAATCGGTGGTCGCGGTTTTCAGGAAGATACTTTCGCAGCGGAATTGCAGCGAGCGATTGCGAATCAATGCCCCGGGCAACAGGCCGGCTTCGCAAAGGATTTGAAAGCCGTTGCAGACGCCGAGCACCAATCCGCCCTGCGCCGCGAAGTTCTGCACCGCGCACATGACCGGACTGAACCGCGCGATGGCGCCCGTGCGAAGGTAATCGCCGTAGCTGAAACCGCCCGGGATGACCACGGCATCGGCTTCGCCAAGGGAGGAATCCTTGTGCCACAACAGGCGGGCGGAATGGCCGAGCACGTTGCGCAGCACGTGAACCACGTCCTGATCGCAGTTCGAACCGGGAAATTGGAGGACCGCAAAATTCATGGACTCATCAAGTATTGCGAAGGCGTGGCCACGTCCGGTTGCGCCGTCACTCGATTTCGAACCGATAATCCTCGATGACCGGGTTGCTGAGGATTTTGTGGCAGGCATCGTCGATTTGCTGGCGCGCGGTTTCGCGGTCCGGGCCGGCCAGATCGATTTCGAGGTATTTGCCCACACGCACATCATTGACACCGCTGTAGCCGATGTGGGCGAGGGCGCTCTGCACCGTCTTGCCCTGGGGGTCCAGGACCGCCTTCTTTGGTGTGATAATGATTTTGGCTTTCATGCGACAACCGGTTCACCGCGCCTCGCGGATGCGGATGGTGTAGCGTACCGGCTTGTCGTTCGCCGAGACAAACCGCGCGCTTTCCTGCGCATTCTCGTCCACGAAAAGGTTGATAAACGGCGTCTCTTCGACCGTGAAGCCTTGCGCGTCTTTGAAGACGCAATCGACCTGGACCTGAAGGCGCCGGTTTTCGCGATTGCGCGCCTGGGCTTCGACCTGGAGCCGGCCATCGGGCAGCCGCATTTCCTGGATGCCGGGGCACGTCAGCGAGTTCTGCGCCGCCCGGCTGAGCAGCACGAAGCCGGCGACGTTTTCGACATTATTGACCGTGGTGTTCATGGGCAGATACGCGCCTTCTTCGGTCGTCAGGCACCCGGTGAACAACGCCACGCCCGACGCGAGCGAGATCAAACCAACCAGTGTTCTTTTCATGATTTTTGTGGAGTCAAGGATTCATCGCTTACGAATATGACTTTGTCTTTGCCATCCGCGGGCACGTCGAAGCTGACGGTTTTGGTCAGCCTTGGCAGGGGCTGGCCGGCGGGATCGAGAAATTCCACCGTCGCCACGTGCGGCCCTGGCGGCAACGGTACCGTGGCAAAACTCAAATAGTGGGGGAGATTGTCCCACGTGCGGATATCGGCCTCGGGCTGGGTGGCGCCCGAAACAATCTTGCTCACAATGCCGGCAACAATCAATCCGGCCCCCACCTCGTCCGCGGTGGCGTCGCGTCCCCTATCGGCAAGAATCGCTGCGCTGCCTCCGATGATGGCCGCGGAGCCGGCGACGTCGGTCGCCGTTTTGAAAACGGCTTTGTTGCCAAGGATATGATCCATCACGCGGCCACCGCGCGTGGCGGCTTGAAAATCCACATCGTCCGTCGGCGCAACCGGAAACTTCAGCGCGTCCACGCTCAGCCGGGCCGATTGCACCGAGGAAGGTCCGGTGCGGATGCGTAGCTGCTCAGCGTACTGGCCCGTGGCGTACTTGGTCGGGCCGCGGCCAAACTCGAAAAAGAACAACACGTTGGCTTTGGGATCGTAGGGCGGCAGTCTCAGGCCTTTGACGTTGGCTTGCGCCCGCTTGAAAGCGTCCGAGCCGTCGCCGCCGAGCTTCGCCGTGGCGAAGCCATCCAGATAATCGGGCAGCACCCAGTCTCCGGCGTACTGATGGTTCTCAGTGTCGCTGTCTTCGATTTCGGCGCTCCGGAAACAGGCGCGCGCGTTGTCCGGCTGGCCGTCCATCCAATACAATATGCCGCGGTATATATATGCCATCGACCGCTCGTATGGCTCGCCGATGAAGGTCTTCTTCGCCTCGGCGTGGAAATAACCGCGCGCCTTGCGGGCGTTAGGATCCGGGCCGTAGATCCCTTGCAGGGTCGTCAGCGCGTCGTCCAGGTTTTGCTTGGCCACATCGAACTTGCCCTGGCGCATGGCCGCGGCGGCAAGGCGATATTCCCAGAGGACACGGTCGCGCGGAGGCCCATGCGCGATCGCGTTCGGCGCATCCACCATGATGTCCCCGGTCAACTCGATTCTCTGCGTGGTGGTGGCGCACCCGGCCAGCAACAACAGTGCGGCAGCCAGAGCAGGCTTGGAGCATCTTCGAAGAATTGTAGCAGCCGACGTGAGTCGGCTCACTCTTGTCTTTTCGAACATTGAAATCAGAGCCGGCTCACGCCGGCTGCTACGAATAGAGCGCATTTTTCACGCGCGCGCTTAGCGATAGGCGGCATCTTCCAATCCCTGTTTCTTGATCTCCGCCGAATCCTCCCAGAGGATCTCGCTCGTGCGGGCATCCACGAGTTGGAAGTCATACAAAATGTAATCGCTGGTCCCGGCGCTCGTACGCGTGGTCGAACCGAGCAGTTTGCCGGTCAGGAAAAAGTCGGCCCCTTTGAATTCCGAAACGTTCGGGTCGGTGCTCGAAGTGACCTGGCCGGATTGTTTGAGTTGGCGCTCGTGTTCGAGCGCCGCCATGCGGTCGCGCGCCAGGAATATGATCTTGCCCCGCGCCTGGCTGTTCAGTTGGACGCGGATGCGGTCCAGGAAAATGTCCTTGTTGATCGGGAAGCGCGTCTCGTTGATCACCGGATCGAGCACGATCCGCGGCACGCCTTGCGCGTTGGCGATTTGGGGAAGGCCGAGCAGGCTGCGAAACATTTTGTCCGTAACGGCCACGATATCCTGGGATTCCACGCCCGTGCCGGCGACGAATCCGCGTTCATCGGGCCTCATTTCCGTCACGGGCGCGCCGGAGGGATTCCGTACGCCGCTGGAGGCGCAACCCGAAACAACTCCCGCCACTGCCAGGACGGCAAGCGGAAGACGATGCTTTGCCAATGCAAATTTTGTCATAGTTCAACCGGTTATTCGACGCTGGGAAGCCGGCTTTATTCGGCCATGACTCCCTTACGCGTACCATAATGGAGCAACGCGCAAGCTACCGCAACCCAAAATCCAAGACGGATGGGTAACAGAACAAACGTCGGCGTCTCGCCGGTGTTACGCCATCACGAGGCGGGATTTCCTGGCTTGCTTCACGAATTTTTTGCCCTGAATTCCCTTTACAAATGATACTTTGCCAGCTCAGCGCCCTGCTGGCCTCGCAGCCAGTCCACCGGTCCGCCGTCACGGATCGCCTTTTGGATATACGTGTCCGTAATCGCCCCCACCACCTGGGCGAACTTAGCCATGGCCTTTGCCTGGTTCGCGTAGTTTCGGTCGAGGTTCGCGACCGCATTGGTTCCGCCCACCGGAATCTTGCCCAGTTTCAGCGCCAAATCCGCCTGGCTTCTATCGAGGCGGTTTTTCTTTGCCGCCGTCTGAAGCGCCTCTCGATTGTGGTTGTACTGAACCCAGTTGGCGTCCACCCACCACGGCGGAGTGGGGGCGGAGCTGGGGAGTACGCCTCCGCCGCCGGAGCCCGATCGGAGGTGGCCGCCGCTGACTTGTGCGTGGACGCCGAGGACTGAGAGCGCGAACGTGAGGAGGAGTATCTTGGTTTTCATTGGTGGTTTGATTGGTTTTTCTATCCGATTTTCTGGTCGTTTGTGATACGTGGAAGGGTTGAGTCCCTATTTTCCCGTGTGGTTCAGAAGGATATGTATCCAGGAATCAAAGTCAAGATTCGCATCACTTTTTTTTCGCTTCTGCGCGGCGCGCCGGATTCCTGCTTTTCCTCGTTGCCCCGCCCATCAAGCTTGCCTAGCATCGCGCTCGAATTATGGTCCAGATGCAAACTGCTCCCCTCAAGCCGGCTCCGCGCGCGGATGGCCGCAGGCCCGACCAATTGCGGCCCGTGCGCTTCCAGAACCATATCGCCCCGCACGCGACCGGCTCGACTTTGATCGAATGGGGAAACACGCGCGTCATTTGCGGCGTGACGGTCGAGGAGACCGTTCCGCGCTGGATGAAAGAGCAAGGCGTGACGGGTGGCTGGATTACGGCGGAGTACTCGATGCTGCCATACTCGACTTTGCAGCGCAAGCAGCGCGATGCGACGAAGGGCAAAATCGACGGGCGTTCCCAGGAGATCCAACGGTTGATTGGCCGCGCCATGCGCGCCGCCATCGACCTGGAAAAACTGGGTCCACGCACGATCTGGGTCGATTGTGATGTCCTCCAGGCCGACGGCGGAACGCGCACGGCCGCGATCACGGGCGCTTATGTGGCTCTGTCGCTCGCTTTTTGCAAGATGTCCGCGGAGGAGAAGTTTCCGCCCGGCCCATTGCTCAGCGGCGTGGCTGCTGTGAGCATCGGCATCCTCGACGGCCAGCCGTTGCTCGATTTGTGCTACACCGAGGACGCCGCAGCGGAGGCGGACATGAATCTGGTAATGAACGCCGCGGGTGAATTCATCGAGGTCCAGGGCGCCGGTGAAGAAGCCACCTTCAGCGAAACGCAATTGGCCGAAATGCTCAGCCTCGGTAAAGCAGGAATCAAACAGTTGCTGGCCGCGCAGCAGGCGGCGCTGTCGGATTGAGTCCCGTTGCAAAATTTTCCTCCACCGCGGCGCGATCCACATCCCGGAAACGCCTCCTCTGGCGCCTCTCGGTCCTGACCCGCCCCGCGGCCGAAGAGGCGGTGATCGAATTGCTCGGCAACGCCTCGGGCCTGCCCGTGAGTTCAAGCACGAACCTCGAAACCCAGGAAACGACTGCGTCCGTTTGGTTCGAGGAAAGACCCGCCTGGTCGGGCCGCTTGCAAGAGTTCCTTTTGGATGGCTTGGCACAAATCAAAAAGTGTGGACTGAATCCAGGCCCGGCTGAAATTTCATTGGCCAAAGTGCCGCGTGAACAATGGGCCGAGTCCTGGAAACGGCATTTCCCTCCGTTGGAAATTGGTTCCGAATTGTTGATCCGGCCGAGTTGGAACAGGCGGCGCGTGCGCAAAGGGCAGCGGGTGGTCGTGCTGAATCCCGGTTTGAGCTTCGGCACGGGCCAGCACCCGACGACCAGATTCTGTCTGCAACAACTGGCGGCGCGGCGCAGGCGTCCACGAGCGCAATCGTTCTTGGATTTAGGCACGGGCTCGGGAATCCTCGCAATTGCCGCCGGCAAGCTCGGGTACGCGCCCATCGAGGCGATCGAGTTTGATCCCGAAGCTTTGAGCATCGCCCGCGCCAACGCCCGCCGGAATCGCGTATCCGGCAGAATTCGTTTTCTCGAACGGGACGTAACGAAATTGCCGCGCCTTGCGGAGCGCAAGTTCGACGTGATTTGCGCCAACCTGATCTCGAGCCTGCTGGAAAGCGAAATGGGCCGCATTCTCGCGAGATTGGCGGCCAATGGCCGGCTCGTCCTCGCGGGAATATTACAGAAGGAATTCCCGGCAATTCAAAAGGCTTATGAGACAGCAGGCATGAAGTTGCTCGCGAGCCGGACACAGGGCGAATGGGAATCGGGCAGTTTTGTTTGGCGGGGAAATCCGTTGCGGTAGCTCGAATCAAAGTTCGCAATAAATTCGAATGGACTTTTCGCCGGGCGGTCGTATGTTTGGTTTGCTTGAAGCAACCGATGCCAATGCAGCACGGTGGGCTCGCGCCAAGGGCAGCCCGGTGGCATCGCTCACGCCTGGTTAAAACTGAACAGCGAGGAATCAACCTATGACGAAATCGTTGGAAGTTCTGACGGAAGCCGTTCGAAATCCGAAACATCCGTTCCGAAAAGTGGATAACCAGCCCCGAAAACCGCTCAAACACCGCTACGAGCGCAGAAAAATCAGGGAATATCTCCATCTCGGCGAGTTGGTCTCGGCCGACGCGGCGATGCAACGCCTGAATGCCCCGTAGGTCGTAAGCAGCCGCGCTTGAGCGCGGCTCTCTCGATCCGCGGAAGCAAATCGCGAAGGTGCGTGGAGCACGCACCGCACTCCGATTATTTCATCAGCAGCATCTGACGCGCGCGCTTGATGGCCCGGTTGAGGCGGCGTTGATAATGCGCCGGGAGGCCCGTGTATTTGCGCGGCAGAATCCGGCCCTGGTCCGTGACGAACTGCCTCAGCAGATTGGTGTTCTTGAAATCCAGCGCATCGACCGTGAAATCGATTTTCGGTTTCGGGCGGGGCGTGCGTGTTTCTCCGAAAGCCGAGCGGCTGCGGCCGCCGCGTTTGTCTTTGTCCGGACGTGTTTTGCGAGGCATAGAGGTGGGTTATTTGATTTCGCGATGAAGGGTGTGCCGCCGCAGCGCCGGATTGAACTTCTTGAGTTCCAGCTTCTCGGTCTTCAGTTTCTTGTTGCGCGTGGTTGTGTAGCGCGAAGGCGACTTCCCCTCTTTGCGCGCCTCGGTGCATTCGATGGTGACGATTTCCCGGGCCATGATTATTCCTTTTCCTTGGGCTTCTCTTCGACTTCCTCTTCATCGGATTCGACCTCAGTCACTCCGACGGCGTCGACGGTCCCCAGAGCGCCGAGGCGGCGCTGGCGCAAGGCGCCTTCGCGTTCCAACTGCGCCTGGGCTTGCACCGTAAAGCGGGTCCAGGGAATGGCCTCCAGCCGGCTCTTGGGAATGGATTTGCCCGTCAATTCGCAAATGCCGTAAGTATTTTTCTCGATGCGCTTGAGCGCCTCTTCGATTTCATAAACCGCATCCTGGTCTGACGACAAGAGGCTCAGCGCGAAGTCGCGGTCGAAATTATCCGTGCCCGAATCGGCCATGTGCAGGCTGTAGCCGGCCATTTCCTGGGCGGAATCCTTGGCCAGACCGTTCATTTGGCGAGTCAAATCCTCGCGCAACTCGATCAGCCGGCTGTAGAACTTGGCCCATTCACCCTTGATTTTTACCGCCCCGTTTCGCTTCGGTCCGCCCGTCGACTGGCCCAGGATGGCCGCGGCCGTGGCCGATCCGTGCGGTTTATTGCGCGCTGGCACTTTCTTGCTCATTTCTTTTTTCTTCGTTGTCACAACTCAACTAACTGGTTCCCGCCGCATTTCCGCGGCTCTTCGCTCGCTCATCGGGCAGGTTTATCCCTTTGAGAGGCGGCGAACTTAACAGACATCATCGATTACTCCACAACAAATTTCAAAATTTTTTGTCGGGGCAATACCCTTCCCGGCGCGGGCTGCAGACCCTAGTACTGTGACAAAGAAATTTCGTTACCTGCGTTGCGCCGGGTTTGGGTTCTGGCAAGACGCGACGAGGGAGCATGTCCGTTGCGACCTGTGACCGAGGAGCAACAACGCCAGAACGCAAACCCGGCGCAACCCCCGCGGGGCGGCACGTCTTTTTGACTCAGCCTTCGTTGCTCGCTCCTT
>Ga0073928_10011786_pt1 | contig 10145 bp, 9 predicted proteins | sample PaiPotPPA55metaG_FD_76969 | JGI IMG/M metagenome (GOLD analysis project Ga0073928, IMG submission 76969) | Iron sulfur acid spring bacterial and archeal communities from Banff, Canada, to study Microbial Dark Matter (Phase II) - Paint Pots PPA... ... | reverse complement strand
TGCAATGTTCTGGCGGTAGAGGTAACCCCAATACTGGTTCCAGACCGCCGGCAGGTTGTTAGGGTAATTGGCGGAGCTAAACCACGTTTGAGGATAGACCGACGCCGGGTAGTCGTGCGGCGAATAGACGAGGTGGTTGGCGACATTGAGCACGACCGGGTACTGACCGGCCCCCATCAGGTTGCCGCCCCACCAGGTGGTCTGGCCGTTGTAGGCCTCGATGCCCTCAACAAAAATGAGCCAGTTCGGATTGACCTCTAGGACGGCGTTACCGGCCCGCTCGGCCGCAAGCCGCCAGTCGGTGGCGAGGTTGCCGTCGCCCCAGGTGGCCGAGCCGTGCGGCTCGTTGTGCAGGTCGGCGCCGATGACCGTCGCGTTGCCGGCGTAGCGCTCTGCCAGCGCCACCCAGTCGTTAATCCACGCCTGCTCCGTGTAGATTGAGCTGCCAGGGATGTACCACAGTTGCTCGTTGCCGTGGTTGTCGTGCTGCGCACTGTGCTGGTCGAGGATAATACGCAGGCCGACCTGAGCGGCGTAAGCCACGATTTTGTCCATGATTTGCAGGCTGCTCAAGCCTTGCAGGTCGGGATTGAGACTGAAGTTGATGCCGTTGGGCACGTTGGCCGGATTGAAGATGTCTTCGGAAAAGGGGAGGCGGATGGTGTTAAAACCGAGCCGCACCATCTGGTTCATCATGTCCTTGTAGTTGCGGGCCCAGAGGCCGTGGACCACGAAGTTACCCGTCTCGAACCCGAACCAATTCACGCCGGCGATGCGGACAGGCTTGCCGTTGACATCGACGATCTGGTTGCCGCTCGTATGAAAGAAGTCAGCCCCGGACTGGCCGCTCGGCTGGGCGACCGTGACATTGCCGATGGTGATGGTCGGTGGGTTCTGGCCAATGGAGCCGCCCAGCGCCACGCCATTGAGGACGTAGTTCGCGGGCGGCGTGGGATTGCTGCCCGGCGAGCCGTTGAAGCCGAAGGCGACGGTGCCCCCCGCCGCGATCGTTGCGTTGTAGCCGGCGTCCCGGATGACGTAATGGTTGCCGGTGCGGCTGACGAGCGTGGCGTTCCACATCTGGGTGATGGCGGCCGCGAAGTCGAATTGCAGAGTCCAGCCGTTGATAGCGGCGACTCCTTGATTGGCGATCATGACATTGCCGGTGAAGCCGCTGCCCCAGTCGCTGACATCGGTGAAGGTCGCTGTGGCGTTCAGCGCGTTCGTAACCGGGGTCGTGATGGTAACGGCGGCGTTACCCTGGAAGGCGCCGGTCGCTGCCCGGACCGTAGCCGAGCCGGCTGTCGTGGGGGCGGTGTAGAGGCCGGCCGTGCTGACAACGCCGCCGCCGCTGACCGACCAGGTGAAGGCCGGCTGACTGGCGATGGCGTTGCCAAACTGGTCGTTGGCCCGGGCGCTGAATTGCTGGCTGGCGCCCGTGGCTACGCTGGCCGTGGCTGGCGTGACGGCGACCGAGGTCATCGTCTGCGCCACCGTGACCTGGACAGTGCTGGCTACGCTCAGGCCACCGGCGTCGGTGATCGTCACCTGAAATGTATACAGCCCGGCTCGGCTAAATGTCGCCACGGTGTTGCTGGCGGCATTGCTGCCATTGGCGCTAAAGCTGACGGAGGCCGGCGGTGTGCCGGTCGTAGCCCAGGTGTAGGAAAGGTTTGACGCGCCGCCATCGTCCGCGCCCTGGACGCTCAGGTTGACGCTCTTGCCGGGCACCGGCGTGGGCGACGCACCGGCAGGCGTTGCGACCGTGGGCGGCTGGTTGCCGGAGGTGCCGGTGTAAGTCAAGGCATAATTTGTCGGTTGGTCGGTGACCACGCCCGGGTTGCCAAGGAAGCCGATCGTGACCGCAGAGCCGGGGGCGATTGTGGCATCGTAGCCGGCGCTCGCGACGACGTAATGACTGCCCGTGTGACTGACAATGTTTCCGTTCCACAGGCTGGTGATGTTATGGTTAAAATCGAAGCTCAACGTCCAGTCCGTGACGGGAGTGGGCAGGTTATCCGTGACTTTGATCTGGGCCTGGAAACCACTGCCCCAGTCGTTGACCAGCGCAAACTGAATCGCTGGCGCCGTTCCGGCCGGTGCCAGGCGGTCTTCCAGCCGTTCGAGGGAAGGAACAGTGCGGAAGCGGTCCGCCCGGCGGCTGGACAGTTGCCCCGTCGGGCGCTTCCACCGAGCGGCAAATCGTTCAAACATTGCTGATCCTCCTGAAGGGGTTGTGGCGATGGAAGAGTTCGCGGCGACATTCGGGGCTTCAGGACCTCAAGGTTCTGCGCAGGCCAGAACCTCATTAGGCGCCTGCGGTTAGTAGATCTTCTGCGCATGAAGCAACTCGTGACCGGACGTGACAGTCCGACGTCAGTATGCGATGGGGCGACCGATGCCCTAGCCATGCCGACAAGGGCTAGCTCGACGGCTCTTCCGCGGTGCCAGCATCACTATCCAGCTCATCCAGCCAATCCAGGACATAGCCTTCAATTCTGATTGTGAGCCGGCAGATAGAGGAGGAAAGGCCGCGTCTCTTGAAGCGCTGGCGGAGGCAAAGGCGAGCCTGCTCGAGCCGCCGCTGCAAGGTTCGCCTGGGAACGCCTAGCCGACGGGCTGCCTCTTCCTGGCTCAGGCCCCGCAAGTAACAAAGCGCTAGCGGCTGGCGGTACGTGGACGGAAGATCGGAGAGCTCTTCAAGGAGGATTTCGCCGAGTTCGTCAAGCTCAAGGACATCGAGCGACGCATGCTCTTCTGCGGGCTCTTCGCTCAGGGTGACCGGCTGGCTCTGCCGATTTTCCCGCGACTTGAGAGCGATGTAGTAAGCGACTCGAAAGAGCCACTGGCCGATGGATCGCCTCCATTGCTGGGAGCCGGCCTGGCGGGCCAGAGCCACGAAAGTGGACTGCAAGGCATCCTCAGCGTCGGCATCCTGTCCGAGCATGCGTTTGCAGAGACGAAAGATCTCCCCGCTGTGGCGTTGCATGAGCACGGCAAACGCCTTGTCATCCCCCCGCTCCGCAAAACGCCCCAAGAGCTGGCTGTCAGTTAGCTGATGCATCGGCCCTCATGGAAGTCGGCTCCGCTCTACATTTAAATGCCCCGTCGGGCCCATTTAGCGCCAAATATTTTTGTTCAATCCACAGATTTTTAGAAATTCCGATAGATTTCAGCAGCGTTTAGATCAGTTTGGCAACACGAGCCGCTGGCGCCTTTTGTAGTAGTCCAGCGACGCTTGTGTGCATTTCTGTCCAGTACTTTTCGGCAGCGTCGACATTTCGCCCAGCTGTTTGCGGTTCGAGTCTCTCTCGGGGGCCCGAGAGGCCGGCCGGTGCCAGGCGGTCTTCCAGCCGTTCGAGGCAAGGGACAGTGCGGGAGCGATCGGCCCGATGGTTGGACAGCTGCACAGTCGGGCGCCGCCACAGAGCGGCAAATCGTTCAAACATGCTTGTCCTCCTGAAGCGAGTTGCGGCGATGGAAGAGTTGGAGAATGCCTGGTGAATGGGTGAAGCGGAGTGCGTCAACTGGTTGAGCGTGTCCTCGCCGGCAGAGTGCCGATGTCGGAAACGCGGGCACCAGCGTTAGAAATGCGCGAGCGCGGAGCGATCGCCCTCGGCGGAAAAAACCGGTCGAGCCGGGCGGGCAAAAGGCCACATGGGAGGCGTGACGGCGCCGCCAATACCGGCATCGAAACGAGCGAGCCGTCTGTGATATCGGGGCCACTTCCGTTCCCCGCATCACCCGGACCCGCTCGGTAGGCGTCTGGGCGAGCTAGGAATGCACAAACCAGTCTAGCGGAATCCAGCGACACTGCAAGTGCTTGGCCGATTCGGCTCGAATGAATCCACCGATTCGGCGCAGGACTCGTCCGGGATATGTGTCACGCGCACAAAATCGGACCTCCGTACTCGCATGATTCGCATTTGCGCTCCCTGGCACTTGCCGCCTTGTAGCAGTGGCGGCCCCTTTGTCACCTGCACGATAGCGCAGACGCGGTGTTTTGGCTGTATTCCAGGGCTTTTTTACAGGCGAGAGCGTCAGGCGCTGGATTGTGCAGTAGCAATCCCGCGCCACCGGCCAGTTCGCCCGAGAACGGAAAACGAGCTGCGTCCTCTTTTCTTCTTCCCGAGAACGGAAAACGAGCTGCGTCCTCTTTTCTTCTTTTTTTCTTCTCCTTAAGCAATGGCTCGACGGAGGGCCGCCTGCACCAGCAGAGATCCAGCCAGGTAGGTCAGATTACGGGGCTACTCGAGTTTGCCATTTTGTGTTCGGTGTCGACCTGAAATGCGATTATCCTTTAGACCAACAAATACCAGCAGATTGGCCTCAAGCCCGTCTGGGCAGCAGAGCTAGTGAGTTAGGCTCGCCAGCTCCCAAATTACTCACCGCCCCTGAACGGTTACGAAATCGATTCTGCCCCACGGGAATAAATGAGCACGCGCGGCGGTTAGGAGATAGAGGCGGAAGCGATTGGCCAGCCAATCGCCGTTACCAAAAGCCTTGGCACAGTATCGAGGGCGTCCCGCCGACGCTCATCAACTTTCGCTGACCCATGGGCTGCGGCCCTTGCCCTGGCACCGCGCTGCCTTTCCGAGCGTTCTTGCCCTGTTGTTCCGTTTTCCATCTTCGCCCCAAAGGAGGATACGCATGTTTTGGTCTTTTCGCCGTCAGACAACCCGTCCAACGCAGCGGCCTGGCGTCCGTCTTTCCCTGGAGAGCCTGGAGGGGCGAGAACTCCCCTCTGTCTCCATGATTCCGCTCACCAACCCCAGCCGCGGCGCCGCTGTCCTGGGCTCGACTACCATTAAAGATTCGGAGGGCGCTGCCACTCAGATACCCGCTTTTTTCAATGGTCAATCCGTCACCATCAACGTGTTACAGCTATCTGACAAGGCCGCCGCCTCAATACTCGCGAACAACCCGCGCCTCCAGACCATCTTCGTTACCAATGACCTGGACCAGCCGCAGACTTTCGCGCCCGTGCTCAGTGCCGTCCCGGGTCAAAACTTCAATGGCTTGTGGGACCAGGTCCTCATCACGTTCAGCCCGGGAGTCACGCCTCACCAGTTCACCTCGGTAGCCGACATCCTGGCCGCTGCGCAGGCCGGTCAAATCACCCTCACCAACACGGGCGAAATCTATCGAGATTCGGTCGTGGCCGGCAGCTCGCACGCCTAAGTCGCGTAAGCCCGGCCGGGGCGTTTCGTCCCGGCCGGCTCTGTCCTGATCGACGCCGGCCCAGGCGACAACAACCAGTCGACGTGTTCGGCAGCTCCGCCATGGCCCGCAGGTGGTCTGTCCGAATTTATCAATCGAAGCCTCGCGTTGCCCTACGGCGGCCCCAGACGCGGCGCCGGCCATGCCAGGGGCACACAATGCTGGAGCGCAGGTTCCAATTCTTGCCCCCTCCGCGATCCGCCCGATAGAGTCGCTCGCGGACCTGCGATACGCGCGGAATTGCGGCGCTCAGATGATTATTATCCACAAGATAACTCGGCATCAGCTGCGTCCCATTTGCCGGCGGACGACATCCTTGGCATGCTCATGTGCTTGCGTCAATGCCTCGCGCAATCGCTCATCATCTTCGAGATCACCATGCGCACACAGCGCCTCCAATTCTTGATACCACTGGTCGATGGCTTCCGGGCTGTCGCCACTCGTGGCCGGTCCATCCTGAACAACAACTTCTCGGCCGTCCGACCAGTCCGCTGGGAGGGGTTCGAGCGGTTGAATTGTGCCGTTGCGAACGACCGCTCTAATCATGAAACACCGCCCGAGATTTTTGACCCTACGAGATCTTCCTACTTGGAACGTTGCTTCATAATCTTCTCCAACCGCTCAATCTCCAAATCACGAGTCCGCACGTCCTCGCTAAACTCAGGGCGACGTCCAAGGATAAGGGATATATATCGGTAAGCATAATCCTTTCGTCGAAAATGGTAAACAATGCTGTCTGTAGCCTCATCCGATCCATTGAGTCGTGCGGCAGTATTATTCTTCAGAACGGGCAACAGCGGCCCCAGCGCATCCTTACCCAGCTCAAGCAAAGCCTTGGCAGCTTTATCGTCCCAGGGAGGCACCAGGTCTCCCCAATCGTTCATGGCAATGACGGTAGTTAGATTCGAGCACAGAATAGCCGCCTTCTGGCCGGACGTAATTTGCCCGTACGCGATTGGGAAGTACTTTCGAAGTGTCATAAGCAAATGATAGGAGCTGTAGTCGGGGTGCTCTTTGATGTACTTCATAGCCTCGGGAATGTCGCCGGGTCGCAAAGGATTGGTCGCCCATGCGTCGGTGTCCTCTCCTGGGTGCTTGGTCTTGCTCGCCTTGACGAGGCCACGCACTCCAGGTGACTCTGGGTCGTGTGCCCAACTCGTTGTCGCGAGCAAGAGCGCAACAGTGCACCAAAGTGGGACCAGTCTGATCAACTGGTCGCGGCCAAAGCACATGATGTCTGATGCCACGAAGAAGAACGTGCCGAAGGCCTTTTGATGTATGGAATTCTTCATCACGGCTATTCCGGCTGCTTGATTCGCTTTGCGGGCGACCGGCTCTTCACCATTTGCAGAAAAGCCGACATCTGCTCCGGGTCGTCGGCTGGGTAGACAATGACATGGATGTGCTCAGGCATGACAACGTAGGCCCAAGGCTCATAGGCAAACTTCCGGCGCGCTTGATCGAGAGCCTGGCAGAACCACTCACGCGTCCGGTCTCGCCCGAAGAACGGATAGCGACGATAGCAGGAAAATGTCAATTCGCGCGGCTGCCCGGGCTCGGTGAAACGGACACGACGTTTCTCCACGTATTTCTTGCCGGTCTCGGGGGCGACGATGTGCATATAGGGCAAGGTAGGCTTCGATCGCGGAGATGCAAGAAAGCTACCTGTGATCGAGACTTCAGCACGCCCTTCGGAGTACCTCAGGGCGTGCCACCCCATGTTAGCGGCGGCGGGTCGGTCCCGGGGACGCAGGCGTAGCCGCCGAAGTCGGTGACGCCCTCGGAGCGCAGGAAGTCCTCATCAATCAGCGCCTGCCCGGTCAACTCGGCCGGCTCCTTCTGCGCCAGCCGCAAGAGGCAATCGACCAGGATGTCCGGTTTCCGCCACTGCGATGGCGTGCCGAGCCCCCAGTTGATGGACGCCTGGCTCTCGATCACCGTCCGCGGCCACAGGCTGTTGACGGCCACGTTGTGCGGCCGCACCTCATCGGCCAGCCCGTGCGTCAAGAGCGTCATGCCCAGCTTCGAGATGGCATAGGCGATCCGGCCGGACGCCATCGTCACGTCCAGGGGCGGGCTCAGGTTGACGATGTGCCCGCGGCGCTGCCGAATCATCGCCGGCAGAACCGCCCGGCAGCACAGGAAGGCGGCCCGCGCGTTGACGCCCATCACCAGGTCGAAGCGCCTGGCCGGCGTTTCGAGGATGTCCTTCCAGTGCAGGGCGCCGGCATTGTTCACCAGGATGTCTAACCGGCCGAAGCGCTCCAGCGTACGCGCCGCCATCGACTCGATTTGCGTTTCGTCGCGGACGTCCACTTGCAGTGGTAACGCCTGCCCGCCCAGTCCCTCGACTTCGGCGGCGACCGTGTAAATAGAGCCGGGCAGTTTTTCACTGGTCGCAGTGCTCTTGGCGGCGATGACGATGTGGCAACCCTCACGCGCCAGGCCGAGAGCCATCGCCCGGCCAATGCCCCGGCTCGACCCGGTGACGATCGCGACTTGGCCGTCGAGCGTTCCCATGAGCGATCCCTCCCTCTTCCGGTGTAGCCGCCCGGTGGGAAAATGACGAGGGGCCGATGCCGAGTGGAGAGGCGACCATGCGCACGCCCCTTGCGGGGGCCGCTTGGCCGCGCAGTGATTGTCCGCCGGGGCCGACGCAAAAAAACCTCCCTCTTTCGCTCGGGTTTGTCGGCCGTAACTCAGGCCATTACGATGACTTACGGCTTTGCGGAAAAACTTTGTCTGCCGCCAAAGTCAGCTAGAATTCAGGCAGAAGGAGTCGAAAACCAATGCGACTTTGGACCTACCAGCCGTGTGATTTTCGAGTCGATGATCGTCAATCGCCTGGAATTGACCCGACCCAGGGAGTGTATTGGAAAGACAGCACGTATACTCCCTGCTACCAAACGGCTTTGCCGCAACTCTGCGAGGTTGTCGGCATCAACTACTATCCCCTTTGGTGTAAGACAGTGGAAGGATGGCTTGTATCGGATTACCTGAATTGCCCACTCTGTAATTCAGCGTTGCCCTTACGACCGCAAGTTGAGGGTCGCATTGTTGGCTGCCCTGATTGTTCGTTCACCCACAAGCCCATAGTCGAATGGCAACTAGACTTACCTGACTCGGCCATCATCGCATTCATCGGCGAAAAGCCGTGGCATGCAATCGTCGCTGGCACGAGTCAAGATTGGAACGGCGTTATCGTTGAGTCTGGAGTGCACGATTACATCAGTGCCATTGTCCCATTTCCGGTTTTGCTCGCATGGAACGTGAAGCGTAATGGGCCGATATATCCACCGATCTTGCGATCATGGCTGGGCTATGCGAGAACACTAGAACGAGTGCCGAAGAAACGCCAACAGGTGGAAATTGCACAGGACAGACTCATTGCGTCCGGCACCGGTATCAAGCCGGACGACCGGTCCCGTGCATTGAGGCGCATTGCATTCCTTGAAGAGTTTCTCGGTTTGGGATGAACCTAGCCAGCCGCGACCGGCACATTTCGGAGCAACCGGCCAGATGAATGACAGGCGATCTTTGCTGTCTCCGGTTGGGCCGTGAGACCGGCCTCCAGCTTGGCCAGGATCACCGCCCGCCAGGGCGCACAGAGACTGCGATGACCGGGGGCCAAAAGGAGCTCCGAGCCGATGGGCGCTTTGGCGGCTTTTGAATTTGCCAGGCCCTAGCGGATGTGCCGGGAAACCGTATCCCGTTCCACGTCTAACTCCAGAGCAATTCGGCGGTCAAACCATCCCTGCTGGTAGAGTCTGAGAGTCGTTTCGATCATGGCCGTTTTCTGCAGGTTTGCCATCACTTACCTCCTTCAGCTGGGACTGCTGAAGGTTAAATGACGGACCTTCGGACCTCAAAAGGCGGCCTTTGAATCGGCTCTAACTGGTGGCCTTTTAGCGCTCACTGACACCCTGGGCTTATCCGCCAAGGGCGGATCAGGCCTTTGGCCTGGCATTCAGGAGGCAGCGCGGCCGGGGTCGGCATTGCTGGCAAATGACGCATCGGCCCTGACTTCGGCCAGGAGGTCGGGGTTGTGGAGGAGGCTGAGGGCGTCGTGGCGCCAGAACTCCTCGCGGGCGGGGGTCCAGTAGCGGAAGGGGTTGTCGCGCTGGCCCTTGCCGTCTTTTTTCACGAGGCCGTTGTCGACGGCGGCTTCGAGCCAGGCGTTGATGGTGGTGAGTGAGGGCCTGGGGAGCTTGTACCACATTTCGAAGATGTCCTTTCGGGTGAGTTTGGTTCTGGCAGTCTCCAGGAGGGATTCGAGGTAGGGCCAGTGGCGGGAGAAGTCGTGTTGTTGGAAGGAGCCGTGGGAGATGTAGTGGTCGGCTTCGGCCGCAAGCTCGATGACGAGATCGGTTGGGGATTCTTCGAAGCGAGAGAACGCCTGTAGGCGGCGGCGCCGGCCGGAGCGGACGGGGCGGCCATCGTAGCGCATTTCGATCAAGATATCGGCGGTGCCGGATAGGGTGCCCGAGCCGCGTGCGGCCTGGCCGACCTTGACGTCGCCTTTGCGCGGGTGGTGGAGGATCAGTACGGCGAGGCCCTGGCTGGTGAGCCGCTGGAGCGGATGAAGGGTGGCCAGGACGGCGGCGGGATCGTTTTCGCTGCCGCCTGCCATGAAAGAAGCGAGCGGGTCGATGACGAGCAGGCGAAGGTGGCGCTCGCGGGCGATGGAGGCGATGTGGTCGATCAGATTATTCCAGGCATCGATGGATGGTCTGCCGGTGAAGGGTCTGCAAATCCAGCCGATGTTGGGACCGAAGCGGAGGCGTGCATTGCGGCGGGCCCAGTGGTCGGGCGATTCCTCGGAGAGGACCAGGGCGGAGGCGGGAGCGAGCGCGAGGCCCGCGAGATCGCCTCCAGTCTGGAGTTTGGAGAGGAGGACGGAGACGAGAGTGGTTTTGCCGGATTTC
>Ga0073928_10011785_pt1 | contig 10146 bp, 8 predicted proteins | sample PaiPotPPA55metaG_FD_76969 | JGI IMG/M metagenome (GOLD analysis project Ga0073928, IMG submission 76969) | Iron sulfur acid spring bacterial and archeal communities from Banff, Canada, to study Microbial Dark Matter (Phase II) - Paint Pots PPA... ... | reverse complement strand
GACACCGGGCAACTGCTCGACGCGGGACTTAACCTGGGCGCTGATGTTGACGTGCTCGGGGCAGCCTTGCGCGGTGAGGGTCATTTCGACGGTAACGTCCTGTTTGGCTTCCTCTGGATTGTTGGCGGGCTCAGAAGCGAAATCCACTTTGTAGATTAGGCCAAGGTCAACAATGTTGACCGGAATCTCAGGATCATAGCAACTCTTCAGAGCGCTCATGACGTCTTGTTCGGTGATGGCTGGCATTGCGAAAATACCTCCCTTCCAGTTTACCTTATAGCGGCGTCTCGAAGGTGGACCAGGATTGCGGCCAGAAACTTGATACAGTCTTCCCCATGATGAGTCCAGAGGCGAAGCAAAAGCTGCAACTGGCGCTGCTGCTCGCGATGGTAGTCGCGGGATTGCGGACTGGTTATATTCTGTACCAGCGCCATGAAGACAAGGTCGCGACCGAGAAACAGAAGCAGGCGGCGAATGTGGGTTATTCCAATCCCGACTACTACGTCAATCCCAAGAAACTTTACCCTTACGATCTGAAAAGCGCAAAGCAACTTACCCTGCAACCGGTGTGGGTAAAGGAGGGATATCGCTATACCTATTATCCGTACGACGCGGCGAATAAGCGGGTGGATTTCGCGCATGAGGCAGGGCTGCTGCTGCCGATCGAAAAGCTGGAGATTAAAAATGTAGTCACAGCGAAGCCCCCAGGCGCCGGCCAACGATTGCAGGTAATGGCCGTGTTTCAAAAAGAAGGGAAGGTATACGCCGTGCCGATTGGGTTTGAGGCGGACCAGCAATACAAGATTTATTCCGATGAGATGTTTTTTGTTGAAGATCCGCGCGACCTGTATAACCACTGGCCGGCAGATGTCTGGCGGGCGGTGGAGCAGCATCAAGTGAAACCAGGAATGAATGAGATGCAGGCCGATTTCGCGATCGGCATGGGAGTGCCGGATGCAGGAGACAGTTCTGATCAAAAGACGGTTCGCTACCCAAATGGGGGAAAGCCGCTGGTGATCGTCTACCACGCGGGCAAGGCCGCTGAGATCAAGGCGGGTTCCCCGGGATCGTGAAGTCCCAGGGAATTTAGGGGATTGGAATAACTTGTTTAGCAAGATTCCAGCCTCGCAACGATAATTGCGCCGGACCGTTCGCCGATTTCGCGGCATACTCGATTTCAATTTCGCGGCTCTCGCCAGGGAGTAGGGAAAAATAGTTGTCGGCGTAGTAGGCGGGAAGAATTCGCGAGCCGTCCGCCGCCTTCACAAGTGTCAGCTTGTTTTCCAACGAAACGGTCGTTCCTGTATTTCGCAGTTCAACCTGCACGCGGATGTTGTCACCGCTTCGAGTAGATTTGGCGATGGCAGACAAGGAAGCCAAGGGAAGGCGATTCAAACGCCGGTAGGAAGCATTGTTCATTCCTAACCAGTAGAAATTCCTGGAAACGACTTCACCGGAAGAGTTGCGCAGCTCTAAATTCACGAACACGATGGCTTCGGACGAGAGTAAGGACGCTAGTTCCAGGGGAAAGCCGTCAGTGAGAGCATCGGCGGCTGCGTCTCGTTTCTCCTCGCGATGAAATAACAGCTTATTCTCAAGTGAGTACACACTTGCGCTCAGCGACAAGGCTGTCCGCAGATCGTTCGTAGTGTTGACAATCGCCACATTGTAGTTCGACAGATCCAACTGCACGTGCAGCGGTTCGCAGGCTTTCTTGACGGCATAGAAAGAAGACTGGGTGTCGTAATCGGCGTTTAGAATCTGCCAGGTATTGCTGGGCCATGCGGGCTGGGTCATCCACAAGAGGCGCCCGCTGTTCGGCGACCAGAGATGTGCGTTCATGCCTTCGAAAATCGCGCGGTGATCCACATAGTCGAGCATTTGCGCCTTGCGCTCGAAATCCTCCAGGCTCACAGGTGCCCCGAACTCGGACTGCATTTGTGCCATGAACGGGGCCATGTCACCGTTTCCGCTCTGATGCCAGTCGTGATAGGCCCAGTCGTCGCTGATCGGCCACTGGTCTTCTTTCGGAATCCAGGCACGAAAAGATTCGAGGGTCGAAAAGGACGGAGTTCCGGTTTCCACAGAGAATCCGTGGTTTAGCGATGTGTAGTAGAGCGAGGGGTCCATATATTTGTAGGGACCACTGTTCTGAAGATTGATTTGGTTAGAACTCGGAAAGTAGTAGCGGGTTCCGTCCAGGGACCGAATTAAATCAATGAGGCCTTCGTTGAGGATGGGCTGAGGCACGCCTTCGTTGCGGCCGCACCACACTACGATGGAGGGATGATTGCGGAAACGCAGGATAGTATCGCGGGCATTATCGAGAAACAAAGCCGGGTCTTGCGCTTCGACGTTGTAGTTTTGTGTGGATTCCCAGAAATCGTTCCACACCATCAATCCATATTCATCCGCCAGATCGTAGAAAGTTTGCTCCGTGTTCTGGCCGACCCAGTTCCGGATGATGTTCAAGTTGGCATCGCGATGCAGGCGAAAAAAAGGCTCGAGATGTTCGCGGGAGACACGCTTGCGCGAATCGTCCATGCCCCAGTTGCCGCCGCGGCAGGCAATGCGCACTCCGTTCACCTTAATAACGAGGTATGGAGAAGCTTTGATGTCGTCGAGCGGTTTGATTGATGGCGACTGCTCTCCGGTTGGCGTCAGCGAGGCGACCCAGGACTTCCATCCCTCTTTCCATTCCGCAGGGAACGCCGGCGGAAAAGGATCGGCAGCGGGAATTTGCCGCATACCCTCGTGGCGGACGTCGATGACCTGTTCATTTTTCAGCCTGGCCGTTGTCGGAGAATATTCCAGACGGCGAAGGTGACCAGTGCTGTCCAACAAGCTCAACTCATAGGTGATTTCGCGAATTCCGAAGCGCAGTTCTTTCGCGTCAGATTCTGCGTTTCCTTCGGAAAAACTGAGGTGCAGCTTGTACAATTCCGGGTTGCCGTAGCCGTTCGGCCACCATAACCGTGGATGCTGCACGGTCAGTTGAGCGAACTCAGAGGGCGACAGCGTGACTGTGTTTTCACCAACAGCTAATGTGACCTGTTTGTTTATGATGCGTTCACCGAAGGAAGCCTTCAGCGTTCCGTTGACCGGCGAGGTCGACAAATTCTTGAGCGGCACACTGATCTCAACGTCAGCACGCGTCGTATCAGGCAGGGGCAGCGAAGTCACTACCTGTGGGTCGCCAATGTTCACGTTGCGGGTTGCAGTGAGAGTGACCGGTTGCCAGATGCCGCTGTCACGATCACGAACGGCAGGAATCCAATCCCAGCCTTCCGTTGCCACGAAGGTGGGGCCATCGAGGCACATGATCCCCCCGTTCTCGCCGGGACCGCCCTTGATGGATTGCTCGTTAGGAATTCCCGGATGCGGCGGAGGCGAAACCCGCACGGCCAGAACATTCAGTCGATCGGAGTTCACAATATCGGTCACGTCGAAAATGCCGCGAATGAATGCTCCCTTGATCGAACCCAGTGACCGGCCATTCAGCCAGACTTCCGCGCGATAGTTAATGCCTTCGAAGGTCAGCGTGAGGCGGCGTCCCTGGATTCCTTTGGGGGCGTGAAATTCCACGCGGTACCAGTAATCCTGTTTGTTAAGGCTCTCCGGGATGGCAAGGTTGTTCAAACCGTAATCCGGATCGGGATAGATGCCGCGATCGATCATTGTCGTGAGCACGGTTCCAGGAACGGTTGCGGGCAACCAGTCTCGGGCATTGAAGCCGGCCTGCGAGACCATCTGGGCGTCCCCATTTATTTTCGGTGCGGGAATCATGCTCCAGCCTGCGGCAAGCGTCCACTGGCCCTCACCGCTGGCGCGGAGACTCTCCTGGGTTCGCAGGGGCTTCATCGCTGGAGCCGAGAACGGCGCCTTGCTGTGTGGCAGTGTTGCCGGATCCTGCGGCGCGCGATATCCGGCCTGGCCACGCGTCTGCACGGGCCACGGCTTTGAGCCTTCCTCGAATTCTAAGCTCGTGAAACCGTCAGGTTTTTGAAAGAGCCGCTTGATCTCATCGCTGCTCAGTGCGCTTCGAGCCACAGTCAAAGAAGCGATGGATCCGCCAAAGTGACGCCAATCTGGCGACGGTAGGTAAGCCGGAGCAAGTTCGAGGACCGGACTCACGTTTCCCAAATCCAATTTGCCGTTCGCGACCTGGGCGCCATCGGCGTAAACCCGAAACTCCTCTCCATCGAATGTCGCCGCAATGAAATGCCATCTCCCGGGACTGAAGGAAGCGGTTCCGTAAAGACTGTTGTCCTTGCCCATCCACAGAATCAGGCGATCGCCGCTCACTGCGAGATACCTTGAAAATTCTTCCTCCGGGTCGCCGAAGCCCGCCACAAGGCTCGGCATTTTCAGCGCTTCCGCTGGTTTTACCCAGGCATGGAGCGACCAAGGTGAAACTGCCTGCAGCACCGGGTCATTCTTCACGAGAGGCTTCTTCAGGCCGTCGCCATCGGGTAAGAACATTGCGCTAAACGGGCCATAGAAAGGAGGATCGTTCGCAACCTGTGAGTAGGCGCGACCGGCAGTCGCGATTAGCACGATGAGCAGGATGGAACTCACCCGGATCAAGTTTCGAAAATCAAGAAAAGCACTCTTCATGCTTGCTCCAGTCAATGCCGTGAAGGTAGGGCCGAGAGTGAAATCGAATCGTATCAGGACTTAGGAGGGCATCCCAGCAAGGATGAAAAATTCAGTTCGCATGAATTCAAAAAATAACTGCGGCTAGGATTCTAAACTGATTGACCACGGCGGAGCATTCTGGGTATTCTATCTGAGATCATGCTGTCTCACTTCCACCATCGCCATCACCATCACGCGCGTAGCGCGACGGCGGCGATGTGCACCTGAGATTGCAAGCTTGATCTAACCGCACTTTTCAGGAGTTTCGGCCCGCTGACGCGACAACGCTCAGCGGGCTTTTTGTTTGTCTGAGAAAGGAGGCATGAGTATGAGTATGAGTGCAGAATTTGACTTCGACAAAATGGGCGGACTGCTTCCCGCCGTGATACAGGATTGCTTCGACAGAGAAGTCCTGATGGTGGGCTTTATGAATCGTGAGGCCTGGGAGCGTACGGTGAAGGAGGGATATGTGGCGTTCTTCAGCCGGACACGCCAAAAGTTGTGGATGAAAGGCGAGACTTCGGGGAACCGGTTGAGATTGGTCTCTGCCCACACGGATTGCGACCGCGACACGCTGCTGCTGCGGGTCGAGGTGGAGGGAGCGGGAATGGTTTGCCATCGCGGCACTCGATCATGTTTCACGGAGGCCGTTTCCCAAAGTTCGCCGCAAACAACAACAAATGTTTTGAAGGAGTCGCGATGAAGCTCCGAATCGGAATTCCCAAGGGCAGCCTGCAGGAGGCGACTTTAGAGCTATTCGCGCGAGCTGGTCTTCCGGCCTATACCAATGGGCGATCGTATTTTGCCAGCACGGCGGATCCGGATATCGACTGCATGTTGATCCGGGCGCAAGAGATGGCGCGCTATGTGGAGCACGGCGCGATTGACTGCGGTTTGACCGGGCTTGATTGGGTAATCGAGAGCGGATTGGAAGTGGTCACGGTGAGCGACTTGATTTATGCCAAGCGCAGCCGTGGCAAAGTCCGATGGGTGCTGGCGGTACCGGAAGATTCTTCGGTTCAGCGAGCGGAGGATCTCTCGGGGCAAATCGTCGCCACTGAACTGGTGAAAGTCACGCGCGATTATTTCGTAAAGAAAGGCGTCGAGGTACGGGTGGAGTTTTCCTGGGGAGCCACGGAAGTCAAGCCGCCCATGCTGGCGGACGCCATTGTCGAAGTGACCGAAACCGGCAGTTCGCTAAAGGCTAATCGGCTTCGCATTCTGGAGACGGTACTGGAATCGAACACGCAGGTGATCGCCAACAAATGTTCGTATGCCGATCGTGAGAAAAAGCGAAAGATCGACAATCTGGCTCTGATGCTGCAAGGGGCAATGGAAGCGCAAGACCGCGTGGGATTGATGCTGAATGTCCGGAAGGAAAACCTGGCGGCGGTGCTTGCTGTATTGCCGGCGCTGCAGAAGCCGACCATTTCTCACCTTAGCGACGAGGACTGGCTCGCAGTGAACACGGTGATCGACGAAGGAGCTGCGTGGAATGTGATTCCTCGGCTCAAGGAGGCGCAAGCGCAGGGCATCGTCGAGTATCCGCTCAATAAGGTGGTGCTGTGATGCGGATCGTCTCCGGCCGCGAAGCTGGCGCAATGGTGGAACGGTTGGCCAGGCGCGCTTCTGGCTTCAGCAGCCTGGAGCCGCGAGTGCGGCGAATCATTGATCGCGTCCGCCGCGGCGGGGATCGATCGCTTCGGCGTTATGCGGAGCGCTGGGATGGATTGGCCGCGAAACAACCTTTGCGAGTGTCCGACGAGGAAATGGCGTCGGCTTGGCGAACGATCCCTCCTGTGTTGCGCAAGTCTTTGCGGCAGGCCGCGCAGAACATCCGGGGTTTTTGCGAGTGGCAAAAACCCAAGAGTTGGACGCGCACTCGGGATGGAATTTCGGTCGGACAAATTCTGCGTCCGTTGGAGTCGGTGGGCTGCTACGTGCCCAGCGGGCGTCATCCGCTGGTTTCCACGTTACTGATGACCGTGATTCCGGCTCAGGTCGCGGGTGTGAAGAACATCCGCGTGGTGTCGCCCAGGCCGTCAGCAGAAGTGCTGGCAGGGGCCGCGATGCTGGGCGTGCGCGAGTTTTACCGCATCGGCGGCGCGCAGGCCATCGCGGCGTTGGCCTATGGGAGCAGCGGTATCCCGCGAGTCGACAAGATTGTCGGACCGGGGAATTCTTACGTTACAGTGGCGAAGAAGCTGGTCTCATTCGACTGCGCAATTGATTTTCTAGCGGGGCCGACGGAAGCCGTCGTTTTGAGCGACTCGGTCAATCCGGAATTTATTGCAGCCGATCTGGTGGCGCAAGCTGAACATGATCCTGACACGCTGGTTATGTTTATCACGACGTCGCGGAAGTTGGCGGGATCTGTGAGGTTGACTGCGACGAAACTTGCGAAAGGGAATCGGATTGCCGAGGAGTCGTTGCGAGCGCGAGGCGCGATACTTGTCGCGGCGTCGCGCGTAGAAGCACGAGAATGGGCCAATCATATTGCTCCTGAACACATTAGCGTTGAGGCTGACGACTTGCCGTTTATTCAGAATGCAGGTTCGATCTTCGTAGGCGATTACTCGGCGCAGGCGGCAGGCGATTACGCTTCCGGCCCCAACCATGTGTTGCCGACTTCGGGTCAGGCGCGATTTCGAGGAGGTTTAAGCGTGGCGGATTTTGGGAAGGTCATTACTGTGCAACAGCTTTCCGCCATGGGGCTGCGCCGGATTGCACCGGTTGTGGAATGTCTGGCGAATGCTGAAGGATTGCCTGCGCACGCGCAGTCGATCCGGGTGAGGCGCGAACATGCTTAGTCCACGGGAAGCGGTGCGCACGCTGCCTTCGTATCATCCGCCCTTGGCTGGACGAAATGGCCTGCGTCTGGATTTTAATGAGAACACGGTTGGGTGCTCCCCGCGAGTGCTCGAACGATTACGGCAGGTGGATGCGGAACAACTTTCGAGGTATCCCGAGCGCGAACCCGTCGAAGCGGGGGTGGCTGACTTCCTAAGGGTTGCGCCTGCAGAATTGCTATTGACCAACGGCGTGGACGAAGCGATCCACTTGCTGTGCGAGACCTACCTTGAGCCCGGCGACGAAGCCTTGATCGTTGTGCCCACATATTCCATGTACCGGATTTATATGATGGCGGCCGGAGCGCGACTCATTAGTGTTCCTGCAGGCAAGGATTTTATTTTTCCTATTGAGGATCTGTGCGATCGCATAACGCCACGAACGCGGCTCATCGCCATCGCCAACCCAAACAATCCTACGGGAACGGTTACGGCCACGGCAGATCTGCTGCGAATCGCTCGCTCAGCGCGGGAAGCGGCGCTGCTAGTGGATGAAGCTTACTTTGAGTTCTACGAGCAAAGCATGCTGGCAGAGCGGAACGGGATCTCGAACCTGTTTGTGGCGCGGACGTTTTCCAAGGCATATGGACTCGCTGGCTTGCGCGTTGGGGCGCTGATTGGAGATGCAGATCAAATGCGCGCGGTGCGGCGCGTCAGTTCGCCTTATAACGTCAATGCTGTTGCGCTGGCTTGCCTGCCGGAGGCGCTCGGCGATCAGACTTACATTCAGCAGTATGTAAGCGAGGTTCGAGAGTCGCGGGCACGTCTGGAACGAGCCCTCGGAGTCCTCGGCGTTCAATTCTGGCCGAGCCAGGCAAATTTCGTACTAGCGCGGGTGGGGTTGGCGGCGTCCTTTGTCGATCACATGAGGCGGCGCGGCATCCTGGTTCGCGACCGGTCGGGCGATCATGGATGTGAAAGATGCGTGCGCATCACGCTCGGCCCGCGCGAGCATGCGGATCGTTTGCTGACTGCGCTTCAGGAGTCGTGCGAAGAGCTGGGCATCGCGCAAGGAGCGTCGCGGCGATGAGAAAGGGAAGCATCAAACGGGTCAGCAAAGAAACGCAGATTCAGATCTCACTCACCATCGAGGGACGCGGGCACTACCAGGTGTCTACCGGCATTCGATTCTTTGATCACATGCTGGAGTTGTTCGCGCATCATGGGGGCTTCGATCTGAAGCTGAAGGCGCGCGGCGATCTAGACGTGGACCAGCATCACACCGTGGAGGATGTAGGGATCGTTCTCGGGCAGGCATTTGATAAGGCGCTGGGCAGCAAGCGCGGCATCCTGCGAGCCGGATATTTTCTGATGCCGATGGACGAAACCATGGGAATGGCGGCCGTGGATTTCTGCGGACGCACTGCCGCCGTGGTCGATACCAAGGTGCGCACGCGTCTGGTTGGCGACCTGCAAGCGGAACTTGTGCCCGATTTTTTTGAAGGGTTTGCCCGGGGAGCGCGGGCCAATGTCCATGTGCGTGTGCTTTACGGGCGATCGAGCCACCACAAGATTGAGGCGCTGTTCAAAGCTTTTGCGCGGGCGCTGCGCGCAGCTTGCTGGCGCGACCGGCGCATGGCGCGTCTCCTGCCAAGCACCAAGGGAGTGCTCTGATGATCGCGATCGTGGACTACGGCGCCGGCAATCTGGTTTCGGTGAAGAAAGCGCTGGACTGGCTGGGAGCCGAGTGCGCGATTACTTCCGATCCTGGGCAGGTGGCAAAAGCGTCAAAAATCGTGCTCCCTGGTGTGGGTCACTTTGCCGCTACGGTAGCGCTCGGGCGGCTAGGCTTGCAGGATGCGATTGCGAACGCCATCGGCCGCGGAATTCCGTTCCTTGGCATCTGCGTGGGCATGCAGTGGATGTTTGAGCGCAGCCAGGAATCTCCGAAGACCCTGGGCTTGGGCATATTGGCGGGGGAATGCGAGCGCTTTCCCGCCAGTGTGAAATCGCCGCATGTGGGATGGAACCAGCTTGAGGTTGGCTCGTCCTCACGATTGTTGCGGGGCGTGCCTTCGTCCGCCTTTGTGTACTTCACGCATTCTTATCGTGCGCCGGTGAGCGACGCTACGACCGCGTGCTGCGAATATGGCGGGCGTTTTTCAGCGGCAGTGGAGCGGGATCATCTGTTTGGTGTGCAGTTTCATCCCGAAAAATCCGGGGATGTTGGATTGAAGTTGCTGGGCAATTTTTGTGCGCTCTGAGATGCTGACGAAACGCATTATCGCTTGCCTGGACGTGGATGGAGGCCGCGTCGTGAAGGGCGTGCAGTTTGAAAATCTGCGCGACGCTGGGGATCCGGCCGAATTGGCGAAGGCGCATAGCGCCTCGGGGGCGGACGAAGTCGTTCTGTTGGATATTTCGGCGGCGCACGAACGGCGGGGCACGCTACTCGATACCGTGCGCCGGACCGCGAGGCAGCTGTTCATTCCTTTTACGGTGGGCGGCGGCATTCGCACGCTGGAGGATGCGGCCGCGGTGTTTTCGGCAGGTGCGGACAAGATCAGCATTAATTCCGCCGCGCTTGCAGCTCCAACGTTGATCACGCAAATTGCGGAACGCTTTGGCTCGCAGGCGGTGGTCGTTGCAATTGACGCCAAGCGCTCCGACGACGCCACGCGGTGGGAGGCGTTCACGCATGGGGGGCGTGCGGGAACCG
>Ga0073928_10011784_pt1 | contig 10146 bp, 9 predicted proteins | sample PaiPotPPA55metaG_FD_76969 | JGI IMG/M metagenome (GOLD analysis project Ga0073928, IMG submission 76969) | Iron sulfur acid spring bacterial and archeal communities from Banff, Canada, to study Microbial Dark Matter (Phase II) - Paint Pots PPA... ... | reverse complement strand
GGATTACTGGAGGAAAACCGCTGGTGGTGGTGAAGGTGAGCAAGCCGGGGCAAGACATGCGTTTCGACGTACCCGTGGTCGGGCTACCATCCATCGAACAGATGGCCAGCGCGGGAGTGACGACGTTGGCTGTGGATGCCGGGCGGACGTTATTGTTTGACCGCGCGAAATTGATTGCCTTGGCGGATGAACAAGGGATCAGATTCAGGCTTTTTCTCCACCGTCTTCTCCACCGGGCGCGGAACCAAAAGACGAAAACAAGGGAATGAGTCAGGGATGAGCGCAGCGCCGGAGCGTTTACCGGTTGCCGTGGTGGGGGCTGGTGAATTTGGGCGCAACCACGCGCGGGTGTACAGCGAGCTTCTGAATACGGAGTTGCTGGGCATTTACGATCGAGATGCGGCAAAAGCACGCGCGGTGGCCGAGGAATTTCATACCCGAGTATTTGAAGACCTGGTGGAATTACGCGCGTGCGTGAAGGCGGCTAGTGTGGCTGTGCCTACGGAAGCACACAGCGAAGTCGGTTGCCGGTTGTTGGACATGGGGATCGATGTGCTGGTGGAAAAACCGATGGCCGCCGATCTCGCGCAGGCAGACGCGCTGTTGAAAGCAGCGAAAAGGAACCAGCGGATTCTGCAGGTTGGGCATGTGGAGCGATTCAATCCTGCAGTGATTGCCGTTGAGCCCATCGTGAACCGGCCGTTATTTTTTGAAGTGCACCGGTTGGGAGTATTTACGGCGCGCAGCCTGGATGTGGATGTGATTTTTGATTTGATGATTCATGATCTGGATATTTTGCTGGCTTTGGTTAAGGAAGCGGTGACGGAAGTGAAAGCTGTGGGGATACCGGTTTTGACGGATAAGGTGGATATCGCGCATGCGCGATTGGAATTTGCTGGTGGAGCGGTGGCCAATGTGACGGCGAGCCGCGTTTCCACGGAGCGCGTGCGCAAAATGCGGTTCTTCCAGCAACACGAATACATATCGCTGGATTACGCGCGGCGGGATGCTTTGCGCGTTGGAGTGAAGAAAGCCGGTCCACAACCGGAATTTGGCTTTGAAAAGTTGCCGGCGCCGGCGATTGAGCCCTTGCATGCGGAGCTGGACGCTTTTGTGGAGTCGGTGCGTTCGCGACAGGAACCTCGGGTGAATGGCGCGGCGGGTCGCGCGGCGCTGGAGTTGGCGGGACGAGTAATGGCAAGCATCCAGGAACACGCGGAGCGCGTCCAACTGGCTACACGAACAGCAAACAAGCCAGCCTGAATATGATTGAACGCACACTTGTACCCCGGGACGCTCGTTTACCTGCCGCGGAGGATTTAGCGGCGAGCGCGCGACGGCGGCCGACGACGATGGACGAGCGCACGCTGGTACCGGCGATGCTGCCGATAGTGACGCTGAACGGTCATTCGAACATTCCGACAAATTTGCCGTTGCAATCGATCGCGGCGCGCGTAGTGGTGCCGCGGGATATACAGCGCGAAGCGTACTCGGTGGTGGAGGACGTTTCCGTTCCGCTGCAAGTAACGGAAATGGATCAGCGCATTGCGGTGCCGCAGAACTCGGCGCCTCCCGAGACTAGCGCGACGTTGCCAGTGGTGGATACCGAGCTGGTTGATCCGGATATTTTCATGACTGGCGAAGCGCATTTGATGGTGTCGCCACCGTCCCCGGAAAAAGCTCGGGCGGATGTGATTACCAGGATTTCTTCTGTGGTGCTGCACGTTGCGCTGATAGCTGTAATTTTGCTGCAGGCGAGATTATTTCCGAAGCATGAACCGACGCCCGAGGAAATAGATATTGCGCGGAAGCAGCTGACTTTGCTACTGCCGCCGGGGGCGTTCGAATCGTCGAAGCCGTCGTCGCGACCGGTACAGCGTCCGCCTGCTGTGCATGTGGATCCGCGAGTGCTGAGAAGAGTCGCGCCGCCGGTGGTTGAGCCAACGCCTGCACCGACGCCTGCGCCGACTCCCGCGAAGCCTCTAAAGGAATTGCCAAGCGCGCCGATACCGCAGAAAAATGCCGTGGCGCCAGAGCCGCAAACGACCGCGCCTGCGCCGAAGATCGACACGCCCAAGCAGGGCTTGAGGCTGGAAACTCCAGATACGCCGGTGCCGCGTCCCAATTTGCAATTGCCGCAAAATTCGGCGAGCCGTTCGATTCAGGATTCGCTAAAAGATGCCACGAGAAATCCGAACAGCGGTGGACGCTCTGGAGGAGTGATTGGACCGATGCCGCGCTCTGCTCCTTCACCGAGTGGAGGTGGCGGGGCGGGCCAAGGCGCCGGGACATATGGAAACGGTTATGAGATTCTCACGCCGACGGAGGGCGTGGATTTCAGCGATTACATGAAGCGGGTGGTGGCGAGTGTGCGGCGCAACTGGTATGCAGTCATGCCGGAGTCGGCGCAGTTGGGCGACCGTGGGCGGGTGGCGCTGCAATTCCGCATTATGCGGGATGGCAGCGTGCCGACTGGGGAACCAACGCGATTGCTTAATTCCGGGAAAGAGCCGCTGGACCGCGCGGCGGTGTCGGCGATCCGGTCGTCGAATCCGTTTGAGCCATTGCCTCCGGCGTTCAGCGGTCCGTATATCGAACTGCGCTTTTACTTCCTGTACAATTTGCCTCTCGAAGCCGCGTATCAGTGAAATAACGGTGAAACCGTTGCGACAACAAATCGTGGGCAGCCTGGTGCTCGCGTTCCTTGTGCTGCTGGTGCTGTTGTTTCGCGCCCGGCACATTTTTTTCCCATGAACCAAGTTGAGGTGAAGACTTTGCCTTTGATTGTCGTGGTTGGACCAACGGCATCGGGCAAGTCCGCGCTGGCGGTGGCGCTGGCGCGCGCGTTGCAGGCAGAAATTATTGCTTGCGATTCGACGCAGCTTTATCGCGGTGTGAATATTGGAACGGCGAAGCCTTCGGTGGAGGAGCGGCGAGGTTTCGTTCATCACTTGATTGATGTGCTGGATGCTTCGGAGGCGGCCACGGCGGGACGTTATCGCGATTTGGCGCTCTCGGTGTTGGATGATATGCGCAAACGGGGCAGGCTGCCGATTCTTACGGTGGGGACTGGGCTGTATATGCGCGCTTTGCTGGAGGGGCTAGCGGACTTGCCGCTCCGTTCGGAGGAATTGCGTGAGCGGCTGAGGGCGACTTCCAAGAAGCAAGGTGGGATGCATCTGCATCGTGTGCTGCGGCGGATGGACGCGGAAGCTGCAGCGAGAATTGCGCCTACGGATGAGCAAAAGCTAATACGGGCGATTGAGGTGTGCATCTTGACACGCAAACGAATTTCTGAGGTTCATCGCGCTGGGCGGAGCCCATTGCAGGGATGGCGGGCTCTGAAGGTCGGGCTGATGCCTTCGCGCGAGATGCTTTATGAGCGGATTGATGCGCGTACGGAGGCGATGATCGAGGCCGGATGGGTCGATGAGGTTCGAGGACTGCTGGAGGCGGGGATCGCGGAGAACGCAAAGATTTTTGATTTTATCGGGTATCGGGAGATGCTTGCGGTGTTGGGCGGGGAACTTACGATGGAGAAGGCACGTACGGCAATTCAACTGGCCACGCGACATTACGCTAAGCGGCAGATGACGTGGTTTCGCAAGGACAAGACGGTTCGATGGTTTGCAGGGGCGGGCGATGATGCCAGAGTGCAGAGCGAGATTTGCGAATGGGTAGAGAAAGAGATTGCGCTCGGTAGTCGCAGTTGAAAATGCGAAGGCGTATAATTGGCGGGATGAGCAAGACCCCTCCACGATTGATTCTTTAGTGCTGACAGGTCGCACTTTTTGACGAAGACACCACAACACAATGTTTCGAACGCTGAACGCGCGCTGTTGGTGGGCGTGGGCTGGAAGCGGGCACCGCGGTTTCCGGGAATGCCCGCGGGTGAGCAGGGACGCGTGTCTTTAGCGGAACTGGTTGAGTTGGCGAAAAGCGCCGGCGCGGAAATTGTAAGTACGGTGTTTCAGGTGCGTGATTCGGCGGATTCGGCGACGCTGGTGGGACGCGGGAAACTGGACGAAATACGCGCGGAGGCCAATGCGCACCAGGCGCCGCTGATTATTTTTGACAGCAATCTTTCTCCGGTGCAGCAGAGGAACATTGAGGAGTTGACGGAGCGGCGAGTGATCGATCGCACGCAACTGATTCTGGATATTTTTGCCCGGCATGCGCGAAGCCGCGAAGGGCAACTGCAGGTGGAGCTTGCGCAATTGAATTATATGCTGCCGCGACTGACGGGGAAGGGCACGGCAATGTCACGGTTGGGCGGCAAGAGCGGAGGCGGGGGAGCAGGCGGCGCGGGAGGAGCGGGGCGCATCGGTGTTCGCGGGCCTGGCGAAAAGAAACTGGAGACGGACCGGCGGAGGATTCGCGACCGCGTGGGCAAGATTCAAAACGGTATAGCCGATTTGCGCAAGCAGCGGGCGTTGCGGCGGGAAGCGCGGAACGCGGTGCCGCTGGGTACGATTGCGCTGGTGGGATATACCAACGCCGGAAAATCGACGCTGTTTAATGCGCTGAGCCAAGCAGAGGTGCTGGTGTCCGCGCGCATGTTTGCCACGCTGGATCCCACAATTCGGGCAGTTCGATTGCCATCGAACAGGCGGGTGTTGGTTTCAGACACGGTGGGATTCATACGCGATTTACCGAAGAGTTTGCTGACGGCGTTTCGCGCGACGCTGGAAGAGGTGCAGGAAGCGGCGCTGATTTTGCATGTGAGTGATATATCGAACGCACATCACGATGAACTGGACGAAGAGGTACACAAAATTCTTGAGGAACTGGGGGTTGCCGACCGACCGATATTGCGGGTTTTGAATAAGGTGGATCGACTTACAGCTGAAGAAAGAGAGAGCCTGCAGGCGGGCGGCACCGGAAAAATGAAACATGATGAGGGACCGGTGCTGGTGTCGGCGTTGACTGGGGAAGGCATCGATGAATTGCTGCGGCGGATAGATGTGGCGCTGCCGACCGATCCGCTGGTTTCGCTTTCGCTGCGATTGCCATTGTCGCAAGGGCGCACTTTGGCGTTGATTCACGCGCTTGGCAGGGTGCTGCGATCGGAAGTCGAGGATGAGGATATGCTGCTGGATGCCGAGGTGCCGGTGTCAATCGCGCGGCGTTTGCGGCTAAATGAATATGTGGTCGAGGGAACTTCCAAGCTCGCTCTGACGTAATGATAAGAGGGAGGCAACATGGCCGCGTTTATTTTGTGGTGTATTCTTTTCATTCTTTGTTGGCCGGTAGCGCTGCTGGCGCTGGTGCTTTATCCTTTTGTTTGGTTAATTATGCTGCCATTTCGGATTGTAGGAATTGCGGTGCATGGAGTTTTTGGGCTGCTGGCGGCGATGTTGTTGCTTCCGGTAAGGTCACTGCGTGGGCCCCGGGCGATTTGAAATTGCGGCGAGAAACCATCCTACTGAATCGGCCTCATCTTCACCCCAGGAAATGCTGCACGTCTGAGAAACCGTCATCGCGGCTTAATTAGAGTATTTAGAACCTTGGCAGCAAGTGTTCGCGATCGTTAGGGTAACTTTTGAGTTAACAGCGTGCAATGACCGTCGTGAGCGGGTATCGGTCGGCGTACAGATGATAAAACCGCATAAACTGGGGATTTGCAGCTTGTGGAAAATTTTGTGGGAAACGTTAGGTGTGTTTTTTGCGAGTTTGACGAACATTTGTGTTAATGCGGTATGTTAGAGACCACTAGTCCTATAAGTCCTTATCCTTCATCAATATATACAGGTGCGCTAGAGAGACCGGGAAAGTGCCCACTGAAAGACAGTGGTGCTTGTAAATCACACATTTGCACAGATTTGGGAGCTAAGGGTTACGAATAAGTATAGCCAGCAGGACTGCAAATTGTCGTAAGCGGTCGGTCGAAGGGTACCTAAGTCAGCACCTGCGAAGCGTTGACGCCCACGTGGCTCAAGACTATAGTGATTCGGCAGTGGCCGAAGGTTTGGGCCGGTCATTGCTAGCCTGTACGAGCGTATGAATCTTGCCAACTCACTGACGTTGTTACGGATCTTTTTCGTTCCGGTCCTGATTGTCATCCTCCTCACTCGGAGTCCAAATGTGGAGTTATGGGGCTTCCCCATGCATTTCGAATTTTGGGGAGTTTTGATCTTGCTGATGGCAGCGGTTACCGATTGGGCGGATGGGTATGTGGCGCGGCGGCGATTGCAGGTAACCACGCTAGGGATTTTGCTGGATCCAATCGCGGATAAGTTGTTGATCTCGGCGGCGTTCGTTTCGCTGGTGGATATGCAACTGGTACCTGCCTGGATGGTGGTGATTATCATCGGGCGGGAATTTACAGTTTTAGGGCTGCGAAATATCGCGCTGGCGGAAGGCTTTACGATTGAGGCTTCGGTGTTGGGAAAGACCAAGATGGTTTTGCAGGTGTGTGCGGTGGCAGTGGTAATCGCCGGAGCGCGGCACCCATCATTAAAGCCGCTGGCGATGCTGTTGCTTTGGCTGGTGGTGGTGAGTGCGCTGACGTCAGCGGCGCAATATTTTCACCGCTTCTGGGGAAACGTGGACGACCGCATCAAGCAGCGGCGGCGGCTAAGCATGCTGGAAAGCCGCAAGAAGTCACAGGATGCCGTACCTCTCTGAGAGTGATGGCCAGAATTTGTTGGTTCTGGCGCGCAAGGCGATTGTAGAGGCGGTCAGTCGCAGGGAACTTCCGGAGACAATTCCACACGAGGGAATTTTTGGCGAGCGGTGTGGTGTGTTTGTCACGTTGCACGTGCGCGGAGAATTGCGGGGATGTATAGGCACGACGGAAAATGATGAGCCGTTGGGTGAGGCTACGGTACGTTGCGCAGCAAGCGCGGCGTTGCACGATCCGCGATTTCCAGCGATGAGCAGGGAGGAATTGGGAGAGTTGCATATTGAGATTTCAGTGCTTTCGCCGCTGACGCCGATTCAGCCGGAAGAGATCGAGATCGGGCGTCATGGATTGGTAGTGTCTGATGAAAATCACAGAGGGTTGCTGTTGCCGCAAGTGGCGCCGGAACATGGCTTGAACCGGGAGCAATTCCTGGCAGAAACGTGCCGGAAGGCGAGGCTGCCGCAAGAGGCGTGGCGATGGCCGTCTACGCGAATCCAGGGATTTACATGCGAAGTGTTTTCGGATGCGAAAAGCGCAGGCGCGAAGTAGCGTCGATTTGACGGGCTATTGGAAAGAATTATGCGCGCTACGAGGTCGTGGATTTTTCGGCCGCGGTAATATGGGAGCTATTCCAGTTCGACGTAATCACCGGCGTAGATTTCCAACGAACTGAGAGTAATGAGCATCGTCGAAGCGTTAGGACCTTCGTTAATCACAATGCCTTCGCCGATGATTTCACGGGGCAAGTCTTTCCAGGTGTACTTGGCGTGGGCGCTGCCAAAGCCGTATAGCTCATATTGATAATTTTTGGTTTGCGGCGCTGTTTCTGCCAGGGTGCCCTGATAACGGAAGATGCGGAAATAGTCACCCACGCGCACGCTTTGATTGCTACCAAGATTTACGTAAACGGTGCTGTTCTTGCCGTACAAATCGCTGTAGTCCCTGGCAGCGACCACCATGGCGACACGCTTGCCGCTGACGGGCGCGAAGTGGTCGAAGGTGGAGGCGTCCTTAAACGGTGGGCTGGGGCGTTCCACATAGGGGCGCACGATATCGCCGCGCTGTATATAGCCACAAGACAACTCAACCTGCGCGATGGAAACGTTCGGTTGTACGTTGACCACGCGAACTTGCCCGGCGTCGACATACTTCTGACCCATAGCTTTGATTAATTTGTTTTGCCATTTGAACCAGGGCACATCAAGAGGATCCTTATCGGGACGAACGACGGAAAAGCGATCGCCTACTTGAACGCCTTTATCGCGGCCGCGATTGATGTAGACGTAATCACCGTGAGTAAAAGTAATTTTGAGGTTGGACTGTTCGCCGGAGATGACACGCAAGTCGCCAGAAACGTTATCAGAAATGAAGCCGGAACAATTAACGGCAGAATAGTCGGGCGAATTGGTGGCGGAACCTGGCTGCTGCGCACTTTCTTGGGCGGAAGTGATGGCGACAGCGAAGAAAAGAGAGAAAGTCAGTCCTGCTAACGTTGTGCGCATTGCAATGCTCCTTCGAAAACGTATCCTGTGGCGGTACTAGAACTTTCTAGACCGAAATTAGCAGGGGCCATGGGGGACGTCAACAAATTGGCCAGAGTTGCTTTACAAGTTTGATACTGCGAGGATACGCCATGCTACGAGGCTTGTTTTCAACGGCATGGAGGGGGCGGAACCGCTGATGGGGCTGTTTGGAAAGGGAAAAAGCAGGGTTTGCGCGGTGGGGGCGGCGGCGACAGCGCGCGAAATGGCGAGGCAGGTTCGGGCGGCGCTACGGGAAACGCCAACGGTGGAGTTGCGGCTGGACTGGCTGCGGAACGATGCGGAGAGGCGGAGGCTTCTGGGTTTGGTCGCGAGACAAAAGTTTGGCTCAGGCGTCAGGTTACTGGCTACCTGTCGCCGAGTGTCTGCGGGAGGAAGATTTAAGAGCGGGATTAAAAGGGAAATGTACTGGCTGGCGCAAGCCAGGGAAGCCGGGTGCGGGTGGTGCGATATAGAGGTAGAAACGCTGCGCAAGTTGCCCGGCAAAACGGTGAGCGGGTATGGGGTGCCGTCTAAGGTGCTGTTATCGGTGCACGACTTTAAGAGCACGAGGGCGTTGCGCGGCGAGATGAAGGAGGTGGATCGCGGTGAAGTTGCGGCAGTGAAAATTGCCGCAATGGCGAACACCATCGCGGACAGCGTGAGGATCTTGGAACTAGCACGAAGTTCAACAAATTGTGTTGCGGTGCCGATGGGAGAAATTGGGTTGCCTGCGCGGATTCTCGCGCTTCGCGAAGGAAGCGCGTTAGCTTATGCGCCGGTGGGCGAGGCGACTGCGCCGGGGCAAGTTTCGCTGCGCGAGATGATGCATTTGTATCGCGCGCATGAATTGACGCGGCAGACGCGCGTTTTTGGAGTGATCGGGGATCCGGTGGGGCATTCGTTGTCGCCGCTGCTGCACAATACTGGATTCATTGCGCGAGATGTGGATGCGGTGTATTTGCCTTTTTTGGTGCATCGGCTGAAAGATTTTCTGGATGCGGTGGAAAGGCTGGGAATTCGTGGATTCAGCGTTACGCTGCCGCACAAAGAGACGATTTTAAAATATTTGAAGGAATGCGATCCTCTGGCGGCGGAGATCGGGGCGGTGAATACCGTAGTGGTTCGGGGCGACGGATCTTTGTACGGATCGAATACTGATTATGTGGGAGTGCTGGGGGCGCTGGAGGCTAAGATGAGGCTTCGCGGAAGCCGCGTGCTGGTGTTTGGAGCCGGCGGGGCCGCGAGGTCGGCTGCTTTCGCGTTGGCACGCAACGGTGCGCACGTTGCGATTTGCGCGCGGCGTGAGCTGATGGGAAAAAAGCTGGCGCGTGCGGTTGGCGGGGCATTTCTCGGGCGGCGTGCGCTGCGCAGTGAGAAATTTGAGGCCATCATTAATGCCACGCCGGTGGGGATGTTTCCGCATAGCAAGATTTCGCCGCTTTCGGCGCAGGAGCTAAACTGTCGCATTGTGATGGACCTCATCTACCGCCCGCTGGACACGGAGTTATTGAAGATCGCGCGGAAAAAAGGGATCAGTACTGTTTCGGGAGCGGAGATGTTTCTGGCGCAGGGATTTGCCCAATGGGAATTGTGGACTGGGAAAAGCGCTCCGAAAGTCGCGATGCGCCGGGCGCTGTTGCAGTCCTTGCGCGCGGAAGAAGCGCCCCGTGGGAAGAGTCGCGGGAGGCGCGCGTGATCCAGCCGGCCTTTCGGGAATTCCAGCGACTAGCGAAGCAGGGGAATCTTGTACCTGTTTACGATGTATTTTCGGCGGATTTGTTGACACCGGTAAGCGCGTATCTGCGGATCGCGCGAGGTGCGCGGTATTCGTTTTTGCTGGAAAGCGTGGAGGGCGGCGAAAAAATTGCGCGGTATACGTTTGCGGGGGCGCGCCCGGAAGAGGTGTTTCGTTACGCGAATGGCGCGTGCGTGCTGGAGAACCGTAACAGGCTAGTGTGGGAAGAGCGCGATCCGGTTAGTTTTCTTCGGCAACGGATG
>Ga0073928_10011783_pt1 | contig 10148 bp, 12 predicted proteins | sample PaiPotPPA55metaG_FD_76969 | JGI IMG/M metagenome (GOLD analysis project Ga0073928, IMG submission 76969) | Iron sulfur acid spring bacterial and archeal communities from Banff, Canada, to study Microbial Dark Matter (Phase II) - Paint Pots PPA... ... | reverse complement strand
CGAAGCCGCTGGAGGCGAGCAGGAGCCCGACGCGCGAGGGCGAGAGATGCAGAACGGTCAAAAGATAAAGCGGAATCAGCATCTGGCTTCCGAGGGAGAGGCCATTGACGAGGAACTGCGTGGAGGCGGAGGCGCGGAAGGATGAGTTGCGAAAGAGCTGGAGATCAACGAGGGCTGCGGGGCCACGGCGAATGGCGTGGCGGGCGAAGGCGGCCAGTAATGTGAACGAGGCGATGAGAAGAAGGATGTTGCGCGATTGTGCGGCGGGATCAGAGCTGAGGGCTTCCAGGCTGTAGAGCAGCAGTACGAGGCCCGGCGAAATAAGAAGGAATCCGATGATATCGAAGCTGCGGCGGTGCTCGCCTGCGCAGTCGGAAGGAAGAATCCAGGCGGCGAGGAGGACTGCAAGCAGGCCGATCGGCAGATTGATGAAGAATATCCAGTGCCATGAGGCGCTCTGGAGGATGAGGCCCGCGAGTGATGGGCCGAAGATGGGGCCGAGGATGATAGGGATGGTCATGACCGACATGACGCGGGCGATGTGGTGTGGAGCTTCGCGTGCGACCATCATTTGTGCCATCGGGGCAAGTAGGCCTCCGGCCATGCCTTGCAAGACGCGCGCGGCGATGAGCCCGTGTGCGGAGGAGGAGACGCCGCAGAGCAGCGAGGCAAACGTGAATGCGGAGAAGCAGCCGATGTAAACACGCTTTGCTCCGCAACGGTCGACGAGCCATCCGCTCAAGGGAAGCATGAGCGCGAGGGCGAGCAGGTATCCGGTGATCACCCATTGCAGGGTCGTGAGCCGAGCATGCAGGTCCTGGCCGAGGGCGGAGAGCGAGACATTGACGACGGTGGAGTCGATGTTGGTGATGAGAGGGCCGAGGGCGGCGACACCGGCCACTCTCCATACACTTGGATCGAGCCTCTCTTTTTTCTCCGCGCGTGTGCCGCCAGGTTGATGGCTCGCGGTCATGACTGTAGGGCTGCCAGCACAGCCTCGGTGTTACGAACTCGGCCCATGCGAGGAAAGATGGTCTGTATGGCGAACTGTTGGGCTTCCGGGCTCACGGTGGTCATGGCGTCTTCGACGAAGATGATTTCATAGCCACGATCGAAGGCTGTGCGGGCGGTGGATTCGACGCCAAAATTGGTCGCGATGCCGCCGATGACGATGGTCTTGATGCCGCGGCGGCGAAGTTGCTGGTCTAGCTCGGTTCCGTAAAATGCGCCCCAATGCCGCTTACTGATGACGAGGTCAGTTGGCTTGCGGTCAAGCGCATCGATGAGCTCGGAGGCCTCAGGGGGAGGGGGAGGAGCTTGTGGATCGCGACTGGAGCGTCGACAGGCAAGCGAAGGATCTCGTCGATGGCGACGCGGACGTAGACAATGGTTGCGCCTTTGTCGCGGAGTGCTGCTGCGACCTTGTTGGAGTTTTCAAGGACGGTAGAGAACGAATGCGGAGCGAGCGGCAGGCCTGCGATGCCGTTCTGCAGGTCGATCAGGATGAAAGCGGTGGCCGCGGGAGCAAGATCAAGCAATGTCATGGATACCTCTCAAGATTTTGCGTATATGAGGATACCCTCATATCGGTTCAAAGATAGAATATGAGCATGTCCTCAGATTCGCGCAAATTTGCGCAGGGAGCCGCAACTGGAGCGGGGGGAGCGGCGTGTGGTGCAGCTATTGGAAACGGCCGCCGTGGTACTGGCTGAGTTTGGTTACGAGGCGGCAACGATGACCGAGATCGCCAACCGCGCAGGCGCTTCGATTGGAACGGTTTATCAATATTTTCCGAATAAAGAGGCGCTGGTTCAAGCGCTTCGCAACCAGTATGTTGCGGAGATGATCCATCGCTGGGAACGATTAGAGGAAGCTACTGTGGGGATGACCGTAGCACAGATGGCTCATCACATCGTGGAGCTGACAGCGTGCTTCGTCAATGAGCATCCTGCGTATTACGCGGTAGTAGATGCTCCGGTAAAGTATCAGCGTAGCCCGCAGGAGAGACAACGGCTACGCGAGGGGATTGCAAAGGCATTCCGCGGCAGAAAGCGAGCACTTTCCCCTGAAAGTGCGTTCCGGATGGCTAATGTTGCGTTGCAGATACTGAAAAGCATGCATGCACTTTATTCAGATGCTGACCCGCAAGAACGGCAGGCGCTGGTGAAGGAATATAAGCGAGCGGTGGCGGCCTATTTGGAATCACGCCTCGGCTCGTGAAGGGGAGTATTCTCCCTGGAACTGGATCGAATGATTCCTAGCGGACTTTCCCGTGCTACGGGCGATAAGCAGCATAGCTGCGGCCGGCCGAAGATCGCCCAATCGAGCACTGACCTAGACGCTCCAGCATGATCAAAAAGGATCCCCAACACGCACGGATCGAACATGTCCGTGTGCAACAAGACGTTGCATCTGAGTTGCACTCAAGATTGGAAATATCTGTTCGGCGCGCGAAGCAGTCAGCGGAATGGGTGCGGGTTCGGCCATAAATCGTAGTGCGAAATTGGACACCCGATTAGCAAGTCTGTGGCATGCCTGTTCGTTTCAGATTGAAGTTCTCCAGAGGGGAATGTTGAGCAGATTTACGCCGGTGACTAGCGTGTAGCTTGTGGAGCTATCTGTCGCAGATCTTTTGCCGCTATATGTCGTAGTGGTCCGCATGACTGCCATCGAACGAAATCAGAGACGCGGATCTTATACTCATCCAATCGCTTTTCTTGAGTGTTTTGACGAATTTCAATTAATTAGTGGGCACGACATCCCCCGAAGGCGCGACAAACAATGTCAAAATATCTACGACAATTAATGTCAAAAACAACAGTTTGGGGATTGCCGACATTCAATCCGCCTACGATTAGAGCGTTGAGCCCGTCACAGTTGCCGCAAGTGCAGCGAGCTTTTCGTCCAGAAGCTTACACGCTTCCATCACCGCCTGATTTTCATGGACCGACATGAGAGAAGACGGCTGATGGTACCCGAAACACGTCTTCCCGTCCTCCGTCTCATAGATGTGGATGCGAACCGGAACATTCAAACCGGCGGCGACATCAGGGACAAGCATGGTTCTGGCAATTAGAGGATTCCCCAGGGTGTACAGCGTCGATTGCGCGGTCCCGCCTTCGAACTTTTTCATCCACGCGCCATGGTCCACTTTCAGAAATCTCATGAAGCCACTCGTACCTTCGTGTGACTTGACGATTTGTTCAAACTGAGCGCGGTCGTTGGCAGAAGCTACAGCATCCCGGTATCCGTCATGTTCTACCGAGCCCGTCGCCTCTTCAAACACAGCGATTACTTGCTCGAAGGGTCGTGTAGATTCAAACTCAAGATAAGTTGCTGTAAAAGCGGTCTTCATGATAGCTCCTTGTGCGGTGGCGCTGCTCGTTGTCGATTAAGCTAGGCCACTGAGACCTAACACCATGTCAGCGTCACCGTAGGTGCGCGTTGACCTGCCAAACGTCGTTTGCAAAAATGTGGGCCGCGCTTACACACGAATCGCCTGCAGGAGAGCTCTTCGAAGGGCGTCAATGATCTTCACTTGGGAGCCATTATTCCGAGGCCGGATCATCCACAAGTCCTGCGAAGGAACAAAATCCTTCAAACGCAGCACTGCTAAATTCTTGCGCTGAGCCGATGCCAGATAAACCTGCTTCGGAACGACGCCTAACCCAACGTTCTGGGCGACTAGGGAAAGCTGAAGATCTTTCCCCTCCGTCTCGACTGCAACGGTGAACGGTAATCGCTGCCGGGATAATGCTGCCTCAACCTGTGAGCGCGTCCCACAACTTTCCGGACTGACAATCCAGCCCGTCTCGGACAAGTCCTTGAGCTCTTTCGCCTTGGCGATCGAGGCATTCTGCGAGCTGACCACTACAAATGCCTGTTTCCCGAGAAACTCACATTCGGTTGTCTGCGGCGGGACGGCGCTCTGGGGGAGGAGAACGGCTGCGGCGTCAAGCGATCTGGATTGAACTCGGTCCCGGAGCACCTCCGTCCACTGCGCGTACGCCTGCAGCCTTACAAGTGGGAATGCTTCACGCAGCTGTGTAATCGTCGTAAGGAGAGCGCCCTCCCCGAGCCCTCGTGCGATGCCAAAACGAAGCTCCCTGATGGTTCTCCGTTAAGTACGACCGCCGACTTGAGCTCATTGACGGAGCACAGGACGGGCTTCGCAGCCTCGTATGTGGCTTTCCCGGCAGCAGTGAGTTGGATTGGACGGCTTTGCCTATCAAACAACTCCACGCCAAGTGCTTCCTCCAGATTCTGGATGCGGCGAGTGATCGCGGATTGCGTAAGGTGAAGTCTTGCAGCCGCACCCACAATCGAACCGCTCTCTGCGACCGTCACAAAGGATTCCAGATCAACAATGTTCATGGCCGCTCCATTACGTTCTCTCCGTCAGCATAAGTGACCAAGCCCCGAGTCTCAGTTATCGTCGATGGTATTCGTCCAAGGTGGTGCCGAAGCAGCGAGCCTGCGTTCGGCTTTGATATCTCTGATCACAGTGAGTCCGTCTCCAGTAAGAAGATAAGTGGTGCCGTTTCCGCTATCTGTTTCTTGCTGAAGGACACCTTTGACGGTTAGCAGCGGCTGCGTACTCGACGGGGGGAAGATCTCATAGTCAACCGCCTTCTCGCTCGGGACATTCGAGCCGTTGACAAGTTCGCGAGGAACGATATAGCTGCGGCCAGCGATGGAACCGATCGCGCTCATAATCGGCTCTTTCGGTTTACTCAGGTCAAGCATTGCCACGCCTCCACCGTCACGGTAGCGAATCAACTCTAGGGATGGGCCAGCCGATTGAACGAAATCATAGGTGCCCGACACAACCATCTGAGCGGTTTTCTTTAATCTGATCCTGGCCGGATCGGAGACGTCATAGACCGCCAGCTTCTGGCCATTCTGTTCTTCAATATAGAGGTACAGGGTCTGTGGGCCGACGAGATGTAACGTCATGGCGATGCCCGGCTGTCGGGTTTCCACCGGCAATTTCTTCGGAGAGACCACTATGAGTTCATGGCCAAATGTCTGGGCATAACCGAGGTCGGTCAGCATGCTTGCGCTCATGGTGATCGAAGCGGCTGCCATGAGCACTCTAAACCAGGGTTGGGATCGCATTGAATTTCCTCCAATGTTGCAGAAGGCTGTTCCCGCCCGTCTCTTACACCCGCTGCACAAGCCTTCAGATGACCCGGATGGAGCTGAGGATACTGCATACTTTTCATTTCCAGTATGCAGTATTCGCATTATGCGAACCAGCTCAAATATACCCCTTTCTCGCCCATGACATGGATACTTGCGGCAGTATGCGGACCTTGCATATGTTCTATGAAAACTTTGCTCGACCGAATAGGTATGTGCGCACATCCTAACTTCGCTGATGCGTTCGCATGAGAACGCACATCAGGAGAGGTGAACATGTCGAAGATGTACAAATTGGGTGTTTTTGACTAAAATCGCGAAAAGTCAATTTCGAGTTGAAAAGTAGGGGCTACACTGTGCTCCGGAGGGATCTCGGGTGGGCAAGTGTACTCTTCTCTGCGTGACAATCGGTGGCCTGTTTGCGCTGGCCGTAGATACATCGATGCTCCGTTGCTTTCGCAACCGATGGCAGAGGTTCTCAAGGACAGCCTTCATCGCAGCCGTTACCTGCTGAACTACGTCGATTCCCTACGCCTGCGCCGCAATGTGCAGCGGGCGCTGAACCGCGGCGAGTCCTCCATAAACTGGTACGTGCCGTAGCATACGCCTTTGGCAAGCTGCGGGTCAGAACCGACCTGGAACAGCAGCTCTGGAGCGAGTGCTCGCGGTTGCTGGCCAACTGCGTTATCAACTACAACGCCTGCATCCTATCCCAGCTCCTGGACTATGCGAAGCGCAAGCAGGATTTCAAGCTGGCCGACCGAATCAAATCGATCAGCCCGGTGAGTTGGAAGCATGTGAACGTTTACGGGGAATACACCTTCCGCGACGCCGGCGACATCGTCGATCTCGATCAGATGATCAGTCGCTTGGCGGCTCTGGAATGGAAAAACGCGGACGAAGAATAGGCGGATTGAAGTCAGTGTTGCCAGGAAGACGGCCAAAATTGACTCTTCGCGGTTTTAGTCAAACACACCCATAATGGCAAATACTCTCAAGGCCCGACACGACGGCCGGAGCACCTTGGAAATCACCGACGAATATGACGTTCAGGATCTCTTTACGGCTATGTTGAAGCTTCATTTCGACGATGTAAGACCAGGAATGGACGCCAAGCTACGCGGGAAATTCGAGCAGAATCGATTTCTTGTTGAAGGAGTTTGGATTGGCCACAGAAGTCAAGATGACTATGAATGTGGCTTGTGGAGCTATCTGTCGTAGATCTTTTGCCGCTATATGTCGTAGTGGTCGGCATGACTGCCATCGAGCGAAATCAGAGACGCGGATCTTATACTCATCCAATCGCTTTTCTTGAGTGTTTTGACGAATTTCAATTAATTAGTGGGCACGACATCCCCTGAAGGCGCGACAAATAATGTCAAAATATCTACGACAACTAATGTCAAAAAACAACAACTAGCGGACGGCTTAACGAGGTTTGATACTGAGAAAGCGATTGCTGCCGCCGTGATTGCTGTCAGCTCCGGAAGCTCTCTTGCTTCTTCATCATTGGAACTGGCGCGGGTGATGTGAGCAGTCGTAGTCCCCTCCCAAGAATATCGTGCTCAGTCAGCCGCTTTTTGCAAAAGATCTTCGACTTTGGCGTCTAATTCGCGGGCCACTTCCAGGGCATCAGGATTGCCATAGGGAGCTAGCAGGCTTGCCATTCGGTCATACGAAAGATGCACGCCATCAGCGCGCTCGTCAACGAGAACCGTAACCGGCGCATATGAACCTGCGTCAACAACATGCTTCACCATTTCCTTCATGATCAGCGGATTCCCTGCGACAATACGGAGAATTCTTGGCTTGGTGGTTCCATTCTCTTTCCTGAGAACCTCACCGAGGTCGAACCGCGTAAACTCCATAAGGCCGTTCGGTTGAGTCACCGGATCGACGACTTTTCCCATTTCGGCCTCATTTTGCGCAGCCGAAATGCTCTTGCGAAATGCAACCATATCCGGATGACCGAGCGCCGCGTCGATTCGGGCAACCACAGTGTCAAAGGGCTCGGTGGTGACGATACTCACTCGTTGGACCTGAACTTCTTGAATGCTCATATGCGTTGCTGCTCCTTTTGTTGTTGTAGTCTGACCTGACATTCCGACACACGTGGCTAAGCCGAGTGCAAGACCGGAGACCATCCGAACGACGACTGCGGTTGCAAGATTCTTTTTGATTCCATTCATGCTGCACTCCCTGGTAGCCTATCGATCCAGTCCATAACGTACTAGACGCGGGTGTGCGTACACCCGATGCAAAAATACAACCAGTCGGTCGGAAATAACCAGATTGTCAGGTGATTAAACGTCAGTCTTTACGAAGTCCGTCGCGTAGCTGAGATCTTTCCATTTTCTCCCCAGCTCGATCTTGGCCAGATCGTTTGCTTCCACCGCATTGAATGCGTCGATTCCAAGGACGATGTGTAATGGTGGCTCCTCAACCGAGGCAAGCTTCAACATTGCCGCTGCAGCCCTGGCCGGGTCGCCGGGTTGCTTTCCGTTGTAGTCGCGCTGGAAGCGCGCTGTCTTACCCACTGTCGCATCGTATTCGGGACGTCCTTCCCGCAGTTCCGTTGACGACCCTGCGAAGTCCGTCCGGAAACCACCTGGTTCGACGATCGTGACCTTGACGCCGAGGGGTCCTACTTCTTTCGCCAGCGTCTCGGAAAAACCCTCCACGCCCCATTTAGCGGCTGCATACGGTGCGCGGCCAATGGGTCCGATGCGACCTGCGATGGAAGTGACCTGCATGATGTGGCCTGAACCCCGCTCCCGGAAGTAAGGCAGCACGGCCTTAGTGAGAATAATCACCCCAAAGAGATTCGTTTCAATTTGCGCGCGAAATTCCTCAAGCGTGGTGTCCTCAATAGGAGCGACATTTCCATAACCAGCGTTATTAACCAGAACATCGAGTTTTCCGAAAGTCCGAATCGTAGCCTGCACGGCCTCACGTGCCTGCGTTTCGCTGGTGACATTGAGAGAGAGCGGCAGCATGAGATCGCCATATTTATCCTTCAACTCCACTAAATCTTCGGCGTTGCGAGCGGTTGCTGCTACCTGGCAACCGGATGCGAGCGCCGCCTCCGCAAATGCCCTTCCAAGACCACGCGAACTCCCTGTGATTAGCCAAACCCGTGACATCATTCCTCCTATTGCTGCGCCACTGCATCTTTGCAGCGTGTCCTACCTCTTGTTTTGTACCGATAGCCGAACTTTGCTGGTGGTCCTCTTCGCACTCTCACGAATCTCCAGTTCGGTCAGGGCCTGAAGCAAAGTGCGTTGCCCGAGCATGGAGAGGATCGCCTCCTGCGCGTCGTCAATCAACTCTTCGAAGTAGCCTTGCACATTGGAACTCACCAGGCAGCGATGCGGAATTCCGGTTCGAGGCGCCCATATTTTTGTGTCGGCTACGACCGCGCGGTAGATGTCTCGCAAGGTAATTTCGGCTGCTGGCCGTGCCAGACGAACGCCTCCGGCTTTGCCCATCTGGGAGCGCAAGAGTTTGCTCTGGACGAGCGGCACAAGGAGTTTGCGCACGAAACTCGGATTAGCTCCGAGGCTCTTTGCGAGTTGGGAAGAGCTGAGATGGGGAACGGACTGCTGCTCCGCAAGAGCCAAGCTGAGCATGATCTGAAGCGCCGTGGGAAATCGAACGTCGATCATGATTGGGAACCTCCTCTTCCGTCAAACCGATCTGTACTTATGATTATTGCATAAGCTGTGTTTATATGCTTCAATGATAGATACATATAGGGCGCGGCGGCCAGCGACCGTTGGGGATGGCGTCTGCAAGGAAAAAGTTGATGCGCCCAAGGTGAAGAAGAGAGGAGAAAAACTGAAATGAGTGAGGAACGGGCAGTACAGCAGGTGCTTGCGAGGTATGTGCGAGGAACGGATGCGAGAGACGGAGCCGCGGTAGCAGCCGTGTTCACAGAAGACGGCCGCGTTGAGATTTCGTATAACAACTCGGGCAAACTGGAACCGCTGGGTGAATTGGTGGGCCGGGAGGCGATCACTGCCGCTGTTTCGCAGATGATGAAACCGCACCCTTCGCGGGGCTGGAGCCACCACACGACGCATGACCACATCATTGACGTAAACGGCGACGACGCGACGCTCGATGCTCAGTTTGTGGTATTTGAGGTGCGGGGCAAAGAGCGGCCAGCTGCAGGATGGCCTGAGGGGGCGTTTGGAGCTCAGGGCACCGTTCAGCCCATCGAAGCGGGTTACTACCGACTGGTCTTGCGCCGGGTGAATGGCGCATGGAAGATCGCTACGCTGTGCATCGTCCATAATCTTCCATTTGCATTCCCCGGAAAATAAGGAGCTATCCGTGAAGGCGATTATTTATCGACGGTATGGAGGACCAGAGGTTCTTGAGCTGGCAGAGGTACCGGACCCGAAACTGGCGCAGAACAGTGTGCTGATTAGGGTGAAGGCGGCAGTCCTCAACCCAGCCGACCATGTACTGCAGGCTGGCCTTGGAGACTCGATCATGGACGCCTGGTTTCCAGTCATTCCTGGCTGGGACGTTGCGGGCATCGTCGAACAGGTTGGCGCAGGCGTGACGAAGTTCGTTGCGGGCGATGAAGTGATCGGCTTTGTGCGCGAGGAGATTCTTCGCCACGGCACGTATGCCGAGAAGATCGCTGTCCCGGTGTCAACGCTGGTTCGCAAGCCACGCAATGCGACGTGGGCGCAAGCAGCGGGGCTGCCGCTGGCGGGACTAACGGCTTATCAGGCAATTGTTCACACACTGAAGCTGACAATGGGCGAGACCGTTCTCATTCACGGGGCTTCGGGTGGTGTGGGTTCTCTGGCGGCACAGATTGCTGTGCAACTTGGCGCACGCATCATCGGTTCAGGATCGGCCGCCAGTCACTCCTATCTGCGCTCTATTGGTGCGGAGCCTGTTCTGTACGGAGAGAATCTGGTTCGGGACGTCCGTGCGATCGTTCCCGATGGTGTCGATGCGGTCCTCGACTGCGTTGGGCGCGGGGTTCT
>Ga0073928_10011779_pt1 | contig 10151 bp, 4 predicted proteins | sample PaiPotPPA55metaG_FD_76969 | JGI IMG/M metagenome (GOLD analysis project Ga0073928, IMG submission 76969) | Iron sulfur acid spring bacterial and archeal communities from Banff, Canada, to study Microbial Dark Matter (Phase II) - Paint Pots PPA... ... | reverse complement strand
TCGCGCTGCGATGTCCGCGGACGCCGCAGCGCGGCGTCCCTACCCAAGTTTCTCACGGAAACGCCCTACAATAATTCTGCCACCAGCGACTTTTCTTCTTTTAGCTCGGCAATTGATTGATCGATTTTGCCGCGGCTGAATTCGTTCACCGGAACGTTTTGCACAATTTCCCATTTCCCTCCGCGCACGCGGACCGGAAATGACGAGATCAGATCTTTTTCGACTTCGTAACTGCCATCGGAGCAAACCGCCACGCTGTGCCAATCGTTCGCCGCAGTATCATTTGTCAGAAAGCGAACCGTCTCGATCACGGCATTCGCGGCGGAAGCCGCCGACGAAAGCCCCCGCGCCTTGATGATCGCGGCGCCGCGTTGTTGAACACGGGAAATAAATTCGCCCTGAAGCCACTTCTCGTCGGTAATGACCTCGGTCGCAGGCCGATTGTCGATTCTTGCGTTGTAAAGATCGGGATACTGCGTTGAAGAGTGGTTCCCCCAAATGGCCATGTTCGTGACGCGCGTGATTTCGACGGCGGCCTTGTGGGCCAATTGCGCCCGCGCTCGATTTTCATCGAGGCGAGTCATGGCGAACCAGCGATCGCGTGGGATCTCTTTCGCGTTGTTCATCGCGATCATGCAATTGGTATTGCAAGGATTTCCGACGACCAGAATGCGCACATCGGCGGCGGCATTTTTTTCAATCGCCTGTCCTTGTCCAATGAAAATCTTGCCATTGATCCCAAGCAAATCTTTGCGCTCCATTCCCGCCTTGCGGGGCACGCTCCCGACTAGCAACGCCCAATTCACATCGCGGAATCCTTCGTCCAGATCGGCGGTGGGGAGGATGGATTGCAAGAGCGGGAATGCGCAATCGTGCAATTCCATGACCACGCCTTCGAGAGCTCCGAGCGCCGGGGGAATTTCGATCAAATGCAGGGCGATCGGCTGGTCGGGTCCGAACATTTGGCCCGACGCAATCCGAAAGAGGAGTGAATAGCCGATTTGTCCCGCGGCGCCAGTGACCGCGACTTTAACGGGAGATTCCATCTCTATTCCTTAGCCACGGTCAATGTTATGTCGAGCGGCAACGTGACGGCCTGCTCGCGAAAGCCTTCGGAGTTGCATCCAATTAACAGCGGCCAAATCCGCCACATCGAAAGCCTGCCCTGAGTGAGCGAAGCGAGTCGAACGGGAGACATCTCTCAATATTTCCGGCTCAACTAAGGCCAGACAACAGCAAGAGATTCCTCCACTTCGGTCGGAATGACATAAAGCGTTGCCTTCGAAATGGCCGGAATCGTGTCAAACCGCAACTCTGTCATGTCGAGCGAATGTGCCCGTCCGGCTCGGACCGAGACATCTCTCATCCTATTCTGATTACAGTAAAAGATTGAACTCGTTCGTCTCCCGACTCTCTCGCCGCTGCCTTCGCGGCGCAACCGTCCATGTCGCTCGTCCCACTCGCTCCATTCCTCCCAGCCTTCGTCCGGCAGTGGCCGGACTACGGCGCGGCAAGCGACTTCCCGCCTTCGCTACGCTACGGCGCGGCGAGCGCTTGGAATGACAAAGAGTAAAACGGATAGCTAGATCCTTCCGCTATTTTCAAGTAGCTCGCGAACTTGTTTCATTCGCCGGCGTTCTTTTGGACTTGAGCTGAGTTGCGAAACAGTGCGTTGCATTCGGCGAGCCCAGTTGGTGCTGGCCGCGGTTCCAGGAACATTAAAGCGATAACTTCGTGAGAGCAGATCCGTGATCATAACAATTGCAATCCACGACTCGGATTTGAAAAGTCCGTTCATTATCGCCGGATAAAAATCCTTCTCGAAATCGATTTGCTGGCCGCTCGGGTGAAAACCGGCGAACTCAGCGATCTTGTTGATGTTGTCCCGTGCCTGATCCGAGTCGGCGGACGCTGGTTCTTGAGCTTCTTCCCACAATTTGCGGATCGGTTTGTGATCGTGGGTCGCGTAAGTTGCCACCGACAACAGTTCGTATTCTGATCCAGTCGTAACGCGGCCGTTCTGAACTTCCCATTGCGGAATCTTGAAACCGGCGATGCCTAACGAGTGTAAACTTGGCCGCACGTAATTTGGCACGGTTCCAAGATCTTCACCCACGACCCGCTCGGCCCCTGCTTCTTCCAACACGACCCGAAGGTATTCTTCACCTTCACTTCGATTCGCTTCGCAATTTTCCCGATTCGAATCGTCGCGCGGCGCGAAGCGAGGCGGGCGACCGCCGGTCTGTTCCAGCATCTGGTTCCAATCGAGCGGCAGAAAGTCTTTATTCAGCTGCGGTCGCCATGGGAACGAATAGATCCGATAAAATCCAAGAACGTGATCGATTCGAAACAGGTGAAACATTGAGCGAACGCCACGGACCCGTTGCCGCCACCAGTGGAAATTGTTCGCCCGCATCACGTCCCAGCGATACAACGGAATACCCCAGTTTTGCCCCCATTTCTGGGTGAACTCGTCGTCCTTAAAATAAATTTCGGGCGGCGCGCCACCGGACCAGTCCAACGCAAACTGATTCGGCCGCGCCCAAACGTCGGCGCTGTAGTAGCTGACGCCGAACGGAATATCCCCCATCAGCGCAACGCCGCGATCCTCGGCGTATCCCTTGATGTCGCTCCACTGGTGGTGCGCAATCCATTGAACGTAGGAAAAAAATCGCTCGCGCTGTTGAAATGCATCACGCACATCAGATCGCTGCCGACCCAGCCAGGCGCGCGCTTTTTCAGGAGTTTGATGACTGAAGCGCCACTTATCCCATTGTTCGGACCCGCGATTCTTCTCCATTAAAGCGCGGAAGAGCGCGTAATCCTTCAGCCATTCAGCCTCGTCGGCGCAAAATTTTTCGAACTGTGAGCGGCGCTCATCACTCGCAGCGGCGCAGAATCTCGCGAACGCCTTCTCGAGCAGGAGATGCTTTAGCTTCTTAGCGCGGCGGTATTTAACTGGTCCGCGACGCAACCCAGCCAAATCGAACTCGCCCAGCGCGGCGTTGAAATCATCGGCCGTCAAATCTTCGAGCGAATCAGGAGAAAGGTGGAGCGTTGTCGGCTCGATCGCGGTCGCGCTGATGGCGTTATATGGGCTGTTATCGGGACCGGTTTCGTTAATTGGCAGCAGTTGGACCAATTTGAAACCTGCCTCGGCAACCCAGTCGACGAACTCTCGAAGCGCCGCCAAATCGCCGATCCCCAAGTCCTCTTCGCGTCTCAATGCGAACAGCGGGGCCAGGACACCCGCGATCTTTCTATTGGGCGAAAGGTTCATGGGAAAAATGACGAATGACGAATGACGAATGACGAAGAGATGAGGAAAATCCGAATTGCGAAAAAACTACTGTGCTCCTTCGTCATTCGTGCTTCGTCATTTCGGAGCGTTAGCTCCGCTTCACTTGCCAATCTTCCACTAGTGTATTTGGGATTTCTTTCAGAAAGCGTGAAGGCCGCTGGAAAACATCGCCGTAACCGCCGGTCAACCGCATCTGCGGATGGGTCAGGTAAAGCTCATCTTTTGCTCGCGTTACCGCCACGTAAAAGAGTCGCCGTTCTTCTTCCAGAGCATCGCGCGCGTCGAGCGATCTACTGCTCGGAAACATTCCGTCGGTTAACCAGATTACGAAGACGGTTTGGAACTCGAGCCCCTTGGCCTGATGAACAGATGAAAGGTTGACTGCTTCTTTGTCGGAAGTTTGATTCGGGGCCGCCTCGGCATCGACGTTGCTGATTAGCGCCAGCTGCGACAAAAACTCGTTTATATCCTTGAACTGACGTGCGAACGCAGCCAATTGACCCAAATCTTCATGGCGCAATTCGTAATTGGTAAAGTTCACCTTGGCGTAATCATCGTAAATCGCCTCGACCACAGATGTGATCATTTCCGAAGGCGGGTTAGGCTGGCCGCCGGGCGCGATTTCATCCAGGGTGTGGGCAAGTTGCGCCCAATGTTTTTTTGATTTCGCGCCGACCGTCATCGCCAGCAGGCGTTCGCTCCAGGAAGAGATTTCGCCGCTCTCATTCAATGATTTGTCCCACGCCGCCCATAGATTTTCCGCGCTGCGGTTCCCAATTCCCGGCAAGAGCTTCACCATCCGTTTAAAGGCAACTTCATCTCTCGGATTCGCCACCACCCGCAGGAACGAAGTCACATCCTTGATGTGCGCCTGTTCGAAAAATCGAATACCGCTGGTGATTTGGTAGGGGATTCCGCGGCGAGAAAGCTCCAGTTGAAGCTCAACCGCGTGGTAATGCGCACGATATAAAACTGCGATCTCGTTTAAATCGACGTTCTCATCGCGCAATTCGAGAATTCGTTGCGCAACAAACTGCGCTTGTTCGGCGCCATCGTTCAGCGCGACGATTGCAGGTTTGACCCCGTTCGATTGCCGTGTGGCTTGCAGATTTTTTTGAAATTGAGCGACGTTTGGCGCGATCGCCGCATTCGCCACCTGGAGGACCTCCGGCACGCTCCGATAGTTCAGCTCGATTTTAAATACCTGCGCGTCAGGATAACGTTTCGGAAATTCCAGAATGTTTTGGAAATTGGCGCCGCGCCACGAGTAAATCGATTGGGCGTCATCGCCGACGACCATCACATTCCGATGATCGCGCCCCAGCAGATCGATGAAATCGGCCTGAATCTTATTTGTGTCCTGGTATTCGTCGACCAGGATGAACTGAAATTGCCGTCGATAAAATTCCGCGATCCGGTCGTGTTTCTGAAGCATCGATAATGTCTTTTCGAGCAAGTCGTCGAAGTCCATTGAGTTGGTCGCTTTTTTCTTTTTCTCGTAGCGTTCGTGGACTTCTTTAATCCTTTCGAGAAGCGGGAGGAAATAGGGGAATTTCCCGGCCAGCAATTCCTCCATCGCTGTCTCGGTGTTCACCACAAAACTGAAAATCTCCGCGAGCACGTCCCCTTTTGGAAATCGGATTTCCTTCGGATCGATCCCCGCATTGGCAACAACCGTATTGATCAGATCCTTTTGATCTTCGCGATCCATGATGGTGAATCCACTGGAGAAACCGAGGGCGCTGCCATGGCGGCGCAGCATCCGATTTCCGATTGAATGAAAAGTTCCGCCCCAGATTCCGCTGGCGTCGATCGGCAACAAGTTCGCGACTCGATCGAGCATTTGGCGCGCGGCCTTGTTGGTAAAGGTGAGTAAGAGGATATTACGCGGATCGATTCCGTTCTCGAGCAAATAGGCGACGCGGTAAGTGAGAGTGCGCGTTTTGCCGGAGCCGGCGCCGGCGATAACAAGCAGCGGTCCGGGCGAGGCGGTAACGGCCGCAAACTGCTGTTCGTTTAGCTCGGCAGCATAATCGATATGGATCGAGGTCGATCTCGGCGCGCGTTGAAGCGTGTATTCGCGGGACATGGACGGATTTATTGCGGAAAGCGGACTGCGGAAAGAACCGCAGCAATCCTGTTCGCGCAACTCAATGCACGGTGATCGTGCACGAGCTGGAGCGCCCGCGATCGTCCAGCGCCGTCAATTCGTAATGACCTGGAACTGAATTCCACGCCAGGATTTCCCGGGCGCTGCATCTTCCGATGAATGCCTTGTTCGCGAACCAATAAACCTCACGCACATCCGCGTCGGTTTGCGCGTGCAATGGAACTGAACTCGACCGGATGAGGTCGCCCGAAGTGCCGCTGAGAGGGCTGACGATTCGCGGCGCGGTACCGTTGCGAGCAATCAGGTTGGGATCGGTCTCGGGCAGAAACGGCGGCGGCGTTCGCCGCTGCACGCCGGCCCGCGCGAAGATGGATAAAAAGTCGCTCGGCCAAAATTCATAAACCTCGCGCCGAACTACGTGTGTTCCATCATCCACCGGAACGCGTAATCCGCTCGCGACATCGATCAGCACTTCCTGATGAACGTCGCAGGTCTTAATCGGCGAGATGCCGGGAATAAACCAACCTTCGATCAGATCCTTACAATGTGGACCGGGAAGATCGCCTGAGACGGCACAAAACTCGACCCGTTTCAGGTTCGCGCCCGCCGGAGGCAAATGCGGTTCGTTAGGCTCGGGCCAGCCGCTCCGAAGACTATCGATAATTTGAAACGCGAGTGGGGCGGCAGCCGCCCGCCCGATGAACGCGTTGCTCGGGCGCCCATCGAAGTTCCCGATCCAGATTCCAAGGACATAGTGATCGAACACCGCGATCGTCCAAGCATCGCGGAAACCGTGCGAAGTGCCGGTTTTCCAAAAAACGGGCGCGCTCTGATTCGAATCGACGTAATTCAGCTCGGGACGGGGCACGTTCAGCATTTCCAAGGTGAGAAACGCCGCTTCCGGGCTGACAATCCGGCGGCCTTTCGTCCGAATTGCATCGCGCGCCGAGCGACGAAATGGTCTCAGTTCGCCGTTGTTGGCAAGAGCGGCATACAGCCGAACCAAGTCTTGCATTGAGACTTCGGCTCCGCCCAGCGGCAAGGCAAGCCCATAAACTAATTCACTTCGGGGCAGCGGAACGTCTGCGTTTCGCAGAAATTCGTAAAGCGTCGGATGCGAAAGCTGAGAAGTGAGCTCGACTGCCGGAATATTTCGGCTGCGGGCCAGCGCATCACTCGCGCGAATAGGCCCGACAAATTCCCGATCGTAATTCTCCGGGTTGTAGTCGCCGAAACTTCGCGGCGCATCCGCCAGGATCGACAAGGGATGAATCAAACCCTGATCCAACGCGAGCGCGTAAACGAACGGTTTCAAAGTGGAACCGAATGAACGTGCCGCGCGCGTTCCGTCCACTTGCCCGTCGATTTCGGAGTTGTTGAAATCGGCCGAGCCCATTTGGGCGAGCACATCCATCGTCCGCGCGTCGATCAGGAGCGCGGCCGCGTTTTTTATCCCGCGATTGCGATTGGCGGCGACATAATCCCGAACGCGCCGTTCGATGAGCTGCTGTTTTTCCAAATCGAGTGTGGTGGCGATTTGATCGTTAGCGTCGGCCCGCTCAAGAATTTGCTGAACGAAATGGGGCGCGAATAGCTTGTTCTCTTTCTGCGAGCGAGGATTGAATTGGCGCGCGGAGAAATCGCTTCCTACTTCGATCTTTGCGCGGTCGTACCAGTTTTTTTGGGCCGCGGTCACCGACGAATTCTCATGATCGGTCAATGCGCGGCGAGTCGGGCTTTGCGGAATTACACTTAGCGCAATTGCCTCGGGTGCAGTCAAGATAGCTGCTGTTTTATTGAAGTAGATTTGGCTGGCAGCGCCGGCTCCTTCGATGTTGCGTCCGTAAGGCGCGAGGTTGAGATAAGCCTGTAGAATTTCCGCCTTCGAGTAATGCCGTTCGATCTCGAGCGCGCAAACAATTTGTTGCAGCTTTCCCAAAACAGACCGGGTATGGAGGTGGAACCGTAGCCGCGCGAGCTGCATGGTGATGGTCGATCCGCCGGTGACCACGCGCCGGCAATGGACGAGATCGATCGCAGACCGCAGGAGGGCGATCGGATTCACTCCGGGATGTCGCGCATAATATTTGTCTTCGTATTGCAACGTCGCGTTCACTAGTTCGGGCGAAATCTGCGAAAGCGGCGTCCGGATTCGGAACTTTTGATCCGGCGTCAAGGTGACTCGCAAAAGTTTACCATTTCGATCTCGGATGCTTTGCGAGAAAGAAACGCCTTGAAGCAACGGCGGTTTGGGCAACGCGAACCAAATGATTGCGGCGACACTGGAGAGTAAGAAAAGAGAACGCAGGGCGCGACATCGCAATTTTGGGGAGCGCATGCGCTTCGGTTGCTCCCGCTGGCACCCTCGCCAGCGGGCCTGACATCCCTGAACAGCGGCGGCGGCGCCTTCAACGCGTATGTTCGGCGAGGGCGCCGAAGACTGCACGCGAGGGCGCGTCCGCTCCCCGAACCATGTTCGCAGCGCCATTCTCATTCGGTGACGACGATGCTTCCGCCGATGCCCCGGCCTTTGATGTTGCGATCGTACATCGAGCTGGCGAAAACCGGTGGGACCACAAACTTTCCTCGATTATCTGATTTAATTTGGTAATCGATTTGGAGCGCGTGATCGGTAGCCGTTGCAAAAAACACCGCCCGATCCTCGCGTAGGTCGACATAATCAACTCCGCTGATTGTGGAGACCCCGGCGTGAACGGACGAGCCGACGATTTCGAAACCACCCGGCAGCAGATCGATGACTGCGACGTTGGTCACCGGCTCGGGACGAGTCGCTCGAAGATGCAGACGAACACGAATCGGCTCGCCCAGTTTTGTGCGGGTAACCGGGTGATCGTCTTTGTCGAGCAACTCCCGGTAGACTTCGAGACCGTCAGTCGTGGATTCGTTAGGCGATTGCCGATCGAAGCCGGCTTGAATTACCTGGAAGAATGCTGCCGGCCCGTTCACCTGCGAGCTTTGGAACCGCAGAGCGGTGGCGTTGGCAGAGAATTTAGAGCGCTGAAGTAATTTCGCGCCGTTTGTTAGGCGAGTTTCGCCGCCACCGCTGGTCAATTCGACAATGCTTTGCTCTGGTGGATTCTGCGCGATCGCGTGCGAGTAGGATTTCAGCGCGGAGACCGCGTAAGCGGCCGATAACGTGTTGAATTGGCCCCCAGAGATATCGCCCAGAATTTTCTCGAAATCGGTGACCGGAATTTTTCGGAGCCGCTCTGGAAACTCTCGAGCCAAAACCGAAACGTATTGCGAATCGGCCCCGAGCGGCTGGTGAAAATCTTCACAAACACGCGGCGCGCGGTTTGCCAGCTTATAAGAACCGATCAAGCGCTCCGCTTCTTTATCTTTATGCAAACGCTTGAGCGATTCGGCCAGATACACTCCGGTCAGATCTGCTTCCCACGCGTCGCGCTGATTTTTGTCGAGATAATCGCGCAGGTTCAAAATATAATTCGTCGTGACTACACCTTCGCGGGTGAGAACGGCGATTGCGTAGGCGAGGGTGCGCGCTTCGTCGAAATTCGACGCTTCGCGCGCGACCATTTTTTGCAGATTGCGCAACCCGCTTTGAAACATTTCCGCGGGCGGTGGAAAACCGGCGGTCTTCGCCGCGCTTAAGAAATCCATCACGTAAACCGAGATGAAACTGATGTGATCGCCGTTTTCCGGCGCCCAGTATCCAAATCCACCCTGGTCGTTTTGGCGGCGCCGCAGTGTTTCAAATGTGCGTTCCAGTTGTTGATTGATTTCCGCGCGATTTAATCCGAAGTCCGCTTCGTCTGCCAATAGCAGCCGGCAAAATGCGCCGCTGGTGATTTGCTCGCTGCATCCGAAGGGAAAATCTTTTAGAAAAGCGTCGAGACCGTGGGCCAAACCGAGAGGAACGGCCGCGATGCTGGCATCGCGTTTCGCAAACTCAGAATACATCGTTCGCGTAATCGGGACTTGGGCGCGGCCATTTTTGAAGTTGCCGCTGCGAACGTCTGTCACGTACGGCGCCGGCGGACGAACACTCAACGTCGCGCTACGCCGCATTTCGGCTCCGTTTGCGCGAGCGACGAATTTAATTTCACCCGACCCGAGCACATCGTTCACATGAAACCGATAAACCGTGCTCTGCTCGCGCCCTTCGGCGACCCGCATTTTTTTGGTCGCCTCGCCGATGATCGACAAATGCACCGAGGTCTGTGCTTGTAAATCGATCTCGGCATTTTCGCCGGATCCTTCCAAGCTATTGGCAACCGTCACGCCGGCCTCGAATTCGTCGCCCGGCGCGGCCAAAACCGGCACGCTCGGAGTAATGACGAAAGGTCCACGAATCAGCGCGTCGCGGTGGGTTGAGCCGGTCGTCTCGTTCGAAACGGCCACCGCCATGATCCTGAGCGTGCCATCGAAGAAATCAGGCACATTGTAGGTGACCTCACGCGTCGTCGTGTCGGCATCGAGAAGTCCCGACCAAAACACGACCGGTTTTTCGGTCACACGCTTGAATGGGTTCAGTCGTTGCACTTCTTCGCCGCCTCCGAAGGCGGAGACGGATCGCAAAAGCGAAAATTCGGGGATGATCAAATCGACGATCTGTGCCGTTTTAACTCCGAGCGCGCACTTCCGGAAAAAGAAGCCGATTGGATCGGGTGTTTTAAAATCCGTAACTTGCAAGATCCCCTGGTCCACGGCGAAAATGACAATCTTGCCTGGTCGATCGGTTTTGTAATTGATCCGAAG
>Ga0073928_10011778_pt1 | contig 10151 bp, 8 predicted proteins | sample PaiPotPPA55metaG_FD_76969 | JGI IMG/M metagenome (GOLD analysis project Ga0073928, IMG submission 76969) | Iron sulfur acid spring bacterial and archeal communities from Banff, Canada, to study Microbial Dark Matter (Phase II) - Paint Pots PPA... ... | reverse complement strand
TCGCCATCCGAGCCCTCCGCCGACGACCGGGAGCAGTTGCCAGGCGCGGCCGAGGTCGGGATCCTTGCCGTACGCGGACTCGATGTGCAGCATCAGCATCATTTGCAATGCGGTAATCGCAACCGTGTCGCCCGCCGACGCAATCGCGCCCAGCACGATTCCAAACACCGGAATGTGATCGACAACGGCGCTCGCTAGTGCAACCTTCAGCGCATTATTCGCTGCGTCGCGCGTCAGCTTCGCAGCGACAGTCTCACGCAGCGCGGGAAGACTGCGGCCGACGGCGATCTCGACGCCTTTACAGCACTCGATCAGGTGCGGAAAGACTCTGCCGGTCAGCGCTTCTCTCGTCATTGCTGCGACGACGTACTCGCCCCACGTGCCGGGTGCCGGCGGTTCTGAAGGGCCACTCGGCTGCGCCTCCTCGTCGACGACGACGACGAAGATCGGCCGTCGTGCAGACGCGAGCGCGGCGAAGCTTGCCGTTCCAAGGTCGTTGCGGCGCCCTAGATAGATGATACAGCGGGCTTCTTCGGTCACGACCGGCGGATTCGCCGGATCGATCGTCTCCAAGGTTGCCGCCGCCTCGACGGGCACAACGCCATCGTCGTGTCCCGCAAGCAGCATCGTTCGAAAGGCGGCAACGAATGCGGGATCACCGCAGAGCAAGAACCGGAACGGTTTTCGCGTGCGCGCGCGCACAGCGCGCACGTCGATGCCGCTGCGCACGAGCCGCAGAAGGTCGCCGGCACCCAATGTTGCGGCCACGTTAGGTTGGTTTACCCATGAAGCTCTTTTTGCGGATCATCGGCGTAGTCGAGATAGACGAGGCCCATGAAGATCTCCAAGGCCTGGGCGTGCATTCCGCGGCTGTTCGCAACATCGACGACGGATCGGCGTGAAGCGGCGGCTTCTTGAAGAACCGCCCCGGGAGTCGAGTTCGTATCCGCGGCGACGATAGCGGCGGCCGTGACATCGCCGGGCGTGAGGCCTTGGTGCATCATCGCGCTGTAGTCGATCCCTTCGGTACCAAGGCGCATCTGCAGCGCTTTCTGCAGGGTTGCATAGCGTTGCGGCGACGTGCCGAGCCCGAGCATCGTAATGCGCGTCTCCAACTGCCGTGAACGCGCCATGTTGTAGAGCTGAGACGATTCCGAAGCTGCGACGGCTGCTGAATTCAACGAATCGTTCGCTTTCTTCATCAAGGGCACGAGCTGATTGTAGTCGTTGAGGTTGACGTCGCCGAAGCCGTCGAGCTGCACGCGGTTGAGCTGCTTGAGGAAGGCGTCGAGGTCGCCAAGCGCGACATCCGTCACGGCCAGGGCGGCTCGGCTGGCGTCCGCAGCGCGAATCATATCGCTGCTTGCCGCGTTCACATCCGCGAGCATGCGCGGATACGACGGCAGGAGCGCGATCGAATCGGCCGTCATCGGCGATTGCGCGAGCGGCGCCTGGAGCTCGTGAAGGATGTCGGCGCTGTCTTTGAGGACGCCGCCTTCTTTGTTGCGCTCGAGCGAACCGATGTTGGTCAGCACGGTATGCGTATGATCGAGCGCGCTGTCGATCGAGCGCGCCATGGATTCAAGGTCTTTGACGACGGTCTCGATGCGCGATCCGCGCCGGATCTCGATGCGGCTGAAGTCGGGAATTTCATACGAGATGCTCTGAAGACGGCTCTGCATCGTCTTGAGCTGATCGCGGCCCGCCTCTGCTCGTGAAGAGACTCCCGTCGCGGCGCGGGTGAGGGTTGCGTTCGACTCATCGAGCTGCGCACGCAAGGACGCCAGACTCGGGTGCGTCAGCATCGTTCGCTTGCGCTCCATCTCGCGCAACGCCGCGATCCGGTTGAGCGCCGCCGCTCGCGTTTGAGGATTGCCTTTTTGCGCGGCTTCGGCCAGTGTCTGTTCGCTCTTGTTTACGAGGCCCAACGCTAACTGGGATTGGCCGAGTCCAAGCAATGCCTGCGCATTGTCGGGTTGCGCTTTCAACACTTTCTCGAACTTGAGCCGAGCGATGCTATAGCGGGCGGAGTCGAAGTCATGCACGGCAGCCGCGAGGATCTGTTCGGTGCTCACTTTGGTCGGATCGAGTTGTTCGTAACCGAGCAAATGTCCGATGCGTTTATCCGGCTCGGGATGGGATTCCAAGTACTTGCTGATCAGATCCGGGCGGTTCTTATCGAGCGTTCCTAAGTGCTGCATGAACGTGACCATCGCATCGGGGTCGTAGCCCGCTCGCGACATCAGTAAGAGTCCGTACTGGTCGGCTTGCAGCTCATCGACGCGCGAAAGCTTCGCCATCAAACCGGCTTGAGCGATCTGCCCGAAGCGATAGACAAGGGGCGAGAACAAGGATGCGATTGCGAAGAGCAGGTTGATGCCCTGTGCCTTTGCGTTCATCGTGACGGCGTGGCGCCGTTCGATGTGCCCCGTTTCATGCCCGAGAACGCTCGCGAGTTCGTCGTCCGATTGGACGAAATCGAGAAGGCCTTCGTCAGCGTAAATATAGCCGCCGAGCGTCGAGAATGCGTTGACCGAGCTGTCGTCTAGGATCTTGACGTTGTAGGGCACGTCTTTGCGCGCCACTTGCGTCCAGAGTCGTTCCGTAATCGAGTTCACCCAGCGGTTCAAGAGGGGATCGTTCTCGACGACGTTGCCTTGGACGATATCGGAGTCGGCTTGTTTGCCGAGCTGGATTTCGTTGCCGGTCGAAAGTGCGAGCACCGGCGCTGGTATCGCGGTACTCAGAAGCGCTGCAATCAACGCAATGGGAATAAGCCGACGAATCATATTCACGTAGTCCTTACCCGCGAGCGGGCCTCAAGTTGCAGTTCGTAGGTACAACGGACGGCTTAAGCGCTGCGTTACGGCCGCCCATGCTGTGCATTCCGTGTGGATAATCTCTAGAAACTGTGAACCGCTTGTGAATGGCAAAGGGTGGCACTCCGAGGCCTTGAACCGTGGCTTTCGCATGGCGGTGCTGCGAGGAAAAGGCCATGGAATCGAGCTCGATTTCACCGACCGTGCCTTTGACGAGGCGCTGGCGGAGCTCGAGGGGGCGCTGGCGCGCAACCCGGGCTTCTACACAGGGTCGGCGGCGACGGCGGCCTTCGGAGACAGCCCTCCGACAGCCGAGCAGCTGACCGCGCTGCGGGCGTCGCTCTCCGTCTTCGGCGTCGGGCTCGAAGCGCTGACCGGGCCTGCGGGATTGCAGCAGGTTGCCCTCGACGCCGGCCTCGATTTTCATCCTCGCGAACCCTCCGGCCCGGCGGAAACATTCGTGCGGCGACGCGCAAACCGGCCTCGGCGCGAGGCCGCGCTCTCGGAGGCGGCGCGATCGTTGGCAGCCGACTTCGCAGGTGCGCGGGCGGACCTCGCGGCTCGCCGAAGCACCGGCGTGCCGATCCGCCAATTCACCCCGCCCGTCGCGAGGCGCTCGAGCGCCGCTCTCACGCCGGTGCCGGCCGCGCCATCGATCCCGGCGACCCACTACCACCTTGGCACCGTTCGCGGTGGCCAGTCTCTGCATCATGTCGGCAATTTGGTCATCGTCGGTGACGTGAACCCTGGCGCGGAGCTTGTCGCTAGTGGAGACATTCTCGTTTTTGGCGCACTGCGCGGCGTCGCGCATGCCGGCGCACAGGGCGACGCGAGTGCCCGCGTCTATTCACTAATACTCGAGCCGACCCAATTGCGTGTCGCGGCGCTCATTGCGGCCGACGATCGTCCGCAGCGCGCCGGCGCGTCGCTGCCGGAGGTGGCGCTTATTCGCGACGGCCGCATTGCAATTGTCCCGTACACCGACATCACGCAACCGCCGGAGGAGAAATCGCGATGAGCGCACGACGGATCGTCTTCACCTCAGGCAAGGGCGGCGTCGGAAAAACGACGACGACCGTCAACGTGGGGGCCGCGCTTGCAAAACGGGGAGCGCGTGTCGTTCTCGTTGACGCGGACATCGGATTGCGTAATCTCGATCTCGTGCTGGGGCTGGAAAAACGAATTGTCTTCGATCTCGTTGAGGTCGCGGAAGGACGCTGCCAGCTGCGCCAGGCGTTGATCAGAGATAAGCGCTTCGAATCGCTGTACATGTTGCCGGCGGCGCAGACCAGAGACAAAGAAGCCGTCAGTGAAGAGCAGATGGCTGCGATGATCGAGGAGTTGGCACAGTCCGCCGATTACGTGCTGATCGATTCGCCGGCCGGCATCGAGCACGGTTTCAAAAACGCGGTGGCCGGCGCCAAAGAAGCGATCATCGTTACGATACCGGAGGTCAGCGCAATCCGCGATGCCGACCGGGTCATCGGCAAACTGATCGCCAAAGGCATCCCCGTGCGCTTGATCATCAATCGCATCCGGCCTGAAATGGTGCGCAGCGGCGACATGCTTTCAATCGAAGACGTCTGCGAAATTCTCTCCGCGGAATTGATCGGGATCATTCCCGATGACGAGGATGTGATCGACACGACGAACCGCGGCGAGCCGCTCGTGCTCGATGACTCCAAGCGGCTCGCATCGATGTACGGCAAGATAGCGCGCCGGCTGCAAGGCGAGATCGTGCCGTTTTCCGACTTGAACAGCCGCGGATTCTTCGATCGCCTCTTCGCCGGTTTGAAGGCAGGCTGATGATGCAAGAACTGAAGCTTCAGGAAGAACCGCTGAGCACGCCGGTCGCTCGAGGGCGGGGCACGGCAATCGTCGTCACGTCCGGGAAGGGCGGCGTCGGGAAGACGACGACCGTTGCAAACCTTGGAACGGCGCTAGCACAACGTGGACACGATGTCGTCCTCGTGGACGCGGACGTCGGCCTGCGCAATCTCGACATCGTGTTGGGACTGGAAAACCGGGTGAAGCACCATTTGCTCGATGTGCTTGAAGAGCAGGCGTCGCTCGATGATGCTCTCGTTGCGGATAAGCATTCCCCGCAACTGCGATTGTTGGCTTCGGCGCAGACGCGTGAGAAAGACGACGTCGACACGCAGAAGATGCGCGCTTTGATCGAGTCTCTCGCGCAACGGTTTGATTACGTGCTGATCGACTGCCCCGCCGGGATCGAAAGAGGCTTTCAAAATGCGATCGCCGGCGCGGATGAGGCGATCGTCGTCTGTACGCCCGAAGTCTCCGCCGTGCGGGACGTCGACCGCGTCGTCGGTCTTCTGGGCAATCGATTTCGCCCTCGCTTGATCGTTAATCGCGTGCGTCCGGAGCTCGTCGCCAAAGGCAAGATGCTCTCCGTTGACGACGTCAATTCGATCTTGCGCCTGCCGCTGCTCGGCGTCATCGCAGACGAGCCGCAGGTCCTCATTGCTTCGAACCGCGGCGAGCCGCTTGCACTCGATGGATCTTCAAAAGCTGGCGCTGCGTATCGAGCGATTGCCGCGCGTCTTCGTGGTGACGATGTCGCGATGCCCGACGTCACGGTGGCGCGGCCCGGTTTCATCAAGAAATTGAGTGCGTTCTTTGGAGGTCGGCGATGATCGAGTTTTTTAACCGCCTGTTCGGTCACAAGAGCTCAAGCGCCACGGCAAAAGAACGCCTGCGGCTGGTGCTCCTCTCCGACCACCTTGCCCTCGCGCCAAATCTGGTCGACGATCTCAAGCGCGAACTCGTCGACGTCATTTCGCGCTATGTCGAAGTCGATCGCGAAAACATCGAGCTCAATTTTCAGCAACGCGAAAAGGTCATCGCGATGTTCGCGAACGTCCCGATCGTCTCGATGCACCCCGCCACGCGCGCGAACGGTGCAAACCGTACGACAAAACGCGCGAATGATGCGAGTAAGCGCCCGCGGCGACGCCGCAAACGCTCCGCTAACACCGCGACGAACGCGCCTATCGCTGAAACACCAAACCCAGTCGCAACGACGCCGGCACCCGCGACGTAAGCGTGCCCAGAACGGATATTTAAGGCGATCGACTAGAATCTAGAGCGCATGGCTGCCATCAGCGTTGCCACTCGGCTGTGGGTGCGAAGCTTCAACTGGCCGCTGGCCGTCGCGAGCGTGCTCGTCACCCTGCTGGGTCTCGTAACGATTCAGTCCGCCAACTTGCACGCCGGTGCTGCAGCCGCCGGCGAATATCGCAAGCAGGCCTTGAGCATGGTGTTGGGCGTCGCTGTGATGCTGTTCTTGGCCACCGTGGATTACCGCAATTGGCGGCGCTGGGCGCCGTTCGCCTACGGCATGACGCTGCTCTCACTCGCGTTCATCTTGGTGGCCGGGCACCACGCACAAGGCGCGGTACGATGGATCTCACTTGGTCCGCTCGGACAATTCCAGCCCTCTGAGCCGGCGAAGCTCTTCCTTGCGATCGCGATCGCGGCTGCGCTTTGCCGGGGCGAATACAAGCGTCTGCGGGACTTGTGGCTTCCTCTGGTGCTCGCGCTCGTGCCTGCACTCTTGATTCTGCGTCAGCCGGACTTGGGGACGGCGCTGGTCGTCTTGGCGATCTTGACGGCGCAGTTGTATTTCGGCTTGCCCAAACTTCTGCACTTTGGCGCTTACTTTGCGGCGCTGGTGCTTTCGGGCGTCGTTCTGCTGCGCACCAATCTCATCAAGCCGTTCCAAAAAGCTCGTCTGCTGGTCTTTCTCAATCCGAAGCTCGATCCGCAAGGCGCCGGTTACAACTTGAATCAGTCGAAGATCGCGGTCGGAAACGGTGGGTGGTTCGGTCAAGGGCTCCATCACGGAACGCAGACGCAGCTCAACTTCGTGCCCGAACACTCTCGGGACTTCGTCTTCACGGTGCTCGGTGAAGAGCTGGGATTCGCCGGTGCGCTCCTGCTGATTGCATTGTATTCGGTGATCATCGCAGGCGGCATTCGCACGATACTTGTCGCTCGCGAGCGCTTTGGGTATCTGCTGGCTGCGGGACTGGTAGCAATGCTGGTCTTCCATATCATGGTCAACATCGGGATGACGATCGGCATCATGCCGATTACCGGCATCCCGCTGCCATTCATGTCCTACGGCGGCTCAGCGGTCTTGACGGATTACGCGGCGGTGGGAATATTACTGAACATCTACGCGCAGAAAGACCGCGGCGTCTTGGGGAACGCATAAGATGCAAAAGCATAATGTGAACGAGAGATCCGACTTCGTCGCGGTGCTCGACACGGCAGTTCAGAGCCAGACCGCCGTCATGACGCTTGCGCCCGGTCAGGAGAGCGGCGAGCGAGGCAACGAACACGCGCAAAGCGACCAGGTGCTCTACGTGATTGCGGGCGAGCTTGAGGCGGAGATCGGCTCGGACCGCGCAACCTTGCGGCCGGGTGATGCGGTCATCGTTCCGGCAGGCGCACCGCACCGCTTCCATAACGCTGGAAACGAGCCGGTGCGAACGCTCAACGTGTACGCTCCGCCGGCGTACTAAGCGCTCGGAATCTATACGAAAAGGTCCGTCCCTCCGACGGCGGGAAGAGCGGAAGAGCGGAGGCGGACCGATATATGGTCCACCGCTTTTAAAGATTTATAGCATTTAGAGTCATCGAGAGCCCGCTCGGCTCGCCAGTCGTCGGCCGCCCATTTTCTCAGAAGTGAAATTGCGCAGCGGCCATGCTCCTATCAACGACGCGAGTAGCGGCCTCGTTTAGGGACCTGAAAGGTTTAGGTAAGCATTTGTCAACGGAGATTTTGATCTCCAGCGACCCGTGGGAAAATCGGGTAGCCATCCTCGAGGATGGCTCGCTGAGTGAGATCTATGTCGAGCGCGAAGAGAAAGTCATCGGCTCGATCTACAAAGGAAAAGTTCAAAACGTTTTGCCCGGAATGGGCGCAAGTTTCGTCGACATCGGGCTCGGTCGAAACGCATTTCTCTACGTCGACGACATCAATAAGACGCCGCTCAATATCGGCGATGTCGAAATCACCCAAGGGCGCAGCGGATTCACGATCAGCGAAAAAGTCAACCGCGGCGACGACGTCCTCGTCCAGATCGTCAAAGAGCCGCGCGGCCTCAAGGGCGCGCGTGTCAGCACGAACATCTCCTTGCCGGGACGCTATCTCATTTTGATGCCGACGGGCAAATACAGCGGCGTCTCGCGCAAGATAGAATCCCTCGACGAGCGCAACCGCCTCAAAGCGATTATGAAGCGGATTCGTCCTGAGGGGATGGCAACGGTCGTGCGCACTGCCGCTGCGGGCGCCAGCGAAGCCGAACTGATCGCGGATCTCGGGGTCATGATCCGCATGTGGCACGGCATTTTGGAAACGTTCAAACGCGCGCCGTCGCCAAGCTTGCTCCACAAGGACATGAATCTCGTGTTCAAAGCGGCCCGCGATTTTATCACCGCGGATGTCGATCGCGTCCTGATCGACGACGAAGCTGAATACGTAAAAGTGCGCGAGTTCCTGCAGCTGCTCGGGCCGCAATATCTGGATCGCGTCGAGCACTACAATTCGGGACGCTCGCTCTTCAAAGATTTCAAGGTTGACGACGAGCTCCAGAAGTTGATGCGCCCAAAGATCAATCTGCCGTCAGGCGCCTCGATCGTGATCGAGACGACCGAAGCGCTCACGGTCATCGACGTCAACAGCGGCAAGTTCACCGGCGGACGCAACTTAGAAGATACGATCGTCAAGACGAACGTTGAGGCGGCGGCGGAGATTGCGCGTCAAGTTCGCCTCCGCGATATCGGCGGCATCATCGTCTGCGATTTCATCGACATGAATTCCGAGAATTCGCGAAACAAAGTGATCGCGACGCTCGAAGACGGGCTGCGTAAGGACCGGACGCGCGCGACGATACAATCTTTTTCAAGCCTCGGATTGCTTGAGTTCACGCGCAAGCGGGTTGGACGCGATCTGGGTTCGCAGTTGCGGGGAAGTTGCCCGACGTGCGCGGGGCTCGGCAGCGTTCTTTCCTCGCAATCCGTCGCGATCGAGACGTTCCGCAAGATACGCGAGCAGTTCGGCGGCCGCTCGAACGGCGCGAACGCACATCCCGTGGTCGTCGACACGTTTCCGACTGTGGCGGCGCAGCTTGAATATTGGTATGGCGAAGACTGCCGGCATTTGACCGAGGAGATCAAGGCACCGATCCACGTTCGCGTCGATGCGCTGCTTCATCCGGAGCGCACGAAGATCCACGCGCTTTCGAAAGATGCCGTGCTGCCGCCTGGCAGGCTGCGCGTCGGTGACGAGCATGAAGTGGACCTGCTCAACATGCGTTTGCCAAATGCCACGTCTGCAGTGACGGTGATCGACGGCTGCCTCGTTGAAGTCGAAAACGGAGCGAATTTTGCGGGCCAAACGATTCGCGCGCGCATCATCGACGTCGGAGACGACACGGCCTTAGCGGAGCCGCTGGGTGTGCCGTCCATCGCCGCCGCGCGTAAGAGAAAGCGGCGCACAAAAACTGTCGCAGCGCCGACGAAGCTTGAAGAGGCGCGTCAGCTGCGAGAACTCGCCAAAGAGGCGGCCGAAGGCGCGAGCAGCCGATCCGCAATCGGTATCTCAACCGTCGCCGAAGCTGAAGTCGAGGAAGCGGAAGATAAGACCAAAGTGACGCCGGCCATTTCGGTCGTAGAAGATGCGATCGCGCCGGCCTCCACGCGCCGGCGAAGACGCCGCCGCCGACGCGGGCGCGGTGGCGACGCAGCTGCGCAAGCCGGCATTCCGGCCGAAAGTGCGCAAGCGCAAGCCGCTCCAAGTCAGCCCGAAGCCCTAATTCGTGAGGAAGGCGAAGGGCCGCGACGTCGCCGCCGTCGCCGCCGCCGCGGCCGCGGCGGAGAGCGCGTCGCTCCAGGGCAAGACGTGGGCGCGATGCCCGAACGTCACATCTTCCGCGTGCGCTCCGGTGGTGAAGCGGAAGTCACGGGACGCACTGCTCCGCGAGAGCCGATCCGATCGATCGCGCCGTGGAACCGCCGTTCCGCGCCGCCGGCGGTCGAACCGCCCCCACCCTCGCTCAGCATCCCGGAAGAACCGGCAAAGGTAACCAAACCGGCGCGCCGTCGTCGCACGCCTTCGCGCGCCGCCACGATTGCCGGCGAGCTCGAGGCCTCCGGTGTCGTCGCTTTGGCTCCAGCAGAACCATCAACGCAAGCCGAAAAACCCAAGCGCGCGCGCAAGAAGAACGGCGCGACGTCGACCCGCAAGAAGGCTTCGGCAGGAACGACTCGCCGCAAGAAGAGCGAGTGAAACAAAAAGACGGC
>Ga0073928_10011777_pt1 | contig 10151 bp, 7 predicted proteins | sample PaiPotPPA55metaG_FD_76969 | JGI IMG/M metagenome (GOLD analysis project Ga0073928, IMG submission 76969) | Iron sulfur acid spring bacterial and archeal communities from Banff, Canada, to study Microbial Dark Matter (Phase II) - Paint Pots PPA... ... | reverse complement strand
GCGAACTCGAACGAATCTTTTGCCATGACCAGCGGTCGGTTCTGGCCGACGTTGAGGAGCAGGCCGACGGCCATGAAGCTGCTGACCAGGCTGCTGCCGCCGTAGCTGACGAAGGGGAGGGTGATGCCGGTCACGGGCATCAGGCGCAGCATCACCATGAGGTTGACGAACGTCTGTGACGCGAGGACGGCGATGATGCCGACGGCGATGAGCCGGCCGAAGGGCTCTTTGGTGGCGGCGGCGATCTCGATGCCGGCGGCGAAGAGCACCAGGAAGGCGCCCAGCACCACCGCCGCTCCGACGAAACCGAACTGTTCGCCGACCAGGGCGAAGATCATGTCATTGTGGGCCTCGGGCACGCTCCGCCCGACGGGGATGACGGCGGCGCCTTTGCCGGTAATCCCGCCGCTGGCAAAGGCGGTCGTAGCCCGCCGCGTCTGGTAGCGCGACTCGCGCATGGTCTTGGGATCGTGCTTGAACATGGCATAGACCCGCTGCCGCTGGTACGGCTTGACGAAGACCGGCAGGTTCCGCAGGACCGGCAGGTTAGGGCCATCGGGCTTGGGCCCGGCGAACCAGAGCACCGGCGCTACCGCAACTCCCATCAGCGCCACCAGCACCAGGTGTTTGATCCGTGCCCCGGCCGCGAACAGCATCACGAAGAGCGTCGGCACGAAGAGCGCTGCCATTCCCAGGTCCGGCTGCTTGAGGATCAGCGCCACCGGCACCAGCGCCACCGCAAACGGCGCCAGCAGCCCGGTCATGTTCCGGTAGTTGGACCGAAACCGAAGGTATCTCGCCAGCACCAGCACGAACGCGATCTTCATCAGCTCCGCGGGTTCGAGGCTCGCGGAGCCGAAGTTGATCCACGCCCACGCCCCTTTGGTTTCGTGAACGAACGGGAGCCCGTGCAGCTTCTGGGCCACCACCGTGTAGAGAACGAGCAGCAGACTGAGAACGTAGAACGGCCAGGCGAAGCGCCCGATCGTGAGGTAGTTCACCGCCTGGAAGAGCATCATGCAGGCGAAGCTGACGGCGAGAAAGACGAGTTGCTTGATGGCATCCTGGCGGGCATCGGCCCAGATGCTCATCACCCCCACCGACGAGAGCACCGCCACCGCCGCGAGCACGGGCCAGTTGGTTGCGATCGCCAGTTGTTGCCAGAGACGACGCATTCCTAATCAAACCACGCGGCTGCCAGAGCTCTGCCGCTGGTGGGCGGGAGCAGGAGCCACATCGTCGCCCCCGGTGTCACGTCCAGATCCGGGGGGGCGAAAACGGTAAATAGCCGGGCGTCGGCCTCGTCGGTGGGGGAGCATTGCACGCTCCACGCCCGCGGGGCCAAGGCGGTGTGACGGGCCGACACGACCGCCGCCGCGATGGCTGGGCCGTCCCGCCAGGTGCGCACGACCCGCCCGCGCCTCCAGAGGCTCGTCAGCAGCAGGAGCAACGCGACCGGGATCGCGATGACCCCGCCTATCATTTGGTGCGCCAACGGGGCCGGCTCGGTGCGCGGGGTCCAGCGGTCGGGGTGGTCCGGGTCGATGCGGATCGCAATCGTGGAGCCGACGACGATCGGGTCGCTCAACGGGCGTCCCTCCAGATAGGCGGCCCCGACATCGTAGGTCTGGCCCTTATACTCGTATTGGAGGCGGACGGGCCTGCCGGCGGCAGACGTGTTTCCCTTCCGCGCGATGCCGTCGGCCTCGAGCACGGCGGCATCCAGCTTGACTCCAGACTCGACGAGTCGTGCGGCCTGATGCCAATCGAGATAGCGCGTGACGAGGAAATAGACGCCGATCGCCAGCAGCGCCGCCGCCATCGCCCACCAGAACCGTACTCGCGGATCGGTCCACGCCCGCCACCGGACCCGCGGCGTCAACCGCCGCGGCGGGAGAGCGGGGATGGTGGGGGCGGGCGCGTGCATGAAGCTGCTCATGGTGCCTGTCCGGCTCGTTTGGGCAAGACGGCAAGGTCATAATTACGAAATTCGAATGGCGAATGACGACTCAAGTTCGAATCAGCGAATGACGAAACGAAATGCCCACCGTTTCGTCATTTGAGCATTCGGTCAATCGTCATTCACGCGCGCTTCCCGCTCGTCCGTCGCTCGCGCCTGCTGCTCCGGCTGTTTCGCCCTCGGTTTCGGTTGCAGGTAGTTGTGAGCCATGCAGGCTTCGAGGGATGCCCGGACGACATCCGCGGCGGCGCCGCCGCCGCTTCCGCCGTATTCTACCAGGGCCGCGAAGGCGATCTTGGGATCGTCCGCCGGGGCGAAGCCGATCATCCACGCATGATCGATCTTGTCGAAGTTCGGCGGCCCCGACCCGCGATACCAGGGCATGTCCTTGTTCGGCTGCATGGGGGTGGAGAGGGCGAAGGTCTTGTACTGTCGTTTGCCGTTCTCGTCCAGAATGGGCTTTTTCTTCTCACGGGGATCGTGGATCAGGAGCTTGAACTCGGCGGCCTGAGCGGTGCCGGTCTTGCCGGCGACGAGCAGGTCGTCCATGTGAGCCCCTTTCCCGGTGCCCGACTCGGCATTGACGACGTTGGTCATCCCCAGCTTGCATGCCTTCACCGCCTCCGGATCGAGGTGTAGATCGACGACGTCCGGTCCGTCGAGGGCGCCGGCGTGCGGGGTCGGCATCTTGTGGCTTTCAGGATCGGTCCGGATCAGCCTCGGCCGCATCCAGATGCCGTTGCGGGCGATCGTGGCGGCGATGTTGGCCATCTGGATAGGCGTGGCCGCCACATATCCTTGCCCGATGCCGCCCAGATAGCAGGTGGAGCGCTCCCGCTCGCGAGCGAAAGACCGTGGGGCGTCGCCGGGCACCCAACCCTTGTATTCTTCGATTCCGATGCCGGTCCTGCGGCCCAGGCCGAATCGGCGCATCCAATTACTCAACTCAACCGTGCCGAGCTTGTCGGCGACCGTCTCAAAGTAGACGTTGCAACTCCGTTCCAGTGCGTCGCTATAGGTTAGCCAGCCGTCCGGGTTCCCGTCGTGGCCGCGGTGCGGACGCGGAATGGGGTGATGGGCAACCTGTCCCCGAAGCGCCTGGACGAAAGCAGGCGTTGACGCCACCCAGCACCGTCCTGATCGGGCGTAGCGAGTGACCCCCCCGTGCCCATTGGGAAGTATCAGGTATCCGGTGCATTCGATCCCCTCGTTGACCTTGATGACGCCCTGCGTGAGGCCAGACAAGCCGACCAGCGGTTTGACGGTCGACCCCGGTTCGAGCTGTGATTCGGTCGCCCGGTCGCGCAGCGGGTCATTAACCTCGTCGTCATCCCATTCCTTGTACTTCTGGTCGTACAAGTTCAGGTTGTAGGTCGGATATGACACCAGCGCCAGGACTTCGTTGGTCTTTACGTCCAGCAGGACCGCCGCCCCGTGCAGCACCGCGCCGCGCTCGACGACGTTGCCGACGTTGTCGTGCAGGGTGGCGGAGGCGAAGAAGTTCTGGATGTCTTCCTGAAGCTCCACGTCAATGCTGGAGTGCACCGCCTCGCCGGGAATCGGGGGGTCATCGCTATTTGCGGGGGTTTCTTCGTGCTCCACGGTGACGACGCGGCCCAGGGTGCCGCGGAGGGCCGGCTCGCACAGCCACTCGAGGCCCGAGCGGCCGATCAGGTCATTGAGCAGGTACTTGCGCCTCGGATCGAAGCGGCCGAGATCGTGGATGACGTCGTCATGGTTGACTCTTCCGATGTGTCCTACCACATGGCAGGCCACGTCGTCGAACGGGTAGTAGCGGTGCGTGCCCGGACGCAGGACCAGCCCGGGGTACTTCTCCTGATGCCGGCCCAACTCGTTCTGCACCTCGAGGCTGATGGCGTGAACGACCACGTGCGGAATTTCTTCATCGGCGACGGTGACGGCGAACTTGTCGATCTCGGGCGCATCGGACGATTCGCCGCTGAGCCATTTTTCCCATTTCGATTCGGTTTCCGCCGACGATGCGTCGCCGTCATTCTTCATCGCCTGCTGGTAGTTGTGGTACCAGACGTACTTCTTGCGCATCTCAACCCGCTGAAGAATGGACTGGCGGGTCTGCTCGATCTCTTCGCGGCTGTCGCCGGACACATCGGCCAGCTTGGCCCACATGTCGTCGATGTCTTTGCGGACGGCATCCGCCTCCACGTCGCGGAGGTGCTCGCGCTGCTTCTTTGAGGCGCGCTCCCAGGCCTCGCCCATCCGCGCGCGGAGCCGCCCGCCGGCCACGTCCTTCACCCACTTGTCATCCGCGGGATGGACGATCGCGCGGTAGTCGACGCAAACATCGACGCATGGGCGGTCCTCGGCCAGGACGTTGCCCTTGCGGTCGAGGATCGCTCCGCGGATCGTTTCGGTATAGCGCACCTTCTTGAGCGCGTCTGCCGCCTGCTGGCGCCAATACTCGCGCTGAAGTACCTGCAACTGCGCCGCCCGGCAAAGCAGCACGACCACCACCGCGGAGAGGATGACTAGCACGACTTTCAGGCGACGCTCGAACATGGGACTCCTTTCCCGTCAAATTCGTGTCACCACGACCGCACTCTCCGCCGGCCCTGCTGGAACGCGAACAGGCGTTTCATCCGTTGCAGTGCCCCGAGCACGATGGGGGCGAGGATCGACGTGTAGAGCACGCGCGTCAGTTCGACGGTCGCCGACGGGCGGATAGCGGGGAGGGTGGTGCTCCCGTCGGCAATGCGCGCCGAAGGCGGATGGACCCAGCCGTGCAACACGAGCACCAGCGCCGTGACCAGTCCGCCGGCCAGCGCCAGGGAAAAGTGCGTCAGCGGATGCTCGCGGTAGACCACCTGTTGCGTGCCCACGACGAACAGCCCGACCAGGCCGTACGAGAGCGCGAACAGGCCCGGCTGCTGCTGAGTGACCAGGTCTTGGAGCAAGCCGAGCACAAAGCACCCCAGGAGGGCCGGGTCGCGCGGGGCATTGACGGCGATGAAGATCGCCGCCAGCAGCACCAGGTTCGGCGCCGCCCCGTTATAGGCGATGAACGGCGACAGCCCGATCTGCAGCGCGATCGCGACATACGCCAGGAGGATGTAACTGAGCCAACGCATTAGTTTTCCTTCGTCATCACCATCACCTCGGGCAGCCTCTTGAGATTGACGTCGGGCTGGAGCCGGATCTCGGCGAAGAGCTGGGCATCGTGGCGGTGTCCGATGGTCACCACGTGGCCGACCATCTCTCCTTTTAGGGCTGGCGGGCATTCGGGATCGACGAGGACGGCAACATCGCCCTGGTCGAGCAGCGGTTCGGCCTGGCCGCCCAGCGGCTTCAGATCGCGGCCCCGGCCGATCGCGCTGAGCGACAGTCCGCGCACCACCATCATTCCGCCGCCCACTCCCTCGGCCAGCGCGACAGGCGTGCCGACGTCCACGTATCTCGGCGGGTCGCTGCCGGGGACGAACCGTTTGAACAGGACGCGGATGTGGAACGCGGGATCGGTGATGAGCCGCACCTGTGCCCCGGCCGCCCCGGCGCGCTGGATCTGCCCGACAAGCCCGCCGGCGCACAGCACGTACTGCTCTTCCTTCAGCCCGTCGAAGGTGGACCCGGCGATGGCCAGCGACTCGCGGCCCCCGGCGTCAGCGCCGATGACTTTCGCCAGCCGGCAAAGGTCGCGCTTCTGCCCCAGCTCGCCCATGGCCAGGTCGCGGCGATTCAGTTCGTCGAGCTGCGTCAGGAGCCGCGACAGCTCGGCGCGCAGCCGCTGGTTCTCCTCTCGGATGTCCTGGGTGGCGCGAGGGTCGTTGATGTCGGGCGACAGCCGGTTGGTCGCCCACGCGGCCACTCTCCACACCGGCCGCGAGACGGGTGCGAAGATCGTTTGGATCTGCGGTTGAAACTTCGCCGCATACCGCGGAGGGATGATGAACGCGCCGACCGCGCTCAACCCCATCAAACCGACGAAAACGTGTTGGAAGCGGAGGTAAGACATCCGTGTCGTATTGCCGATTGCCGAATGAAAGGCGGCCAATCGGCATTCGCCAATCGGCATTCGGCAATCTCTAGAGTTCGTCCTGATCGCTCTCCATCGTGTCCTTCCACAGCTCGAGATTTTCCAGGTAGACGCTGGTGCCGCGGGCGACGCAGGTGAGGGGGTCTTCGGCCAGGCGCACGTCCAGCCCGGTCGCGTTGCTGATGACGGTGGTGAGCCCGCGGAGTAGCGAGCTGCCGCCGGCCATAGTAATGCCGTTGTCCACCAGGTCGGCGGCCAACTCCGGCTCGGCCTGTTCCAGCGTCTGAGTCACCGCCTCGATGATGCTGGTTACCGGCTCCTGAAGCGCCTCGCGGATCTCCTCGGCGGTGATGACCGTCTTGCGCGGCAGTCCGCTGATCATGTCGCGGCCCTTGACCTCCATGGAAGGCTCGTTGTCCCCGAACGGGGAGGCCGAACCGATCTCGATCTTGATCCGCTCGGCCATCTGCTCGCCTATCGCCATGTTGTAGGTCTTTTTCATGTGGTTGATGATCGCCTCGTCGAAATCATCGCCCGCGGTGCGGACCGACCGGCAGACGCTGATGTCGGCCAGGGAGATGATGGCGACTTCCGTCGTCCCGCCGCCGATGTCTACGATCATGCTGGCGGTCGGTTCCGTGACTGGCAGACCGGCGCCGATGGCGGCGGCCATCGGCTCTTCGACCAGGTACACCCGCCGCGCGCCGGCTCGTTCGGCGCTGTCGAGCACCGCCCGTTTTTCCACCGCGGTGATTCCCGAAGGGATGGCGATCACCACCCGCGGCCCGATGAAGTGCTTACGGCCATGGACTCGCCGGATGAAGTAGCTGAGCATGGCCTCGGTGACTTCGAAATCGCTGATGACGCCGTCCTTCAGCGGGCGGATGGCGGTGATGGAGCCGGGGGTCTTGCCGAGCATCTCCTTGGCCACCAGCCCGACGGCGTTGCCGTCCTGCAGCACGCGGTTGGTTCCTTTCTTCACCGCGACGACGCTCGGCTCGTTCAGCACGATCCCTTCGCCTTTTACACAGACCAGCGTGTTGCAGGTGCCCAGGTCGATGCCCATGTCGATGCTGAACATGCCGAGCAGCGAGTCAAAGATCACGCGAGCGCTCCTTGCCAACCCTCAATGTACCGGAACGTCGCGAAAATCCCACTGCGGCGGCGCTTGAACCCGCACGCGACCCGCCACACAGGGAGACCGCTGGAAGTGCTCGCGATTGCCCGGATCGCTTACCCTACCGCCGCGGGCCGTCGTTCGCAAATTTTCTGGCGAAGATAAAAATCGGCAGCGAAAGAAGCTGTAAGCCGACCGAGAACGCGATCAACCCGGGGACGGACCTGGCGTAAAGAATCCCCATCGACCAACTGCCCAGGAACCAGGCGATGCCGAACCCCGTGTCGAATATGCCGAACGCCGTGCCGCGCCGGTCCGCGGGGATCAGGCCCGCGACGATTGATTTCAGAAGCGAGTCTTGCGCGCCCATTCCAATGCCCCAACACACCATGCCCGCCAGGGCGAGCCATCGGCCGCCAAGGAAGACGAGAGGTGCAAAAAACGAGGAGATCAGGAACGCGGCAATCACCGACCAGAGGCCGATTCGATCATACCACTTCCCAAAAATCAGCGCGCCGATTGCCCCCATCGCCATGGCGATCGAATAATAAACAGGCGTCAAGGCCGCGGACACCGATCCCGTCTTCTGAAAGTGAAAGCCGATGAGGGCAAAATCGGCAACCCCCGCGGCCACGCATGCGGCCCCAAGCAGATAAAGCCAGTATGACCTGGGGAACCCCTTCGTCTGGATCGGATGAGCGGCTTCCAAATCCCGCGGATTGGGAAAGAAATGGCGTGCCGCCAGCACGGTGGCGATAGTGAGCACCGCTGGTATCAGCAGCGCGGCAAAGCCGGCGCGGTAATCTCCGTGCCGGAGCAGGACCAGCGAAATGATCAACGGCCCGACGGTTGCCCCGGCCTGATCCAACGCCTCGTTCAAGCCGAACGCCCAGCCGCTGCCCATCTGCGTTCCCGCGAATGACAGCATTGCGGCGGTGGCTGGTTTTCGGATGGCCCGGCCGGTCCGTTCCGCGACCATCAGTCCCGCCGCCAGCGGCCAGTTTCCGGCCAGGGCCAGGGCAGGCACCGCCAGCATATTGATCGCGTAACCAATGATCGTCACTGCCCAATATTTTCCCGTCTTGTCGCTCACCAGCCCGGTGATCGACCGAAGCGCGTAGCCGACCAACTCGCCAAAGCCGGCAGTGAAACCGACCACCGCGGCACTGGCGCCAAGCACGCCGAGAAATGGCCCGCTCACGCTTCGCGCACCCTCATACGTCATGTCGGCAAATAGGTTGGCCACTCCGAGGATGAGCACGAACCGCAGAGCGGCCGAGGACGAAAGGCGTATCTGATCGGCTTTTGTTTCCATTGGACCGAGCGCCCACGACGATTGCAACAATCGATCGCGCCCACCTTACCAGACGATGCGCGATGCGGAAGATCGGGGATGCGGCAAAAATAGAACCCGCCGGACCACAGGTCCGGCGGGTGCGAGCGACAAAGGATAAGGAGGATCAGGCGATCGCGCGGCGCAACCGCGATCTCATCGCACCTGCACCTGCCAGCAGCAGCGTGGACAGGCCCGTCCAGGCGGCGGGGGGCAGGGGGACGGCAGTGGTCCCGGGTGTGCCGCCCGGGTTTCCCGTGTCGCCGCTCCCGTTGTTATTTGAAGGCGGAGTAGTCAGCGGCGGGAGCTGGAACTGGCCGTCGTTCGGCGGGGTAATCGTTCCGCTGTCCGACAGGTCTACCGTGCTGACGGCGCTGCTCATCACGCCTCCCGCCCGGTCGCTGCGATGGTGGCGCAATCCTTTGAACGCCGCGACGATCTCCAGGCCCGACTTTCCGGGGGCCAGCAGGTCGTCGACAGTGAGCGATGATCCATTGAGGCTGGTCACGTCGAACACGAAGGTCTGGCTGGTCCCCGCGGCGATCGCGTGGGTCATGCCCCCAGACCCGCCCCAGTTCCCGTTGAGGGCCGCTCCGGCGTGATACATGCCCATCGGGGTGCGGATGTTGCCGCGATGGTTCCGCAGCTCATCAAAGCCGTTGGTGTTCGGCTTGCGCCCGCCGTCAGGGTCCTGGAAGATTGCCGAGTGCCCGCCCGCGTCGAATGCGAATGCGGTGAGGCGACCGCCCGTCGCCGGATCGGTCTCATTGTTGACCACGAGGGTCAACGTGTGGGCGGACGAGTCGTAGGTAGCGGTCCCATCGAATTTCGCCAGATGGTGCTGGCTGAAATTGCTGGCGAACGGCACGGTAGTGGTGGCGGCCGCGGCAACCGAGCCCCCCAGGGCCAGTGCGGCGGCGGCCAGAACGCGAATGGTCATGGCGACTTTCCCTCCGACGACCTGCCGGCAAACGGACATTCCGTCAGCGCGCAACACGCCCGCGGCGCGGCCGCACGCGCGGCCGTTTCAAATCGTCCCTGCTTGTCGGCTGTTGATATTGACTGGCCCACGGGTAGGGGCCAGGTCGGCCGGGGTCGTTGCTCTTTATCGCACCTGATCCGCCCGGCTGACGATCTGACTATACCCCGCCTTTATGCCACGGCAAATCAATGGGCCGGAATGCGGTCCTACCTTCGCGCAAGATTATCCGGACCATTTCAAACTGGCGCGTCTGCGCCGGCAAATCCGCCGTGACGCCCGATTTTTCCCTTGCATCGGGAGAGCGCCGCTCATCCAAAGGCCCTGGGAGTGGCCCGCGGTCTGGATCGTGGCACGGCCGACTCGGCCGTGGGCGTGAGAGCATCATTACCGGTTGGTGCACGATTGTGGAAAGACCAGTGTCGCTACCGGGCCTTCCACAATCCCACACCAAGTGGCAATTGAAACCCCTGGACCACGGGCGAGTCGCCCGTGCCACGGGGGCAGTCCGGCCACGACCATCCGTCCACCCATGACGGCCTAACCGTTCGCGCTCGCCGTTGGCCTCGAAGACGATCGCCGGTATACACGCGGCCATGGACCTGGGCATTTGCTCGTTCAGCTTTCACCGTCTGATGGCAGCCGGAAAGGCAGACGTGTTCACCTACATCCTCGATTGCAAATCGCTCGGCTGCACGCAGCTCGATCCGTGGAGCTCGCACCTGTTGCCGTCACAGGACGGTGATGCCGTTC
>Ga0073928_10011774_pt1 | contig 10154 bp, 9 predicted proteins | sample PaiPotPPA55metaG_FD_76969 | JGI IMG/M metagenome (GOLD analysis project Ga0073928, IMG submission 76969) | Iron sulfur acid spring bacterial and archeal communities from Banff, Canada, to study Microbial Dark Matter (Phase II) - Paint Pots PPA... ... | reverse complement strand
TCGAGTTCGAGGATTCAAGGGGCAAGTTTGGGCCGGCAGGTCAGAGGGCATATTATGGAACAGCTAATCTAACGCCGGTGTTCAAGCCCATCCGGCCGCAAAGGTGGAGGAAGCCATCGCTTTAGGGCAATTCTGGCCTGTGAGTCGGTTTAGATCGCATCCACCAAGTGCGAAGTAACTCGGCAAAGGTTTGCGCCAGGAGAGCCTCCGGCACCGGGCTGTCGTCATTAAACAGCAACGGAACCAGGATCTCGTACCGGCGTAATGAACTCATACGGGGCGGGACCTATCACCGTGAACTTGATTCCTTCCTCGGCCAGGAAACTCAAGGCTTGGGCCGGTACTGCCGTCTCTCCCAAAGCCCAACTCTTGCCTGAGAATCGTGGGATAAGTTTGCCCAGGCCCCGATGCTCGGTCTCTTTGTCGGGGAACGTGATCAAAATCTGCATGGCTCAAAACTAGCCCGCAAAGGCAGCAAGCGCAAGCCACCTGATGGACCTCACGGTCGGCATTTGGAAAGCTTCCTGCGGATTTCTGCCTTTTGCTTTCCTTCATCCTTCCGGCTTTGGATTTAATTTTCTTTCCCCACCTGATCTGCTCGCGCGCCGCCCTGCATTCCCGACTCCGCCGGAAAGCCGCTCCACAACTCAACCGCTCTTTTTCCTCAAGGCACGGCATTAAATCAGTATGTCTCGCAGAAAGTTTTCGTTGAGTAGATAGCCTCGACTACCAGGTTGCTTCAGTGCGAACCGAGCCTTTTCGAGGCGATTGAAGGCATAGCGCACTTGACGATAAAACGTATCGAAGGCGCGAATGTCATTGCGCGGATGCTCCTGCGCGGCCCATAACGCGAAACTGGTCTGTTTGGCGCTCGCTCGCTTCATCTTTGAAAAGTTGTTGTATCGGTACACAATACCCAAAATCTGTTTTTGAAGATTTGCTAGGTTGTCAAAAGGCTCTCCGAATATCCGTCGAAGCTCGGCGGTGTAATCCGATTTTACCAAGACGCGATTGGCTAAGTAAATTGGGTGTAGTGCCGTGCTCAATGGATGCTTGTGAATCAGTTCGTCTTTCTCCAAACCGAGAAGTTCATTAAAGTGGTTGTTGTCAGGCGTCAGGGTGATGGTGTAGTGCAGTCGCTCGCTGGCCCATTCGGCCTTGATCAAGTAGGCTAGGACCAGCTTCTGGGGTTCGGTGAGAATTTTTCCCTGAAGCTTATTCTCCAAGTAAGCATCGCATGATTTGAACAAATCATCCATTCGCTGGTCCAGCAAGTTGCCGGCACACAGATAAAGACAAACTTCCTCCGAATAGAACCGGTAGTAGGGCAAATCAATGCGGTTTTGCAAGCACAGATTCACCAGCGTCGCCATGCCGATGCCGCGGCCCTCCCATTTGCGGTAAACACGCAACACATCTGCCAGCTTCGGGTTTCGCGGCTTGGCTTCAGGAATAATGCGACGTAGTGGGATCGGATCGTCTGGTGCTTCGATGAGCAAGCTCTTGCGAAAGACACCAGGATTGCGTATGGCTATGTGCGCTCCTGGCTTGATAACGATGATGGCCTGCTTATTTACGGAATAATCGCGGTGGGCCAGAGCATTATTGACGGTCTCACGCAGTACCTCTTCGGGATATTGCGGGCGGCTGGTTCCGCCTCCTGCGATGCTCACGCCGACTTGAATATTCCGGAGGATGTAAGCCAAGCTGGCTTCCATCAGCGGGAGGATGTTGTCGGCAAGATCCTGCTTGTCCTGTGCTACTTCTTGGGGCACATCCACGTATCCATGGACGTGGCAGCGGAAGCCCAAAACATCCGCGGGATGTTTCCCGCATACCAGCATTCCCAACGTGGTCACGTTGCCATCTTTCACGAAACCCTTGCGCTGGAGGAATGGTAGTGCGCTATTGAGATCAGCCTTAATTGTCTCAATCTTGGCGATCTTGTTCAGTTGCTGAATGTACTCGTTCAAGCGATCAAGATCGAGGTCGTCCAGCGTTACCCCTGCCGTCGGCTGAAGTTCTCGGGCCTGAAGCGCCTCCTGTTTGAATTCTTCCTGCCTCTCGACTTCGGCTTCGCTGATCTTATGGTCTCCAGTTAATATGCGCCGATAGGCTTCACCGCGGTAGAACACAAACTTCCGATCTGCAGGCAACTCGTCCACTGCCAGTAAGGCTACCTTGCCACTTAAGAATTCACGAATCTCCGGGGGCGGGAATGCCTCGTCCAAACTAAGCGGCGTGCCGTCGCGCGCAGTGAACTGCTTCGGGATGTCCTTCAGGTTCGGCTCAGCGTGAGGCTGCCATCCGGTAAAAACGTACTTCCGGGCAGGACCGGAGCCTTCCTCCTTGATGCCAAAGATAACGATGCCACCCCGCGTGTTCAAAAAGGCGCAGATGCTTTTGTGGCGCTCGCGCCAACCGCCTGCATCCGCTGGAACGCTCTTGATCTCCAAAGTGTCCGTCTCGAGCTCTTCAAACCCCGCAGCAGCGATTAATTCAGCCAACCTGGCAAGGGTTTTTTCTACTACGGCAATTTTCATCTGGGCAAGTATTACACTTTCTTGTCGGCCGATGCCAGCTTAGCCTTTCGTGGCTTCAGGTGGAGCGCGGCAAATCCAGACTTTTTCTTCACTCTCTGACGAGGAGAAGGGGCGGCACTTATGGCCCCGGCAAAAACCGGTAAGAATACTTCGAGTTAAACGGCGACTTTGCATCAACGTTCGCATCCACCCAGAGCTGGACTGGTTGAGTCAAGGTCAGATTCGTCAGTGTGACCCAGGCGTTGGTATCCGTCAAATTGGTTGAGTTTTGAATGATATAGGAGTAGCCGAGAACCTCGCTGATTGTCACGTTTTGCCGGCACCACGGGAATGGGTCATTTCGTCTGTTGTTTGTCGAATCAAAATCTGCAGCCGAGTCTCTTGCTCTCCGAATTCGAAATTCTGTTGCTCAAATCGGCTCCCTGAATCACTGTGGCGGCATTTATGGGGCGCTCCATGAATGGCATCCGATGCGCGTTGGCGTTGCTTCTGGCGGGCACGGCATTCGCGCGGGGCGACGAGAGGACGCTCACATTGCCGGAGTTGCTGCAAGAGGCGCAACGGTGGGCGCAGGAGAATCTGGACACCAATGTGATCGGCCCGCTGCCGAAAGCGGACGATCCCGCGGTGCAACAGTTTTTGCGCGAAATCGAGAAGCGTTTTCGAGGCGACTACGTGGTGGATCTGGCGGCGCTCAGACAAGGCGCGCGCTCGGTCCTGCCGTTGCTCGAAAGCAGCGAGGAGACTCAGCCATACGCTGCGTGGCTGTCGGCGCAAATGGACTATCTCGACGTCGCCGACGAGATACGCATCTCGATTTCGGGGCCAAAGCCAAAGCCCAATCAGCCCTCGGCGCGGGCACCCAATCCGCCGCCGCAGGCGGAACGCGTTCTTTGGGCCAGAAGAATCTCGGGTCGCCCGTGGTCCACTAGCGCGAAGGAATGGGTTCCGCAATTGAAGCCGATATTTGCCGCGCACAAAGTTCCGCCGCAGTTGGTCTGGCTGGCCGAGGTGGAATCTTCCTTCGACCCCCGCGCGCGGAGCCCGGCGGGAGCGGCGGGGCTGTTTCAATTGATGCCCGACACGGCAAAGCGCTACGGCCTCTCCTTGTGGCCGCGCGATCAACGATTTCAGCCCGAACCCAGCGCCGCCGCCTCCGCCGAGGACCTGAAAGGTCTTTTCGACCGTTTCCACGACTGGCGTCTTGCCCTGGCGGCTTACAATGCTGGCGAACGCCCCGTGCAAAAGCTCATGGATCGTTACAAGGCGCGGAGCTACGACGACATCGCCGCGCATCTGCCCGCAGAGACGCAAATGTATGTGCCAAGGGTCGAGGCCATTGTGCGGCAGCGTGAAGGGACCAGGTTAGAAGAGCTTGCTTCGCCGGAGCGAAATTGATTTCGCCACGCCGCGGTGGAAGGGATAAATTAGAGTCTCGTCACCTCGACTCCTACTTCAAGGTTGATTTGCCTGCCATACCAGCCGCAACCCCTCAAGCGTCAGGCGCGGGTCCACCGCGGTGATTTCCGGAAGCTTGGCCGCGAGGAGCCGCGCATAGCCGCCGGTCGCGACCACGGGCAGGCGCTCGGCCCGGAGTTCTTTTTTGAGTTCCGTGATGAGCTCGCGAATGAGTCCCCGGTAGCCGTGAATCGTTCCCACCAGCATCGCCTCCTCGGTGCTCCGGCCCACGACGCGGTTTATCTCGCGAATCTTGATGCGCGGCAGCAACGCGGTTTTTTCGTGCAAATAGTCGGTCATGGCCGCCAATCCCGGCGCAATGATGCCGCCCACGTAATTGCCCGCCCGATTCACGACATCAAAAGTCACGGCAGTTCCAAAGTCCACCACCACGACTGGCGCCCCGAAATGGCGGCGCGCGGCCACGGCATTTGCCAGCCGGTCCGGACCGATGGTTGCCGGTCGTGGATAGTCGATGCCGACGCCGCGCAAGGTTTTTGGGTTCAGTTCGAGGCAGGGCAGGGCCCAGAGCCGCCTGACGAGTTTGCGAGCCAACGGCGTAGCGCGGGGCACGACACTGCATAAAGCGGATCCTTCGACGCGTCGGCCGCGAGTGAATTTGAGGAGGGTCGCCGACACCGCGCTCCGAAACCAATCGTCCGTTGGAAAGTGCGCCTGTTTCACGATGCGGCGTGAATTGGCCAGCCCGAGGTGGGTGTGAGTGTTGCCGATGTCGAAGAGCAAGATCATGGGGCGGGGCCGCGCGAACGGCCAATCAATGTGGATGGGGCGGGGCCGGCGGCCCCGAAATCCGAAGGCCGAAATCCGAAGGCCGAAAGAAGGCCGAAACCCGAAATCCGAAATAGGCTCGAATACACCAATGGCCTCGTCCAGAAGTAGTTTTTGGATGTCAGGCTCCGGATCTTGGATTCGGGCGGAACGTAGCGGCCTCTTGGGAGGTTTTGCATGCGGGTATGCATGGTTCGAGTGTTCATTTTTCGACGGTGACGTCGCCGCCGATAATGCGTTCGAGGTGGCCGTGCTCGGTGCGCAGGAGCAGGGCGCCGTCTTCTCCGAGGGACTCCGCGCGGCCTCTGATGGACCTGTCGCCCGTGCGGATCATGATTTCGCGGCCAAGAGTCGTGCCATGGGCTTCCCACTCATCGGCAACGGCCGAAAAATCGCCTCCCGTCAGGCGCGCGTAATCACGATCCAGCTCTTTCAGGATGGCGACGGCGAGCTCGGCGCGCGCGACCGGCTTGCCGGTTTCGATTTTCAACGAAGTGGCCAGTTTGCGCAGTTCGGGCGGGAAGTCGCCCGGATTCGAATTCACATTGACACCGATGCCCAGGACGACGTGCTTCACACGGTCCAACTCGGCGCTGAGTTCGGTCAGAATGCCGGCCACCTTCCTGCCGTTAATCAAAACATCGTTGGGCCATTTGATTTCCGGCGAAAGTCCAGTCTGGGCCTGAATGGCCCGGCGCAGCGCCGTCGCCGAGGCCACGGTCAATTGAGTGGCCTCTTGCGGGCGCAGATGCGGGCGCAACAATACCGAAAACCAAAGCCCGCGCCGTGCTGGCGAGAGCCACTTCCTGGCCAAGCGTCCGCGTCCTTTGGTCTGCGTCTCGGCAAAAACGACGGAACCTTCGGCGACGCCGTCGCGCGCGAGCTTTTCGACGATGTCATTGGTGGAAGTGGTTTCCTGGAAGACGCGAATATCGCGCCCGATGACTTTGGTTTTGTCCAGTCGGGACAGCAAATCGTCCGCGTGCAAGGCATCGGGAGCGCTGAGCAGGCGATAACCCAGATGAGGGCTCGCGGAGATATCGTAACCGAGCGAGCGCAAATCCTCGATATGCGACCAGACGGAGGCCCTGCTGACTCCCAGTACCTCGGCCAGGTCGGCCCCCGAAACGGCGCCGTCACCGGCGGCGCGCAGAGACTTGAGAATGAGGGCGTCGATGCTCATCTTAAATCGTGTTCGAAAACTGTAGCAGCCGACGTGAGTCGGCTCAATTCTCTCTGCTCGAACACAGAACCAGAGCCCCGAACGCTTTCGGGGCTGCTACAAATAAAACGAGTTTTCAAAGAGGCTCTTAAAGTTCGAAGTCCAGGGCGATGTCCACGGCGCGGGCGGAGTGGGTAATGGCTCCGACAGATATGAAATCGACGCCCGTCTGGGCGATGGCCCGAACCGAAGCGAGACTGACGCCGCCGCTGGCCTCGGTCTGTGCGCGGCCCTTGACGATTTGCACCGCCTGACGCAGTTGCTCGGGCGTCATATTGTCGAGCAGAATCATGTCCGTTCCCGCGGCGGCAGCCTGTGCGGCTTGATCGAGCGTGTCGGCTTCGACTTCCACTTTCAGTCTGGGATGAAGCGCCCGCGCCCGCGCGACGGCGGTGGCGATGGGATTCGGCAGTTCATCTTTGAGTGCGCAGAGGTGGTTGTCTTTGATGAGCACCATGTCGTAAAGACCGAGACGGTGATTGCGCCCGCCGCCGCAAGTGACCGCGTATTTTTCGAACCGCCGCCAGCCGGGGGTGGTCTTCCGAGTGTCGAGAATTTGCGCGCCTGTGCCTTTTACCGCCTCGACGAATTGCGCCGTGAGTGTGGCGACGCCGGAAAGCCGCTGCACGAAATTGAGCGCCACCCGCTCGGCGCTGAGCAGTGCGCGAGCGGGGCCGGAAATCGTCAGCAAAGGCGATCCGGCTTTGGCGTGCTGGCCGTCGGCGGAGTTACGATCGATACGCACATCTGGAGAAAGCGCCCGAAAAGCCGCTTCCCCCAGCGCCAGACCGGCGATGAGCAACGGCTCCCTCGCCCGCATGACGGCGGTGGCGGTGGCATTTTGAGGCACCACGGCCAGGGTCGTCACATCGCCGGTGCCAATATCTTCGGCCAGCGCCAGTCGCACTGCCCGATCGATTTCTTCGGCGCTCAAAGATTCCACGCTCGAAAAATGGACGAAACGCCGTAAAAGCAAAGCACGATGTTCGGCTCAAAAAAACCAAGTCACGCCCAGCAGAAAGTTGCGCGTGTTGACACCCAGGTTTGGCGAAGTGATGCCCGCGTCGGAAAGGTGCATGAAGCGGCATTGGGCCGTAAGAGCCAGGTTGTCCTTTAAAAAATAGCGAGCTCCTATGGCGATTTGGAGATTGAATTCGAAGGTCGCGCTTAAGTCGCCGTTGCGAATGTCGGTGGCGGTGCCACCTCCGCCGGCGTCGATGAATGGGACCCAGCGATGCCCCACCGCGAAGTTGTAACGCAAGAGCGGCCCGCCACCCGCAAAATACGCCGCGTTGGGATGATATTGCCCGCCCCCAAATACCTGGCCCAGCAACTCCCAGTTGCCGCGATACCAATGGTCGGCGGCGACCACGTCGGTCAACACCCACCCATATTCGGCGGTGGCGATCCCCCAATTATGGATGGTCCCACCGCCAAAAACTTTCACGCCGAGACCGTAACCCAAAGAAAAGCCCAATTCCTGCGCGCCCCGATTGAAACCTTCGCCGACACCAGCGCGCCAGAGAGACGAGGGGGCGGCATCGCGGGATAGCGACGAATTTCCATCGCCCAGCTGGCCGGATTGAGCATCCGGTTGGAGCCTCGCGAGAGTAAGCGGGGGTGGGAGATCTTGCGCGCTCACTCGGCGTTCGCCTGCAATTAACGCGGTCAGCGTCAAGATCATTGTCACACAGCCAAACATGAAGCACCATCGCTCACACCGATTCGGGCCTGCCGGGAATTGGGTTTCCATCATGCGGGGAGAATACGATTACTGGTCGATTTTGCAAATGCGATTGGTGATTTTTGCCGTAGCGGGGAATTTAAGTCAAGGGAGGTTGCGGGCGCGCGCCGAAAGTGGTAGAAACCACTCATTCCTTCGTCAGGTCCGCTGCTACCCGGCTGAAGCCCTTGTCATTACTCACAGCCTTTCGGCAGAGGGCCAAGAATTGCTTCTGAGGAATACATTGTGTATCAAAAAGTTATGGATGTGTTCAGGCGTCGCTACGCGACGCACGAACCATTTGCGGCGGTTTACCGTGGGCTAAAAAGCCCACGGCTACCTTCGTGCTGCCGCTCCGCGGCGCTATGCCTCCGATGGTCTTTTCCAAAAAGGCTTGGAAAACCGCCCTCTTGTTTCAATATCGCGCAGTGAATCGCTTGGATGTCAATGGACGAACCTGGTTGGCGGGCTCGTTTTTGGCGGTCGTCACGCTGGCGCTCTACTGGCCGGTGCGTCATTTCGATTTCGTGCAGTTGGATGATCCGGGCTACGTGTTCGAGAACCAAACGGTGAGCAAGGGGCTGACGTCCTGGGGCGTGGTCTGGTCGGTGGTCGATGCGCATGAATCGAACTGGCACCCGGTGACCTGGCTCTCGCACATGCTCGATTGCCAATTGTTTGGCCTGCGGCCCGGAGCGCATCATGTAGTCAACGCGCTCCTGCATAGCGCCAACGCTGTGCTGCTGTTTCTGGTGCTGCGCGCATTGACCGGGGCTTTTTGGCGTGCCGCGTTCGTCGCGGCCTTGTTTGCCTGGCACCCATTGCGCGTGGAGTCGGTCGCCTGGATTTCCGAGCGCAAGGACGTGCTGAGCGGCTTTTTCTTCATGCTCACGCTGCGGGCATATGGTGCGTACGTAGCCAAATTGGAAGCGGCGGCAAGAACGAATTCCGAAGGCCGAACTCCGATAAATCGCGAGCAAGTGCCGAAGGCCGAAGGAAGGCCGAAACCCGAAATCCGAACCCCGAAAATCGCGGGAAATTACTCGGGGTCATTCAGCGGCTTAGGACTTTGGGCTTTGGACTTTGGACTTTTTTCACGCGTGACGCATAATGCGTCGTTTTCCTACATCGTGGCGCTCGTATTTTTCGCTCTCGGCCTGATGAGCAAGCCGATGCTGGTCACGACGCCGTTGGTGCTTTTGCTGCTCGATTACTGGCCCCTGCGACGCTGGACATTCGAAAATCAGAAATCCAAAATCAAAAATCTCCTTTGGGAAAAGGCGCCGTTTTTTCTGCTGTCGTTCGCTGTGGGCACGATCACCTTTTTCGCCCAGCGTCAGGGCGGGGCAGTGGTGCCTTTGAAATCGGAAGGTCCATGGTTGCGTATCGGCTATGCACTGGTGGGCGGTTTTGGTTATGTGCAGAAATTCTTTTGGCCGTCGCCGCTGGGCATTCTTTATTTGAGGCCGGGCACGTTTCCGGTCGGGACGCTGGCGCTTGCTCTGTTGATATTATTAGGAATGACCGTCGCCGCTCTCGCAGTAGTCCGCAGGCGTCCCTATCTGGCGGTCGGCTGGTTTTGGTTCTTGCTGATGTTGCTTCCGGTTAGCGGACTTATTCAGGTAGGTCCGCAATTCATGGCGGATCGGTATAGCTATCTGCCGGGGATTGGGCTCGCGGTGATGCTGGCATGGGGCGGCGAAGAGATTATTGCCAGGCTGGCCAATGCCAAAGTCAGTGAGGCAATCATCACTGGGTTCGCTGTCGCCGCCCTCATTACGTGCCTCACATTGACTCGGCACCAGCTTGGTTATTGGCAAAATACGGAAACGCTCATGGGGCACGCGCTGGAGCTCAATCCAAACAACTACCTTGCGCACAATAATCTCGGCATTTATTACACACGGCTGGGCCGAACGGAGGAGGCCAGCTTCCATTATCGCCGCGCCCGCGAGTCGGACCCGGTAAAATGAACCAGGGAATCCCTCGAGCTCTTCCCGGTGTTTTCCCGGTGCGAGAATTGGTGCTTTGCCCGATGGCGAGTTGTTTTCTTCGTCTTATATTTAGACAGATTGAAACAGTTTGAGACAGTTGCGAAAAGTAAAGCTCGACGCGGAAATGTTATGAGTGCCACCACCCTGGAAGTCAACAAGGCAAGTCCGATGCGTACCCTGTTCAGGTGGATCGCACCGGTCCCAGCCCCCGTCCCAACACCGAAATTGGTGGAGGCCAAACCTGCTGCCAAGCCCGTCCAGTCGCGCGGCAAGAAAATTTTGATAGTCGATGATGACGCTCTCATTCTGAAAACGGCTGCTCTCAAGTTGGAGGCGGAGGGTTACGCCGTCGTCTCGGCAATGGAGGGAGCGGCGGCCATTCGGGCGGCGCGCAGGGAAAAGCCGGACCTCATCCTGCTCGATCT
>Ga0073928_10011772_pt1 | contig 10155 bp, 7 predicted proteins | sample PaiPotPPA55metaG_FD_76969 | JGI IMG/M metagenome (GOLD analysis project Ga0073928, IMG submission 76969) | Iron sulfur acid spring bacterial and archeal communities from Banff, Canada, to study Microbial Dark Matter (Phase II) - Paint Pots PPA... ... | reverse complement strand
GCCGCCTCGCGCTCAAAAATTTCCGCAGCGCGTTCTTGCAGGCGGTTGACGGTGGGATCTTCGCCGTAAACATCATCCCCCACCTCCGCTTCCGCCATGGCGCGGCGCATCGCCGCGGAGGGTCGCGTAACCGTATCGCTGCGCAAGTCCACAATATCCGTCGCACTTTTGTTTTCAGCCGAGGATGTGTACACGCTCGCTCCTTATCCCAGCAATTCCACAAACACACTATTCGAAACGGACAATCGATCCGGTGCAAGACGTAACCGCGCCCCACTCAATTGCAAGAACCCTTGCTCGGCCAACGGAGCGATGCGATTTCGCAAATCGACGTGATACTCGCGCTCGATTCGCTCCAAGTCAACGCCATCAAGTTGTCGCAAACCCAAGAACAATTCTTCTTCCAGCGCCTGCGCCGAACTCACTGTTTCAATTTGTTCGCGCGGAGAGGCCCCTTGCTCGATGCACGCCACGTATCGCGCTGAGTCGTGAATATTGGCCCAACGCTTCACACCGTCGAACGAATGAGCTCCCGCTCCGAAACCAAGATAAGGTTGCCGCTGCCAGTATTTCGAATTGTGCCGCGAACGCATGCCTGGCAGCGCCCAATTGGATATTTCGTAATGTTCGTAACCCTCTGCTGCCAGCCGCGCGCGCGCCGAGTCGTAGAAATCGGCAATCGAGTCGTCCCCGGGAATCTCGCCCGCGCTATATCGCTTGCCGCCGGCAAGGGATTCCGCACCCAGCCTGCTACCTTCATCAATTTCCAGCATATATATGGATACGTGTTTGGGCCAGATTTGCAAAGCTTGCGCGACCGACTCCTCCCACGATTCGCGAGTTTGGTACGGAAGACCAGCAATCAGGTCCAGGCTAATATTTGCGAAGCCGGCGTCCCGCAGCTCCGTGATTACAGAGAAAATATCCGCGCGCCGATGCAGGCGTCCAGCCGCTTGAAGCTCTACATCGTTAAACGACTGCGCACCCAGGCTGATTCGATTAAATCCAGCCTCCATCCACGCGCGAGCTTTCTCGGGCGTGATTGTTTCCGGATCAGCTTCGAGAGTAACTTCTGTTGCCGATGCCGAAAAGCCAGAAGACAGCGTGTCGAGAACTTTTCCCAGGAGCACTGCATCAAGCAGACTCGGAGTTCCACCGCCGAAATACACTGTATCCACGGCCTCCGCGTTGGCCGAAACTGATCCGACAATCTCCCGGCAAACCGCGTCCGCGTAGGGGAGATAACGGTCCCGCGAGACAACACCGGTACGGAAATTGCAATACGTGCACTTCGTCTGGCAGAAGGGCACCTGTATGTATATCCCTAGCGTCATCACTCGGAAGTGATTGTACCTCAGCTGGATTCAAGCGCGGTCGGGCACAATTTTGATACGTATCTCTCGGCTTCGCGGCCCGTCGAACTCTGCAAAGAAAATGGCCTGCCAGCGCCCTAGCAAAAGTCCCCCGTTTCCAATCCACAGAGTTTGTGAAGAACCGACTAGGGCGGTTTTGATATGTGAGTCGGAATTTCCTTCGTCATGCTTGGAGTAAACGACCACGGGGACGAGCCGATCAAAAGCCATCTCAATCTCCCTCGCCACTGCCGGATCGTAGCCTTCATTAATCAAAACCCCCGCCGTCGTGTGCGGTACGTAAAGATGGCAAACACCGTCGTTGCAGCCTGAATCGCGCACGGCAGTTTTCACTTCCTCGGTCACATCCTTCAGTTCCGTTCTTCTTGAGGATTTCAGATGTATGCTGTGATTAAACGAGCCGCTGTGCTTGTTTACCGTTGTCATTGCAAATGCTGCCTCCGAAGCTCAATCATTTTATCCAATTCCACACTCGCCGTCACATTTGCAGCACGCTTCCCCTATACAGTAAACTTCTCGATTCGTCTGGGCAAAGGGGGCTTTCATGCTGGTGGTGATGCAGGCGCAGGCGACCGACGAGCAAATCCGCGCAGTGTGCGATCGCATCGAGTCGCTGGGATATAAAGCGCACCCGATTCCCGGGTCGGGCCGCACGGCGATTGGCATCACCGGCAATACCGGAACGGTGGATATAGCTTCGGTCGAGTCGATGTTGGGCGTGGTTGAATGCATCCCCGTCAGCAAGCCTTACAAGCTGGTTAGCCGCGACGTCAAACAAGAAGACACCGTGGTGCGAATTCCCACTCATTTGGGAGATGTAGTTTTTGGCGGCGCTGAGGTGGCCATGGTCGCGGGTCCCTGCGCGATCGAGACCCGCGAACAGACCCTTACAATCGCGGGACACGTGAGCGCTTCCGGTGCTCGGTTGTTCCGTGGCGGAGCTTACAAACCTCGAACGTCTCCCTACAGCTTCCAGGGCCTTGGCGAGCCTGGTCTGAAAATTCTGGCGCAAGTGAGAGAAGAATTCGGGCTTGGCATCGTCACTGAAGCGATTGATAACGAATCGCTCGATCTGGTGGAAAAATACGCGGACGTGATTCAGATTGGCGCGCGCAATATGCAGAATTTTTCGTTGTTGAAACGCGCCGGACGTTCGCAAAAGCCTGTGTTACTGAAACGTGGAATGTCCGCAACGCTCGACGAATTCCTGATGGCCGCCGAATACCTGATGTCGGAAGGCAACTACAACGTGATCTTGTGCGAGCGGGGCGTACGGACGTTCTCCGATTACACGCGAAACACGCTTGATCTGAGCATCGTTCCTGCCGTGCAACGCCGCAGCCATTTGCCGATCGTCGTGGATCCGTCGCACGGGACGGGCAGGCGCAACAAAGTGCTGCCGCTTTCGCGCGCGGCTATCGCAGCAGGGGCCAACGGAATCCTGGTTGAAGTCCATCACGATCCTGACCATGCGCTGTCGGATGGTCCGCAATCCATCCTGCCGGAAGAACTCAATCAATTGATCCATGAAGTGCGGCAGATTGCGCAGGTCTTGGGCCGCAGGATCAATTGAGTAGCTAGCGATTTTCTGCCCTTTTTTCGTGGCTCTGCACATATACTTTCGCCGTTGAGAAAAGTTCGTATTAATGCGCGCTTTATTTTTCTGTTGCTTCTACTCGGCGGCCTGGCTTTCCGCGAAGTCTCCCTGGAATTGCGGCCATCTTTCCTCAGGCCGGGCCTTCATCTTTTTGCTTATGTGGGCAATACAGGCGATGGAACGCTCACGGCAGTCGATTTGGTCAAGCTGTCGGCGGTATCCACGATTGCCGTCGGCGCGGGACCAAGCGGCCTGCGCGCACATCCGACTCGAAACGAAGTATGGGGATTGAGTTCGGCGGGCGGTTACGCCTGGGTCCTCGACACAAACACGAATGGAATTGTGGCGAAAATCCCTGTCGGTTCCGAACCTTATGCGCTCGACTTTTCACGCGATGGCCGCCACGCTTACGTTGCGGCCTCCGGCTCGAACGCGATTGTCGCCATCGATTGCGCTACACGACAGATAGTCGCGCGCGGAAGCGCGGGACGGCGACCGTGGATCGCTCGCGTTGCGCCATCCGGCAAAATCGTGGTGGTTTCCAATCGCGACGATTCCTCGATTTCTATCCTCGATGCCACATCGCTGGCTTCCCTCGCCGTGGTGCCAGTGGCCAAGCAGCCGGAGCAGTTGGCTATATTGCCGGACAGCTCCAAGGTCTTCGTGACCTCCGGCGCGGCCAACCTGATCTCGGCCGTAGATTTGAAACAGAACGTCTTGCTGGCAAATCTCTCGCTGGGCGGCGCAGCGGGCGATCTGATCATGAAACCCGACGGTGGCGAGCTTTACATTCCCTCAGCCGACGCCCACGGCCTTCTGATCGTCAACACTTTAACGAATGAGGTGGGCGATTTCCTGCTACTCGGAATGTCACCCGCTTCGGGTGCCTTCTCTATTCCTGACCAGAGGCTTTACATTACCGATTCGGCGTCGGGACACGTAATTCCCATCGCCATCGACGTTCGACAGGCCGGGCGCCCGATTCCAGTTGGACAAAATCCTCGTACTTGCCTGCTTACGCCGGGAGGGGACATTCTTTTGGTGGTTGACGTTGCGTCGAATGATTTGGCCGTGATTCGCGCAAAGACCTCGGCGCTAATCACCTTGATTCCCGTAGGCGGCAGACCTCGAGACGTTGCTATCAAGGTATTCTAGATAAGCCGCTGGGTTTTGCGAACCCGGCGTAGTTAGCCCACTACCGGGGGCGAGGGGTGGAAGTCTGTTGCGGTAGCGCTCAGGACGGCGGTCTGTGGACTGCTTGCAGTATTGTGCTTCGGATCAGTTTGGCGTTCACTCCGCCGGAGCAGTGGTTATGCGGACTATCTTCAGTGAAGATATCCAAAGTCAATTCAATCGTTGAATTTTGCAGATGAAATCGAGATGTTAAATACTTACGCGAATGCGGTACAAATACGGAGCCATCCGATTCAATCTCTCAGGTAGGACTCCAGGCAAAATTTTCTTCCCCCAAATTGAGCTCCAGCATTCCGTCAATCGGAAGGACGTCGATGGGCAGGCCGCCTTCCCATAGCGCAACGCTCACCAGCAGGGATTTGCGATTCTTCAAGTCAAACAATTCGCGCGCGAGACTCACTTCAATGATTTTCTCGTAGGCCGCCGATACCAGCAATTCCGGATGCAACAGACAGGCTCCGCCTTGTTCCAGAATGCAGCCTGCAAACTTCCTCTGGTTCACCCTCACCGTGATGCGCGTCTCGCGCGAATCCCACAGGGTCAGCCGGAATTGAAAATCCGGAATATCCGCTATCGCTTCGGTGGGATCCACGCGGAGGTAAAAATGTTGCGGGCCAAATCCGTAGCTCAATTGGCCTAAGACGCAACTGCGGCCGTGCATGCTGCCGCTACGCTGGTCGGTCGCATAAAATCCAGCCCCGAGCCATTCGAAATAATTGCTTTCGCGGCCATCTACTTTGACGTCCAAATAAGCCTGAGGAGCCTCGCGGCGTGCGCGTTCGGGTGCGCGCTTGATGGGATGCAGCAGCGCGTCCGGCACCTGTTCACCGAGCGCCGCGTAAACCTCTGTCAGATGTTGGCGGTATAACTCGTCGAACTCGGCATCGTTTGCGGACGCATGCTCCGGGCCGTACCACCAGCACCAGTCACTCCCCTCGGCTGCCAGCAAAGCTTCATAGGCCCGTTTGACCGCATCCGTTGACGGCGCCGAAGCCGCCGACGCGGCTGTACCCAACGCATTGCGCTGAACGAGCCTCTCGTATGTATCGCGCGCGTCTCGTAGCAAGTCCCACGCGCGCACATCTTCCGGATGCCCGACCCACACGTCGAAATTCGCGTTGATCCAGGACGCCGGAAAGATTCCCTCAAGTTTCGGAGCATCCGGTCGCGCTTCCGCTGCTTCGCTCATGGTTAACGCGTGAATCTCCGGATCGTCTTGCACGCGCCGGTAAAACTGCCTCAGAAAATCTCGCCCATTCTCAGCGTAAAACTCCCACGCATTTTCTCCGTCCAAAACAATGCTGACCGTCGCCGTAGCTCCCGCGGGCTGGCGGTCGCCAATCAACCGTATCCTGCGATGCAAATCTTCAGCCGCGGCTGCGGCTCCCATTCGGCTGTACACGAACCCAACGAGATCCGATAGGTAGTGATCTCGAAAAAATCCCGTAATGTTTTCCCCCCCACGTTGCAATTTCCACGGTGAATAAAGATCGGGACCATTTTGGGGGTAGCCTGAAGCGTCGCGCCAGAAACCGATGTTCCGCGTCCGCCCGAGTACGCCCTCGTCCGTTGCGAACCATTTGAATCCAAGATCCATCGCAATTTCGAGCGCCTGATCGGAAACCGATCCTTCCGACGGCCACAAGCCCACCGGCGGTTTTCCGAACACGCGTTCGTGATATTGCCGAGAACGCAGCAATTGTTCCCGCGCATCTTCCGGATGCCGAAATGCCGGATGCGGCAGCGGCGACTGAGGGTTCGACACTCGCGCGATGTCGGTATCGCAAAGCAGCGGAAGAATCGGATGGTAATACGGTGTCGTGGAAATTTCGATTTGACCGCGTTCAGCGGCCAGCCGATACTCGGGCAGGACAGCACCGAGCAATTCAAGCTGCTTGTCGCGCAGAGCTGCCTTGTCTTTTTCCGTGTAATTCGCGCCCTTGCGCGATAATTCTTTCACCACCGGATCGCTCCCGATGTACTCTTCGTCCATCCATGCAAGCTGTGACAGCAGTTGCAAGTCGCGCCAATCCCGCAAGTCGAATCGTGCCACGCACGCTTCTACCCCAGCAGATCTCACTTGTGCTTGCAGTTCGGCAAAACGAGGCCATCGCCGCACGAAATTTTCGTTCACCTGGAAGGCCCGCTCGATGACTTCGCGCTTCTGTTGGGGCTCCAGGGAATCCGCCAGCGCAAATGCCAAATCGAACCAGGGCTCGTCAAAATCGCCGCCCGCATATTCCTCAATTTGCGCCGCTAGCAAAGGCACGAAATTGAACGTCGCATGCAGGCCCGGGAATTCTCCCAAGATTTTCACCATGCCCCAGTAATCTTTTAGCGCGTGCAAACGGGTCCACGGCAGCATGTAGCGGCCGGTGAACGGTTCGCGATACTGCGGTTGGTGCATGTGCCAGAGTATGGCGAGATTAACGCGGCTCAACGGTGCGGGCCTTCCGTTTGCATCGAATCCTCAGATGAATTTGTATCGTGACTTGCGGAAATAGCCCGCGACTGCGCTTCTCTCTTAACATGTTAGAATGGCCGCGCGCAAATATGCGCCTGCTTGATAAATATATTGGCCGCGAAGTAGCCTCGCATTCGATCCTTGGCCTCGCTGTCTTCACTTTCGTTTTTTTCGTGCCTCAACTTGTGCGTTTGATGGTCTTGGTCGTTCGCCATTCAGGCGGCATTGGAACAGTCGCGCTGCTGTTTCTTTGTTCACTCGCGCCTGTGCTCGCATTCACCATTCCGATGGCTGTACTCGTGGGAGTTCTTATCGGCCTCGGACGCCTTTCCGCCGATAGCGAGATCGTTGCGATTCACGCTTCTGGAATCAGCATGCGTCGCCTGCTGGTCCCCATCGGTTTCGTCGCAGCAAGCTGCTCGGTACTTACTCTCGCGCTTACTTTCTGGCTCATCCCTTTGTCCTGGCGCACCCTCGCCAAGTTGGAACAGAAACTGTTGTCGTCTCAAGCGCCTTTTGCGGTCCAGCCGCGAGTATTCGACGAGCGCTTTCCGCATTTCGTATTATACGTGCAAGACGTTGAAGCGGCAGCGACCCGTTGGCGCGGCGTTTTCTTGGCCTCCTCCACACAAGCCACCGCAACTTCAAACTTGACGCTGGCCCAGGACGCACAAGTTGTGGCCGGCGCCGAACGTCACGAGATTGAACTTCACTTAGGTTCCGGCAGCACCCACGATTACGATCCACACGAGCCGGATCACTATAGCGTCACCACATTCGGTCAAAGCGATATTCCCATCGACATTTCCACGGCTACCAGCGGTACCAAGAGCATAGCTTTTTCCGATGCCGAAAAATCTGTCTCCGGTCTTCTCTCCGATAACGGGCCAAACTGGCGCGACGCGCGCGTCGAATTCCACCGGCGTATCGCCTTTCCCGCGGCCTGCCTCATCTTCGCGCTGCTCGGCGTGCCGGTTGGGGTTCGCCCGCGCCGTGGCGGGAGAGCGGCCGGGCTGGTCTTAACGTTGGTTCTTATCGGTGGATATTATTTTCTTTTTGTCACCGGCGCGCATATGGCGCAACAAGGTTCCATCGCTCCGTGGGCCGGAATTTGGGGAGCGAACATCGTCGCCGCGGTCATAGGATTTTTCTTTCTGCGCCGCATCGAAAATATTCGCAAACCGAATCGCATCAGCGCCGCATTCGAATCCATTTTTTCCAGGCAACGAAAGTCGCAGCGCTTGGAATCAGACGCTGCGCCAATTCCCGCCTCGAACGGTCCTATTTCCGCCTCCACAGCACTGGTTTCACCATTGCTAAAGGTGCGTCAAGAAACCGGCGCAGGCAGTTCCGTAGGTTTTCCGATGCTGATGGATACCTACCTGCTCCAACAATTTTTTTACTACTTTGTTGTGTTGCTCGCCGGTTTTGTGCTGATTTTTGACGCATTCACTCTTTTCGATCTGCTGGGAGACATTTCAAAGAACCACGTCCCGGCGTCCATGGTCCTCAGCTATTTCCGGTATCTCGTGCCACTGATGGTGTATCAACTTTCCCCGCTAGCATCTCTGGTGGCCGCGCTCGTGACGCTCGCTGTCCTGGCAAAGAACAATGAAGTGATAGCGTTCAAGGCCAGCGGCGTAAGTCTTTACCGCATCGTTCTTCCCCTTACACTAGCGGGTTGCATCATCGCTGGAGCCATGTTTCTTCTGGATGACACGTTTCTGCCTTACGCCAATCAGCGCCAGGATGCTCTTCACAATCAAATCAAAGGCCGACCCGCGCAAACATATTTTCAGCCCGCTCACCAATGGATCTTCGGGGAGAACGACAAGGTTTTTAACTATGAACTCTTCGACTGGGAACGCCAGTTATTCGGCGGATTAAGTATTTTCGAACTCGATACAAAAACGTTCCAGATGCGCCGCCGCGTTTTTGCCACCCGCGCTACCTGGGAGCCGAGCGAGAACGCCTGGATATTGACGGGCGGCTGGATTCGCGATTTCGAGGGCAACAAAGTCACGCGTTACACTCCGTTTAAAGTTAACTCTCTCCCCGAGCTGACTGAAACACCAAGCTACTTCCGTCGCGATGTTCGCCAGTACACCCAGATGAATTGGCGGCAACTCGGACAGTACATCGCAAGCCTTCGCCAAGCGGGATTTGATACCTCGCGGCTCGCAGTTCAATGGCAGAAGAAATTTGCCTTTCCGCTTATCGCGGCGATTATCGTCTTCCTGGCCGCGCCGTTCGCGTTTTTGGTTGGAACTAGAGGCGCCGTCGGGGGTCTTGCTGTCGCGGTGTGCATCGGAATTATCTATTGGGCCACCGCGGCGCTGTTCGAAGCCATGGGGGCGGTCGGACAGCTGCCACCTCTGTTGGCTGGATGGGCTCCGGATGCGATCTTCGGTTTTCTGGCGATTTATTTTTTCCTGAGAATGCCCACGTGATTTTATGAAAGTGTTAGTTGAAGAGTTGAAAGGTGAGAGATTTAGTGCTCGCCTCACCACGAATCGCATTTCAAGTGGTGCTTTACCAGACCATAAGCCACAGAACCTTGAAGGTTCCACTGCAATTGTCGGCAGTCCCACAACGAAAGTAATTCGTTCAAAAGCTGGCTTCCGTTCAGGCCATTCGCGATCCGCGTAAAATACGAACCGGCAGCAGAATTATCGCGCGAACAAGTTCAAGCATTCCTTCAACCGCGATACCTAAAAGTCGAAATGGCAGCAAGATTAGCCATACGATCGGGTATATAACCAGAGCCAATAGCGCAAGCGGCCAGCACAACACAAGTAAAATACACCAAAGAAGGAATCCCACTAGCGCACCTCCTTACCTCTCACGCCTCTCTATTCGCACCTCTAATAATACGCGCCGCCGGGTGATTTCGTTCCGAGCGGCATTACCTGAATCGTTGATTAAAAGCAGGGCGAAGGCCGGTACGAAGCGATCTAGCCGGAGAATTCCTCGCGATACAGTTATGTCTTTTCCAGCGCTTATTTCTTGATTTTCCGGGGACTGCCATTTTTTCGCTCTTCGAGTACCGCTTGCGCAGCCGCGAGCCTGGCAACTGCGACCCGAAACGGTGACGCGCTCACGTAATCCATCCCTACACGATGGCAGTATTTAACGCTTTCCGCATCACCGCCGTGCTCGCCGCATATTCCTATCTTCAGATCCGGCCGCGTCATTCGGCCGCGAGCGATTCCCCATTCAATGAGCATGCCCACGCCCGCTTCATCAATCGTCTGAAATGGGTCGGTGGCGAAAATCCCCGCTTTCCGTTCGTCTACGTAATCAGGGAGAAAGCGGCCTGCGTCATCCCGAGATAGTCCCATCGCCGTTTGTGTCAGGTCGTTGGTGCCGAATGAAAAGAATTCCGCGACCTCGGCAATCTGGTCGGCCAGTAACGCTGCTCTAGGAAGCTCGATCATGGTCCCAACAGAGTATTCAAGTTTTACTCTAGATTTCGAAATAATCTCATCGGCCACTCGCCGTGTGGCTTGATCGAGAATTTGCATCTC
>Ga0073928_10011770_pt1 | contig 10157 bp, 13 predicted proteins | sample PaiPotPPA55metaG_FD_76969 | JGI IMG/M metagenome (GOLD analysis project Ga0073928, IMG submission 76969) | Iron sulfur acid spring bacterial and archeal communities from Banff, Canada, to study Microbial Dark Matter (Phase II) - Paint Pots PPA... ... | reverse complement strand
GGCGGCGCGGTGAGGTCCCGCCGGCTCGGGCATGTGACGCGCGGCTCCACCTTGATCCTGCAGGTCACACCATATCGTCACGGCCGGCCGCGGCGAAGAGGCGGACACCAATGCTTAAGGTAAACGAGGATCGCGACGAGTTGCTTCACCGGCGCTTAACGACGCCATCGCAATAGAATCCAATTCGCGAAGACATCGATCTTTTGCCGCGCGTGCGGCGCCGCTGGCGACGTGAGCACGCCGTGGCACAGACCGGCGACCATGCTTGCACCGGCCCGCGCGAGCGGGAGGAGCCAATGCGGATCAACGCGGCGATCGGTACTCTTGCGCTCGGCCTTGCGATGAGCGGAGCGGCGGCACGCGCCGCCGACATTCCGCGCGGCCCTTACGCGGTCGCGCCGCCCTACCCGACCTACAATTGGATCGGGCCCTATATCGGCGTCAACCTCGGCTACCAATGGGGCACGGCGACCCACGCGACCCGCGGGGTCGATGGAATCACGGGCGGCCTGCAGGGCGGCTACAACTGGCAATTCGGCGCGCTCGTCGCCGGCGCGGAAACCGACCTGCAGGGGTCCGACGCGGATGACCGGTTCGCGGCCTGGAAGTTCTCCAACCCCTGGTACGGGACTTTGCGCGGCCGCGTCGGCTACGCGATGGACAACGTGATGCTCTACGCCACGTTCGGCCTCGCCTATGGCGGCGGAAGGGTCGAGACCGGCAGCGTACGCGAATCCAACCTGCATATCGGCTGGGCCGCTGGTGGCGGTCTCGAGGTCGCTCTCACGCCCAACTGGTCGGTGAAGGCCGAATATCTGTTCGTGGACCTGTCGGACCAGCGCTACGTGCTGTTCGGCAACACCGGCTTCGAGTCGGGTATCGTACGGTTCGGCGTGAATTATCGCTTTTAACGGCGCCCCGGTGTGGAACGATTGGGCTTACTTCTCGTTGATGGCCTGAAAGCATGGGGAATCAGCCGAAGTCCTCCCAAGTATTAATTTTTGGTAAATATGGAACTCGCCCCGGTTCAGTCCGGATTCGAGGTTCCAAAGCGGCCGAACTGAGGCAATACATGGGCGAAATTCGGCATGTAAACCAATCATCTACCATGGATTTTTCCGTGCTTTGGGTGTGTCTTTCCTGCACTAGACACGCACGCCCGATCGAATACTTTGGGCCCGAGGGTTAATACAGGAGGATGGGTTATGAAGCGATTTCTGCTCGCGAGCGTCGCGGTGCTGGCAATGGCCGGTCTGGCGAACGCGGCCGACCTGCCGCGGCCGATGGTCACCAAAGCGCCGCCCTACATGACGCAGTACTACAACTGGACCGGCTTCTACGTCGGCGTTAACGGCGGTGGCGGCTGGGGCAGCTCAGCCTGGGACACGACCGGCAGCTTCGACGTCTCGGGCGGCATGGTCGGCGGCACGGTCGGCTATAATTGGCAGTACGGCACCTGGGTGCTTGGCCTCGAGGGCGACATCGACTGGGCCGACATCAAGGGCACCACCACGACCTTCTGCGGCGCCGGCTGCACCAGCGAGAACACCTGGCTCGGCACCGCGCGCGGTCGCGTCGGCTACGCGTTCGATCGCTGGATGCCCTACATCACGGGCGGCGCGGCCTTCGGCGACGTGAAGGCGAGCCACCCCGGCTTCACCGGCATGAGCAGCACCCAGATCGGCTGGACGGCCGGCTTCGGTGTCGAGTTCGCGGTCGTCAATAACGTGACCGCCAAGGTCGAATATCTCCACTACGACCTCGGCAGCTTCCAGTGCGGCCTCAACTGCAACGGCGCGGTCAGCGACAATGTGGGCTTCAGCGCGGACGTCATCCGCGGCGGCGTGAACGTTCACTTCTGATCGATCCGGCAATCCGGACAACAAGAGCCCCGGACCGTATGGTCCGGGGCTCTTCGTTTGAGTGGCGACGAAATGAGGTGTCAGGCCGGCGGCGCGGTCGCGGCGAAAGCCGGGACGGCGGCGGCGAAATCCTCGACGTATTTCACCAGCCGCGGATGGTCCTTGCGCCAGGAGCCATGGAAGCGGAAGTCGCGATAGGCGAGCGCGCAGGCAAGCGCGATCTGCCCGACGGTCGGCGTCGCGTCGCGCCCGGGTGGCGCGGCCTCGAGCGAAGCGAGCGCCCGCTCGACCTTGCCGGCCTGATGCTCGACCCATTTCGGCTCGTGCTTGGCGGAATCACGCCAACGGCCCTCGTACACCTGCAGGATCGAGGCATCCATGATGCCGTCAGCAAGCGCCTGCAGGCGCAGCGCCGCGAAGCGCGCCTTGGGCTCGGCCGGAATGATGCGGCCGCCGCCCGCGAGATGATCGAGATATTCGAGGATGACGCGGGAGTCGAACAGCACGAGGCCGTCGTCGAGCACGAGCGCCGGGATCTTGCCGAGCGGGTTCTGCTTTCGCACCGTATCGGCCGGATCGACGGTGTCGGCCCCCGTCACGGTGATCCGGCCGTCGAGACCGAGCATGATCGCGGCCATGCGGACCTTGCGGGCGAACGGCGATGCGGGAGACGAGCGCAGGATCATGGGATGCCAATCCTTGGAAATGACGACGGACCCGACCTGCACGGCCGGATGTTCGCTCGGGTTTCTATACGGCGAGGTCGATGATCGGCAAGTCAAGGTCGCTCGCGCGAGCGAGATTGCGCGCGCAGATGACGTCAATTGCCGGCCGCAATAGCAAAAAGCGCCGGCCCCGCGGCCGGTCGAGCGAACGATCGATGGGCGCCAAGCCGGCGTCGTCAACCAGTGACGACGAGATTGACGGCTTTTGGTCCCTTGCCCTTCTTGTCGGGCTCCACGTCGAAGCTGATGCGCTGGCCTTCGTTGAGCGATTTCAGGCCGGCGCGCTCCACCGCGGTGATGTGCACGAATACGTCGCGTCCACCGTCATCCGGCTTGATGAAGCCATAACCGCGTTCGCCATTGAAGAATTTGACCGTACCGGTCATTGCCATCGGGAAACTCCTCCCCGTGGTTGCTCCGCCGTCGGCCCCCACGGCTCGACGGCTCGGCTGGACATTCACGACGGGAAAAGCTTCGGCCTACTCCGGCCTCCGACATACCGCCGCCCCCCACTGGGGGTGGAACGTCAAAGCCCCGTGGGACACTAACATACAATCCGGTACGGTAAGAAGGCCCGAAAAAGAGCCTGGGCTACGTTTTACCTTTCGCCCGCGAGCCAATCGACTTTCGCCCGGCCGCCGGCCGGCGGCCCCATGGCGGCGCGCAGACTTGGCAGCAGTCGCCCAAGCTCGTCGTCGAGCCGCCAGGGCGGATTGACGATCATCAGGCCGGCGCCCGAAAGACCCGCACGCCCTGCGTCGGGCGCCCATTCGAGCTCTGCCCGCAGGATCTTCGGTGAGCTCTTGCTGGCGCTGCTGCGTCGCAGCATGGACGCGAGCCGATCGGGGCCGACCCTGTCTTTGATCGGATACCAGACGAGAAAGACACCGGTCGCCCATTTGCGCTGCGCGGCCGTGAGCGCGTCGGCGAGACGGACGAATTCATTCTTGTCCTCGTAGGGCGGATCGATCACCACGAGGCCGCGCCGCTCCTTGGGCGGCACATAGGCGTTGAGCGCGGTCCAGCCGTCGATCGCGACCGCACGGGCGCGGCGATCGCGGCGCAAGTTGGCGGCGAGGGTCGACGCGGCACCCGGCTCCAATTCGCAGGCAACCAGGCGGTCCTGCGGCCGCATCACGCTCAGGGCGATGAGCGGCGAGCCCGGATAGTGGCGCAGTTTGCCGGGGCCATTCGCCGCCGCGACCGCCGCGAGATACGGCGCGAGGAGGGCGCGTACATCGTCGGGCAGTTTCGCATCGAGCAGGCGGCCGATCCCGTCGCGCCACTCGCCGGTGCGCGCCGCAGGCGCAGCCGCGAGATCGTAGCGACCGGCACCCGCATGGGTGTCGATCACCCGGAAGGCCGCCGGCTTCTCGCCAAGATGCAGCAAGATGCGGACGAGCGCCGCATGCTTGAGAACGTCGGCGAAGTTGCCGGCATGGAAGGCGTGACGATAGTTCATCACGCCTTCCTACGCCCGACCCGGCAGCCGGAGAAGCGAGCCGCCAGGGCCGGATGTCAGCCGCCGGCAGCCACTCCACTACTCTGCACCGGCGGCATCAACACCTGCTCGCGCTGGCAGGCGCGCTTGTCGACCTCCTCGCACCCGCGGAATTTCAGGTCCTTGGTGAGGCAGATGCGCACCTCGTTGAGACGCTTGGCGTCGCAGCCGACCGCGATCCCGTCATGCGGAAGGCCCGGATTGGCGGCGACGAACGCGTCCTCGACCTCGGCCGGCGAGACCGTCTTCGACTGCGCGAGGTCGAGATAGTCCGTCGGAATCTTGACCATCGCGCGCGCCTTGCGCACGGTCTCGAAGTAGGCGCGCGCCGGCAGGCCCGAGCATACGCCGTGGCGATCCCATTCGCGGAAGATCAGGCGCGGACTCGGCATCAGGTCGATCATCGACGAGATGACGTTGCGGTCGAGGCGCGGCGCCGGGTTCTGGCAGAACTCCGGAAACCCGCGCTCGTACTGCGGCCACAGGCCGTGCACGATGAACGCGTACCGTTGCTTGCCGCATTCCGGCTGACGCGCCGCGCTTTCGGGCGAGCGCTCGGTCACGGCGTCGCAGAACGACGGCGACCATGACAGGGAGAGGACGTAGAAGTCGAACTGGCCCGGCTCATTCTGGCGCCGGTCCTGAGCTTCGCTGGATACGAGACTGATGGCGAGAAGAAGCGCGGTGATGACCGCGATCCGCGTAACAAACTGTGCGACCTGTGACATGGGTAGATCCCCTTACTCTACGGAAAGGACCTACCCTCCTTAGTTGAAGTTGGTAGTGTCTCAGTTTCAAATTGTTCTCGATAGATTTGGCCTGCGGCCTATGCGCTCATGTCGCCATGCCGGGCAGGACAGGGAATTTACATCTGGGCAACGTGGTCTCCCTCCGGTCGGGCGGGCCGCGCATGACCGTGGAGAAGGAGCCCGAGCATCGGGATGGCCCTATCCATTGCGTGTGGTCGGACGGGAGTAGCGTTCGGCGCGACCAATTCCCACGTAGGGTCCTGGACAAGGTCAAGACCTAGGGAGGGCTCCATGGGCCTCTGGGACGATTTTGCAAAGAGCCTAGATTCGGACATCGCCGACCTGAAGAAGCATTTGGGCTGGCTTCAGAGTGGCAACGTGCAGATCAGACACCGAGGCACTGACGGTCAATGGTCTGACTCGACGAAGGGCGAGATTGAGTGGCACAAGAGCACGATCGCTCGATTGGAAGCCCTCAGCGTCGACGCTAGGAAACGATCTGGAACGTAACCATGCCCCGAGGCCCCCGAGGCGAGAAGCGGCCGGCCGACGTGATCGGCTCTGCCATCATGGTCGCGCGGATCGCGACTGGCGAGGTTGAGGAAAAGCCCAAGAAGAAATCCGGCCGCACCCGCAGTGGTCGCGCTGGGGCATCTGGGCGGGCCAAGTCACTAAGCGCCACCGAGCGTTCCGCAATAGCAAAGAAGGCTGCCCAGAAGCGCTGGAATGGGGAGTAAATTTTACTCCGACTTCGATTTCGGCTTGGACTTGCGGCCCTTCTTCGCTTCTAGCCATCGCACCTTCGGAACATTGGGAAGCAGCGGCAGCTCCAAGCCCGTTTGGCTTGCAATGTGCGAGAACGCAGATCGGAACATCGACCAAGCCGATGATGCTGCCATCTCCTCTAGCATGTGCCGTCTGTCGCTCTCGGAAAGCGCCTCGCTCTTGGTCATGCCTACAAAATAGGTAGCCTTCACCTCAATGACCTTCGTCTCCTTTATCTTTTTCCCGGCAGAGAAGGCGCAAGTCGCAACGCTGAAGTTCTTGTGCACGCCTTCCGTACTCTGAAGCGCGACATCGTAGAAGCGATCTGACTTGTTCTCATCGTCTTCTCTAGCCCGCACCCCATCTTCATTTATGTCCACAATGAATTCGGCGAGGACCGGATAGAATAGGCTCAGATCGGACAGTCCTTCGCGCGGCATTGCACGAGCGCCCACTGAAGGCTTCCTATCTGCGCTTCTGGCAGCCACGTATGCCACCCGTCAATTCATCCGCCGCCAGGGAGACGGATGTCCGTTTCCCTGGGGTGACGGCAGTGCGGGGCGACTCAAGCTAACGTCGCGTATCTGTAGCGTTTTCACGAGCGTGTAGTTCTCAGAAACAACCTCGCGGCCGATGAGCCCAAGAACGAGAAGGCGATCCGCTTTCTTCTCTTTCTGTCGTTCGACGCGCGTCTGCAAAGCCGTAGCGACCCAAGCATTCATCGTCTGTCGGGACTCGACGGAAGCCATGGCAATTTGGCGATGAAGCTCGGGTTCGATGCGAACGTTGAATGAGCCCTTGAATGGCTTGCAAGGCTCCTTGCCTACCGCAGCGCAAGTCTCAAGGTAGTCGTCAACCAACTCCTCGAAAGCGGCTTGGGCCTGCGAAGCGCTGTCGACGGTTGTGGAAATTGAATCGTCGATGTGAAGAATCTGGACGACCAGCTTGCCATCCTCGAACTCGACTGATCCTTGAAATTCCTTGTAGTGAAGCGCGGTCATATGACACCCTCTAAATCCCGCTGGAGCCTCTTGACCATGCCGCGGCCCATCTCTCCATCGTGGGGCTCATCGGCAAAGATCATGTGACCAGTTGTCGAATTGTAGTACTTCCGACGGCTTCCGCCGGTTTTGCCAGACTTGACGAGATCGTACCCAAGCATGCCCAGGAGTCGCACAAAATCCCGCCAATCATATGTTGACCGGCAGTCCTTGAAGGCGGCGATTTCCTTAGCCAGATTGGCCATACGAGAGCCCGGACCATAGTGGAACCTCGCCGATGAACGTCAAGTTAGCAACTGGTTTTCAGTCGCAAATTTAAATAGACACGTTCAACGGCGGATGCAAGAGCGATCAGCGCCTTTCAACCTACATCTCTTCGTTGCAATACCGACAAATGTCAATTTTCAGCATCTAAATGAAAATAATGCTTGCTATCTGAATTTAGATGAGTATGATTAGTGGCATGAACAAGTTGCCCCTCCCCACCCGCGTCCAAATCCTCACGATGCTCTGTGAGGGTTCGTCCATGCGCTCGATCTCACGGGTGTGCGACGTGTCGATCAACACGGTGTCCAAGCTGTTGGTCGATGCCGGGATCGCGTGCGCCAAGTTTCACGATGAGGCCGTGAAGGGCGTTCGCGCCAAGCGTGTCCAGTGCGACGAGATTTGGAGCTTCTGCTACTCGAAGCAGGCCAATACGCCGCGCAACGCAAGCAAGTTCGGCCGGGGCGACGTGTGGACGTGGACGGCGATCGATGCTGACTCCAAGCTCATCGTCTCGTGGATGATCGGCGACCGGGACGCCGAGACGGCGAAGATTTTTGTCGATGACTTGCGCTCGCGCCTGACCGATCGCGTGCAACTCACGACCGACGGATACAAGATCTACCTCACGGCCATCGCCGCTGCCTTTGGGAGCGACGTGGATTACGCGATGCTAGTGAAGCTGTACGGCGAGAACCCGGAGGGTCAGAAGCGCTACAGCCCGTCTGAATGCCTAGGAACACGCACGGAAATCATCACGGGCAATCCCGATCCGGCGCACGTCTCCACGTCCTACACCGAGCGGCACAATCTCACGATGCGCATGTCGATGCGCCGCTTCACGCGCCTAACGAATGCATTCTCGAAGAAGATCGACAATCACTGCCACGCCCTAGCGCTCTACTTCGTTTGGTACAACTTCGTGCGCCAGCACAAGGCACACCGCCTCACGCCCGCGATGGCCGCTGGCATTACCGACAAGGTGATGGATGTGGCCGATATCGTGCGGCTGATCGACGGTGATGCACCGAAGGAGCTAGAGAAGGCCGCTTAATCCTGTGGATTACTGTGGGGACGGTTCTTACGGATTTTGAACTTTCTGACGATCATCGGCGTCGAGGAACTCTTCCCGGATTGCCCGTCTAATCCCTTGCTCGATCAGCGTTCGCGCCACATCGGGAACGCTTGTGCCATGCGTTCCTTTCTCCGCCAAGACCGCCAAAAAGGCGTGTGTCTTTAGCGAAAGAGACACCTGAAGTCTCTGAGATTGGGCCATACGCGTTACTCGAAAACGAGTTGAAAACTACTCGTTTTCGAGGCACGATGCCAACACGATTCGCCTCTAGTTCAGTGAGGGGCTACAAAACGCAACGGGCAGCCTTTGCGGGCTGCCCGGTGGTCGGGTGGCGGAGGTGAGGGGATTCGAACCCCTGAGACTACTGGGAGCCCTTGAAAAGCACTCCGGTCGTCTAACCGCTCCTAAAGCGGGTGCCTTAAGCCACTCGGCCACACCTCCTAGGGGAGAAAGGGTCGGTCCGAAGGGACTGACCCTTCTTTCCGGATGCGAATCTCTATGTCTTGTGCCTACTATCATTAGAATCGCGAATCATGCCAGCAGGCGAATCAGCTCGCGATTCCGACCGCGCCACTACATCTTGTGTGTGCTGCCGCCTTATAAGGGCAACGCGGTCTAGACCTGGCCACTATATCTTGTGGTCACAACTTTTTTTGCCTTTCCCCAAGCTTCCACAGCTTTTGCGATGCCTCGGTGCCGGGCGCGCCACTGGTTAACGGATGATTACAGGGGTTTCTTATTAACGCGTTAATCGCGAAGCTATTTCGTTAACAAATTAGATCAAACAAAGAACATGCCACCTTGACGTGACGGAAATTCAAACTGAGACACGACCTTGAAGTTTTCGAACATAGCAAGAACAAAATTAGAACAATCAGTGGACAAGACGGCTCAGGGCCGCGCCTCCTTGCAGCGCGGGTTGTAGGCCCAGTTGCGGTCGAGCCCCACCACGCACCATTCGACGCCGTAGGTCATGCCGATGAGGCCCGCATCCTCGGCGATCGAGTAGTAGACCGGGCGCTTGACCCCATCCGAGACCAGCGCCTCCGCACGGCAATAGCGACGTGGGATCGCCCCGGCGGCCCACGGCCGCATCGCGATCTCGCGCACGTTCACGAAGTCCACGATGCGCAGATCCGAATGCCAGAATCGGCCTTCCTTGGTGTGGAACGTCGACTGGATGCGCTTGAGCGGCCCGGACTCGCTGCAGAGCGGCACGTCGGACGAATAGCGCGGGCCCGAGAGGTAGAAATTCATCTCGAAGAAACCGGCGCCGTGACCCTGGCCGGCCGAGCCGGCCAACACGGCGCTCGCCACCAGCGCCCAAAGCCCCAAGGTACAAAAACGGCTGGACATCGACCAAACTCCCCGACCCACAGCACGCGCCGCCACCCCTTAACGGTGCCGCGCGGCACCCGTTGCGGTCAAGTAAATAGCGGCCGCCAAACGGTTTCCACCGCACCACCGTGTCGTTTTCGCCATAGTGCGGGGCGCCTATGCGCGCCAATCGCCCAACACCGCCTGCACCAGCGCGAGCGCCGCGACCGCGGCGGTATCGGCGCGCAGGATGCGCGGCCCGAGCGCGAGGCGCACGATGTTGCGGCGCGCCAGCAGCAAGTCGCGTTCCTCCGCCGCAAACCCGCCCTCCGGCCCGATCAGGACCGCAAGCGCCGATGCGCCGGCGGCCGCGCCAAGCGCCGCCGCCGGGTCGGTGACCGGCCCATCCTCATCGCAGAAGATCAGCAGCCGCTCCGGCGCAAGCGCGGCAAGCGCGCCGGCGAGCGGAACCGGGTCGCCGACCTCCGGCAACCGCAGCACACCGCATTGCTCGGCCGCCTCGACCGCGTTGGCCCGCATGCGCGCCACATTGACGCGCTCGGCCTGGGTGTGGCGGGTCATCACAGGTACGAGCCGCGCCACCCCCATCTCGACCGCCTTCTGCACCATGTAGTCGAGCCGCGCCCGCTTGAGCGGCGCGAACAGGTAGTGGAGGTCGCTGCCGCCTTCCTGCGGCCGGGTCTGCGCCTCGATCCGCAGCGCCGCCCCGCGTTTTCCAGCCGCGTCGAGGACACCCTGCCATTCGCCCTCGCGGCCATTGAAGGCGAGCACCGGGTCACCCGCCCGGAGACGCAGCACGTCGCGCAGATAATGCGCCTGGCCCGGTTCCAGCGGCACCGCGGCGCCCGTGCGCAATGGCTGGTCGACGAACAGGCGC
>Ga0073928_10011769_pt1 | contig 10157 bp, 5 predicted proteins | sample PaiPotPPA55metaG_FD_76969 | JGI IMG/M metagenome (GOLD analysis project Ga0073928, IMG submission 76969) | Iron sulfur acid spring bacterial and archeal communities from Banff, Canada, to study Microbial Dark Matter (Phase II) - Paint Pots PPA... ... | reverse complement strand
AGGGCATTGCGTTGAACACGCTCCTGCGGTTTTTTGGTTTCCTGACAATATTGTTTCTAATCGCATCCGGGTATGCACCCAACGGCGCGGCATACTCGGTGCTCACCCACGAGGAACTCATTGACTTAGCATGGAACGATTCGATCCGGCCTTTCCTGCTTTCGCGGTTTCCCGGTGCCACCGATGCACAACTGCTCGAGGCCCACGCCTACGCCTACGGCGGTTCCGCTATTCAGGACATGGGCTACTATCCGTTTGGCAAGCAATTCTTCAGCGACCTTACGCACTACGCCCGCACAGGCGATTTCATCGCGTGTCTGTTTCGCAATGCCCAAACCATCGATGAATATGCATTTGCGATTGGGGCTTTGTCCCACTACCTCGGAGACTCGATTGGTCATTCGCAAGCCATTAATCCCGCAACTGCTGTGGAATTTCCCAAGCTGAAGCGCAAGTTCGGGCCATCGGTAACCTATGATCAAAGTCCGCATGGTCATATCCGGACCGAATTCGCGTTCGACGTCGAAGAACTGAGCGATGAAGACTTTGCGCCTCCAGCGTATCTGAAGTTTATTGGGTTGGAGGTTCCGCGCAAGTTTCTGGAACGCGCTTTCCTGGATACCTATGGACTTGACATCCACGAGGTCCTCGGCAAGGTACGCCCGGCTATCCGAAGTTACCGCACATCCGTTCGCAGTTTTATTCCGGCGTTCGCGAACGCGGAAGTAGTGCTGCATAAGCATCAATTTCCGCCGCACCCAGACGACGAGGCGTACCGAATCTTCGCGGAGAGAGTTGCTCGCACCAACTACGAACGCCGCTGGAAGCGCACGTTCAAAGGGCCCGGGTTCAGAGCGCATCTTTTAGCGATTCTGATCTTTGTCATCCCCAAGATTGGCGCTGCATCCGATTTAGCAATCAAGATCCCCACTCCCGATACGCAAGAACGTTACCTGAAAAGTGTCAACCAAACGGTGGACACGTTTCGCGCGATGCTCCACCAAGCGATGACTTACTCCGGAGCCTCGCTCGCGCTGGCGAACATTGACCTGGATACCGGGGATCGCGTCAAGCGTGGCTCGTATCCCCTGGCGGACAAGACCTATGCGCATTTGCTTGCACGACTTACGTCCAAACCCGACCGAATCCTCCCGCGAGACCTGAAGGAGAACATCTTGGAGTATTACTCGGATCCTCCTCGACCCGGCGACAAGATGACCTTGGTCGCATGGCAGAAAGTGGACCAGCAACTGGATGTGCTGAAGCAAATGAAAGCTGTTGAGTCCCCAGCCCCGGTAGACGATCGGGACCTCGGTGCCGTCCTGAATGATGGCAACATAGCAACGCCTGTCCCACGAGTATGTTGCAGTGCTTTTTAACTGATGCCTATACTGGCAAGGATTCGGCCGAATCGCGTCCGTAGTGGCTATCGAATCTGTGGTGGCGCTCGTCCCGGATGCAACTGTACCCTCTCTATAAGGATCAGGTTTAACCGACCGTGGAGGAAGTCAAACAATTTCCCGCCGTGGAACGCCGCCGCAATGCGGCGGTTCCTTACGAACAGCGAGAAGCCGGCGAAGTCGCGGTCTTTCAGGAACTTGGCAAGGCGCTGACCTCGTCGCTGCAGCTCGATCAGGTTCTCCGCACCATCATGGAAAAAATCGACGAGTTTTTGCGGCCGGATAACTGGTCGCTGCTGCTCCTCGATGAGGCCACGCAAGAACTTTATTTTGAATTGGCGGTGGGCAAGGCATCGCAAGCTCTTAAAGATGTGCGCGTCAAGATCGGACAAGGCATCGCCGGATGGGTCGCGCAACATGGCGAGGCTGTCGTCGTCACAGATACTTCCAAGGACACGCGGTTCTTCGGCAAGGTCGACGAAAAAACCAAAATGGAGACGCAGTCGATCGTCGCGGTTCCTGTCAAGTTTCGCGACACTTGTCTCGGTGTCATCGAGCTGATCAATTGCATCGGTCCGGACGGTTTTGATCCTCGCGACCTGAAGCTGCTCGAAGCGCTCTCCGATTTTGCCGCGATCGCCCTTGAAAATGCCCGCCACGTAAAACGCATCCACGAGTTGACCATCACCGACGATTGCACCACGCTCTACAATGCGCGCCACATGGGTTTCATTCTGGAGACCGAGATCTACCGGTCGCAGCGTTACAACTACGAATTCTCGCTCGTATTTATTGACCTCGACCACTTCAAGCAAGTGAACGACACTCACGGCCATCTGGTGGGCTCACGGCTGCTGGCCGAGATTGGCAATGCCCTAAAAACTCATTGCCGCCTGATTGATTTCGCGTTCCGCTATGGTGGCGACGAATTTGTGCTCCTGCTGCCGCAGACGTCGAAAGAGAATGCCTTGAACGTCGCGCGGCGCCTCCACAAATTAATTCGTGGCACGGTGTGGCTGGACAATGCGGGCCTGCGCGTCCGGGTGACGCCTAGCGTCGGGGTCGCCTCTTACCCGGTGGACTCGCGCACCAAAGAAGGGCTACTGCACCTCGCTGACGAAGCCATGTACCTGGTGAAAAACACAAACCGCGACTCTGTCGCGGCGGCTAATATCGGGATTTTGGCCGACACCGTCTCTGCTGCCGCCGAATCCGCCGGTTAGACCCTTTTACGCGTGTCGATCGCGGCGAGCGCTTTGTTTGCCGTTCTGCAACCGCACTCCAGAACCTCCGCCTGTACAGCCTGCGCCGGGTTTGCTTACACTGAAGTCATGCGCAGAAGTGAAGCGGCGCGCTACGCGCGCTGGTCGGCGGCCTTGGCCCTGCTCTTGGCGGGGATCACCACCGTCGCCTATCTGAAGCGCGATTGGGTTCGAAACATCGAGCGCACCAAGGCTCCGCCCCCTGCTCCCGTGGACGTCAGCCGTCAGTCTTCCGGAATCACTTTCAAGAAGTTCGATGAGCAAAACCGCACGATTTTCGAAGTGGCGGCCTCCAAATCGACCGAATTCAAAGGACAAGACGCAAGCCTGCTCGAGGAAGTCCAGATTACGATCTTCGGCAAGGCCGGCGACCGTCACGACGTCATTCACACCCACAGTTGCCAATACGCTCAGAAGGACGGCAGCGTCATTTGCGGCGGCGACGTGCGATTCGACCTGATGAGCGCCGCCGACGCGAAACTCATCGCGCAAAATCCCGCGCTCACCGAAGCGCGCGCTACTCATGTAGAGACTCGCGGTGTCACCTTTAATCGCTCCACGGGCACCGCGCAAACCGACGAACGCGTAACCTTCGCCTTTCCCAATGGAAGTGGCGACGCCCTCGGTCTGGAATACAAGTCCGAAGAAGGCACGCTCCGCCTGCTGCACGAAGTGCGTCTGCGGCTTACGCAGCCTGCAGCGACCTCGGCGAAGAAATCTGCGCCGCCTGCGACCGCGAGCAGGCCCGGACAAGAAGTGCGTGTAAAAGCGACCAGCCTGGATTTTGCGCGCGATAGCCGGCTGATGCATCTACACGGACCCGCCGAAGCCGAAACGCCGACGGAACGGCTGACAGCCGGGGAAATTGCTCTGCAACTCGACGAAGAATTTCGCGCGCAAACACTCGTGGCGATGAGCGCCGCGGGGAACCGTCCGGAAATAAAGTCCACCGGTAGTGACGATCAAATGAACCTGGACGCGGACACTCTGACCGCCCACTTCGCCCCCGAAGGGTGGATAACCAAGCTGGATGCTTCGGGCGCAATGCATGGATCCCGAAGCGGCGTAGCCGAAAGTGACGAAATGACAGCTGACGCGGGGACTGTTGATCTTTGGCCGCGGGTCAGCCAGCCGAAAGAATTGAATTTGTCCGGTAATGTCCTGCTCAAAACCAAGCTGGGGAAAACCGGAGACGCGCGCACGCTCCAGACCAGCGCGTTCCGAATGAACTTCAGCGGTGGCGGGGAGCACGAGCCGAGCAAGCCGCAAAAGGCCGAGACGCTCGCGGCCGGCGTCATGGAATGGACCGACAACACTCTCCACCCCGGAGCGGCCGCGTCTTCGGTACGAACTAAACTGCAGGCCGACAGGTTGATCATGGATTTCGCCGACACCGGCAAAGCCAGGCAGCTCCAGGCCAAGGGCAATGTACAAACCGACCGCTGGGCGACGGGCCACTCCGTGCAGACCGCAACCGCCAACGAGGGCGTCGCGCAAATGGCGCCGGACGGAGGCTGGTCGCAGATGGATCTGCAAGGCGACGTCAAGTTGAAAGACGCAGATCGCAGCGGCCAGAGCGATCACGCTACTTTCGTGCGCGCCTCCCAGACGGCCACGTTGACAGGGCAAGCTGTCGCTCGCGACTCCACCACCGAGACGCACGCGCCACGCATTGTTTTTGCCCAGAACACCAGCGAGATTGTCGCGGAAGGCGGCGTGCGCTCGACAGACTTCTCGCGGAAAAGCGGGACGTTGCAGTTGGCGCCGGTCCCCGCGAACATCACGTCCGACTCACTGCAAGCAAACTCAAAGACCGGCCGCGCCTTGTACTCAGGTCACGCGCGACTGTGGCAGGGCGACTCGGTTCTCGAAGCCAATTCGATCGAGATGTTGCGCGACACCCGCGTGCTGAATGCCTCCGGAAATGTACGCGCGGTCTTCCCGCAAGCGCCCAGCTCATCCGCAGGCCAATCGATGCAAACCGCGAACGATCGTCCGCTCGACCTGGCGCCGCGGCCGGTAAACACTTCACAAGTAATCCCGAAGAAATCCCAGTTGTGGCACGCGACCTGTGCGGATCTCATGTACGACGACAAAGAAGGACGAGCGCACCTAGAGCAGAATGTGGTCGTGCAATCGGCCGACCAAAAAATGCGCGGACCGGTCTTGGACTTGTATTTCACGCGCAGCCAGCCGGCCAGTCCAGCAGCGAACAACACAAGCTCTGGCGGAGGCGCGCAACAAATCAGCCGCGCAGTGGGCACCGGTGGCGTGATAGTGGAAGAAGGCGAACGCAAAGCCACTGCCGAGCGCGGCGACTACACCGCCGCGAACGGGAAATTCGTTATGACCGGCGGAAAGCCCACAATCTACGATGGTTCCGCGGGAACGACCACGGGCCTGCAATTGACCTTCTTTTTAGCGGATGATACGATCATCGTCGATTCTGAAAATGGATCGCGGACGCTGACGAAGCATCGAGTCCAGAAGGAATTTTGACCGCTCCGCTGTCACTCATGAATTAACCGCTCGGCGGTGGCGAAAGAAATTGATCACCCCGCGATCAAGAATGAAGAGGTATGCTGAAGCTCCAGGCCGTCGAGTTGAGCAAGTCGTATCGAGGACGCAAGGTCGTCGACGACGTCGAGCTGGAGATTGGTCAAGGTGAAGTCGTTGGGTTGTTGGGCCCCAACGGCGCTGGAAAGACGACAACCTTCTATATTATTGTGGGTCTTGCCCGACCCGATTCCGGCCGTGTCCTGCTGAACGGCGACGAAATTACGGACCTCCCCATGTACCTCCGGGCCCGCAGCGGAATCAGCTACCTCCCCCAGGAACCCTCGGTGTTTCGTCAATTAACCAGCGAAGAGAACCTCCTCGCGGTGTTGGAAACTCTCCCGTTGACGCCGGAGCAGCAACGTGACCGGCTGGAGGAACTGTTGGTGCAAATGGGTTTGGAAACCGTTCGGCAAAGCAGAGCCTATACTCTCTCCGGAGGCGAGCGGCGCCGTCTGGAAATTGCGCGGTCGTTGACTCTCCAGCCGTCTTTTATCCTGCTGGACGAGCCCTTCTCGGGCATCGACCCTTTGACCGTCAAAGATCTTCAGGAGATCATTCGAGACTTGAGCCGCTCGGGTATTGGCGTTTTAATTACGGACCATAACGTGCGGGAAACACTCAATGTAACGGACCGCGCATATATCCTCAGAAATGGGAAAATATTCAGGAAGGGCCGCCCCGACGAGTTGAGCAACGACCCGGAAGTCCGGCGGGTCTATCTGGGCGATCACTTCCGCTTGAATTAAGGGATATGGAAAAGGGGCTGTAGAACATTCATGGCTTGGCAGGGACTCAAACTGAATCTGAAGGTGTCGCAGCGGCAGATTCTGACGCCCGGTCTGGTGCAGATGGTCAGCGTTCTCGCGCTCAATCGGCTGGAGCTGCGGGAGATGATCAATCAGGAGATGATCGCCAATCCCGTCCTGGAAGAACAAAGCGAAGAGCCCACGCAGACCGATAACTACAGCGACGAGACCTTCCTGAAAGCGGAAACCGAAAAAGTTCCCGAAAAGCCCGAGCCCAATCCCTTCGACGAATTCGATGTCGGCAGCTTCTTCAATCAGTATCTTGATTCCGGGGGCGATGGCGGCCAATCGCAGGAACGAGAAGTTTCCGAACGGCCTTCTTTCGAGAAATTCCTGTCCTCCGCGACTGGACTCACTGATCACCTTGCGTGGCAGCTGAGTGTCACGATCTGCTCCGACACCGTGAAAGAAATCGCCGAGAGCATCATCGGTAACCTCGACGAGAACGGCTACTTGACCGCGTCCACCGAGGAACTGGCGCAAGAAGGCAAATATTCGCAGGATGATTTAGACGATGCCCTCGCCGTCGTGCAGGATTTCGACCCCATCGGAGTCGGCGCCCGCGACCTGCGTGAATGTCTGCTCCTCCAACTCAAAGCCTTCGACCCCCACAACACGCTCGCCCAACAGATCGTTTCCGAGCACCTCAAGCAGGTGCAGTCCAATCAACTGAAAGACGTCGCGCGCGCCCTGAATCGTCCGCTCGATGTCGTCAAGCGCGCTCTCGAAGTCATCAAGAAGCTCGACCCGCGACCCGGCCTGCGCTACAACAAGACCGAGCCCCGCCTCGTCGAGCCCGACGTCTACTTCCGAAAAGTAGACGACCAGTGGCAAGCCTTCCTAAACGAAGACGACATGCCGCAACTCCGGCTGAGCCCCACGTACCGCCGCCTGCTGGTAAAAGACGCCTCCGACCGCGACGTCCGCAATTACGTGAAAGAAAGATTCACCGCAGCGATCCAGTTGATGAAGAACATCGAGCAGCGCAAGCACACCATCCTGCGCGTCTGCCAGTCGATCATCGCGCGCCAGGGCGATTTCTTCATTCATGGACCCGACGCGCTGAAACCCATGATGATCAAGGAAGTCGCCGAAGAGGTTGGCGTGCATCCATCCACCGTCAGCCGCGCTGTCGCTAGTAAATATGCGCACACTCCGCAAGGTGTGCTGGAGTTGCGTTCGTTCTTCAGTGAATCCGTCAACGGTCCCGAGGGCGGCGGCATGTCGCTGCTCACGCTCAAGCGCCTCGTCAAGAAAATGATTGAGGAAGAAGACTCCACCAAGCCGCTCACCGACGATCAAATCGCCAAAAAGCTCGACGACAATGGCATTCACGTCACCCGGCGCACCGTCGCGAAATATCGCGAAGACATGCGCATCCCCAGCACCCACCAGCGCAGGGTAAAAAGCTGAGCGCCGAGCACCCCTCCGTGAAGCCGCGAGCGAGGACCGATTCACGTCAACTTGTCATCCTCACCGGCCTCTCAGGCTCTGGAAAAAGTACGGTCCTCCGCGCCTTTGAGGACATGGGCTTCTATTGTGTGGACAACCTGCCGGTCGAGCTCATTCCGATTTTTGCCGAGCTACACGCCGCCGGCGAGGGAGATTTCGCTCGCGCCGCTCTCCTAGTGGACGCCCGCGAGGGCGCGCAACTCCAGAAGTTACCGGCGCTGCTCAAACATCTGCGCCGCCAGCATCCCATCGCGCTGGTGTTCATCGATGCCGGCGAAGACGCTTTGCTGCGCCGCTACAGCGAAACCCGCCGTCCGCATCCGTTCGGCAAGCATTTGTCCGTGCGCGAAAGCCTAGGGCACGAGCGCAAGCTCATGGAGCCCATCCGCAAACTCGCCGACGTGGTCATTGACACCTCCAAATTCAACGTCCACGAGCTTCGCCATTTCGTTACCGAGCGCTTCAAAAATCCCGAGAAGCGCCCCATGCTCGTTTCCTTCGTCAGCTTCGGCTATCGCTACGGCGTGCCGACGGACGCGGACCTGGTCTTCGACGTGCGCTTTCTTCCAAATCCTCATTTCGTTCCCAGGCTGCGCAAATACACGGGCCAAGATCCCAAAGTGCGCCGCTACATCCGTTCGTTTCCCCAGACCGGCGAATTTCTCCGCCGCATCGAAGGCCTGCTCGTCTATCTCATGCCTCACTACATCGGCGAGGGGAAAAGCTATCTCACCATCGGGTTCGGTTGCACGGGGGGCCGGCACCGCTCCGTGATGCTGGCCGAATCCGTCAGTGACGCCCTGGCCAAGCGTGGCTATTCCACTAAAGTCGTGCATCGCGATATCGAGAAATAGGTCCGTCCAGGTTATGCTCCATCGACATCGCCAAGCCCGCAGAAACTTGACACACCGCCATGCGGCGAATAGCGTACCAAGTGCACTAGGCACGGGGGCCTGACGCGTGGCATCGCTGTTTTCACCACAATTAAAACGCTTGTTAGGTTATGTCCGGCCCTACGCGTTCCGGCTGGTCGTCGGCATCATCTTGGTAGCGGTGGTGGCGCTCGCCGAGGGCTTAGTCGCTCTGATGATCAAGCCGGCGGTTGACTACGTGCTCGAGCCGTCCGTGGTGGGCTCGAAACTCCCGCTCGGAAGAATTCCCTTCACCGATCACATCGTCTACCTGAATACTTTCTTGCCCGCGGGCTTCCACAACGTTAAGACCATTTTCGCGCTCACGCTGCTCATGATTTTCGGTATCAAGGCGGTCGCCGAATATCTGGGCACTACGCAAATCCAATTCGTGGGCCACGCCGCGGTCACCGATTTGCGCAACGCGGTCTACGCCAGGCTCATTCGCCAACCGATTGGTTTTTTTCAGCACCATCCGACCGGGCGCCTACTTTCCGTGGCCATCAACGACGTGGAGCGCACGCGCATCGCCCTGTCCGAACATTTGGCCGATCTCTTCCGGGAAGGTTTTACTCTCCTGGTCTTTGTCACCGTGGTTTTCGGCTTGAACTGGCGAATGGCGCTGGGATCCGTCGTGCTCTTGCCTATGGTGGTCTGGCCGATCAACAAGTTCGGCCGCAAAATCCGCCGCTCCGCGGAAAACAGTCAGTCGCGCCTCGGTGATCTCGGCCAAATTCTTCAGGAAACCGTCACAGGAAACCGCGTCGTCAAGGCCTTCGGCATGGAAGGTTTTGAAATCGCTAAATTCCAGCAAACCGCGCGCCGCCTGCTCCGCGAAAACATGCGCTGGGTGGGCGCCGCCGTAATCACTTCCCCGATCATGGATCTCCTCGGTGCCATCGTCATCCCCGTGCTCATCCTCTTCGCGCGCGATCAAATTCGTCACGGCGCGATGACCCTGGGCGTCTTCTTCGCCTTCATCTTTGCGCTGCTCAAGGCCTACACTCCGCTCAAACGCATGGGCACCGTCTATCAGCAATTTCAAGCTGCCCAGGGCGCGAGCACTCAAGTATTCGCGTATCTTGATCTCGATCAAGAGCATGTGGAAGAGCCCGGGGCAACAGCTCTACCGCAGTTCTCGCAGGAAATTACTTTCGACGACGTCTGCTTCTCGTATTCCGGATCGGCCGCGGTTCTCCAGAACATTCGCTTGACGGCACGGCGAGGAGAAGTCATCGCCCTGGTCGGCTCCAGCGGCGCGGGCAAAACCACGCTTGTCAATCTGATTCCGCGTTTCTACGAGCTGACCTCCGGAAGAATCCGCATCGATGGCTTGGACATCCGTTCGGTCACCATCCGCTCGCTGCGCGAGCAGATCGCCATGGTCGCGCAGGAAAATATCCTCTTCCACGATACTGTCTGGAACAACATCTGCTACGGCCTCGCCAACGTTCCGAAAGAACGAGTAGAAGCCGCCGCGAGGGCCGCGCTCGCCGCCGATTTCATCATGGAGCTGCCGCAGGGCTACAATACGGTCATTGGCGAACGCGGTACTCGGCTGAGCGGCGGCCAGCGCCAGCGCATCGCCATCGCCCGCGCCATTCTGAAAGACTCGCCGATTCTGATTCTCGATGAAGCCACCTCGGAGCTCGACGCTGAATCCGAAATGTACGTACAAAAAGCGCTGGCCAATCTGATGGTCGGCCGCACCACCTTTGTCATCGCGCATCGCCTCGCCACCATTCGCCGCGCCGACAAGATACTCGT
>Ga0073928_10011768_pt1 | contig 10157 bp, 12 predicted proteins | sample PaiPotPPA55metaG_FD_76969 | JGI IMG/M metagenome (GOLD analysis project Ga0073928, IMG submission 76969) | Iron sulfur acid spring bacterial and archeal communities from Banff, Canada, to study Microbial Dark Matter (Phase II) - Paint Pots PPA... ... | reverse complement strand
TTGGATTTATTGTCCCGCATGGTGATACCTGAACAGGCATATAACGCAATCAGGTATCAAGTTGGCGTGGCAAGAGCAACCGAATCCATCAAGATTGCAGGTTGACGAGAATTGCTGGCAGTTCTTGTGGGAGGCTGTTCGCTGGGAAAAACATTTGGTGAAGTAACAGACACGGCAGCGTAATGGCCAAGCTCCAGTTCCGACACCCCCGAATCTAACCCTAAGGAAAAATCCGCGCTGTGTTCAAGTGTTTGGGGTATGGGATTCGGCGAAACCCTGGAGATCATTGAAAGAGGCGCGGCCCCGCTCGGTCGTGTACCCACAAGTAGCAGGAATGAGGCCGCTTGGTTCGTATTTTTCTGGTTGACGACAGCGGGACAGCAAGAACGGCAATTAGAGCAGCCCTGCAACAACGCCCGGAATGGGTCGTGGTTGGGGAAGCATGGAACGGCCGTCATGCGCTGGAAACCTACCATCACCACATGCCGCACATCATTGTGATGGATTTCATAATGCCTGAATTGAACGGATTGGAAGCATCGCGCCACTTAATTCAGCGACACCCCAATGTTCTTATTCTGTTGGTTACGACCGCTCCATCGCTGCAATTGGAGAAAGAGGCAAGACGGGTTGGGATTAGGGGTGTTTGTGCGAAGGAAGAAATTCGTTGTCTATTCAATGCCGTTGAGGCCGTGATGGACGGTCGGACTTACTTCAGCGAAGAAGCGGCAGCTTAGTCCACGATCACAGTATTTCGAAATTCTGGCAGTGCCCAACAGTGCATCGTTAGGTTTGGTGGTGAGGTTGGGTAGCGTGCCTGTGCCAGCCTTGCGTTTCCATCATTGTGTGCAGTATCGAACAGCGTAGGTTAAGACTCCGAGCATAGTATTGTCCGAATTCATTTCCCGGTGTCGGGGTCCCTCATGAAACAGGAAACGCCAGAATCCGAGTTGAAGCGGCTCCTCAAAGAACAAGACCAAGCTCGGCAAGATGAAGTCTTCGGAGGTCTTTCGCCAGCGGAACGAGCTGACTACAACCAAAAAGCGGGGCGCATCAACCAACTCGAAATCAAACTTCGTATATGTGCGGTCGCTCAAACAAGCTTGTAGTCTGGCTAAGGCAGAGCAAAGAAAACGAAAGGATGTGCAGGCGCTAATCTCAGTTCCACTGCTCGCCTGAGCGGGAGTCATCTCTTGAGAGTCGCATTAATCACAGTTCCATTTCCGTCAGATTGAATCTCCAAAGTGCCACCGCGTTGCCTCAGTCGCTCACGCATACCCCCAAACCCGACCCCACCCTGACCCGATTCGCTGAGTGTTTTCTGTTTCTCCAAGGATATCCCCTTCCCGGCGTCCCTAACCTGCACGATGAGACGTTCACCTTCCTGCCGTATATGGATCGCCGCTGTAGCACTTCCCGAGTGACGATGAATATTGGTTAGGCATTCCTGAATGATTCTGAAGACGGCAAGCTCGGTGTCGTTTGGTAGGCGTCCGAAGTCAGAAGAAATGTCCAGATCGACTTTGATCTTGCTGCGTTCTGAGAAGCCATCGACGTACCAGCGAAGTGCGGAGGCCAAGCCCGCGACCTCTAGAAGTGGAGGATGAAGAAGGTAGGAGATGGTGCGAATCTCTCTGGAAACCTGTTCGACAAGCTGAACGTTCTCTGCGATAGCTCGGGCTCCTTGCGAATCGAGTTTGTCGGACTGAGCCTGTACCACGCCGATGTTCATGTTAATCGCTGCAAGTATCTGGCCCACGCTGTCATGCAATTCCCGGGCAAACCGCTTGCGTTCCTCATCCTGTACTTTCATGAGACGAGCGGAAAGTTCACGCAAACTTTCATTAGCGTTCGCTAGCTCAGCAGTTCGTTCTTGCACGCCTTTTTCAAGATGCTCACGCGCCTCGCTCAGCAACCGATTTGATTCTCGCAGCGCGGTGTCCGCCCGCCGCTGCTCCGTGACATCGTGAAATACCATCACTACACCGGAAACCATGCCGTCTTGGTCCCTAATCGGAGCCGCGCTGTCGTCAATCGCCGCCTCCCTGCCATCGCGAGCAATCAACGCCGTGTGATTGGCCAGTCCCACGACCATCCCCTCGCGTAAAACTCTGCTGACTGGATTCGGTGCTGGCTTCCGGGTCCGTTCGTTGATGATGTTGAACACTTTCTCTAACGGCTGACCGATGGCTTCGTCCGATTTCCAACCAGTCATGGCTTCTGCTACCGGATTCAAGAACGTTACTATGGCATCGGTATCTGCGGTAATGACTGCATCGCCAATGCTAGATAGCGTAACGCGAAAGAACTCGCGCTGTACGGTGAGTTCTGCCGACTTACGTTCCAACGCTTCCTTAGCTGAAATGAGTTCACGATCCGCCCGCTCTCGGGCAAGAAGAACGGCCTGAGCGTTTTGCAAGGCGACCGAACGGAGCAGTTTCTCTTCGTTGTCGTCTGGAGGCATCAGCGGTTTCCGAGAACCTCTTCGGCGAGGCGAGTTCCTTCAACGCGAGCGCGAATCTTCGCAAACGCTGTTTCCCGTGTCGTAGATGTATCATCACTGAACGGAGAAAATCCGCAATCGTCCGTCGTGCCCAGCTGTTCGAGGGGAATGTATTTAGCGGCTTCGAGCACCCGGTCGCGAACTTCCTCCGGCGTATCAACGTGCGGATCGATGGGTGAAACAACCCCCAAAAATGCACGCTGGTCGGGCTTGAGATACTGGCGGATGATCTTCAGCACTCGCTCGCGATCTTTCTCCCCGGCGAGGGCGATGTAAAAATTCCCGACGCGCAATTCGAATAAACTGGGCAACAGGTCCGAATAGTCGACATCCGCACTATGCGTGGAGTCGAGGTCGCCACCGGGGCAGGTGTGCACACCGATACGTTGCCGTTCCTCGGGCGAAAACCGCGACAGCGCCAGATTGTTTAGACCAATGAAACTGGCCAGAAGGTCGCCGGAGGGGTCGAGCTTGACCGCCAATCGGCCTTCCGTGAAATCGATTTGGACTTTGCATGCACCCTTCTCGAAACAGCGGCGAATCTCCGTTTCGTGCTCGCGCAACAGGTCGTCAATGAAGTCCTGCCGTGAGTAACCGGGAATGTCTTCTGCGGGATACATCAAACTGAGTGCCGAAGGCGAGATGACTGCCTGCTTCAGTGACATATGCGCGTAGCGCTTGGCCACATCGAGGTAGCGATCCGCATACACTTTGTAGTGAAATGGCCCCGCCGTCAGTCGCGGCATTCGTCGCACGTGACCAGCCGAGAACGGAATCTTGAAACCGTCCGGTGCGGTATTGTGCAATCCATGCACACAATATGTCCAGAAGTTGTGGTACTTGCGCTGCTCGCCATCGGTAATGACCGGGGAACCCGTCGCCTCGAATTGTTTAATCGTGTCCCGGACCGCTTCCTCATAAAGCGGCTCCAGCTTCGGATCACCGTGATCTCCGGCTTCGGCAATCACTTCAATCAACTTCACGGGTCTCGGAATACTTCCAATGGGTTCTGTAGGAATTGTCATCACAACCCGGCTCGCAGCGTGTCAATCATCGTTCTTTGTTCTCGCCGTTCTCAGGAAGAGAGCAAATCGTAATACAGCCTCGGCAATGTTTTCAAGTATGTTAGACCCGCCGAAACAAATTTATGGCTCTAATCTGTGATAACGGTTCGAGTTTAGCCGACCATCGACCAACGGGTGCCGGACATTTCTGGACCTAATCAACCTCACTCACCGCTTCGAGTCGAGATTGCCGCCGCGTAATCTGCGAACCCTCGGAGACAAATTAATTTCTAGACACTTGGGGCAAGGGCACCGGAAAGCCTTGTCATTCGGGAAAACAATGTGGCCGCAATTCGAACAGATCAACCGCCCGTTGGAAAGGATCGTCATTGGATGGAATTTCCCAACGACGATGCAATACGGACAACGTTCTTCTTTTTTTTGCTTCATTGTCGAGGGCGCTCGTTTGCCTTCGCCCGGTCTCGGGGCACTGCCCTTTCCCGGTCCTTGGGCGGTTAACGGCACGGCCCAAACGTTTCGGGAGGCTGCAAGTCAATCCTGACAATGCGTGGATTTTCATGATCGACACAAGCGGCGCGAACCGCGCAAAGCCTAGCACGAGGAAAGACGCTTTGTATGTTCGACGTCCTACAGTTCGACGGTGACTCCAGCGCCCGGCCAATTCTCGGAGAAGAAACGAGCCGCAGGAAAAGGATGACGAGTAGAAGCGGTCGCCCGATCAAGGTTTTCAGTTCCAAACCGACCCAGAACGTCGTTTCAACCAAACGCCCCCTACGAAAAGCTGTTAAGCCTGGGCGTTTCCGGGTTTTGGTTGGGAGACCGTCGCTTCCGGCTCGGCTTCTACGGTGATTTCAACTTCGGTACCTTTTTTGAGGCGCATCTTATCGCCGTGTTCGTCCGTTAGCGAGTTTGCAATGCGAAGTTCTCAGCGAAAGCCACCCAACATGTAAGCGATCAGGAGAATCAGCAGAATGGTTCCCAATCCTATTCCCGCACCGCCGCCATAACCCCAGCGACTATGGCCGTAGAATCCTCCCCCGCCCCCTAACACCAAGACCAAGACGATGATCAGTATCACCCAAATTGAGCGATTGTCTTGATACTCGCGCGGGTTTTGGGCGATCTACCGACAGAAGACGAGAATCGCGCGGCATCGGGTACTGTTGGCCAGTGTAAATAGTCGGAAGTGTGGATCGCTGGCCAAGTAAGTGGGAGAAACGATGGCTTATAAGCGGCAAGGTTGTTGCTTGAGGGCGTGTCCGCAGACACTGCTGCTGTCCGAGAAACAGTTTGGTTCGAATTCGGGAACAAGTCTGCGAGGCGAGCTAAGTCGGAATCGGAATGGGGACAGGGGTTTGGCAACGGGTCCATAGCATCTGGAGTTTCAGGCGGTCCATGACCGCTTGCGTCACTTTCAGAATGACCTCGTGCCCGGTGCGCACCACCTTGGCCGCGATATCAATCAGCCGGCGGCGCACCGTGGTGGCGTAGCTGCTCAGGGGACCGAATGCCGGAAGCTTGGAGTTGGCTTCGGTCTTCTAACCGAAAGACCTTCCGACGCCGCATCGCTGCATGGGCACAAATCCAAAGAAACACTCTTTTACGTCAGACATCCTGATTCTCCTATCCGCTAGTACATAGCGGTCCGCTTGCCTCATTCCATACTACACATCCTCGTCTATTATTCGCTATTTGGATTTCTGATGACTCGCGGTAGCGGCGGGGGAAATGCGGTTCGCGGTGACTTATTATAATATAATTACGGAAAAACTGTACCTCAATAACGAAAAACGACACCTAGCTCGCTAGCTCGGATGGGCAGCAAATGCACTGAAAAACAGTCTTACAATAGACGGGCTAACAGAGCGCAGATAGAGCGCACGCGGGACGAAGAATACGAAAAGTTGCGCCGAATTCTTTTATCATCATGCGATGAACGAGCCTAACGAAAATACAAAGTGTACTTGCGAGAAATGCTTCCGAATTATTTGCGAAGACCCGGCGATGGGTGCAGGTAAGCTTGTTGCTGTGTTTCATTCGAGCCGTTTCATACATGCGGGACTCAGATAGCTATAACGCACTCACAGTCTGAAATCAGATTTTTTGAGGAAGGCCCTGACGGCGAGCTGTACCCATCCGAGAATTTCACAATCGGCGAGCCCGTAAGGTAAAGCCGTCTTTGATTGACCAAGTGAGTCATTCCAGATTCGGCCGGGGCGCTCGAGATCCTGCGATCGTGCCGATGCAGGTAGCCGTAGTTCGTCAAGCTGCCCCAGTTGCTCTTCAGGTAATCTCGCAAATTCACAAGATGCTGCCGAAACCGTCCCACTCGCTCGGCGTCCAAGGTTCGCAGCGATTCCATCACAGCTCCGGCGCCACGGAAGAGGCCGCGCATGCGCTCGATCGCGTCCGCCCACTTTCCGTGCCACATCTGATAACGAAGCCTCGGTAGCTTGACACGAATCGCGGCCGCCGTACCAGCGTCAACCTCTTCGAGAACGTCCGCTACGTTCGGCCCCATTTGCTCTATGGACCGAAGACGCATACTAATGTGGAACCGATCGTGGATATTTCGGGGAGCCTGTGCACTCAGGAAGAAGATACCCAAAACACTGTATGGTATCGAACCAAACAGTTGTAGCAATCTTCCGAACCATGACGCCCCGAGAATTCCAGCAACTGCAACGTGACCTTGAGGAGGCTATGCTAAAGCTCAAGAAGGCCAACGACCCCAAGGCGCGGCGCGAGTTGCTTGCGGAGATGAGACGCCTACTGGCGGAAGCTGACCGCTTTAATCTCGAAGCGGAGTGACGGAACAGGCCAGTGGGCATCAGGGTCACCCGGCCAAAGGCTTAAGTTTGGTCACCCCATCACGATTTTGGTTCATCGGTTTGAGATGATGGGGTGCCAAGCCGGTGGTGCGTGCCCTCCAGCAGTTCATTGAGTTCCGAAATTAGCTTTGAAAACCTCTTGTGATCCTTTTCAGTCTCGATCTGCTTACACAACGCATTCATGCGCTCCACTTCATCAGGGGTCATGGTGTGCCTTTCATTTTTGAAGGACCAAACCTTGTATCACACCGATGGGGATTACCCTAGGAGTGTAGGGCATCGAACACTTGGGAAATCGTCTGCGGGCCAGGGCCCTCAGAGGGTCACGCGGCTTGCCACCCCAATAACCCAAGAATTACGCTTCGTCAAGTCAGGATTTAACTGTACGGTTCTCTCATCCACGCTTCTAGGCCCGAGATGGGACCTGGCGCAGTACGGGATGCGTCCGCTTACACTACTCAATCAATTAGAAATTGGAGCGGAGCGAGGACCTAACAATTTTAAGGGAGATACACCATACACCCCTGCCGCGACAGCGTCATTCCTCCACAGAAGGTGGGGTTGTTTCCTGATTAGGCAGGAAGAAGTTGTTGCGTTCGGCTGAGGTCATCTCTCTGCCGAAAAGCTTCTTGAACCGCCGGACGATCTCCTCATGGGACATCGTTGCTACCTGCTCATGAATTGAACCTGCCAACTTGTCCATGCACAGCAACCATAGACCGGAGAGGGTCCAATTGACTGTGCAAAAAAGAACACGTTGTTGCAAAATCGCTAGGGGGTCATCATCCGGCGCGTCGTCGCTGGCGACTCCCGTGACTCCTGCGCTCACCCCCCTTGGCGAACGCGGTCACACAACCACAACTGTGGGATACCCTGGCGATTCGCGCGGCGCTAGAAGAGTTAGAGGTCTCGACGAGACCGGGCTAGGAATACAAGCACGACAGCGGCCCGCGACCAGTAGAATCCTGCAGCATCTTCGGGCCATTCGATGTCACTTTCGTGGAATTGGTTGACAGTAACACCCTAGCTTAGAGTGGTCAGCAGGATGTCGTTGTGAAAGTTAGACGGCACTCAGCGGAGCCGCCCTCAGGGGGAGCGGCTGGTCCCGCTTTTGACACTTGAAACGCAGGCGTTCGATCCTCTCCACCAACTCAGCCAGGGATCGCGCTTGCATCTCCCCTACCATGTTTGCCCGATGGAACTTCGCAAAGGCAGAGCGCAGTTTTAAACTGTGCCGAAGCGCATTCTGGTCGTCGATGACAGCTCTCAAGTGCTGAATTCCATCAAATTCATGCTTGAGAGTGTTCCCGGTTGGGTTGTCGATGGGGAAGCGCACGACGGGCGCGAGGCAATTGAGAAGGTCGCGCTCCTCAACCCTGATTTGGTCCTTCTCGATCTCTCGCCTGTAATGAACGGATTGGATGCCGCTCGCGAGTTGTCACACATCAGACCTGATGTCCCTATCGTAATGTTTACGGATAGCCCCGAGATCGCCGATGTAGCCTTGCGGTGCGGATGTCGGAGGGTTGTCTCAAAAACAAAAATAATGTTGCTTGTCAGCGTCCTGCATGACATTTTTTCAGACGCAGCGGCGTGACGGTCGCGGTACGCACGTAATCAATATCACTGACTATGCTAATGCCTACTATTATAGTAGACATTAATGGGTACACTAATGGGCGCCGGCAAAATCGGGAGTATTGATCGCTGGAGACCTGGTTTTCTTTGGAGAGGGCAACGGAAAGTTTCATGCCGTGGATGCCGCCACTGGCAAGATGCTGTTTAGCTTCGACGGCACCAGCATCAAAGACGGGGGCGGGGCGCAAGCCGCTCCTGTCGCTTACGTTGTAAAAGGAAGGGAATACATAGTCAATGGATTCGGTGGAAACGTGCCCGACCGAGCGGGTTTTCCGCCAAATCCGGTAGGAGATGCGATCGTTGCCTTTACGCTGCCTTAGGCGATTAGGCTAACGCCGGAGCGCCCGATCGAGTTGGCAAAACTGCACTGCTGCTTATTCACAAAACCTCCCAAGGGTTCGGCCCAGACAACTAAGGACAAGGATACGAAATCAACTACCCAAACGCTGACTTCTCTTCGGTGGGGTGGTGGGGGAACAGCGATCAGGCTAACGCAATACAACATCTGGGAACAGCGCAACCCGATCTAAGATGCGGTCGAGGTTACTTGAGACTTGCGACACCTGTCAACGGCGAAATCGCTTGGGAAAGGGAGCTCTCATGCTGCCATGATGTGTCAGTCCGCTGGCTATATCTGCCTGCCTTTGGGTGTCGCCCGGTAGGGATAGTTACTCTTACGATAATAGTTACCAATATATAAACAACGAGAATTCCCGCCTCAATAACACTTTGGAGAAAAAACCCATGACCCCTACACGGAGTGCGTCAAGAAGTCGGGGGTCGGGCTAGGAACGGCCTGTAAAATCAACGCCCGCCCCAACCGCCTAAGCGGGTAAAATTGGCAAAACTCCAACGTTCCGGCCGACCAAAACCGTCGCCAGGTCGAGGCCAATTCTGTAAATCATGTAGAATCACAGGTTTACGGACCGCCCCCCTATTTTTTGACGCACTTCAAGTGCAGCTCGACAGCCAGTAAAGGAAAAGCGCGGTTCAAGCATACTTTCGCCGGTTGCGCAGCACCGAAACAGCAATGACGAGGTGGATGGCCAAGGCAGTGCCAGCGCCGATGGCGTGCATTGCGAGTGTGCCGCTGCCGGACCGCTGAATCACACAGAGACACCAGCCGCATAAAGGCAGGAAGATCACGACGGCGCTCACAAGGCCGGGATTGTAGCTTCGCGTGACGACGGCGTGGACGATATGGATGACCGCGTTGAGGAGCGGCAGGTAGACGGCGATGAGGGCCAGTCCCGGATTGACTCGCGCAGCCAACCAGAGTGAAAGGGCGATGATGCCCCACACGCCTGGAACGTTGATGATGAAAACTGCCGGCACGGTGAGGACCTCGCGGCCGCCGGCCAGGATGCGGTTCATAAAGACCCGGAAGCGGTCATCGTCGTGCTCTTCATATTGATGGAGTATGTAAGCGGGCAAGCAGAAGAAGGCGGCTGCGAGCGTGGCCGGCCAGGCCTGGATGAGGAGGGGCGCGAGGAGCAAAAGCAAGAGCCCGGCTAGAAAGCCACCGTAGACCCAGTTGATGACGAGTCGATGAAGCATATTGTTGTCGCCTCCCTAGGAATTGGATGAGGAATGATCGAGATGTGCGGGCCGATTTGGTTCCCGCCAGTAGTAGATCGCACGATCGCACGAGGTATGCTGTTGGCTGCAATTTGCGGTCTGGCGGGGTGGGGTGCGCTGAGCGTATTGAGCCTGCTTTTTACGCGCACGCCCCTTCTTAAATCGTAGAGCGCCGGGCGCTCCATCCCGACATGGTGCGCATAATGCAGCACGATCTTCCAAAGCGCAGTTGTGCTCTGCGACGCGCCCGAACACCCCATTCCGAATCGAACGCACATCTCGACGTCGAGCCTTCATTCAAATACCAGCGCGTCGTTGACTGCATTCTTCAGATTCTGTTCAGACCCTAAGTACCGTTCCGTCGTCAAAATTGACTCATGGCCGAGTAGAAACTGAATTTGTTCCAACTCCCCGCCCTTCGATCGGCATAACTTCGCCTTTCCGTATCGAAAACCGCGTCTCCCTGAAAGAGGCGTTCGAAGGGCTTGAGCCGGATGAGTACGAAAGTCTCACGTCCGGTTCTGAGAGGGCCGGGTCCCAGTAATGGGGCCTGGCTACTCGGTGAAACACGATACCCGCCCA
>Ga0073928_10011767_pt1 | contig 10157 bp, 9 predicted proteins | sample PaiPotPPA55metaG_FD_76969 | JGI IMG/M metagenome (GOLD analysis project Ga0073928, IMG submission 76969) | Iron sulfur acid spring bacterial and archeal communities from Banff, Canada, to study Microbial Dark Matter (Phase II) - Paint Pots PPA... ... | reverse complement strand
TCACACGTGCAGCGAGATGCATAAGCTTTTCAAGCTCGACGAGCAACGCCTCTCGCGTGGGCGACTGGTCAAGGTGTTTGCGTTCCTGCTGCCGTCCTCGCCCTGCGACGAGGTATCCGTCCACCGGAACGCGAAGGGCGGCAGCAAGCATGGCCAGCGTATCTGCGCCGTTGAGGGCTTCGGTCCAGCAGACCGCGACCCGGCAGGTCGCTGCGATGATCTGTCGATCCCAGGACGTGAATTCCGGCAGCTGCGCCGAGGTCCAGGAAAGGATCTGAGCGAGGCCCACGTAGTCAGCCGGGAAGTGCGTGGCACCGCCGTTCGCCATCTTCCGTTCCGCTATCGGACGGTGCACCGCGATGTAGTCGGCGCATCGATCTCTGGCTTCGTCAGCAGTCGAGGCACGAAACGCGGTCCGAGCAAGGGCGCCGTCCAGAGCAATCCGGACGCGCCTATTCTCGCCCGTCTCGGCCTCATACCTCGCGAGGAGATCTACCGCCTTGTCGTCGTCCAGAAACTTGAGCTTTTGCCGCGCCTCGTCACGCAGCGCTCGACGGACCTCATCGTGGTCGTTCATCGCGAGCAACAGATCGTCGAAGACTCCGTCGCCCAAGAGCGACATTCGCAAAGCCAACTCAAGGGCGGGCAGCTGCGCGGCGTTGCGGATGCTCCAAACGAGCGTGTCGAGTCTCTCTAGGCGGTCGGAGGCTTTGAATGTCTTCGAACCTGGCATGTAGAAGCTTTGGACAGGCACGGCTCGCAGCTGAGCGACGGCACGCTCCACCGTATCCGCGTCCAATTCGGTTTCGCTTCGCCGCTTGCCTTCGAGCTCAGCGACGTTCAGCAACGGCGCGACGTGTTCACAGATCTCGATCGTGAGCTCGCGGAGATCGTCGAGGACCCATGTCTTCTCGGGCGCACCGAGCCTCTTCCGTAGATCGTCGAGCTGCCGCAGGAGAGGTGCCGGATTGAAGTCCACGGCGGTCAGGCTCGCGCCGCCGTGTCGTGTGAGCAACTTTCCCGGCGAGACCGCCCGCCCCGCGCCACGGGAGCTGACAATGTCCGGCTCGGCCCTCCAGCTAGGCGCGCCGCCAGCGCGTCTCTGCGTCGAGTACAACTACGTTACCTGCCGCCGCGAGGCGCCTAGCCTCAAGCTCTCTTGCGAGCTGGGAGACGACATCCCAACGCCCGGCCGCCGTCGCCCCATCGAGCGCGCGTGCCAGGCTCGCCTCCACCGCGTCCGGCGTCGCCGGGGCGATCGGCGCTTTGTCCAAGCTGCGGTCCAAGTGCGTCCTGTTCAGTGCCCCATCGGCACCCATCGGCACCTCCGCTCGATCTCCAACCCCGCGATCCCCCGACGATCCCCGCTCGATGCGGACCGCTTGGGCTCTTTCGAATCCCGCCCTCTCCGCAGAGATGATGAAGAAGATCGAGGTGCTGGTGTTCGACGGGGGTCCGAACCTCGAAGCTACTCTTGCGCGCGTGCACGCTGCGGTCGCGGCGGCAAGGGTCGCTGCGCGTGTCGACGTTGTGCGCGTCGAAACCGAGATGGACGTGCGCCTTGAGTGCCGGCGTCGGGCAAAGGTCGGTCATCCAATCGAACCCTTGCGTTCAACACAGCTGCGGAAACGGAGCGACTGGTCAGAGAGCCAAGCTAGTCACGCGAGGCGCTCCCCGCGTCCTTTGTACCCGTCCCGCCCCCTCCCGGCGTTGGGCGCGGTACGGAAAGCCCCGCCACGCCCATGCAGTCGACTCCGCCCGGTGCGAAAGTCAAACCCACGCTGCACGCGTTTGCGTTGGTGTCGCAATAGGGGGCGTCCGGGGCGCAGTCGGTATCCTGAACGCACGGCGCACCGGCGCTTCCGCGCGGCTGGCAAAAACCCGCGACGCAGTGCAAAGAGCCACTGCAACTTCCGTCGCCGTCGGTGCACGCCTGGCCTGAGCCATTCGCGGGAGCGCAGATCCAGGCGCCGGTTTGCTGATAGGCGCAGTACGTTTCAGCCGCACACTGAGAGCCGATCGCCGCGCACGACTGTCCTTGCTGTACCGGCTGCGGAGCCGCGCAGACAAACGTATTTCCGCCGGGGGTCTGCCTCATGCAAGACAGGCCGTACGAGCAGTCGTAAGGCAAGTTGCACGGCTGGTTCGTGCCGCCGGTCCCGAGAAACACGCGTTGGCACGCGTCGGTGAAAGCACCAATGTGCGCGAAATCAATCTGCGAGGCGCCGTTGCCGAACGCCCCATTGAGAGCGTCGATGCACGCGCGCGCGTTGTCGGAGTTGTATTGTCTCGTACCGGGCGTCGTCGCGTCGACCGCCTGCGTCACGCACACTTGGCTTTCGTACATCTGGCAACCGACCTGGTCGAAGTGGCACTCGGTCGCGATCTGACACATTGCCTGCGCCTTCGCCGAGCAAAAATCCAGAGCGTTGGCGTACGGTTTCGGATCCGCGCAATCCTGAGCGAGAATCCCAATGGCCCCCAGGAGGAGCAGGCTGGCCGCGGGAGATCGCATGGCGTTTCCTTGGAACAAGCTGAGCAACATCCCGGAACGATTGCCGAAGGGAACGGGGAGCATTGCTCACCTGGCCGTGCGCCGCCAAAGTTTCCCGCCCCAAAATGGATTAGCCGCAACTGCGCTTCACTTCTTCAGCAGCACTGGCCGACGTGCTTAGGTTAAATCCATCACCCGCTTCTCGAGACCGCGTCCCTTCGTTACACCGCTGATGCGCACTTGGTTCGTGAGCAAAGTCGAGAGCACCTGACCGATGACGGTGTCGGCGTCGGTTCGCCTGCGCTCGAAATAGACGGCGATGTCGCCCCTTTCTTCATCGAACTCGCACCGCTCGATCATCGGGAGATCCCGCAGCTGGCTCAAGTTTACTTGAGCAGACTGCGAGCCGCGTTTCGTGCCCGGCGCGACGCGCACGTGAATTTCCTCGTTGGTGGCCGTCAGCTCTGCCATCGTGCCGCTCGCTGCGACGCGCCCGCGATCGAGAATTGCCGCAGCCTCGCAAATTTCCTCGAGCTCCTGCAGATTGTGACTTGAGATGACGATCGTGCATCGTCCCTTTCGCGCGGCGATGAGCTGCCGCACCGCCCAGGCGGTGCGCGGGTCGAGCCCCGCGGTGGGCTCGTCGAGTAGGAGCACTTCGGGGTCGCCCAGAAACGCTTGTGCGAGAGCGACTCGCTTCGCCATTCCATGCGACAGGCTGCCGCATCGCTGATTCCACCATTCCGGCCCCTCCACCTCGGCCAGCGCGGCGCGAGCCGTGTCGCGCACTTTGCGCGGCGGAATGTTCTGCAGTCTCGCCATGTGAACGAGGAGCTCTCCAACCTTGTCGCTTGCCGGCAAGATCGCGTCTTGCGGCAAAACGCCGATGCGCGATCGAAGCTGGTCCGCATCTGCGGGCGAGTGGCCGAGCACCTCGACGGAGCCGGCGGACGGGCGAAGATATCCTGCCATCAGGGAAAACGTTGTTGTCTTTCCGGCGCCGTTCGGGCCGATGAGGCCGTATGCGGTTCCCGATTCGACCGTAAGGCTGACGTCGTCGATCGCGGCCTTCGTTCCGAAACGCTTGGTCAGACCCCGCACGCGGACCGCCGCTTCCCTCTCGGGTGCTCGGTCGTGCTGCCGCAGAATGGCATCCGCGCGCGATCCAGCGCCATCGGCGCTACCGAAGCGGGTCATCTCAGATGTCCCTGCGTTGAAAAATGATGGAGCCTGCGGCGATTACGAGGGCGACGAACCCGAGCAAGATGCCGGCGCCTTGAAGGACTCTGCCGGGATCCGGCGACAGGAGCATCGAGTCGTACGCGTTGGGGTAGACGTACTCGAACCAGCGCATGTCTCGGAGAACGCGCGTCTCCGATGACTCGCTCACGCGGGACACGAGTCCGGTGGCTCCGGAAAGCCACATCGCGAAAAATACCGCGAATGTCGTGAGAAGTGCCAAAATCGGCACCTTGAAACACGAGCTGATGAACGTAGCGACCGCGGCCCATGCTCCCGAAATCACCACTGCAATCAGCCAGAATCGCAGACCCCAGCCGAGAAGCTGACCTGCCGTGACGTACCCTTTGCTGAGCGCCACCGCGCCGCAGAGCGCATTGAGTACGAGAGTGAAGAGGCCAATCACGCCCCACAAACCAAGGAGCTTCCCGGCGAAGAACGACCAGCGCCGCATGCGCACCGTCCAAAAGCGAACGCTGCGATTCTGAAGCTCGCTCGCCATGACGTCGAAGCCGAGAAGGGCGACGAGGAGCGGCCCAAGCCAGATGGTTATCTCGAGAAACACGAGGAGCGAAGTCGGAATGTTCGCCTCGTAGGCCGCGCGTGCAGCGTCGCCCGTCTGCTTCTCGATGAACTGCCGCTTGATGTCGATGAACTGCGCGGTCGACAAGGCGTGTTCCGCCAGGCGCTGCTTTTCTTCGATCCAAACGCAGGCGCGCGATGCAACGTAGGCGCCGATGAGCGTGAGCACAAAAAGAACGATTCCCTTGCCGCTGCGCACGCTTCGGCGCATTTCGCGGCCAAAAAGAATGCGGATTTCGGCGGCCGGGCTCAAGGGGCTCGAACCGTAGACGACAATCCCCCTCGACGTCACGAGGCACTGGCGCTAGATGGTCGTTGTCGCGCCTCTCTAGCGGTCCTCTGAAGACCGGTCTCGAATGCGCGCGTGCGGCCCTGCCGACGTAGAAGCGTGAACCCCGCCAGGCCCGGAAGGGAGCAACGGTAGCGTGGAAGCGTGTGGTGGGGCCTTTTGCCTATTTTCGGGCGATGCGCCCGATGGGACTGGCCAGACGGCAAAGTTTCCGCTAAGCCGGAGAGTCGAGGGGCGTTTTGGCTTCTGACGGAGCCGCGACGTCACCCGAAAGGTTTTCCGTGCCGCCGCCTACCAAAGCGTGCGGCTTCACCACTCACTCTTCAGCCGCCTGGACATGCGCGCGCAAGCGCCACCGATGTCCCGGCGCAGCCCAAGGCCATTCGTTGCTCCGTTCAGGCTCGAGCCCGCCATTGTCGGGTGACGATCATCGTCACGGCAAGGCGTTGCGCACGCGGCCGACGCGCGATCCGTGTCCTCGGGCGGGAAAGCTACGCTCATCATGGCCAAAAATACTCTCGTCATCTCGTGCGACATCGCCGAGACGCGCGTTGCCCTCATCGAAAATGGCATCATCGCCGAGCTTCATATCGAAAGGCGCGGCGGACAGCCGCGCGGGGGCGTCGTCGGCGACGTCTACCTCGGCCGCGTCACCCGAGTCTTGCCCGGCCTACAGGCCGCGTTCGTCGACATCGGGCTCGAGCGCGCCGCGTTCTTGCACGTCGAAGACCTAATCCGCCCCGACGACTTCGAAACCCACCTCGCTGGCGGGCGCAAGCACGCACTTGGTGCTGCGACGAACGGTGTCGTGGAAGAAACCACTTTGGACGACACAACTGCGGCCGCGGAAGCAGTCGAGGCGGTGATCGCCTGTGCGGAAGAAGCTGCTGAAGAGGCTGTCGAAGCGGACGAGTCTGCGGAAGCCGACGAGTCTGCGATTGCTGGAAAGTCGGGAGCGTCCGGAGGTCCGGAAGCCTCGGCCGGCGAGGCCGAAGCCGACGTTCAAGCACTGGATCGCGACACCATGTCTCCGGCTTCCCCGCAGGGTGGTCGAGACGACGACGGCATGTCTCCGGCTTCCCCGCAGGGTGGTCGAGACGACGACGGCATGTCTGCGCCGGAGCGTGGTCGAGACCCGACGGACGAGTCTCCGTCCAGCGACGATAGATCGACGTCTCCTATCGTCGACGACCCTGACAGCGAACGGGATCGAGATAGGAACGCCGGCCCAGCCGACCGCAGCGCGGCGCCGACGGCCGAGCGCAGCGCCGAGCCACCCGACGGCTGGCTCGATGATCCCAATCTTCCTGGCTTCACGGTCAGCGATCCTGGCGAGCCGATGCCGGTACCGCGCGCCCCCGCTCCCCGCTTGGCACGTCGCGACGATCGCGGTGGTGGCGATCGCAATCGGCGGCGAGGACGGGGACGGGGTCGTGCAAGAGAGCCGGAGCACAGCCCACGCGAGAGCCGAACCCGTCACAGTCCGCCGGCCGGACGGCTGTCGAAATCGACCCCCATCCGGGACGTGGTTCAGGAAGGTCAGGAGATCATCGTCCAGGTTACCAAGGAGCCGATCTCGACCAAGGGTGCGCGCTGCTCGAGCCACATTTCGCTTCCCGGCCGGTACGTCGTCTACTTGCCGACGCTCGAGCATGTCGGTGTGAGCAAGCGAATCGGAAACGACAAGGAACGCGCACGCCTCCGGGAGACGATCGAAAGCATGAAGCCGCCCACCGGGGGGCTCATCGTTCGCACCGTGGCGGAGGGCTTGACGAAGAAGCAGCTCAAACAAGACGTAGGTTATCTCGTCCGCCTTTGGGGCGAAGTCGCCAAGAACCGAGAAGGAGCAAAGGCGCCGGCGAACCTCCTGAGCGAGCTCGACATCGTTCTAAAGACGGCGCGAGATCTCTTCACGGACGACGTCGACGAGATCGTCATCGACGACAAGGCCCAGTACGACCGTCTATGTCGATTCGTCGAGATGTTCATGCCCGAGCGTCTGAAGGACATCGTCTATTTCAATGAAGACGAGCCGATTTTCGATGCGTATGGCATCGAGGACGAAATCGCGCGCGCGCTTTCTCGCAAAGTGCCGCTGCCGAGCGGTGGCTACTTGATCCTCGACGAGGCCGAGGCGCTGACCGCGATTGACGTGAATACAGGCAGGTTCGTCGGTAAGGGCAGCAAGGATATGGAGGAGACGATCCTCAAGACGAACCTCGAAGCGGTCCTCGAAATCGCGTACCAGCTTCGCTTCCGCAACATCGGCGGGCTCATCATCCTCGACCTCATCGACATGGAGAAGGCGTCGAACCGAGAGAAAGTGCGAAAGACGCTCGAGGAGCTCTTGCAGCGGGACAAGGCAAAGACCACTCTCAACCGCATCTCCGAGCTCGGGCTCATCGAGATGACACGCAAGAGGACGCGGGAGAGCCTCGGACGCCTGCTTCACGAACCATGTTTCTACTGCGACGGCACCGGACACTTGCAGTCCAAAGAGACTGTCGCGTTCGAGATCCTTCGCGAAATTCGGCGCAGGCGACAAGACCTGCCCGGATATACGGTGGCCGTCAATTGCCACCCCGCCGTCGCGGATCTTCTTACCGGCGCGGAGAGAGCCGCGCTTCAAGATGCCGAGAGCCGCTACATGAGACGCATTCAGGTGAACTCTCGAACCGAGTACCATCTGGAGCAGTTCGACCTGGTGGGGAAATGAGAGGTCTCGACGGGCGCAACGGGGGGGTGGCACGTCCCCGGGTCGTGACGTTTGACCACGCCGCCTTCGGCGGACGTGCCGTCCGGGGCGAGGTCAACACGGGAAGCGAACTCTTCGCGGGGGGTCCCAAAAGCGAGCTCTTCGCCTGACTGGGGAACCTGACCGGGGAAGATGAGAAGAAGATCATGAGCGACACCGACAAGAGAGAAGGCGAGCGCTTCACGATCAACAAGGAATTCGAATCCTTCGATGCATTCATTCAGGAGTACGTCACCAACATTTCGCGGACAGGAGTTTTCATCAAGTCGCAGCAGCCTTTGCCGATAGGAACGCGCGTGAATTTGCGCTTCACGGTCATCATGGACGACATCGAGAGCATCGAGGGGGTTGGCGAAGTCGTGCGGATCGAAACGGACCCGCCTGGCATGGGGGTAGTCTTTCGCGAGCTCAGCACCTACTCGAAAGATCTTATCGAGAAGCTTCTCGTCCAGCGCCGCCGTTGACATCGTCGCGCGGTGCGCGCATTTGAACTTGTCTCAGTCAGCACGTATCCCGAGTGTTCCTCGGCCGACGTGCCCGTCGCCCAAGAACAAGGAGATTCGATCATGGCGTTTACGCTACCGCCGCTTCCGTACGAAAAGAACGCGCTTGCCCCGCACATCAGCGCCGAAACGCTCGATTACCACCACGGCAAGCACCACCAAGCGTACGTGACCAATCTGAACAAGCTCATCGAGGGCAAGCCGGAGGCAAGCAAGACGCTGGAGGAGATCATCCTCGCGAGCGAAGCCGGGGTCTTCAACAACGCCGCACAGATCTGGAACCATACGTTCTATTGGCACTGCATGAAGCCAAGCGGCGGCGGCCAACCGACCGGCGATCTAGCCGACGCCATCCAGCGCGACTTCGGCGGCGTCGAGAAGTTTGCCGAGGAGTTCTCGAATGCGGCGACGACGCAGTTCGGCTCCGGGTGGGCCTGGCTCGTCCTCGGAAAGGACAAGAAGCTCGCTGTCACGAAAACCGCGAACGCCGATTTGCCCATGAAGCACGGACAAAAGGCGCTGCTCACGATCGACGTTTGGGAGCACGCTTACTACATCGACTATCGGAACGCGCGCCCGAAATACATCGAGACGTTCCTCAAGAGCCTCGTCAACTGGCAGTACGCGCTCGAAAACCTCAAGCGGGCATGAAGCCTCACGCTACAGAAGCTTCGCGAGCTGTCGTATCGCCTCGGGGTGCGCGGCGTCTTGCATGAGGAGCGGCAGGATCGAAGGTCGGGTGACCAGCCCGCGCGACAATCGGTCCAGACTCTCTGCTTGAACGCGCTCGCGTATCGCTCGGTCGCGCGCAATGAGCAACGCTTCATCGCCTTTCGAGACCGCCTTTCCGATGAGAACTTTCTCGAGGGCCGCTCGCTCTTCAGGCAAGAGAACTTCGGGTAGAACGCCGTTCACGATGATGTGTCCAACGCGCAGCCCCATCTGGGCAATCGCCCCGGCGAGTTCGATCGTCTCGGTCGTCGGCATTTCCTCGGGCGCGGTTACGACAACGATTGCGGACGTCACTGGGTCCTTGAGCATCGTCCACGCGCGCTCGGCATCGCGGCGAAGAAGCCCCGCCGGCACAACGTCGAGAATGACCTTGGGCACCCGAAGCATGTCGAGCCCGTGTCCGGTTGCGGGGGCATCGAGAATGACAACGTCGTACTTGAACGATCCGTCGGCATTCCTCTCGGTCGTGTGCCACCATGCTTTCCCGAGCAGAGCCCATTCCTGCATGCCGGGCACGGCGCGCAAGAAGGCGCGGACGTAGCGATTGTAAAAAAGCGTTTTGGAAAGCATGCGGCTGTGGAGGACGAGGATGCCGTACTCCTCGAGCGCTTTCTGCGGCTGCATGTTCACGGCCCATAGGCCCCCGGTCACCGGCGTGACGTCCGGGCCGATAGGACCGACTCCGAGCATCGTACTGAGTCGCTCTTTCGCGTTGCAGAGGGCGACCAGTACCCGCTTGCCTCTCGCGACGAGGGCCAGGGCCTCTGCGGCACATACCGTCGTCTTGCCGACGCCACCCTTGCCCGTGACGAGTACGAAGCGGTTGTCCGCGAGCATCGGCATTGGAGAACGGCGCAGTGTTGCTCGACCGCACGCATAGCACGCGCGGGGTCAAATGGTGGTAAGCAGCCGAGGGAAAAGAGCGGCGCGCGCGATGCCAACAGTACGGGTCTTGCCCTTCGGAGGGCTCGGCGAAATCGGGATGAACTGCCTTGCGCTCGAACAGCGCGGCGAGGTCCTAGTCGTGGACTGCGGCGTTGCTTTCGGGAGCCGCCGCTTCGGCGTGGACGTGATTCACCCCGACTGGACGGCTCTCGAAACGTACCGGATAGTCGGCCTCTTCGTCACCCATGGGCACGAAGATCACATCGGCGCGATCCCCTACTTCTTGCGCCGCTTCGACGTGCCGGTGTTCGGCCCTCGGTACGCTCTCGCCTTGGTGAAGGAACGGCTTTTGGACCATGCCATGGAACGCCACGCCGACCTTCGCGAAGTGTTGCCGCGCACGCGGGTGCGCGTGGGGTCGTTCGACGTCGAACCGATCCGGGTGACGCATTCGATCGCCGACGCGACGGCGCTCGCGATCCGCACCGACGCCGGTCTCGTCGTTCACACCGGCGACTTCAAGTTCGACGAGTCGCCACCCGACGGAGAGACCTTCGACATTGCGCGATTCGAGGAGTTGTCGCACGAGGGGGTCCGCCTTCTGCTGAGCGACTCCAACAACATCGATGCTCGTGGTCCTACGGGCAGCGAAGCCGGCGTCGGGGAAGCTCTCGACGG
>Ga0073928_10011766_pt1 | contig 10157 bp, 7 predicted proteins | sample PaiPotPPA55metaG_FD_76969 | JGI IMG/M metagenome (GOLD analysis project Ga0073928, IMG submission 76969) | Iron sulfur acid spring bacterial and archeal communities from Banff, Canada, to study Microbial Dark Matter (Phase II) - Paint Pots PPA... ... | reverse complement strand
CGCCGAACACCGCAAAGGCCTGGCCGCGCTTCGCCGGCGGAAACGCATCCGCCAGGATCGACTGCGCGACCGGCACCATGCCGCCGCCGCCGAGGCCCTGCAGGATGCGAAACAGCAACAGCGCGTTCAAATTCGGGGCAAAGCCGCACAGGACCGAGCTTACCGTGAATAGGCCGAGAGAGATCAGGAAGAAGGTTTTGCGGCCGAGCTTCCGAGCCAGGAAGCTGCTGGCCGTCAGGATGATGGCGTTGGAGACCAGATAGGTAGTGACCACCCAGGACGCTTCGTCCTCGCTCACCCCCATGCCGCCGGCGATGTAAGGCAACGCCACGTTGGCGATGGTGGTGTCGAGCACCTCCATGAAGCTTGCGAGCGCGACTAGTATGGCGATCACCCAGGGGTTGACCGCGCCGGTGCCGCTCGCGGATGCGGGAGGGCCCGCTTGGATCGCCGCGGCACTCATAGGTACCTCCTCAGCCGCTCGACTAGCGACGGCGTTACGTCGACCCTCACTGTCGGAACCACCGACATGCCCGGGCCGAGTGCGACGTCGGTCGGCGGGTTGTCCATGACGAGCTTGACCGGCACGCGCTGGACGATCTTGACGTAGTTGCCGGTGGCGTTCTGGGCCGGCAGTAGCGAGAACGCGGTGCCGGAGCCCGGTTGGACACTGTCGACATGGCCGCGGATCACGCGTCCCGGATAGGCATCGATCTTGAGCGTCACCGGCTCTCCCGGCCGCATGCGGTCGAGCTGAATCTCCTTGAAGTTGGCCGTGACCCAGATTTCATCAGGCACAAACATCGTCAGGCTCGTGCCCGGCTGTGCGAATTGGCCGACTGCGGCGCCGAGGTTGACAACACGTCCCGGCTCGGCCGCCGTCACCGTCGTATAGGAAAGATTGAGTTTCGCCTGGTTACGCTGGGCTTTTGCTTGCGCAAGGTTGGCGACCGCGCTGTTGTGTTGCGCCTTCAGCGCCTCGATCTGCCGCTGCGCGAGCTTGAGGGTCGCTTGCGCACTCTGCAGCGCAGCCTGCTGCTGATGCAGCTGCGACGTGTACTGCTGCGCGTTCTGAACGGTGCCGTAGCCCGTTTGCTCCAGGTGCTCGTAGCGCTCCGCCTGCTGCTGCGCGAACACCAGCGCCGCCTGCGTTTGATCCACCTGCGCCTGGTTGGCGCTGATCTGCGCCTGCTGCACGTCGAGCTGTGCGTCGATGTTCTCGATGCTGGCCCCCGCGGCCGCAACCTGGGCCTCCGCCTGTTCGAGAGCAATGCGATAGTCGCGGTCGTCGATGCGGGCAATCACGTCGCCAGTGGCGACATGCTCGTTATCGGTGACCGGGACGGCGGTGAGATAACCGGACACCTTCGGGGCAAGCGAGAATTGCCGCGCCGCGATGAAAGCATCGTCGGTGGACTGAAAACGCTCCGCGTGGTCGAGGTAGAGATAGCCGCCGCCCAGGACAGAAGCGAGAAGGATCGCCCCGATGGCGGAGACAATGGGACGGCGACGCAGTACGCTGTTGCGGCGCTCCTTGCCGATTGGCGGCGGTTGCCGTCCTTCCGGCTCAGGGGATACGGGTTGCTTGGCGGAAGGACTTTCCTGTCGCAAGAGAACCCGTGCCCGCTCCTTCCCGGACTCACCGTTCGGCTCGTGAAGTGAGCCCAGAGCGGATTGTCGGCTTTCAAGCTCTTCGAGCGCGGGCTCGTCCCTTTCCAGAACATTGTCTTCGAACATGATTACCGCTCCTTCGTGTTAAGCGAGTAAAACCAGATGGCCTGCGTAAATTTTAAATCAGCGACCGCGATCGTCACTTTGCTCGACCGCCATGCTGTCGCGCGGCACCGTCTGACCGACCGGCTTCGCGCCTAGCTCGGCGAGGTTGAACAAGACGGAGATCAGGATGACGGAGAACATGTCGCCGCGTGCGAAGGCGACGCTGGCCGCGATGAGGATGGCCTTCAGGCTGGCCGCAATTGCGAGAAGTTTCGACATGGATCACCTCGCTGTCTTCCCGGGTTCCGTCGCAACGGCGCCGCGCGGCTTGGTGAATGTCTAGGCGCAACCCCGGTATGCGATGGAGCACACTTACGCCTCTTGCCTCAGCGAGATAATCCCGCTTTCTTTTGAATGATCTTTGCGTTTTTCGAGGAAATCGATGGACCTTCTGGGCGCGCTTGGCGTCTTGGTACGGGTGGTGGAGACGGGTTCCTTTTCGGCCGTCGCCCGTGAGCGCGAGGTCAGCCAGGCGGCGGTGGCGCGGCAGATTGCGCAGCTGGAAGAACATTTTAGGGTCCGGCTCTTTCATCGGACGACGCGAAAACTCAGCCTTACCGACGATGGGCAGATGCTGCTGGGTCTGGCCCAACCGGTGCTGGATGGCGTCGATGGAATGGAAGCAGCACTCGGCGGGCAAAGCGCCTCGCCGGTTGGGCTGGTGCGCGTGGGTGTCACGGTGACGGCCAGCTGCTTCCTCGCTCAACGCCTGCCGACCTTGCTCAAGGATCACCCGGGGCTCAAGGTCGAACTCGTGGTCAGCGACCGGTTCGGCGACATGATCGAAGACCGGCTTGACCTCGCCATGCGTGTGGGCGAGGTCACGGATGCTTCGCTGGTGGTGCGCCGATCGGGGACGGCTTGGTTTGCTGTTGTGGCAGCGCCAAGCTACATTGAGCGAAAAGGCAGACCCTCTACACCCGCCGACCTCGCGAGTCACACCTGCATCGTGCACGACGTCGGACCGGGCTCGAACGTTTGGACCTTTGCCACGTCCGACGGATCCCAGCAGTTCCATGTCTCCGGGGGATTTCTCGCCAATGACGTCAGCGCGGTGCACTTGGCTGCGCGCAGCGGATACGGCATCGCGCTGCTCCCGTTGTTCGAGGTGCTCGATGATCTGCGCAGTGGCATGCTGGTTTGCGTTCTGAGCGAATTTCCGGCGCCGAGCGTTCCGTTGAACCTGGTCTATCCGTCGCGACGGCATCTGGCGCCACGCACACGCGTCGTCTTCGAATTTATCCTGGAGCAGGTGCGACAAGTCCAGGCCATGCTCGCGACCGTGACCGACAAGACGCGCACCGCGTAAGCGCCGCGCCGACAATTGCTCGATCACTTACGCGGTTAGCGACCGAACTCCGGACATCGCTGGGGGTCCGGTTCGTGCCAAACCCGGACTCGTGGGTCAGTCGACAATCGATAGAAGAGAGATGTGGACCAAGTCGCGCTCAACGTTTCGGATCAAAAGCTGACCTGCGGTTAAGCGCGAATGAGGTTAGTTCTTGCCTGGGAAGCCGGCGAACCAACGCGGCATCTTTGCCGCCGAGCTCTGATCATCCACGCTTCCTCGCCGGCCACGCGCTCATGGCGAGGCGACCGATCTGGGCGAGCTTGTCGCGCGAGGCGCCGTCGCGCGCCTGGACCGCAAGCCCGCGCGCCACGGCGCTGTAATAGGCAGCCAGCATGTCGCAATCGGCATCTTCAGGCACATCGCCATTCGCCACACCCTTCCGGATGCGTGCCGCCATTGCGCTTTCTGAAAAGGCGCGATGCTCAGCCATCATGTCGCGGATGTTGCTCATGCCCGGCGGGCAATGCGTGCCCGCCAGCGCGATCATGCAGCCGAGCGGGTGATCGCCGCGGGTGAACTCTTCCGCGGTCGCCTCGAACAGCCGGGCGAAGGCCGTCTTCGTATCGATCGAGGGATCATTGAGAATGGCGAAGAACCATTGGCCCGACCACTCCCGATAGGAGCGCGTGGCCTCGCAATAGAGCGCTTCCTTGTTGCCGAAAGAATTGTAGAAGCTCGAGGCGCTGATCCCCATCGCGGCGATCAGGTCGTCGAATGATGTGCCCTCATAGCCGCGTTCCCAGAACAGCTTCATCGCTTCCCTCAGCGCAATGGCGCGATCAAACACCGCCGGCCGTCCCCGGCCGCGTTTACCCTCCTGGACTTTGTTCTCCCGGATTTTCTTCCCTTGGTTCTCCCGGATTTTCTTCCCTTGAATTATTTTTGGTGTCATCGCTCCAATAATCCTTGAACGGCGCCTCCCCGAGTTTATATCGCGGTGATTATATTGGAGTACCTCCTCCAGATATCAACCCCACGCGGCGTTTTTCCGCTCCTCCGATGACAACCACCTGGCATCACCCCCTATGGACAGTCTCATGGATCAGATCATCGAGCATTCGAAGCTTGAAAGAGAACCGCTCAACGAACCGGCGGCGCGACCGCGCCGGCGGCGGTGGAGAGCTGCCGCGATCGGTGCGGCGATAGCGCTCGGCCTGTTCCTGGCCTATCTCGGCTTTGCGCCTCGCAAGGCCAACCAGGCGGCGGCGTTGCCGGCCCCCGCCCCGCTGGTGACGGTCAGCCAGCCCTTGCAGCGCGCCCTCGATAGCAGGGTCGGCTTTCTCGGCCAGTTTTCCGCCATCGACCGGGTCGAACTGCGCGCCCAGGTCGGCGGAACGCTGACCGAAATCCATTTCAAGGACGGGCAGATTGTCCACAAGGGCGATCTGCTCTTCGTCATCGATCCCAGGCCCTACGAGATCAAGCTGGCCCAGGCGAAGGCGGCGCTGCAGACCGCGACCGCCCGCGTGGCACTCGCCAACAACCAGCTGTTTCGGGCGCAATCGCTCAAGCACAACGAGTTCGCAACCCAGGAGACGGTCGACCAGCGCACCAATGAGCAGGATGCATCGCAAGCCGCGGTCGAGGACGCCAAGGCGCGGGTGCACGACGCCGAGCTCGACCTCGAATATGCCCGCGTGCGGGCGCCGTTCACGGGGCGGATCGGCGCGCGCCAGGTTTCGCTCGGAAGCCTGGTCGCGGGCAGCCGCGCTGCGACCAGCCCGACCACGCTGCTGGCAACGCTGGTCTCGCTCGATCCGCTCTATCTGGATTTCGACATGAGCGAATCCGATTTCCTGACCTTCGCGCGCGAGCGCGCCCGCGTCGGCGGTCCGCTCGCCGACAAGGTCGTGATCGGGCTCAGCGACGAGACCAATTTTGCCCGCGAAGGCACGCTCGACTTCATCGACAATGCGCTCGATCGCTCCAGCGGCACCATTCACGCGCGCGCCACGGTGCCCAACCCGGACCTGTTCCTGGCGCCGGGCCAGTTCGCCCGGCTGCGCGTTGCGATCGCGCCGCCCACGCCGGTCTATCTGCTGCCGGACGCCGCCGTCGTACTCGACCAGTCGCAGCGTCTGGTGATGACCGTCGGCAGTGATGCAACCGTGAAGCCGAAGATCGTGACCACGGGCGAGCTGCGCGGCGGCTTGCGCGTGATCCTGTCCGGCCTCGAACCAGGCGACCGCGTCATCATCGACGGCCTGGTCCGCGCCATTCCCGGTACCAAGGTCGCGCCGCAGGACGGCGCCATCCATTACGACCCGACCGCTGACCAGGGCTGAAATCAAAGGCTGAAACAGGAGCTTCCCGTGACCCACAGCTTCATCGACCGGCCGATTTTTGCGACCGTCCTCTCCGTCTTCCTGACGCTGATCGGGCTCGGCGCGCTCGCCATCCTGCCGATCTCGCAATATCCGGAGATCGTGCCGCCCACGGTCCAGATCACCACGACCTATCCCGGCGCATCCGCCGAGACGGTATCGCGCACCGTCGCAACCCCGCTCGAGCAGGAGATCAACGGCGTCGAGAACATGATCTACATGTCGAGCCAGTCGACCGGCGACGGCAAGCTCACCGTCACCGTCACCTTCCGGATCGGGACCGACCTCAACATCGCGCAGATGCTGACGCAGAACCGCGTGCAGGACGCGCTGCCCCGTCTGCCTGAAGACGTGCAGCGGCTCGGCGTGCAGGTGCGGAAGTCGACGCCCAACATCCTGCTCGCGGTGCACCTCTACTCGCCCGACAGCTCGCGCGACACGCTCTACATCTCGAACTACGCGACGCTGCATGTGAAGGACGTGCTGGCGCGCCTGCCCGGCGTTGGCGACGTGCAGATCTTTGCCGGCCGCGAATACGCCATGCGGATCTGGCTCGATCCCGACAAGGTCGCCGCGCATAATCTGAGCGCGAGCGAGGTGCTCGCCGCGCTGCGCGCGCAGAACGTCCAGGTCTCGGCGGGCGTGTTGAACCAGCCTCCGGTCGCCTCAAAGCAGGCCTATCAGATCAACGTTCAGACGCTCGGGCGGCTCTCGACGCCCGAACAGTTCACCTCCATCGTCCTGAAATCAGACAGCGAGGGCCGCGTGACGCGGCTGCGCGACGTCGGCCGGGTTGAGATCGGCGCTGCCGACTACGGCTCGACCGCGTTCATGGACCGCGGCCCCGGCATGCCGCTCCTGATCTTTGCCCAACCGGGCGCGAATTCGCTTGCCGTCGAACACGAGGTGCTCGACACGATGGAGACGCTGGTCAAGGACTTTCCGCCCGGCCTCAGCTACAAGGTCATCTATGACCCCACCATCTTTGTCGGCAAATCGGTCGACGAAGTGATCAAGACGATCTTCGTCGCGATCCTCCTGGTGGTCGGCGTCGTGTTCCTGTTCCTGCAGAGCTGGCGCGCCGCGATCATTCCGGTGATCGCAATCCCGGTGTCGCTGGTCGGCACCTTCACCTTCCTCTATGCGCTCGGAATATCGCTGAACAATCTGTCGCTGTTCGGCCTCGTGCTGGCGGTCGGCATCGTCGTCGATGATGCCATTGTCGTGGTGGAGAATGTCGAACGCAATCTCGAACGCGGCATGAGCCCGGCCCAGGCCGCCCATGTCACCATGAACGAGGTCGGCGGCGCGCTGATCTCGATCGCGCTGACGCTGTGCGCGGTGTTCGTGCCCTCGGCCTTCCTGTCGGGCATTACCGGGCAATTCTTCCGCCAGTTCGCCGTCACGATCGCCGTTTCGACGTTGATCTCGTGCTTCGTCTCGCTGACCTTGAGCCCCGCTTTGTGCGCCGTGCTGTTCAAGGCGCATGAGCCCGGCAAGGCGCGAGGCTCGTGGATCGTCCGGCTGGTCCAGGCTGGATTTGCCCGCTTCAATTTCGGATTCGAGTGGCTGTCGACCAGCTATGGACGGCTGACGCGACGGCTGGTGCAGATCACCGGCGTCGTGCTGCTGGTCTATGCCGTGCTGATCGGCGTCGCCGGCTTCCAGTTCGCCCGCGCGCCGACCGGCTTCATCCCAGAGCAGGACCAGGGCTATCTCATCACCGTCGTGCAACTGCCGCCCGGTGCCACGCTCGATCGCACGGAGGCGGTGGTCAAGAAGGCGATCGACATCATCATGTCCACGCCCGGCGTCGAGCATGTCGCGCCGTTCGCGGGGCTGGATGCGACCACCTTCACCATCGCCTCCAACGCCGGAACGATCTTTTCCGGCCTGCCCTCTCTCTACAATCACGAGGTCAAGGGCCTGACCGCGGCCAATGTGCTCGCCGACCTGCGCAAGCGCCTGTCGGTGATCCAGGAAGCCTACGTGCTGACGATCCCGCCGCCGCCGGTGCAGGGCATCGGCAATGCCGGCGGCTTTAAGATGATGTTGCAGGATCGCGCCGGCCTCGGCTCGGAGGCGTTGTCGAAAGCGGCGCAGGCGCTGGTCACCGCCGCCAACAAGGATCCGAGCTTCGCCGGCGTCTTCACCCTGTTCGGCACGCGCTCGCCGTCGGTCTACGCTGATATCGACCGCGAGAAGGCCGAGAAGGTCGGGCTGACGCCCACCGACGTCTTCAACACGCTGCAGGTCTATCTCGGCTCGCAATATGTCAACGACTTCAACTATCTCGGCCGCACCTACCAGGTCATCGCGCAGGCCGATGGCTCTTTCCGCCAGGATTCGCAGGACATCGCGCGGCTGAAGGCCCGCAACGCCTCCGGCGAGATGGTGCCGGTCGGCACGGTGGCGCGACTGAAATCCGAAAACGCAGCCTACCGTGTGCCGCGTTACGATCTGTTCCCCGCCGCTGAGGTGATGGGCGTAGCTGCCCCCGGCATTGCGACCGGCACCGCGCTGCACCGGATGGAAGAACTGGCGCACGATGTGCTGCCACCCGGCATCGGCTTCGAATGGACCGAGCTTGCCTTTCAGCAGCAACAGCCGGGGACCTCGTCCCTGCTGGTGTTCGGCGCGGCCGCGCTGTTCGTGTTCCTGGTGCTCGCCGCGCAGTATGAGAGCTGGAATCTACCGCTCGCGGTCGTGATGATCGTTCCGATGTGCCTGCTCGCTTCCGTGACGGGGCTTTTGATGCGCGGCATGGCGATCGACGTGCTGGCGCAGATCGGCTTCGTCGTGCTGGTTGGACTAGCCGCCAAGAACGCGATCCTCATCGTGGAATTCGCTCGCCAAACCGAGGAAGCCGGCGCCACCCCCGGCGAAGCCGCCGTTACCGCGGCGCGCACCCGGCTGCGGCCGATCCTGATGACGTCGCTGGCGTTCATCTTCGGCGTTGCGCCGCTCGTGGTCGCAACCGGCGCAGGTTCAGAAATGCGTCAATCGCTGGGCACAGCGGTGTTCGCGGGCATGCTCGGCGTGACCGCATTCGGTCTCTTGTTCACGCCGGCGTTTTATACGGTCGCCAGCAAGATCGGGCGCAAAAAGCCACAGGCGGGACCCGACGAAACTGCGCCCGTGGGTGATATCGCTGCGGATCACGGCGAACCTGCGAGCGGGGTGCGCGTGCAGAGCCGGGCGATTTGAGACGAGCGAACGGCATCGCCGATTTTGTAGAAGTCGGCTTTACAAAATCAAGAATCCAGCAATCCCGGGAGATTGCTGGGGTCTTTGCGTCGTCTTGGTTGCGGGGACACGCAACATAAAGTGTCACGTCAGCTCAACGATCGGCCACGGGAGACCTTGCAATTTGAAACCCCAGCAGAGAGATTCAATGCATGTGTCGCGTCGACCGGTTGAGCCGGCTGCCAAAACCGGACGCTCCGCCACCGGCGCTTTGACCCGGAACGGACAATGATGGCGGCGTTGGTCCCCTGCCGGGCAACAATATCGCATCGGCCAAATAATATATTTGATCCGGCGTCAGTCCCACGGCAAATAGGCCCTGAATGGACGCCGGAAGGTGGCCGTACCAGCGGGGATGACATGGCCCAAGATCACATCGAGACATTGCGTCAATTATTGGCGGAGAAACGTGGCGTCCTCTTGCCCGGCGCAGCGAACGCGCTCTCTGCACGTATCATCGCCGATCTCGGCTTCGAGGCCGTCTATCTGACGGGTGCCGGCCTGACCAACATGCATCTCGGTCTGCCCGATCTTGCCTTCATGGACTTGAGCCAACTCGTCGAGCATACGATGGCGATCCGCGGCGCCGTCGCGCTGCCGCTCATCGTCGATGCCGATACCGGCTTCGGCAATGCATTGAATGTGGGCCGCACGGTCTCGATGCTGGAGCGCGCCGGAGCAAGCGCAATCCAGATCGAAGATCAGGTGATGCCGAAGCGTTGCGGGCATTTCGACGGACAGGAGGTGATCCCGCCCGCCGAGATGGTCAATAAGGTGAAGGCCGCGGTCGATGCCCGCCGCGACGGCGTTCTTATTATCGCGCGCACTGATGCGCGGGCAGCCGAAGGCTTCGACGCCGCAATCGATCGCGCTCGCTGCTATATCGAAGCCGGCGCCGATGTCACCTTTGTCGAGGCCCCTAAAACGGTCGAAGAGCTACGGAAGATTCCGGAGCTTCTCAGGGTGCCGCAGCTGCTCAACATGGTGGTTGGCGGCAAGACGCCGATCACCGATCGGACCATGGCCGCCGAAATGGGATTCAACCTTGTTCTCTACGCCAATGTCGCGCTGCAAGGCGCAATCAAGGGCATGCAGACGGCGCTCACGGCGTTGCGCGACCACGGTATGCTGGATGAGGCGTCCGGCTTGACCGCGACCTTCGCCGAACGCCAGCGTCTGGTCGATAAGTCCCGATTCGATGCGCTTTCCAACCGCTACGCCACTGCACAAAGACAATAACAAATATCGCCTGATCCCGAGAAACATCTTATGATGGGCCGGCTTCTGTTTGCTGCCATTTCGATCCTTGTCTGCGCCGTCTCTGTGCCGACGGCGCGCGCAGGGTGGCCTGAGCGTCCCCTCCACTGGATCGTGCCCTTTGGACCTGGCGGTGCAAACGATCTGATTGCACGTGTCGCCGCCGAAGCCGTCCGGAAGGGCCTCGGGCAGCCGATAATCAT
>Ga0073928_10011765_pt1 | contig 10157 bp, 3 predicted proteins | sample PaiPotPPA55metaG_FD_76969 | JGI IMG/M metagenome (GOLD analysis project Ga0073928, IMG submission 76969) | Iron sulfur acid spring bacterial and archeal communities from Banff, Canada, to study Microbial Dark Matter (Phase II) - Paint Pots PPA... ... | reverse complement strand
GGCAAGCGATGTCTGATTGTTGTTCAAGCCCGGCGTCAGGAAGTTGATGCCGGCGCTCTTCACCGCGACGTCGGTGGCGTTGGGGAACACCAGCTGCGCCTGCAACGCCGGGCTCGCCAGCAGCGACAGCCCGTTCTGGGTGGTGCCGCCCGCCGCCGACAGCACCGTCTGCTGCCACGCCCCGAGCTTGGCGTTCTGCACCTGGACCTGCACCGCGCCGGCCAGATTGGCGGTGCCGGACACGTTGAGCCGGTCTGACGTTCCGCCTGCGATGTTGGTGTCGGAGAGCAAAATGCCGGTCGCGGTCTGCACCAGATTGCCTGTCAAGGCCGTGGTCTGGATCACCCCCGCGCCACCCGGCGACAGCGTGCCGGCGTTGGTCAGCGTATTGACGGTGCCGAGATTGACGGTGCCGCCGCTATTGAAAAACCCGCCGGCCATGTTGTTGAAGGCGTTGGTGCCAGCACCCAGATTGACGTTGCCGATCACCGTGCCGAAATTGTTGACGGTGTCGTTGCCCGTGCCAGCCTGAATCGCGAGGCCGGACAGCGCCATCAACGTGCCCATGTTGGTCAGCGTGTTGCTGGTGCCGCCGGAGATAGAGACGCCCGCCCCGCTCCCCGAGCCGCCGGACACCGTGCCCGATTTGATGGTGACCGCAACCGGGCCGCCAATGCTCTCGGCAAAAATCCCGCCCGCGTTGCTGCCCGCGGCGCTGATATTGCCAGCTGAGGTCACCGTGACGGCGCCGCCGCCAAAGCTGGCGGAAACAATCCCGTGTGCGGCGCTGCCCGCGGTGGTGATATTGCCGGTCGATGTCACCGTCATCGCGCCAGTGCCGTCGGCTAAAATCCCGAACGCGCCGTTGCCGGCGGCGGTGATGTCGCCGATCGAGGTCACCGTGCCGGCTCCAGCGTTGCTGGAGGCTACAATCCCGAACGCGCTGGCGGTGATGTTGCCGGTCGAGGTCACCGTGATGGAGGCAGCGCCGCTGGCAAAAATTCCGCTCGCGTTGGTACCCCCGGTCGTGATGTTGCCGGTCGATGTCACCGTCACCGCACCAGCGCCCGCGCCGCCCATGGCATAAATCCCACGGGCGTTGCCGCCCGCGGTGGTGATGCCGAACGCGCCGGTATTGCTGGTGATGGTGATGGCGCCATTTGAAGTGAAATTGATGCCGGGAGTCCCGCTCGCTGGCGCGATAGCCTGGGTCAGGTCGGCGACATTGAGGGTGGTGAGCAGCGCCGGGCTGACGATGGAAATCCCGGCGGATTGATTGCCGGTGCAGGTCTCGATCGTACCGGTGCCGTTAATCGTGCAGGCATCCGGCCCCGCCAGCGCCGTGCCACCGAACGCCAGCGACAATGCGCCGGCGGCAACCGTACCCAGAAATGCATCCCGAAAACGCAGGCCCACCGGCCGGCCCACAAGGCCCGCCGCGGGAATAGCGCCCGGGCAAGCCCCCACGCTCGTCATCGAAACCCCAACAGCCCCGAGATACAATCTGAGGGCATTGATATTGAACGGAACCGTGCGCGTCTATCCCTGCCGCCTGCCGCAGAAGCACGCAATCTCACCAAAACAGGTCCAAAAGCGCGGCAATGCGGCAACACTTGCGAAAAATCGCCCGGTCGCTCCGGCGGCGATCGACCGCGTTGTGTCTTGCGAAGCAAGCATGTACCTCATCCCGGCGTAACGGCTTCGCCGTTATCGCTAGAGGAGCGGCCACCGGGTCCGCGATGTACCTCATCCCGGCGTAACGGCTTCGCCGTTATCGCTAGAGGAGCGGCCACCGGGTCCGCGCAAAGCGCGGCCCGATGATAAACTCCGCACGCGTCTCGAAGGACGGATGTAACACATGAACTCGCGGCCATCCTTCGAGACGCGCGCAAGGGCGCGCTCCTCAGAGTCTGACTGGAAATGCAGCCCATGATATTGGGCGTCATTCCGGGATGGTGCGCAGCACCAGACCCGGAATCTCGAGATTCCGGGTTCGATGCTTCGCATCGCCCCGGAATGACAGTCTTAGAAGCCTGGTCTTGCTGGCTGCATTTCCAGTCAGGCTCTCAGGATGAGGTCTTCGATACCGGCGAAGCCGTCACCACTGATAGCGCACCACGCCCTTGCCGGCATAGCTGCTCGTCACGTTGGAGAACTCGCCTTCGAAGGTCGCGGCGATCGACCAGTTGTTGGTCCATTTGCGCTCGATGGACGCTGTGGTCAGCACCGAGTCCGAGGCCTGCGCCGCGCCGTTGACGACGAACGATGCACCCGGCAGCGACTGGAACGTGGCGCCGATCGAACGGTTCGGATCGTAATCATGCGCCCAGGCGAGGCGGCCGCGCAGCGTCAGCACGCCGTCCGGCATCGCAAAGGACTTGTCGGTGCGGAAACCAAGTTCAGTGCGCGGGTCGGTGACGCTCTTGGCGCCATTGGCCAGCGCAAAAGCGTTGGTGCCGACCAGTGCCCGTTCGGCATAGGCCGGCAGGTCGAAGGTCGTGAACTGCGCGGCGGCGTAGGGCGTCATGCCGATGCCGCCGATCCAGGGCGAAACAAAACGGTAACCGCCTTCGACGCGGCCGGAGAACGCGTTGGCGTTGAAGCGTGCCTGTAGCTGATCGATGCCCGCCAAAGTGACGGTGCGATTGGTGGTGATGTCCTGCCAGCCGTAGGCCAGTGCGCCGGCGATATAGGCCGCGCCCATGGTGTGGCGCGCATAGACGCCGGCCTGGAACAGATCGGAGCGTCCGCTGCCGAGGTTGTTGGCGAGGCTGAAACTGGTGCCGCCGCCGGCCAGCGCGAAGCCGGCAATGGTGTTCGGCGAAAACAGATAGTCGGCGCCGACCGCGGTGCCAGCGATGCGGCTGGTGACGTCATTGCTGCCGACCGCGGCATTGCCGCTGGTGCTCTGCGAGCCGCCGAAGCCGGCGGCCCATACGTTCCAGCGTGGATCCCAGGTCTTCGCCAGCGGCGCCTTGGTGAACATCGCATAGGCGTCGCGCTCGGCGGCCGTGCGCTTGCGGCCGTCGGAGGCATAGGCGCTGACATCGCCTTCGGAGGCGTAGCCGCTGACGCTGCCGCCCGGCGTCGATGCCGTGCCGCGATTGAAGGGATCGAGCATCGTGCCCATGAATGTGTTCATCGCGTCGAAGGTGGTCTGCTGTGTGCCGGTGGCGCCCTCGCCGGAGAGCTGGGTCAACGCGGCGCCGAATCCGGGAAGCGAAGTGGTGTTGAGCAGCAGGCTGAAGATCGGGCCGCCGAGCCCCCCGCTCTGCCCCGCAGCGTTGAGCGCATTGCCGAGCGCGGTCTGGTTGGCGTTGAGGCCGGCCGGCGCAAAACTCAGTCCGGGGCTCTTCACCACGACATCGGTGGCGTTGGGGAACACCAGCTGTGCCTGCAGCGCCGGGCTCGCCAGCAGCGTTAGTCCATTGTTGGTGGTGCCGCCCGTCGCCGACAGCACGGTCTGCTGCCACGGCGCAAATGTCAGGTTCGACACCTGCAACTGCACCGCGCCGGCAAGATTGGCGGTGCCGGATACATTCACCCGGTCGGACGTTCCACCTGAAATATTGATGTCGGTGACCAGCCGCCCGGTCGCGGTCTGCGTCAAATTGCCCGTCAGCGCCGTGGTCTGGATCACGCCGGCGCCGCCCGGCGACAGCGTTCCGGCATTGGTCAGCATATTGCCCGCGCCGAGATTGACGGTGGCGCCGGCATTGAAGAAGCCGCCTGCCATATTGTTGAAGGCGTTTGTGCCGGTGCCCAGGATCACGTTGCCGATCACGGTGCCGGAATTGTTGACGGTGTTGTTGCCGGTGTCGCCCTGGATCGCGAGGCCGGACAGCGCCGTCAATGTGCCCATATTGGTCAGCGTGTTGGTGGTGCCGCCGAGCAAGGTGACGCCCGCCCCGGTCCCCGTGCCGCCCGACACCGTGCCCGATTTGATGGTGATCGCGATCGGGCCACCGCTGCCCTGGGCATAAATGCCACTCGCGTTGCCACCCGCGGTCGTGATGTTGCCGGTCGAGGTCACCGTCACCGCGCCCGCGTAAGTGCTGAAGGCACTAATCCCGGCTGCGCCGTTGCCCGTGGTGGTGATGTTGCCGGACGAGGTCACCGTAACAGCACCAGCGCTATTGCTTACGGCACTAATCCCGACCGCGTACTTGCCCGCGGTGGTGATGTTGCCGGTCGAGGCCACGCTCACCGCGCCAGCGCCTGTACTGAAAGCTTCGATCCCGACCGCGCCGCTCCCAGCGGTGGAGATGTTGCCGGTCGACGTCACCGCTATCGCGGCATGGCCCTGGGCAGAAATTCCCCCCGCGACGATGCCCGTGGTGGTGATATTGCCGGTGGAGGTCACCGTCATAGCGCCAGTGTCATTGCTACTCTGGGAGACACGAATCCCGAACGCGTCGCTACCCGCGGTGGTGATGTTGCCGATGGAGGTCACCGTCAGAGCGCCAGCGTCATTGGTACTCTGGGAGACACGAATCCCGGCCCCTTGGGTACCCGTGGTGGTGATATTGCCGGTCGAGGTCACCGTCACAGCGCCCCCGCCAGAAGCATTAATCCCGTACCCGTTGCCGCCGGCGGTGGTAATGTTGCCGGCCGAGGTCACCGCAATGGCGCCAGTGCCAAAGGACTTGGCATAAATCCCGTACGCCGCGTTGGCGGCGGTGGTGATGTTGCCGGTCGAGGTCACCGTCACCGCGCCAGCACTGAAGGCCTGAATCCCGTCCGCGCTGTTGCCCGCGGTGGTGATATTGCCGATCGAGGTCACGGCGACAGCGCCGGCGCTTTTGGTATAAATCCCGCTCGCAAAAAGGCCTGCGGTGGTGATGTTCCCCGTCGAGGTCACCGTGACTGCGCCAGTGCCAGTGGTGAGGGCATAAATCCCGCCCGCCCCAAAGCCCGCGGTGGCGATGTTGCCCGTCGAGGTCACCGTCACCGCGCCGCCGCCAGTGCTCTTCGCAAAAATCCCGTGCGCGTGGGCGCCCGCGGTGGTGATGCCGAAGGTCCCGGTATCGCTGTTGACGGTGACGGCGCCAGCGGAGGTGAACGTGATACCGTTGATACCGCTCGCGGGCGTGATGGCCTGGGTCAAACTGTTGACGTTGAGGGTAGTAACCGGCGCCGGAAAAGCGGTAATCCCGGCGGATTGATTGCCGGTGCAGGTCTCGATTGTAAAAGTAGCATCAAGCGAGCAGCCGGCGGGCGGCACCGGCACCAGCGCCAGCGCCGGGCCACCTGATGCCAGCGACAGCGCGCCGGCGGCAACCGTACCCAGAAATGCATCCCGAAAACGCAGGCCCAGCGGCCGGCCCACAAGGCCCGCCGCGGTAATACCGCCCGGGCAGGCCCACACGTTTTTCATCGAAATTCCCAACAGCCCCGAGATACAATCTGAGGGTATTGATATTAAACAAAACCGCGCGCGTCCATCCCGCTCGCCTGCAACAGAAGTGCAAATCCCGCCAAAACAGGCCCAAAGGCGGGGCAAGGCGGCAACACTTGAAAAAAATCACACGGTTCTGTCCCGGCAGCGATTAGACGCAAATTTCTCCAATTATCGGGGCAACTCAGGCGTGGCGTGAGCGGAAGAAGCGCAAGCGGCTAGCTCCGACCTCATCCTGAGGAGCTTGCGAAGCAAGCGTCTCGAAGGATGGATGTAACACAAGGACTCGCGGCCATCCTTCGAGACGCGCGCAAGGCCGCGCTCCCACGGGTGAACGCAATTGCGTTCATCCCGGGGATGAGGCTGGTGGGCGTCTCACCTACACGCCCTTGCCGGCATAGCTTGAGGTACGGTGGATCGCGCTTCCAAACCGTGCCACATAGCGAGACGCCGCCCGACGTTTGTTGCAAAGACGGCGCGCCAGAGATCAGGGATCTGAACCATTTGAGCGACGCCCCCGCCCGCCCCCCATCATCAGCCGCCGCGCTGCCGCAACTGACGGCGGCGCACATCACCTGCTCGCGTGGCATGGCGGGTTGGCTCCACGCCAATCAGGTCAGCCTCGCCTTCACCTCCTACCAGACCGGGCGGCTCTATCTGGTCGGGGTCGATGACAAGCAGGGGCTTGCCATTCACGAAGTCGGCACCGGCCGCGCGATGGGATTGTGGGCCGACGCGCAGCGCCTGGTGCTGGCGACCGCATTCCAGGTCTGGCGCTTCGAGAACATCCTGGCCGCCGACCAGACCATGAACGGCGCCGATCGCTATTATGTGCCGCGGGTCGGGCACACCACCGGCGAGATCGATATCCACGACATCAGCGTGCTCGGCGACGGCCGCATCGTGTTCGTCAACACCGCCTATTCGTGCCTGTCGCTGCTGTCGCCGGTGCACGCCTTCCGCCTGCATTGGAAGCCGTCCTTCATCTCGAAACTGGCGGCCGAGGATCGCTGCCATCTCAACGGGCTCGCGGTCCGGGATGGTGACGTGGCCTGGGTGACGGCGACCAGCCGCAGCGACGTCATCAGCGGCTGGCGGGCGCGGCGCGCCGAGGGCGGCATCGTGATCGATGTCGCAAGCAACGAAATCGTCACCGAAAAACTCTCGATGCCGCATTCGCCGCGCTGGTACGACAACAAGCTCTGGGTGCTGAACTCGGGCTCCGGGCATCTCGGCACCGTCGATCTCGCGAGCGGCGATTTTTCGCCGCGCGCGTTCTGTCCGGGCTTCCTGCGCGGGCTCGCGTTCCACAACAACCATGCTGTCGTGGGCCTGTCGCTGTCGCGCGACGGTTCGTTCTCGGGTCTGGCACTCGACGACGAGATGAAGAAGCGCGACGCCGACGGCTGGTGCGGCGTGCAGATCGTCAACCTCGCCTCCGGCGACATCGTGCAATGGATCCGCATCGAGGGCGCGGTGAGCGAGCTTTATGATGTCGCGGTACTGCCGGGCGTGCGGCGGCCGATGGCGGCCTCCTTCACCGGCCCCGAGATCAACGATCCCCTGACCTTCGAGGCAAATCAGTAGCAGCGCGACGCGGCAATCGCGTGCAGCCTGCGATCGCCGAGCACATGCGCCATGAAGCCCGGCGTCCGGAATATTTTCGAGAAAGCTTCGTCGCGAATACTCAGGCCCCCGGTATAGGCGCCGAACGCCGGCATCACGGCGCGCTCGCCGTCGCTGGCAAAGCAGCGCCGCTCCATCGATCGGCCGCGCGTCGCCACCCGCGCCTTGGGATGGAGATGCCCGGCGATTTCGCCCGCAGCTCCGGTCGGCTCGTGACGAAACACGATGTTGCCGATGGCGACTTCGCTGGCGACGATACCGCCGAGATCGGGCGGCAATGCGGGATCGTGATTGCCCGAAATCCAGATCCAGTCGCGCCGCGCCTGCATCGCCGTGAGCGCCTCGCGATCCGGCGCGGACAGCCGCCGATGGGCATCGCGGTCGTGAAAACTGTCGCCGAGCGCGATCACCGCGCGCGGGTCGCGGCGCGCGATAACCGCAGCGAGCCGGCCAAGCGTCGCCACCGTATCGTAAGGCGGCAGCAGCACGCCGCGGGCGGCGAAACTCGAGCCTTTTTCGAGATGCAGGTCCGAGACCACCAGCAGGCTCTCTTCTTCCCAGAACAAGGCGCCGGAGAGATCGGCGACGAAACTGACGCCGGCGATTTCCAGATCACCTTGAGTGCCAACGGCTCTAACTACATTTTCCGTCATGGCTGGGCATAGCCGTCTGAAGGACGGCGTCGCTTCCGCTCGCCTTTGGCCGGGCATGAAGATGTGGATATGTCAGAGCGCAACAAATTCATTCCTTACGACATCTCTTACGACATCGCCTCTTTCACCAGTTCTTCGGCGGCTTCCGCCAGCAACTCGTCGGATGCCTCGCCATAGATCGCTTCGCGGCCGATTTCCAGCATCACCGGGACCGCCAGCGGCGAAACCCGGTCGAGTTCCCGGTGGGTGATTCGCCCCTTGATTCGCAGCAGCATATCACTGAGCCGGCGAAGATCGAGCAATCCGGTCGCGGCATCGGCGCGGGCGGCGCGCAGCAGCACGTGATCGGCCTGATGCTTGCGCAGCACGTCGTAAATCAGGTCGGTCGAGAACAATACCTGACGCCGGGTTTTTTCCTCGCCGGTGAAGCGGCGTGCGATCAGCCCCGAGATCAGCGCACAGGTCCGAAAGGTGCGCTTCATCAGCGCGGATTCCGCCAGCCAGGCTTCGAGATCGTCGCCGAGCATGTCCGGATCGAGCAGCGCGTTGAGATCGAGCTTGCCCTGCCGGATCATGAACGACATGTCGCCGAGCCCCCAGACCGCCAGCGCGTATTCATTGGCGACAAAGCCGAGCGGCCGGGCGCGGGCGCGCTCCAGCCGCCGCGTCACCAGCATGCCGAGCGTCTGATGCGCCAAGCGGCCCTCGAAGGGATAGCAGACGAGGTAATGCTTGTTGCCGCGCGGAAAGGTTTCCACCACCAGTTCGCGCACGCCGGGCACGCGCGACAACTGCGCCTGCAGCGACAGCCAGTCGCGCACCTGGTCCGGCAGGCCGTGCCACGCGGGTTTGTCGGCCAGCAGCTTTCGCACCCGTTCGGCGAGGTAGGTGGAGAGCGGAAATTTGCCGCCCATATAGGACGGCACTTTGGCGTCCGCGTCGTTGGCGCGCGAGACGTAGACCTGATCCTCCGACAGCTGCTCGTAACGCACCACCTCGCCGCCGAAGACAAAGGTGTCGCCGACCACCAGGCCCTCGATGAAATATTCCTCGATCTCGCCGAGCATTCTCCCGCCGCGCCCCAGGGCGCCGGTCGATCCGGTATTTCCCTTTGCGCCGCGCGAGCGCACCAGGCGCACCTTCAGCATCGCCTCCTCGACGATGGTGCCGACATTGAGACGATAGCTCTGCCGCACCCTCGGATTGGTGACGCGCCAGCGGCCATTGTTGTCCTGCTTGATGCGCGCGAAGCGCTCGTAGGTTTTCAGCGCGTAGCCGCCGGTGGCGACGAAATCGACCACGTCGTCGAAGTCGGCGCGCGCGAGCCCGGAATAGGGCGCGGCCGTCAGCACCTCGGCATAGAGCTTTTCGGAAAGAAACGGCTCGCCACAGGCGCAGCCGAGCACATGCTGCGCCAGCACGTCCAGCGCGCCGGTGCGCAACGGCGGGGTATCCTGCGCATTCTCGTTGACCGCGTCGATCGCGACCCGGCATTCCAGCACCTCGAAGCGATTGGCCGGAACAAGAACGGCGCGCGAAGCTTCGTCGATGCGGTGATTGGCGCGGCCGATCCGCTGCATCAGGCGCGAGGCGCCCTTGGGCGCGCCGATATTGATGACGAGATCGACATCGCCCCAGTCGACGCCGAGATCGAGCGAGGAGGTGCAGACCACGCCGCGCAATCGTCCTTTGGCCATGGCGTCCTCGACCTTGCGGCGCTGCGCCACATCGAGCGAGCCGTGATGCAGCGCGATCGCGAGGCCATCGTCGTTCATGCGCCACAGGTCCTGAAACAGCATTTCGGCCTGGCTGCGGGTATTGACGAACACCAGCGTGGTCTTGTTGCGCCTGATCAGGTCGTAGACCTCATTGAGCGCGTGGCGCGCGCTGTGACCGGCCCAGGGCAGCCTTTCGCGCGTGTCGAGCATTTCGACGATCGGCGCCGCGGCACCCCCGGCGATCACGATATCGGCGGCTTCGCTCTGGCCGCCACGCTGCGGCACCAGGAATTGCGCCAGTGATTCCGGCTCGGCTACCGTCGCCGACAGCCCGATCGCGCGCAGCTGCGGCGCCAGCCGCCACAGCCGCGCCAGCCCCAGCGACAACAGGTCGCCGCGCTTGGAGGTCACCAGCGCATGCAGCTCGTCGAGCACGATGCGCCTGAGCTGCGAAAACAGAAACGGCGCATCGTCGGATGACAACAGCAGCGCCAGTTGTTCGGGCGTGGTGAGCAGGATGTCCGGCGGATAGCGCCGCTGCCGCTGGCGGCGCGACACCGGCGTGTCGCCGGTGCGGGTCTCGACCTTGACGGCCAGGCCCATCTCGGCGATCGGCGCCTCCAGATTGCGCGCGATATCGACCGCGAGCGCCTTCAACGGCGAGATGTAGAGGGTGTGAAGGCCTCTCGATCTCGCTCCCTCCCCCCTTGTGGGGGAGGGCTGGGGAGGGGGGTAAGCCGTAGCGTTCGGTGCTTGCGGCTC
>Ga0073928_10011762_pt1 | contig 10158 bp, 10 predicted proteins | sample PaiPotPPA55metaG_FD_76969 | JGI IMG/M metagenome (GOLD analysis project Ga0073928, IMG submission 76969) | Iron sulfur acid spring bacterial and archeal communities from Banff, Canada, to study Microbial Dark Matter (Phase II) - Paint Pots PPA... ... | reverse complement strand
CTGCCGCCGCCGTTCAGCTGATCCAGCCGGTCAATCATCGCCTGACGACGCTCACTACCCCGCCCGATCGCGGTGGTTGTCTAGGACAATAATATTAGTCATTAAGACGCTTTACGATACTTTACTGACCGTTTGAAAAGTCGCCTGCGCGTTCGAATTCAACTCGCTCCACCATTCAGTCCGTCACCTAAGGAAGGTCTGCACAGGTCGGTGTTGCGGAGCGATGGGCTGAAGTGGTCGGACCTGCGGCTGTCTTCAGCGAACTTGATTGACTTCTATTATATGGCTTATCGTTCCCTGGAAGGTTACCTGGCGAGTTCCGTCAAACCCAACCAAGGACCAATCAAATGGCAAAGCTAACCGCGAAAGGCCGCAAGAAGGTGCCTGCTAAAGAGTTTGGCGAGCCGGAAAAACGGGCGTACCCAATGCCGGATAAGGCTCACGCTGCCAATGCGAAGGCTCGAGCCGCTCAGATGGTCAAGAAGGGCAAGCTATCGGAGTCGGAAAAGAAGAAGATAGACGCCAAGGCAAACAAAAAGCTCGGCACCAAGCCAAAGTAGTGACGAAAAAACAAAAGCCTTTGGGTATCTGTTGAGTGCAAAAATCGCCGCTGAGTGCAAAAATCGCCGCCGAAGCGGCCTTAACCGGACGGATGAAATGGATGTTGATTGCGGCGCTTCGCTGATACGAAAATGATGCGGCGGCGCCACACTCGTGGCCCCGCCGCCGTCCCTCACTCAAATCGAGCGCCTACCGCTGGCATATCTCAGTCGCCTTTTACGGCATCGCGCACCTTGTTTACCACTTTCTCGGTGGCTTGTTTGATTTTGCCCGAGGCCTGGTCGACGTTGCCTTCCTGCTTCAGACGCTCGTCAGTAGTCATTACACCCGCCGCTTCTTTTACCCGTCCCTTAACCTCTTCAACTTTTCAGCTCATGGCATATCTCCTTTACCTGATTGAGATGTGATGTCTTTGGGGCAAGCGTGAGGCCATCTGATTGCTTCCGCAAACCGGTGATTCCATGTTGAAAGGCGTGCTTCAAGGCTAGGCGGTAATTTTTTCTGCCTCACGGCGGCTTCAGGCGCCAACGCAGCACGGCAAGAGCCGCGATCCGGCTCCGCGGCCGCGGCACATCGATTGCTCACTTAATTTACCCGACTAAACGACGATCAAAAGGAATTCATCGAAGATCGGTTTGCCTGAATTAACGCGTCGCACTTTGCTGAAGTCAGCGGGCCGCTCGTTGGCAGCTCAGCCTTCGCGTCCACAATCCCGGTAATGGCGTCAAAAATGTCAACTCAATCGACTCCGACTTCCGGTCCTCAAGGCGGCAGGACTCCTCCGATAACCAAACCGATGGTCGGTTTCATGCTGGCCCATGAGCAATTTCCTGTTCCAGATCTCGTGAAGTTAGGTGTGGCTGCCGAGGAGGCCGGATTCGACTTGCTCGCCACCAGCGATCATCTGCAGCCCTGGCAAGCGAACGAACGTCACGCCGAACAGGCTTGGGTAACGATGGCCGCGCTCGGTGAACGCACGAAGCGCGTCTGGATCGGGCCGACAGTGACTTGTCCGACTTTCCGCTACAACCCCGCAGTCGTTGCCGAGGCCTTTGCCTCGTTGACCTGCTGTACCCGGGACGAATATTTCTGGGCATCGGCTCGGGGGAGGCGTTGAACGAGCAAGCCGCGATCGGCTCATGGCCAAAGTGGCCCGAGCGGTCCGAACGGCTGGTGGAAGCGTCAGAAATCATCCGGAAGATGTGGACTGGAGAGCGGGTAGTTCATAGCGGTAAGTACTTCAACGTTAACGCGACATTTTACGATCCGCCCGTCGGAGATGTGCCTTTGCTGATGGCAGCGAATATCGGACCGAAGGCGATGTATCGCTCGGGCCAATATGGCGATGGACTCATCACAGATCCCGACACCTGGAAACAGCATAAAGCGGAATTCGAGAAAGGCGCGAAAGCGGCCGGCAAAGATCCTAAACCAATGCCGGTGCTTGTAGAGGCCTTCGTAGTCGTGGGCGACAAGAAAGATGCGGAGGCTTCGGCAGAGCTCCGGCGGTTCTTACCCAAGGCCTTCAAGAGCTACTTCAACATTCGGGATCCGCAGGCGATTCAGGATCGAGCTGCTGCCGAACTGCCTCTCGAAAAAGTTTACGGCAAATGGCCAATAAGTACTGATCCGGATGTCCATGCTAAGGCGCTGATGGAATTATTCAGCAGCGGCGCAACTATCGTGAATGTCCACTCCGGCCAGGCAGACCAGCGAGCCGTGATCGATTTTTATGGCACCCACGTGTTGCCCAAGGTGCACGCTCAACTGAAAGAAGCGTAAGTCTCTGTGCATTGGCCGGCCCTTCCATCCTCCACCACGGGCCGCTTCGCTGTCAGGCCCATGATAGAGGCCGAATAAGGCATCTAGCTTAACCTCCATGCCCGATTCCAAATCAGGACGACCTCACGTGAGATCAGGGTCTTTCGGATGTCTGTATTGGGCGTCTCATCCTGATCCGCGGGCGTAGCTTTGTGCGCCGGATTCGTCGCATGCGAAAATGATGTCTGCTGGCTCTGACACTCTTGCTTCCCTAATTGCCGCCAAAGGCGATAAAGGAATGTAACACAACCCGTCGTCGAGACGCATAGCGCCACGGCCGTGGCGTTCGAGGTTTTCGAGTTATTCCATGTGATCGGCGATGAGACGGTCTTTGACTTGAGCAGGGCGATAGAGGTGGTCCGGGCTTATGGTGACCGCCGGATGCGCGAAGCGCTGGCGCGCCCCCCCTATAACCTAGCAGCCGAAAAATTGCCGACCGCTCGCGAGGAGGCGACGGGGATACAAGAGAGATGGTCGGTAGAGTGGAGTTGCTGGGACGGGTGTTTGAAATAGCCAAATGCGACGCGAACACCATTCCGGACATCAAGGCCGAGATCGTTGCGGCCGGCTTCCTTCGTCTGGCCAAGGAGCTAACCCGAGAAAAGGCGCGTTACCGAGCGGATACTCTGGTTGAGTATGGCGTCATCGATGCCTTGTCCGCTGCTCTGCAGGTCGTTCAGGAAGCAGGCGCCGCTATTACGGAAGCTCAATTTGACGAAGAAGCGACTCCCGCCTTTGCCGAATCGATCCATGAGGTTCGCGAGCTTCGAAATGCTGCCGCGACCTTCGTAAACACCGGATTCTTTAGGCGTTTAGTCGGTAAGGATTGGCGCCGTGCACGCGACGTGTGGCGAAGGACCTTTCCAAGCGTTCGCAAGATCAGGCGAGACGCTGCCGGTCGCAGGCTGAGAGCGGCAGCAAAATGGAAAGAAAGCCTCGCGGCGCTCGAAGCAAATTCCATCGCAAAGGCCGCCATAGGTCGCCACTGGAACGGGCTCGTGACGCCCTTAGCCGCTCTGATTGACACTGCGCGGTGGATGTTGGCAGTCCGAGAGGCCACACCTGCATCAGTTACCGGAGCGTCAGATCTGCGACGACTGCTATACGAAGGTTCTTTCGACGAACTTACACCGGTCTTGGAACTCGCTCGCGAAGCCGCAGAAATGAACTTAAGCGAGTCCGTCCAGGAATGTTCCTCGTCCAGGTCGAGCTTATGCGCTGAAGCTGCTGAAGCGTCGAAGCGTGCCGTTGCACTTGCCGAGTTGGAAGCTCAGGTGGAGAAGGTCGGGCTTCGAGACGGTCACGCGGTTCATGCACTTAGACGCGCTGATGCGGCCTGGCGAGAGGCTAAAGAATGCCGGCGTAAAATGGACCTGGAGGACATGGCGAAGAACGTTGCGATGGGAATTCCGGTCGCTAGTGAAACCGATAAGGCCGCAAGCATTAAGACGGCGGTCAAACACGCAGCCGCCATTATCGACTCCGGCGTTCCTGCTGTTGTCAGCAAATGGTTGTTAGCGGAGCAGTCTGCTGAACGGACGAGCCTTCTTCGGTCATCGGTATCTGCACTCACTTCTGCGATCTCGGCAGAGCGCCAGGCGCGCGGAATCTCATCAGAACTGTTGATGCTACGGGCTCTCGATTGGTGTGGCGGGTCGTTTGATGCGCTGCCGCTTCCCCACTTGTTGGGGAAAGCGGAGCGGGCTGCCCAGATGCCTGAGGATCTGGAAAAACAAGTTGCTCTTTTGGGAGTCGAGGAGGAAGTCGGCACTTTAGGAATGGCTGAACTCATCGCTGCCTGGAGCAAAAAAGGTCTGCGATATGAAGGCGTCGCATGGGCTATCGAGACAGCCTTCTTTCGTTCCGCCGCCCAGAACCTGATGCAGGAGCATCCGGTCCTCGCCCGGCACACCGGAAAAACACACGAACAGGTGCGCGAGCGCTTCCGACAGATGGACAAGGAGGTACTAAAACTCAACCGCCAGCTCGTAGCAGCCAAACTCTACGAGCGATACGTACCATCTGGGCGTCGGGCAGCTTCCACGAAGGACTATACGGACAATCAGATGCTGGTGCATCAAACAGGCCTGCAAAAGCCCCGTATAGCGCTGCGCCGGCTCTTCAGCAACGCAGGAGCCGCAGTCCGTGCTTATAAACCCTGCGTGATGATGAGCCCAAATGTCCGTGGCACAATACCTGGAGCCAGGTAAGCATCTTTTCGACCTGCTAGTGATCGATGAAGCCTCCCAAATGCGACCCGAAGACGCTCTCGGCGCGATGCTGCGATGCTCACAGGCGGTGATTGTAGGCGACCCCGAGCAGCTGCCGCCGAGCGACTTCTTCGTAGCGTCCGACGGGGAAGGAGAACAAGACGCGGAAGATGCACCCGAAGAATCGATATTGGAGCTGGGCCGACGTTGCTGGCATCCCATGAGAATGCTGGACGTTCACTACCGGTCCCGACATCAATCGCTGATTGCGTATTCCAACCGTGAATTCTACGAGGAACGTCTCCTGGTTTATCCGAGTCCGGTGCTGGAAGATCCTGAATTCGGTGTCTCCTGTCAGCGTGTCGATGGCGCATATGAGGCGGGCCAGGGCCGCAATCCATCTGAGGCGATGGCAGTCGTCGCCGAAGCCGCGAAGCTCATGCGGGAACGCATCGACCGCTCGATAGGAATTGTGGCCGTCAACCAGCCGCAACGTGACCTGAAAGACGAGCAGCGAACGTTTAGTCCCGAGCAACGGCGATTGATTTGGAATACCGAGGAAGAACAGTCCCAGTATCGAATCGACATCGGTATTGTTCATCCTGACAAACCGGGCAATTACATCCTCGGAGTAGAGTGCGACGGGGCGACTTATCATTCCTCAAAATCTGCACGCGATCGCGACCGCCTACGAGAGGATGTTCTCATAGGCCTGAATTGGAAAATCCATCGTGTTTGGTCAACCGATTGGTATCGTGATTCCGAACGCGAATTCGGACGGCTGGTCCAGCAAATTGAACGCTTTCGCGGGATAGCTTGACGATGCCCTCTCGTTGTTCAAGCCCGTCGAGAGAGCTAGCACCAGAATTTTCGCTGTTGTGACTTTTTTGGCGGTTCTGGTACTGCTACCCAGTTTGGGACAATGCCTGAAGCGACAAAAAATTCCGAGGGACAGCCCGCGCAGCTAAAGATTCAGGTTATTGGAGGCGGGGGAGATGGGGCGCGGCATCATTGGCCAGTCCTCGATGAATTACGGTGCCTTGAGATGGGAGGACTTCTGTGACAAATAGGTAACAAAAGGGGATTAGGAGATGCCTTTAAGCGTTTTTGGCTTCGGACACTATCAGGTGCATCGTGACGGCGGCTGAGGACAGCTATGCGAGAATGCTTGGAGCGCTGGAGAAGGATTCGTTCCAGGACGAAGTTTGCGCGCGACTCGCTACCGTTATAGCCGACTTCCAGCGTATCCCCGCGAAGCCGCATGGAGATGCAGGCCTCGATGGACTGTCACACGGGCAGGCTCGCGCGATAGAGCGACTAATGGATGAGATCTCAGTGTCCGATCCTGACGTGCAGGCCTATCGCCAAGCGTGGAGCGGCAAGTTGGAAGATCTTTTTGTACAGAACCTCGAAAACGTACAAGGAGATGAGCGCGACATTATCCTCATTTCGACGGTCTACGGTCGCACCGCGGAAGATGTCTTTCATCAAAATTTCGGACCAATAAATAGGGCTTATGGCCACCGCCGACTGAATGTCTTGTTCACTCGTGCGAAACGAAGATTGCGCATCTTCACTTCCTTAGATCATTCGCAAATTGTGGCCGATGGCAAACAGCGTGGCGTAAGGGTCCTTAAGGAATTTCTGGAGTACGCCACGAGCGGTACGATTCAACCGGGCCGGCGAACCGGCGAGGAGCCGGAGAGCGATTTCGAGAGATGGTTCCTCCAGCGCCTCAAATCGGCCGGCTACGTCGCGCACCCGCAAGTCGGTATCGCCAGTGCAAGAACGGCCGTTGTCGAGCGAAACTGCGATAGGGAAACTTCCACATCGATCACAAGCGCGCACACAGTCGAGGGGTCGAACGTCTTTAGATAATGCCCAATTGCTCTGCCCAAAGTGCAATACGTCCAAAGGCGCGAGTCCCTCGGGGCGCGGACCGAACTGGCGCGGATTGGACAAAGCAGCTTGACGGTGTAAGGAAAGCACGCTGCTCGTACCGCTCAGTTGCAGTTTTGACTATCGATCGCGCACGACCCTCACGCTGTGTGAGCGTGGCGCAACCTCGAGTTATTCATCGGCCGGCCGCCGAGCAGGGCCCACGAAACCTAACCATACGGGGATTGGCTACTAACCGTGAAGGCCACCGTGAGGATTTGAATCTCTGAGACAAATGCCCTCCCACCGCAAAATCTCAGCGCGGTCCCGGCACTTGCCCGCCGCGACGGTCGCGGTCGCCGATAAGAACGCACGGGTTATCTGAGCCGTGCTGATCAGTGGCGAGCCGTCGCGACGCCGCGTGAAGGTTAAGTGAGGTTGCTTGAAGGATCAAAAAATGGGCTGACGGATCGAACCGGCACACTCAAACCCTGTCTTTTATAATGGCCCTCGGGACCGATCACTTGTCGAGGAGGAGTGTGAGCGGATTTCCTATTTGGGCGCGCCATAAAGTGGTGACGCAGGATAGATGTTTGCAATCGATCATCGCCAGACCAGGACCCAGAACCTTCTTGCCACGGGGGAGCCGTCTATAGATGTAAAAAAGTCGCGTTCGAGATCCCGTGCCGACGACATACCTCCGGCGTCTTTACGCCCGTCTCTGCTCCCGCAAGATCCCGATTATCTGTTCCTCACTGAACCGGCCGCCCTTCATCTGTCCGTCTCCTTTGCGTGACTGACTCCACTTCAATTCGCGGGCATTTTAGGGATGCAGGCCAGTCTCCTTTTAGTGACGGACTCTACCTCTACTGTTGGGCGGGAGGGGGGCAGGCCAACTAGAGCACGCTGCGGCTATCGTCATTCTCGATACTACGTTGAAATCCAAGAGGAAAACGCCTAATAGTGATTTCGCTTCCACGGTCATATGGTCGAAGCATTGAAGTTCGACGTTGCTGGAGGCTAAAAGCCGCTTCGTGAAGACACCCGCCGCTTTTTCGCACTAATCAGACTCGATCTCTAATCCTTTGGTTCGACCGCCGGGCGCTAGTCGTTTCGAAGTTTATGAGCAGACGTTCAAGATCTCTGCTCAGGAAATCGTGACGCTTCTGGTTTGAATGTGATCGATCACGACACGGACGCGGACACGACGCTCATGTCACTGAGCGTGTCTAAAACGAAGTCGAGCGACAAAAGGAACAAGACTTTTCGCATATGCGCCAGAAACACTACTACTTCGGATTAATGCGCCGAAAAGTCAAATTCACTCGGGGGCCGCAAGTTCGCGTTGATTTCTCGATACCATGTTTCCAATTTTTCTGCGTTTCCCCTTTCATGAGCAGTAGACTCCCAGAGGCGAGCCTGAGCCGAACCGGCTTCAGCAACCTGTCAAGTTTGTGCTTTAAGACAAATGTACGCTCTTCTCCGAAACTGAGTGACGCAATTATCGGGCGTTGACCAAGTTCAGGTTCGTCATCGCTATGAAATCCCATACTGTCCTGATGATCGCGATAGTAATTGAGTAGCACGCTATTAAACGCCGCTTTAGTGACGGTCTCTACCTGTCTTCTTATAGTCAGCAGAACATCGGTCCATAACAAAGGCGTTAGCGTGATGCCGGAATACGTGTAGCCGCTGTCTCGGTCTCCGTACCACGCGACGAGGCGAGGCTGTGGCACGGACTTACCCCAAATCAGAACGTTCTCTTGCCGCCAAGGTGTTTCAGCGATTAGCTTATTTAATACCGCGTCTTCAGATATTCCTAATTCTAGATGAGATAAGTAGTACACTTCAGCGTCTAAAACTGGGATCTTTTGAAGATGGTCAAGCGCTGAGAAGAGGTCAGCCATATGATCGAAACTACTCTGATCTACGCAGAACTCGATAGCTTTTCCGTGTGTCGGTCCCGTAACTTGCGGAGATAATCATGAAATCATTCCTTGACCGTTTCGAACCAGAACACCGTAGGGTCGCGGTAGACATCTGTGAAAAATTTCACTCGTGGCAGGCCGAGGGTTTCTGTGAACAGCTTGCCCATATCTGCCGTCTGTTCGTCCATGTCCAAGAAACCTGCCAATGTCTTTACTTTCGGTTTAGCGAAGCCCGCCTTATAAAAAGCGTCGACAACGTCATCAGTGAACTTGCCGCCGCGCTCGCGTCGATCTATGACGACGAAGACACACCCAGCTGGAGCGATTTTCGCAAGATGCGTGATAGCCCTTTTCGCATCGGAAAGGCGTGCTTTATTCTCTGAAAATAAATAGTTGAAGATCACTATGTCGGTCTTGACGAACTGATATTGAAAATGTTTGTAAGAATTCTTATCGAGCGCGTCAAATTCGATGAAATGGTCTGCTATTGTCGGCGACTCCTCGTCACTGCCCTCTAGTGCTTCCTGAAGTTTGGCGTCAACGGCTTCAGCGAGCCGTCCCCAGGTTTCCGACCATTGAGCGACGTTGTCCAAAACAGTAAATTTTATTTTGCGCGGAAGGTCTATCGGCCATTCAAGGAAATACTTTGCGAGACCTAAAAGTTCGGTCCCTGGTCCGCCGCCAACCGAACATATGCTAAGCGTCTTTCGTTTCGCGGCGCGGACTTTCGCCTTGAGAGAATCGGAATCACGCAGAACCCGCCGAAAGAGAGTCGCGTTTGCGGTCGCGTGACGGTAGAGATAACCCAATCGGCACAGAGGATCTCCGTACTCAATTTCAGGCTCATCCTGTCGATGCTCCTTGGCCGTATTGTCAATGTGCGCTCGAATCTGCGCTAGAATCTCCCCAACGCTCAAGCCGAGGTCGGTTGCGTAAAATTCAACGACTTCATCAAGTACCGCTTTAACAATTTGGATGTACATGCAGAGTGCGCTCCCCGCCCTAATCGACCGCGCAAGCGGTGCTGTCTGGAAATCGGGTTGAATCTATTCTATCCAATGTGGCAGCGCGTGCCTCGACGTCGCAAGTTTATTGGCCGCTGCGGAGGCTCCTACCGGTCCGTCAGCGGAACGCGATCGTTTCTGGTGTCGGGTCGCGCGGCTTTGATGGTTGAAATCGGCAAACGGGAGGGCGTCGGCAAGCGCTACGTCAGTCGCATGATTCGCCTGGCTTTCCTGGCGCCCACGATCATCGAGAGAATTGCCGAAGGGCGCCAGCCACCGGAACTCACCGCTCAGTTTCTGTCCACCGGTCGTGGCGATCTCCCTCTGAGTTGGTCAGCCCAGGAAAAACTGCTCGGTTTCGCAGATTTAGCCTGATAGCTCCGCCGTTCACGGACCGTCTCCTCGCATCTTTCTGTACTTCCGGCTCCGAATTCATCTTGCGACCGAATTCTTGCGCCACTTGGAAATCGCCAAAGTCCGCCGCCTCGTCGCGCAATGAAGAGAATCCGAGCGATTCGGTTACTCAGCTATCGCTCAGCCCTTCTCCGGTCCACTCCGCCAGCGCGAAACGCCCGTAAACGCGCCAATTTGATCGATTTCGTTGGAGAATCGTGACACCGAGGACTCGCTGGTGGTCGGGTAGGACGATGGCGCGGACCGGGCTTCGAATGATGCCGACGTTTCCATCGTCCCCCCTAAGATTCCGTACGGCGGGTTTTCCCCAGTACGGCTCCAAGGCCGGCTTATCGGACGGGG
>Ga0073928_10011759_pt1 | contig 10160 bp, 10 predicted proteins | sample PaiPotPPA55metaG_FD_76969 | JGI IMG/M metagenome (GOLD analysis project Ga0073928, IMG submission 76969) | Iron sulfur acid spring bacterial and archeal communities from Banff, Canada, to study Microbial Dark Matter (Phase II) - Paint Pots PPA... ... | reverse complement strand
TGCCGCTCTCCAAGTGCTTTCTATCCTGGGCTTCAACCTGGGGCCTATGCTGGCGAGCGCCGGCATCGCCGGACTGGCAATTGGTTTCGGTGCCCAGACACTGGTGCACGATTTCATTAACGGCTTCTTCATTCTGCTGGAAAACCAGTACGACATCGGTGACACGGTTCGCATTGCCGGAGTGAAGGGTGCGGTTGAAGGCATGAACCTCCGGCATACAGTTCTGCGCGATGACGATGGCACGGTCCACTTTGTGCCTAACAGCGCGATCCAGATTGTCTCCAACACCACACGTGACTGGTCCCAACTGGCTCTGCGAGTGACGGTCGCCTACAGCGAGCCCAGCGAGAAGGTGGTCAAACTCTTGCGGGAAGTCGGAGAAGAGGTGCGTCGCGATCCAGCTTTTGCAGAAGATATTGTGGGTACCATCGATGTACCGGGTATTGAGCGCGTGGGCAACGGCGAGGCGGAATATCTAATGCTAGTGAAAACCCGGCCCAACAAGCATTTCGGCGTAAGCCGCGAACTGCGCCGCCGGATCAAGGAATCCTTCGAGAAGAATGGCGTCCAGGCAGCCGGGCCGGGGCGGATTTACGTGGCGGACCAGGGAACGGGGAAGCCGTCGTAACGAGATTGCGAGGCACGGATAGCGATTTTGGGTCACTCAGCCGCGAAGTGTGCAACCACCTCTTGCTCGATTTTCTCCAGTTGAGGATGATCGAGCCATCGCCCTCTCAGTACGACTCCAGATATTTTCCTTGTGTTCGCAATGTCCTTCAACGGATTACCGTCGAGCAGAACCAAGTCCGCCACCTTTCCCGGGGCTACTGTTCCTGCCTCTTGAAACCGCCCCAAGAAAATCGCTGGGTTGCGCGTGGTGGTGACCAGGGCTTCGAAGGGTGTCAAACCCGCTATGAAGTCATAACCTTGGTGCGATTGTTCATCGACTTGCCTTTCCGCTTGCGCTCTATTCTTCACGACCACATGTGACGCATTGGTCGGCGGATCGCCATCAAGAATCGGACCGGAGGTGTAGAACGTCGGGCCGAGCATTTCACCTGAAGCAATCTTTGCTTTCCAGCTAAGCAATTGTGGAGTGCCGCTTCACCATTCACGATGTAGAGTTTGAGCTGCTGTTCATCTCCGAAATGCGTGTGTATATGCATGTCAGACAGCGCGGGGATCAGGTACTTACCCTCGCCACGCACGACGATGGCGTCCGGCGGCCACTGCCGATTCGGCCGATGTTGATCCAGGCTACGAATAGTGCCACCCTGGACGAGCACATCCCTATGTGAGAGCACTTGATCCTTGTCCATGGGCAGTGCGGCGACGTCAACAAACACCACAGTAGCCGGCGTCTGAGAAGACCTAGTTGGAGATGCAAGAGCTGACGTGACTAGGAGCGCGATCAACAGGTTTGGCATAAAAGACCTTGCGCGAACAGGGTGCTGCTGGAATTGACGCTCGGGTGCATACTTCGTGAGCGGCGTCAACGACAACAGAACGCTACCCGCCTACTTCTGGCAGCGTGGACAGTAGTGGCTGCTGCGCCCGGCAATGACAATCCGCTTGATCGCAGTTTTGCACACCAGGCACGGTTTTTCTTCTCGTCCATAAACCCGGTGCTTGAGTTGGAAGAAACCTTCTGCGCCGTCTGCATCCACATAGTCGGAAACGCTCGAGCCGCCCAGCCGGATGGCCTCTCTCAAAACTCTTTTCAGCGCGTTGTGCAGGCGCCGGAGTTCGTCACGAGCGAGCGATGAAGCGCGGCGGCGGGGGCGAATACGCGCGCGGAACAGGGCTTCGTCGGCGTATATGTTTCCCACTCCGCTGAGCAGGCTTTGGTTGAGGAGCGCGCTTTTGATGGGCGTCTTGCGTTTGCGGAAAAGCGCGAGGAAACCGTCGAACGCGATTTGCAGCGGTTCGGAGCCCGGCGCTTTGAAGTTCTCGATCACGCTGAGCCGTCCGAAGCGGCGGGGATCTACAAACCGAAGTTCGCGGCCAGAGGCGAGTTGCAGAACCGCATGAGTGTGCGTCGCTGGTTCCACCCCAGGCCCGCAGACCAGCAGGCTGCCGGTCATGCCCAGGTGAACAATCCATTGCGCCGGCGAGGATACTCCACGGGCAGATTCGAGATCGAAGACAATATGCTTTCCCGCCCGGCGAACCGTGGAAATACGCTTGGCTTGCAGAGTTGCGGCGATTTCGGCGGCAGGCGACTTAAGGGGCTCCGGCTTCGAACCCAGCCAGACTGACTCGATCACATCGCCTGATATTCGTTTCGCTAGACTGCGCGCGATGGTTTCTACTTCGGGAAGTTCCGGCATGAAAGTAAGGTTCCCAACGGTTCAGTGGTTCAGGACGTGCCGGGAAAGCCAAGATCCCAAAAGGCTGAAGTACGCCGGCGATTGCGGAGCGTCGTTGCGGCGGTATCAGCGTCGACTAGCATCGTCTCGTTCAGTGGAAACATCATTTCGTGGTTTGCGTTCGCAACCACCCCACTCTCTATAATGTGTAGCTGGTCGCTCAACGAGTTTAACCGTTGTATGGACTTGGCGACTGGAACCCATGGATCGGAGTCTCCATAGAGAAAGAGCTGCGGGATCTTAGTTTTCAGAACAGCCGCGACCGGGTCATCATCCATTTTCGTCTGTAACGCCGGATCATTAGCAAGATCAGATACCTTGGGCATGTAAGTAAGGTCAAACCAAGGCTCGGTTTGCGCCTTGGTGACCGACGGCATCGTCCGCCAACGTCTCATAGTCAACACTCTGAAGGCTCCCGGAAGACTGCCCACTCCCGCGGCGATCATAAACCGCAAAACCCAACGCCGGCAATCCTTCATGGAGATGTCGGTAAAGCCCCGCTTCTCGCGTTGCTGCTCCTGCGTGGTGCAAAACCATCACTGCAGGCAGGTGATTCCCAATGCCTGGCAGGTATACTGTCCCAACTAGATTCGCGCCAGCGTTGGTGAATTGAATTTCCTGCAAAATAACCGCAGGAGTTCCCGCTACATGCCAAGGACTAGATGCGCTGGCGGAAGAATCTAAGCATGCTCCATCAGATAGACCACCACTCAGCAGGATTGCTATCAATGCCATGGCCAATCCCATCGACATGCTCCTGATGCTTCCCGGTTTCACAAAATAGGATGCTCAAGCCTGCAACCTGAAATCTATTTCACTCCCAACTGCCAAAACAAGAATGAATAAATGTCCGTCATATCCTCGACTTGTTTGGCGATCGGTTTTCCCGCGCCGTGGCCGGCTTTGGTGTCAATGCGCAACAGAATCGGCCGCTCGCGGCTCTGGCCGTTGGCGGCTTCCGCCTGCATCAATGCTGCCATCTTCTTGGCGTGCATAGGGTCCACTCGGGTGTCGGTATCTGCTGTCATAAACAGAATTGCCGGATATTCCGTACCTTGTTTCACGTGGTGGTAAGGCGAGTACGCGTAGATCCAGTCGAACTGCTTAGGATCTTCTGATGACCCGTACTCCGCCACCCACAGCTTTGCGATCTGAAAGTTCTGATAGCGCAGCATATCGAGCAGCGGAACCTGGCACACTACGGCGCGGTACAAGTCAGGGCGCTGAGTTAGAGCGGCGCCCATCAACAGGCCGCCATTGGAACCGCCACGGATCGCGAGATGGTCTTTGTCGGTATATTTCTGCGAGATCAGGAATTCCGCCGCGGCAGCGAAGTCGTCAAAAACGTTCTGCTTCTTACCGAGCATGCCCGCACGGTGCCAGTCTTCGCCAAATTCGGCTCCGCCACGTAGATTGGCGACGGCAAATACGCCACCGTGCTCCAGCCAGAGATAGCGATCGCCAACGAAATTCGGAGTCAGGCTGATATTGAATCCGCCGTAGCCGGTGAGCAGGGTGGGATTCTTGCCGTTCAACACCAGGCCCTCTTTGTGGAACACGAACATAGGCACGTGGGTTCCGTCTTTGGAGTCAAACCAGAGCTGCTTGACTTCGTATTTGTCCGGATCAATTCCGGGCGCTTCTACTTTGCTCCAAAGCGTCGTCCCGCGTGTGGCCAAGTCAACCTGATAGATCGAATCCGGAACGGTGAAGGAATGGAAGGCGAAAAACACCTCTTTGCGGTCCCACTTGCCGCCGAGCCCGAAAATGCTGCCAATAGCGGGAAGTTGCACTTCGCCGAGCGGCTTGCCGTCCGTGTTCAGCAACTTGAGTTGCGAGCTGGCGTTTTGCTCGTATTGGGCCAGCAGCAAACCGTTTACGATAGCGGCTCCCTGCAGCACAGCGTCATTCTGCGGAATGATCTCCTTCCAATTCGTGCGTGCAGGCGACCCCGAATCAACTACAAACGTCCGGTACCGAGGCGCATCTTCATTGGTGGTGATATAGATCTTGCCGTTGAAAATCTCTCCGCCGTACAGAAAGTTCTTGCCTTCGGTAATCCGCACCGGAGGCTTGCGCTCGACGCCAGGCCGGAGGTCCTGCACGTAAAGATCAGTCTTAGTCCAGCCTTGCGCGACGGTGATAAGAAGCCAGTCACCGTGATTGGAGAGATCAACTTGCGGCCAATCCTCGGCCCCGAGATCTTTGCCGAAGACTAGCGGGTCTTTTGCCGGATCTGAGCCGAGCGTGTGGTAGAAAACGTGGCGGTAGTAAACTTCCTGGCCTTCAGCAACTTCGCCTTTCTTGGGATAACGCGTGTAGTAGAAGCCGGAGTCGTCGAGCATCCAGGCCAGACTAACCGCCCGCGTGCGCTCGATAGAATCAGGAAGCAGTTTGCCGGTGGCGGTCTCGATCACATGTAGCGTGCTCATTTCGGAGCCGCTCGGTGAAGTGCCATACGCCACACACTTGCCGTCGTCCGAAGGTACCCACCAGTCGAGAGCCACCGTTCCGTCAGCCGCAAGCTGATTCACATCCACCAGTACGCGGTCTTTTCCGTTCACACCTTCACGTACGAAGAGCACTGGCTGGTTCTGCGAACCTTCGCGCTTGGTATAGAAGTAATACTTGCCGCCAATCTGCGGCGCAGAAATCGTGCCGATCGACATCAGGCCTGTCAGTCGCTTATGAAGCTGGTCGCGTGCTGGCAACGGATCGAGAACGCTGCGGGTGTAGGCCATCTCGTCGCTCACCCACTGCTGCGTCTCAGGGCTGGCCGCATCTTCCAGCCAGCGGTAGTCGTCGGTAATCCTGTGGCCCTGTACTTCATCCACAACTGGCTTCTGCGGCGCCAGGGGAACCTTCTCCGGGGAGAACTTGACAGAAGCGTCATCTGCAAGCACTGCCGTGGTGGCGATACCGACCAGAAATGAAAGGAAAAGCAAACGCAGACCTCCTGACATTGATCACCTCAGTGTTAATTCGTTCGCGGGAGCAAACGTTAGGGTAGCAAAAATCCAGGCAGACCGTTCGTAATACCGTCTTTCTTATCCGTGTGGGGGCGAGGTTTTCTTGGACGGATCGGATTCCTTCATTGCCGACTTAAAGCCGCGTATGCCTTCTCCAATTCCTTTGCCCAGCTCCGGCAGTTTCTTAGGTCCAAACACCAGCAGAGCAATCCCAAAAATCAAGAGCAAGTGGGTGGGTTGAAAAAGTCCTTCGAACATATGAGCTCCTGTGGTCTAGTTGAAACGCAAATTTCGACCCTGGCGATTATGAAGAGGAAGGCGCTGCGATCCAGGTGAACCACAGCGCCCCGGGGGAGCGACCACGAGCGAACAGCGCTGAATTACATAATTCCGCGTTTCGCGTTGTCCGCATCCGCCGCAAGACCGTTCATGAATTCAAAGAACGCCGACGATTGACCGATGAAGAGCCCGTCAGCCGCGAGGCTCGCGACCGCTCCCGCCGCCGCGCCCTTCGTGGCCGTAGGTCTGATGATCGAACATGCCGGCAGGCCCTTGATAAACACAGTGGGCTCGGGCATGATCAGATTCGACTGCAAGTCCTGGCCAACCGGTGGGACTGCCGCATTTGTCAGATCCGGGAAGAGCACAGGGACCTTAGTAACCGGATCAATAATGGGCACACCGTTCGGGGAAGGAATCGCATTGCCGGCCTTGTCGTGCCAAGTCTGGAAATGGGCAATCTCGGTCCCGCCGATGGCGAGCACGATGCGCAAAACATCCACACTGGTTACTCGTTGGGCCAGCTTCGGGTAAAGGCTAGTCCCGCCTTGCTCGATGAAGGCAAAGTGAAAGCCGGCAGTGTTGGCGATTGCCTGAAGGAAATTGGAATCAGTCAAGTCATCATCGGTACGCGGAATTGCCGTGTGCTGCTTGACTCCCAGGGTTGGAACAGCGTTCGGGAACGTGTCGCCCAAGTCAGGGTTTCCGGTACGGCTGCGGTAGCGAGTCCACCAAGAGGTATCTACAGTGAGCTGCATTAGGTTAGTGAGGCGTCCGACCTGGTTCGCGCCGGTAGCCTTGCTGCTGGGAAGGGTTCGAAATTGATCGAGGTTGACCGGGGCAGCGCCTTTTGAAACCAAATAAGCGTTGATGAAGGTCTCGTGCGTCAGCTCATCCTCGGTGTTGTCATGAATGTACTGATCCATGTCGCCATCGAGCCGCAGGACGGCCTGCGTGTAGGGGTTGTTTCCACCGGTTGCGGTTGCCGGATACCCGGGAATCTGTTGACTTGCGATTTTTGCGACCTCGTCGTCCTGAGTCCCTGCGAGTTCGGTGTACTGTAGCCAGAGATCGCTCTCGAGGATTTCAGCCGCAGCCAGAAAGCGCAGGATGGCGGCGTCGCCGTGCGTAAGACCGCCGCTGGCGTGCGCCGCCTCGGGCGCCAGCAGCGAACCCGCCGATACGGCCACGCCCACGACTCCAAGTCCCTTCAGCAGCGAACGCCGGTCGAAGCCGTGTTGCAATTGAGAGTCAGTGTCTTTTGCGGTTGATGCGACGTCCGTCGAGGACGACAGAGTAGCTGGGAAATTTTCTCGTGCCATGTTCTACACTCCGCTTCTTCAGAAATGGTGAATTTGAACGCGGAACAATACGCGTCTGTTCGGAGGCTAGTTGAGGCTTGGCGCGAAGATGTCTGCAGGAAATCGGGGATTTGTAATTTGTGAATCGGAATTTTGTAAACAATTCGTCGGGGAAGTATCACGGCAGTGTACGGAGCAATCTAAACGCCGGTCGATACCTGCGTCCGCGGCGTAGAATATCCATATGCGCCGGGTTTATCTCGACAACAACGCCACTACGCCCGTATTGCCTGAGGTTCTTGAGGCAATGCGGCCGTACTTCGGAGAGCGTTTCGGGAATGCGTCTTCCATCCACCATCATGGGCAAGAGACGCGGGCCGCGGTCGAGCGCGCACGCGAGTCGGTGGCTGATCTTCTAGGATGCCGGCCTGCCGAGGTGGTCTTCACCAGCGGCGGCACCGAGGCTGACAATCTAGCGATTTTCGGATTGGCAAGATCCGGCGATCACGTCATCACTTCGACCATCGAGCATCATGCGGTGTTCAATTCGTGCAGGCATCTTGCGGAGAAGGGAATTGAAGTCACTTCTCTGCCGGCAGATGGCCGCGGGCTGGTCGAACCCGATGATCTTCGCCGCGCCTTGCGTGCGAACACGAAGCTGGTGACGATAATGTTCGCCAACAACGAAACGGGCGTGATTCAGCCGGTGGAAGAGTTGGGAAAGATTTGCGCGGAAGCAGAGGTTTATTTCCATACCGACGCGGTGCAGGCTGCGGCGAAGGTTCCCATCCGGGTGAAGGAGATTGGCTGCGATTTGCTTTCCATCTCCGGCCACAAGATCCACGCTCCGCAGGGCGTCGGCGCCCTTTATGTCCACAAGGGAACGACTCTCGAACCCATGCTTTACGGCGGCAGCCACGAGCGCTCGCGCCGCGCGGGCACGGAGAACGTTTCAGGGATTGTGGGGCTGGGCAAGGCTGCGGAGCTGGCAATCAGAGGATTCGAGAACGGTGAACTCATCCGTGTGGCCGCTCTACGCGACCGGCTGGAAAACTCCGTTTTGCAAAATGTCGAAGCGGCCGGCGTGAACGGCGGGGGAGCGCCGCGCGTATCGAACACATCCAACCTTTACTTCGATTACATCGAAGGTGAGGCGCTGATCATTGCTCTCGACCTGAAGGGCCTGGCGGTTTCCACCGGAGCCGCGTGTTCCTCAGGCGCCATTGAGCCTTCGCATGTGCTGACTGCCATGGGCCTTCCTCCTGACCGCGCCCGTGCCAGCATCCGCTTCAGCCTGGGAAAACAGAACACAGCAGACGATATCGACTTCGCCATCCAACTCGTTCCCGCAGCAGTAGAACGGCTACGTGAGCTTTCCCCGCTCTACAAGAAAAGCGTACCGGTGCATTCCTGAGCCGTTGTTTTCCATTCGCGCCAAATGAGCACAAATATTTCAGCGACGATCATTTTGGCTGTGCTCAGCCACTCTGGGTCCCGAGTTGAAAGGGCGATGAAGATTGCTGAGATGATTCGGCAGTCCGGTAACTATCGGTGGGCGGGAATGTATGACGTTGGTCCGGAGTTGGTCTCTTTAATTGCGTTTAGCGGACCGGGCACTCCCGCGTACCCGCAGTTTCCTACGACAAAAGGGCTGAGTGGATCTGCTATTGGCGAGCGGAAGACGATTGTAGTCGGTGATGTCCGGGATGACTCTCGATATTTGACTGCCTTCGGCAACACGCTTTCTGAAATCATTATCCCCGTTCTCGATGGGAAAAGCGGCAAAGTAGTAGGTACAATTGATGTAGAGAGCGATCTGGCCAACGCATTCTCACAGGAAGATCAGAAGCTCCTAGAAGAATGCGCCCAAGCCGCTCGGCCACTTTGGGTTCAGGATTGATTCTGGAGATGCGGGCGTCCCCGCCCGCATGTGGACGGGCGAGGACGCCGTCGCTCCAACAATCACGAGTTGAGTTGCTGAATGCCGAATTCGAAGACCATCGCCGTTGCCATGTCGGGAGGAGTTGACTCTTCGACCGTTGCGGCCATGCTTCGCGCGGAGGGTCATAACATCGTCGGCTTGACCATGCAGCTCTGGAACCAGCGCCGCCTGGCTGGACATGAGGGCATGCCCGAGTCCGTGCAGGGCCGCTGTTGTTCGATCGACGACGTGCACGACGCGCGCCGCGTCGCCGAGACCATTGGCATTCCTTACTACGTAGTCAATCATGAAGACCGCTTCGAGCGCGACGTGGTTCGTCCGTTTGTGCAGGAGTATTTGTCCGGACGCACTCCGATTCCGTGCACCCTCTGCAACAATCATTTGAAGTTTGATCAACTGCTCACTGTGGCGCAGCAAATCGGCGCGGAAGCGGTCGCGACTGGGCACTATGCCCGCGTGGAAAACAGTAGCGGCCGTTGGCTGCTCAAGCGTCCTGCGGATCATTCCAAGGACCAGACGTATTTTCTCTTCGGACTGACACAGGAGCAGCTCTGCCGGACGATGTTCCCCCTGGGAAACATGACTAAGCCTGAGGTTCGTGACCTTGCCCGCAAGCATGGCCTGGCCTCGGCCGAGAAGCCTGACTCGCAGGAGATCTGCTTTGTCCCCGGCGGTGACTACAAGAATTTTATCGACGCCTATCTCGCCGAGCAGGGCGAGTCGCTTCCCGATACTGCCGGAGAACTGGTGACCGCCGATGGCCGAGTGATCGGCGAGCACAGCGGTATTCATAACTTCACTGTCGGACAGCGCAAGCGTCTGGGCGTGGCAACCGGTTCGCCGCTCTACGTGTTGCAGATCAAAGGGGACAGTCGCCAGGTGGTGGTAGGCAGCGGAGAAAATCTTTATTCCAATACTCTACGCGTCCACCGCATCAACCTAATTTCGGTGGAGGATCTGCAGGACCCAATGCCAGTGACGGTCAAGATCCGGCATCGCCACGAGGCGGCAGCGGCAATCATCGAGAAGTCCCGCGCCGACGAAATTCTGGTTTCGTTCGAGCAGCCGCAGCGCGCCATCACTCCCGGGCAAGCGGCAGTGTTCTATGACGGCGATGTAGTCGTCGGCGGCGGCTGGATAAGGTAAGGACTTGCTGCGTTATCCGGTTTTCACCCCGCCAGACCGATGTTATTATTGAAAAGTTACCTGCACGCCACACTCCTCAGTAGCTCAATGGCAGAGCATCCGGCTGTTAACCGGAGGGTTGTAGGTTCGAGTCCTACCTGAGGAGCCATTCTTT